>CXWK01000126.1_pt2 | contig 43370 bp, 42 predicted proteins | sample 590851 | NCBI WGS metagenome assembly CXWK01 (sample SAMEA3498364, study PRJEB10139) | wastewater metagenome | biome: wastewater treatment plant; material: activated sludge | place: Denmark | collected 2014-08-01 | reverse complement strand
CAGGCTCAAGCTGAGGGTCGTTTTGCTAACGAGATCGTCCCGGTCCCCGTCCCGCAGCGCCGTGGCGACCCAGTCATCGTCTCTGTAGACGAAGGTGTTCGTGGCGAGACGACCGCAGACGGCCTTGGCCAGCTGCGACCTGCGTTCGCCAAGGACGGCACCATCACCGCTGGAAACGCTTCGCAGATTTCTGACGGAGCGTCGGTGACGATCTTGATGAGCAAGGACAAGGCCGATGAGTTGGGCATCGCTCCGATGGCCGAGGTCGTGTCCTACGGAATGGTCGCTGGACCTGACCCCTCGCTGCTGACCCAGCCGTCACGAGCGATTCTTCAAGCTCAGGAGAAGGCAGGTCTGTCGACGAGCGACATCGACCTGTTCGAGCTGAACGAAGCCTTCGCTGCGGTCGGCTTGGCGTCCATGGCGCAGCTGGACATCAAGGACGACATCGTCAACGTCAACGGCGGGGCGATCGCATTGGGTCACCCGGTCGGAGCGTCGGGCAACCGCGTACTGGTCACGTTGATCAACGAGCTGATCCGCCGTGGTGGCGGCACCGGCGCTGCTGCACTGTGCGGCGGCGGCGGTCAAGGCGACGCGATCATCATTCGCACCGTCTAGGTCCTCTCACGGGCGGCGTACTCACACGGGTGCGCCGCCGGTGAAAATCGGCGGTCAGCCGACGTTCGCGGAGGTCGCCACCGACGCTGAGTCGACTTGATCGGACCGCCCCGAGGAAGCTCGGGACGTTGAAGACGCACGAGAAGCGGTGGGCTCATCAGGGTCCGCCGCTTCTCCACATGGCAGGGGAGTGAGTTCGGCATCGGCGAGGGCCGCGTTGATGTGCTCTGAGAACTTGACTGCGCCCACCTTGTTGAGGTGGATCGGGTCGGTGAAGTTCTGGTCGACTTCGAGTGCAGCGTCCACCGGGATGAACGTGATGTTGTGCTCGTCTGCCAGCTTGGTCATCGCCCGTTCGAACGCCTCACGGTCGGCCTCTTTACCCGGAAGGGCATCGGTCGCGTACTGAGTGAATGGCGTCTCGGCGATGACGAACGGGATGCCGCGATCAGCCAACAGATCCGCAATCTCGCCGACAGCGTCGATCTGCTCAGGTCCCAACCGATAGTCGTTGAGGAAGTTCTGGCGGGTGAACTCGCCGGTACGCCGCCCTTCGGGTGTGTCTGGCTGCCAGACATCCTGGGTGTTGCGCGGGGTATAGCCGCGATCGGTCATCGGCACGGTCAGACGCACGACGTCGAGCGAGGAGGGGGACTTGTCGCCAGCTTTGATACGGCGCAGCGCGTCGACTATCTCTTCGCCGTCGCGGAGTTGGGGACGTTCCCGAACCAGCACCGAGTATCTCGACCCGAAGCGGTCGAGGCGCCCGAGCCAGTCCGTTCTAGCGGCTCGGGAGGAGAAGTATCGCTCGGTCGCGGTGATCTGTTCTTCGGCCCGTCCGCTCAGGTCGATGGGTGCAAGCCCCATGACCACGGCTTGCGGCGTGACTTCTTTGAGCACGTGGTTAGACAACCAGTCATGGACGATCTCTGCCGATGCCGAGTTGATGGCTGCGTCGTAAACCAAGGGGCTGGTGCCCAACGACTTCAAGACCTCGGGGTCGATGCCTTCGCCCGTCATCGAGCTGCCGATCGTCATCGTGCCGATGCAGGCATCGTCATCAGCAAAATCGTGGAGTTGTTCGATCTTTGCTTGAGCGATCCACTGATACCAGGACAGTGACGGCAACAGGTACGGGTTGATCAGCCGCGCCGCCCCCTCAGCGATAAGGAGCGCGACGAGCAGGGTGACTACCCCTCGGAACACGTTTCGCCTTGTGGGCACAAAGGGTGCCAGAACGTTCATCGACACCCTCCTAGAACTCGAAGTAGATAAACGGAACAGCGGTTTCGCCGCTGTAGACCAGGATCAGCACGATGAAGACCGCGTTGCGGATGTGGTCGGTCCAGCGGATCGTCTGAATGCGATCGCCGGGGTCCAACTCACCGACCTCGGTTTCTTTCTGGGTAGTGATCTCGAGTTGGTCGAGATACCACACGGCGGCCGATGCGAGCGCGAGCGTCAACAGATAGCCCCACTCAACGGGGCCCGACTGCAACGTAAAGATGTCGTACAGCTGGTCCCAACCGGCGCTCGCCGACTGTGCTCGAAAGAACACCCCGAGGGTGCAGAAGGTGGTCATCACGTAGATCGGGCCAAGGAACTTTGCCCACATTCGTGAACGCCATTCCGGCGGTTGATACCCGCGCCGTTTGCGCCATGCGATCCACTCACGCTCGGCAACGATCCAGAGACCGTTGATGAAGCCCCAGATGACAAAGGTCCAGCGGGCCCCGTGCCACAGACCGACCGCCAGGTACACAAGCAGCAGGTTTCGGGCCACTTTCCGTTCATTACCGTGAGACCCGCCGAGCGGGAAGAAGACGTAGTCACGGATCCATGACGTCAGCGAGATATGCCAGCGGTTCCACATGTTTGAAAACGTTGTGGCCCGGAACGGTTGACGGAAGTTCTCCATCAAGTCGATACCAAAGAGTTTGGATGAACCGCGAGCGATGTCGGTGTAACCAGCAAAGTCGCAGTACACCTGCAAGGCGAGGGCAAACAAGGCCGCCCACGACGTCAGCCACCCAAAGTCGCCAGGATCTTTAAAGACGTCGTCGACGAACCCGGCCAGACCGTCGGCAATCACCACCTTCTTGAACAGGCCCATCAGGATCAGGCTGTAGGCCTCGTTGACGGTCGCTTTGGTCAGCGGCGGGCGTTCGATACTCAGCTGGGGCAGAAGCTCACGAGCACGTTCGATCGGTCCCGCGACCAGCTGAGGGAAGTAGGCCACGAAGAGTGCGAAGTCGAGTGGCGAATCGGTCGGCTCCATCCGCCGGAGATAAATGTCCAGCGCATAGCTCAGCGTCTGGAAGGTGTAGAAGCTGACCCCGACCGGAAGGATGACGTGCAGCGCCGGCCCGCTGAAGGAGATTCCCAGTTCGCCGAGCAGATCTTGGAAGGAGTCGTAGAAGAAGTTGAAGTACTTAAAGACCCCCAGGATGCCCAGGTTGACCGTGATGGATACCCACAGCAACCGCTTGCGCTTCTTCGGGTCCTCCGTGCGGTGAAGTCGTCCACCGACCAGGTAGTCGACGATCGTCGAGATCCACAACAGGCTGAGGAAACGCCAGTCCCACCAGCCATAAAAGACATATGACGCGATGAGTAGCAGAAAATTGCGGACGCGGTGCGAGACGCCGAGTTGCCGGAGACCCCAGAACCCGCCACAGACGATGGCGAAGAATACGAAGTACTGGATCGAGTTGAACGTCACGCTGCAAACCCTGGCTTCGGCTGACCCCCGAAAGGCTCCGAGCCGCACATATTGGTCGCGCCGCAGCGCCGGACGCCTATCGCGGCGGCGGGCGCGCCATACTGTGTGGGCGTGTTATCCCTGCGGCCCAAAAGACACCACCGTGTCAATGCGCCCCCTTGTGGGCGGACAACGGTCTTTGTCGCGTTGATGGTCGCGCTCATCGCATCAAGCTCGTTCTGGTCCCATACGGCCGCGGGTGCGGCCGGCACGGCGCTGCGCACCGATCAAGCGGTGGCCGCCGACGATCCGCCTGGAGCTCGCGATAAGGCCGAAGAGATCCTCGAAGAACCTCGGTTTCAACCGCCCGACAACGCGCCAGAAAACAGCCAGACCCCGGCGCAAGACAAGATGAACGACTTCACCCCCGGCGGTGGAGGCGGCGCAGGCGGTGGTACCGGGGACGGCAACGGAGGCGGCGGCTCCGAGAATCCTCCCTCGACCGACAACGTGATCGATCCGATCAACCCACCGAGCAAGTCGAGTTGGGGTCCGGTCCTGTTGATCGTGGTCGTCCTCCTGATCGCCTTCATCCTCTGGATGGTGTTGCGAAACCGGGCGCGGACCCGTCAACCGGCCACCGATGACGGCGGCGGCCTGATGGGGCAAGAGGACGACCTGTGGGCGGAAGCCGACCGCTTGGCAGCACAGGGAAACTACTCAGAAGCGCTGCGTGTGCGATTCAAGGGCGGGCTGATGCGCCTGGGCAAAACCCGAAACATCGACTATCGGCCAGCCATCTCAAGCGGCGAGGCGCAGTCGATGTATCCCGACCGCGTCTTTGCAGAGTTAGCTAACTCACATGCCCAGGTTGCCTACGGCGATCGTCCAACGACAGCGGAGGAATACGCCCGCGTCAGAGACGCCTGGATGCAGACGACTGGCGCAAAACGGCAGACGTCGGCCGCCCAATCGGCTGGTCCGGCAAGTCAGGCAGGCTTTGGTGGAGCGGATCGCTCCGCATGACCGCCCCCTACGAGAGCCCCACCCACTCCGACGCGGAAGCGAGTGCCGCCTTACCGGAGCCCGACACGTTTACGCCGTTCGGTGCCCCGAGTCCTCAACGCCGCGAGCGCCGCACACCGCGCTTCGTGCCGTGGTATCGGACACGCAAAGGGGTCGCGGGGATCGTCGCAGCGATCCTGATCGGCGGCCTGATCGCGTACGTCGCCATCAACCGGGATGACCAAAAGTACCGGCCAGGACCTCCAAGCGATCCGAGGGCCACCGACGAGGACGGCACCGCCGCATGGGTGTCGCTGTTGAAGTCAGCGGGCAAGGACGTGCGGTTCATCGACAAGCACGGCGACAAAGACTCGTTCTCTGCCGGCGACGCCTTCGTGGTTCTCGATCCCATCTACCTGACCGAAGGCGACGCTGAGATAGCGCGAGCGGCCGCAACGCAGCGCATCCCGATGGTCTTTGGAGCGAACTCAGACCCCGCGTCCGAAGAGATGCGCCTGCTGGGCGGTTGGCAAACCCGAATGATCTATGAGGACCGCCGAGAAGTCTCGGTCACCGCCGGCCTTGGACTGCCGAGCAGCATCGAAACTCTCGCGGTCGGCCCGGGAGGGGTGTTTGTTGCCCCACCGATGACGACCCGCACGTACGGAGCTCCACTGCTCGTGGGGTCCGCCACGGAACCGATCGCGATCAGGTACCAGGATGGGGGCACGTTCTGGATGCTGGCGAACACAACGATGCTTCGGAACTCGTTCCTTGACCAGGCCGACAACGCAGCGTTCGCACTCGCCCTGGTCGGCGATGCCGATACCGTCTACATCCTGACCGCAGCGTTCCGCCCCGACGGATCTGCCGACACGGCGCTCAGCCCCGATTCCAACCAGAACCTGTTCTCTGCGCTCTCCGATGCGCTGAAAACGTTCCTGATCTTGTTACTTGCGGCGTTTCTGGCCTACCTATGGAGCCGGACTGTTCGCCTCGGCAGACTCAATGGCCCTCCGCCCGAGTTCGCGCCGAAACGGTCCGGCTTCGTCGATGCCATGGCTCGCCACCTTGACCGACCCGACCGGCTTTCGAGCGCGGCGGGACCTCTGCAGGCGCGGGCGGTCACCTTGTTGAACCAGCGAGGCGCCGCGCTAGATCCCAACGCGGATACCGCGGCGGTGCTCGCTGTAGCAGCCCGGCTCGGGCTGGGCGACGCAACCGGCGATGTCGGCGGCCACGATGGACAGCCGCCCGCTGGGGCGCTCATCGACCAAACGATCCCTGCCGACCTCGCTCAACTCGCTGGACTCGTTGCCCGGTTAGAGAAGGGCGAGTCGACCGTGACCAAAACCGACTTCGAAGGACCCGTCCTTTTCGGCGGCGCTGAAGAAACGATTCATTAATGACCAACGCAATCAACACTCAGGACTCCAACGATATGCAGGCCCTCCGCCAACGGGTACAAGAGCAGGTCAGCAAGGTGGTGATCGGCCAGAACGGGGCAACCGACGTCGTCTTGGTCTCTGCGGTCGTCGGGGGCCACGTCCTGCTCGAAGGCGTTCCGGGTGTCGCAAAGACGCTGCTGACCAACTGCGTCGCTCGAGCGCTGGGGATGAGTTTTGGTCGGATCCAGTTCACGCCAGACATGCTCCCTTCCGACGTGACAGGGAACACGGTGCTGATCGACGGCGAACTTCGCTTTCGCAAGGGCCCGGTCTTTACCAACGTGCTGCTGGCAGACGAGATCAACAGGACGCCGCCAAAGACCCAGGCGTCCTTGCTCGAAGCAATGCAGGAGCGGCAGGTGTCGATCGACGGCACGACCTACCCCCTCCCCAAGCCCTTCTTGGTGGTCGCCACCCAGAACCCGGTTGAACAAGAGGGCACCTACCCGCTTCCCGAAGCTCAGCTCGACCGATTTCTGTTCAAGGCGAACGTGGGCTACCCCTCCGAAGGCGACGAAGTCTCCATGTTGCTGTCGGCACATCAAGGGCTTGCCCCGAGCGGCATCGCTGACATCCAGCCCGTGACCAGTGCGAACGAGCTGCTGCATATGCGCTCGGTCGTCGAGGCGACGGTGTTGAATGCGACGGTCGCTTCCTACATCGTGTCGTTGATCCGGGCGACGCGTCATCAACCGCAGGTAGCGATTGGGGCGAGCCCACGTGCTGCGGTCCACCTCATGGCCGCATCCAAGGCAGCCGCTCGACTCGGTGGCCGCGATTTCGTGACGCCCGACGACGTCCGGTTCATGGCGCCGCCGGTCTTACGGCACCGGTTGATCTTGACCCCAGACGCTGAACTCGAAGGCACCCGTCCCGATCAGGTCATCACCGCCGTCCTGAACTCGGTGCCTGTCCCCAGGTGAGCCCGTCACCTCGCGTTGCCATTCTGCTGGCAGCGACCGCGTTCTTGGCGTTCGTCTCCCCGTTGGTCGCGATCTGGGCTGCTCTCCTGGTAGTAGCCGCGACCCTCATCGACGCGCTGTTGGTTGCTCGCACTCCGACCGTCCGGCGGTTCGTTAACCCAACTCAGTCACGTGGTGTCGAGTCGTACTTTCGCGTCGAAGTCGGCGAGTCGCGGGGCTCGGTCGTGGTGCGCCAGCCGATTCCGACTGGCCTGGCAATCGAGCCGTCACAGGCCGACGGAACCTTCGAAGGCACCATTCGCCCCATCATTCGGGGCCGAATCATCCTGCCCCCGGTGGCGGTGCGGTTGAGTGGCCCGATGGGCCTCGGCAGGTGGACCAGATCGACAGGCGGATACCTAGAACTTCGGTCCTACCCCGATCTCCCGAAGGCCCGTTCGATCGCGGCTCGCGTGAAGCGGGGCGCCTTCGTGCCAGAAGGGCAACGCAAAAGTCCACTGCGAGGAATGGGCAGCGACTTTGATGCGGTACGCGAGTACCACCCCGAAGACGACATCCGATTGATCAACTGGCGTGCGTCCGCTCGACTCGCTCGGCCGATGGTGAACCAGTATCGACTTGAGAACAACCACGACCTGCTTGTGGTCGTCGATGCTGGCCGCTTGATGATGGCTCCGCTGCAGGGGCGGACACGCCTGGACGCGTCGCTCGACGCGGTCACCGCGCTGGCTAGCTCGGCTGACGCCCTCGGCGACCGGATAGGCGCGGTCGCCTTCGACTTCGCTGTCCGCTATCGGGTTCCGCCACGGCGCGATCAGGGCCGGATGATCGTCAACGCACTCCACGCCCTCCAGGGCACGATGGCCGAGTCGGACTATGACGTGGCATTTCGGGCGGTCGATCGCCGCAAGCGCTGCATGGTCGTCATCCTCACCGACTTCGTCGACGAACAAGCCGCGAAAAGCCTGCTGAAAGCGGTACCGATCTACACGCGCCACCACGCCGTCATCGTCGCTGCGTGCACCGATACCGACGTCAAGAGCGCCATGGCAACAACACCTCAGGCGGGGATGGACGTTGCTCGAATGGCGATTGCGTCGACCGTACAAAACGATCGGCTTCGGGTCGCCAAACTCTTGCGACGAGCGGGGGCTCGGGTGATCGAGGCTCCACCGGAACGGCTTCCAGCGGCGCTCGTCCGCCAGTTCCTCGACGTCCGGGCCCGCCAGAACGGCTGAGACCGGACCCGGACCTATATGCCCAGATCGGCGGGCGGCGGATAGCCGCCTGTTCCGCGTTTGACGACGAGGGTCCAGAACGTCGCCGCAACGCCGAGACCGATGACCGTTCGAGGCAGGATTCCCAGCCCCGATGGACGAACAAACGCCTCAAGGATGCCCGCAATCACAACCCAAGGCATCGTCCCCAGAACGATGAGCATGCCGTCGCGTGCTTGTTCGGCAAACGCGCGCGACCTGGGCTGCTCGCCGGGGATGAAGATGCCGATGGCCATGCGCAAGCCGACGCAGATGGCGACCATCACACAGGACAGCTCGATCGGTCCGTGCGGGATCAGGAAACGCCAGAGGTCTGCGCTGAGGCCGGCATTCGATGAGAAACCGATCACCAGGCCGAGGTTCAGAGCGTTGTTGAGGGCGATGATGATCGCTCCAACACCGGCCAGCGCGGCACCCGCAAAGACGAACATCGTCACACCGATGTTGTTGGCGAAGAGCTGAAACGCGAAACGAACCGAATCGCCGAAGCTCATCGGTGGGTCGAGCATGCCGTCAACCGAAGAGAACCTCTCCGCCGTCGAGGGAGACGCGCTGGCGGCGGCGCCGGGATTGAGGGTGACCCACCAGGCCACCAAAATCACTGGAATGACAAACACCAAGATGCCCGCGACCAACGAACGGGGTCGATACGCAAGCAAGCGCCAGTAGGTGTGCGCCAGGAAATACCGGGCAGAAATCCGCTCGCGCGGCGCTCCATAGACCACCCAGCGAGCGTTGGAGCAGAGCGCCTCGAGATCGCTGAGTTCGGTTGAATCCAATGTCTCGGCACGAAGGCGGGCCAGCTCCGCAACCGCTCCCCGGTACGTCGCTCCTAGCTCGAGGATTTCGTCTGGGGCAAGACGGTCGCCACGCCCCTTGGCTTTCGCCAACAGCTGAGAAAGTCGATCCCATAACGCGGTGTCGATACCGAGCTGGTCATCTACATTCGTGGTCATGAGTTCTGCCTTGATGGTCCAGATGCCCACCCCCGAAGGTTTGGAGCTGTCCTATATCGCAGGTGGCGTGCCATCGAGGGTGGTCGCCTTCCTTCTCGACCTGCTGATTCAAGCGGTGCTGACCTTTGGAGTGGTTCTGGCGGCCCTGCAGCTGCCGAGCGCGTTCGGGCAAGTCTTGGCAACCAGCTTCGGGTTTGCGCTCACATTCTTCTATCACGTGTTCTTCGAAGTGAGGTTTCGAGGTCAAACACCGGGAAAAGTGGCAATGGGTCTGCGGGTCATTAGAACCGATGGAAGCCCTGTCGGTTTTGTCGCTTCGCTCACGCGCAACACGATCAGGTTGGCCGAGCTCTCGATGACCGCTCTGCTCTCCACGGTCCTGGTCTTTCTGTTCCCGTTGACGATCATCGCCCTGATTGCGCCGCTCATCTTTATGATGCGCTCGCCGAGTCGTCAGCGTTTGGGTGATATCGCAGCGGACACCCAGGTCATAAAGATCCGCGGCACCATCACGACTTCGCGGGTTGTGACCTCTGGTTACGGATTCGACCAGCCCGCATACGACTTCGACGATCGAAGCTGGTTGAGGCGACGCCGAGGGTCTCAAAGCCCTGATCCCAAGGGCAGCTCTTGGGTACTGCCAGGCGGCCAGCCACCTCGCTGAACCCGGGCGCGCATTGGGCGTCATGCCGGACCGACCCTCCCAGGTTTGTAAGAATGCCCGGAATGTATTCAGGATCTAGCGCGACAAACCGGCCACCTTTGTGCCTTGGTCCGCGCCAGTTCACCATCAAGATCGTCGACGAGGCGCGCCGATGACGGGACTACTTCTCGGCTTTATCGGTCTGAGCCTCGTAGTCCTTCTGTTCGGGCGTTCACTCGGTCGGAACGTCTTTCTCCTCTGCGCTCTTGGGCCTGCGGCCGGTTTGATCTGGGTTTCTACGCAGCTGCCAGCGGTGTGGGATCACAAAGTCGTCAGCCAGAACGTCAGCTGGGTGGCCCAGTTGGGTCTCGATTTCGACTTCCGTCTCGACGGGTTTAGCGCCCTGATGACCGTGCTGATCACCGGAATCGGCGTATTGGTCTTCCTCTATTCGCGCGCCTACTTCGAAGCGGACCGGGCTTGGAACCAGTTCGCGGCCACATTGCTCGTGTTCTCCGGTTCCATGCTCGGACTCGTGCTGTCGGACAACGTTTTTACGCTGTTTGTGTTCTGGGAGCTGACCTCGGTTACCTCCTACCTGCTGATCGCGACCAACGACACGTCGGTCGATGCTCGAGAATCGGCGCTGCAGGCGTTCTTGATGACGGGCGGCGGGGGCTTGGTGATGCTCGCAGGCCTGGTCATCCTGGCCATGCAGACCGGGACGGTCACCCTCAGCGGGATCCTGGCGGCGCCGCCCACGGGCACGATGACCGACGTCGCGCTTCTGCTCGTTCTGGTGGGCTGTTTTACAAAATCGGCCCAAGTGCCGTTCCATTCGTGGCTCCCTCGAGCCATGGCCGGGCCGACACCGGTGTCGGCATATTTGCATTCGGCAACGATGGTCAAGGCTGGCATCTATCTGATGGCCAGGTTTGCGCCCGTGTTTGCGGACACCTCCGTGTGGCGCCCTGCGGTGCTGGTAGTCGGCGGGTCGACCATGGTCCTCGGGGGCTGGCGAGCCCTTCGCCAGTACGACCTCAAGTCGATCCTCGCTTACGGCACCATTTCACAACTCGGCTTTTTGACGGTCTGTTTGGGTGCTGGGTTTGAGGAAGCGGTCATTGCTGGCGTCACGCTGCTGTTCGCGCACGCCTTGTTCAAAGCGGCACTGTTTCTTTTGGTGGGGATCGTTGACCACGAAACCCACGACCGAGACATCCGTCACCTTTCAGGGTTAGCGAACAAACTGCCGACCGTCGCCCTGGCAACAGCAATCGCGGCGGCGTCCATGGCCGGCGTTCCTTTGATGTTTGGGTTTATCGCCAAAGAATCGGCATACGACGCGTTTGTGCATTCGCCGAGCGGCTGGGGTGGGGCGGTCCTGGCCACGGTCGTCTTCGGCTCGATCCTCACCTTTGCCTATTCCAGCCGCTTGCTGTGGGGTGCATTCGGCACCAAGCCAGCGGAGGAACTGGAGGGGGCGGTTGCTGAGCCGCATGGCACGCCGACCGCGTGGCTGGTGGCGCCGCCGGCGATCTTGGCGGTGCTGACGGTCATGTTCGGGGTTGTACCGGCCGCCTTGAACGACCTGATCGGCTCGGCCGCACAGTCTCTTGATGGGGCCATCCATGGCGCTCATTTGGCTCTGTGGCACGGTGTCACCACCGCCCTCTTGCTGTCGCTGTGCACCATTGCTGCAGGGGTTTTCGCGTTCATCGGACGGCGTGCGGTGTCGTCGTTCCAACAGCGCCTCGCATCGCCGTACTTAGACACCGACGCGATGTACCAGCGGACGGTGTGGGGGCTTCGCCGTTTCGCACCGCAGGTCGCTGCAACCGTCCAGTCGGGGTCACTGCCGGTGTATTTGACGGTGATCCTCGCCACGGTTGTCGGCGTGTCTGCGGTCGGCTTCGCCTCGGGTGCGGCGTTCCCCGAAACGGTGTGGGCCGAGAACACCTTGCAGTTCGTCTTGGCCGTGACGGCGATCATCTTTGCCCTGGCAGCAGCACGGTCGGAGCGGCGATTCGCTGCGGCGCTGTGTTTGGGCGGTGTTGGGTACTGCGTCGCTGCCCTGTTCCTGGTTCAGGGAGCACCCGACCTAGCGCTCACGCAGCTCGCTATCGAGACCTTGTCGTTGGTGGTCTTCGTCCTATTCCTGCGCCTGCTGCCGAAGCGATTCCGGACGGTCAACTGGCGCCCGGGCGACATCAGCCGGGTGGGATTGGCGGTGCTTTCAGGCACCTTCGTCTCGCTGATCACCCTGATTACCGTCGCGGCGCGCAATCGCCCTTCCGTCGCGGAGGAGTTCGTCGCTCGGGCATATAAGGAAGCTGGCGGGCACAACGTCGTCAACGTCATCCTGGTCGACTTTCGTGGCTACGACACCCAGCTTGAGATCACCGTGTTGTCCGTAGCCGCACTTGGCGTGTTCGCCCTCGTGCGGGCCGCCCGCCGAGACGGTTCGCTCCCCAACTCAGACACCGGCGATGGCGCGCCGGGTGACGGGCCGCCCCAGGGCACCTACCCCGATTCGGTAGCGCCCGCAGCGGCGGCAGCACAGCCGGAGATCACGCCGGCAGCTTCACCGGCCGCACCCGTGCTCGTAGGGGGTGACAGCGTTGAACCGTGACCGGTCCCCCATCTTGACGGCGGCGGTCGACACGATCGTCCCGACCATGCTCGTGTTCGCCCTCTTCATGCTGTTCGCTGGCCATTCCTCACCTGGAGGCGGTTTTGTCGGAGGACTCGTCGCCGTTGCCGCCCTCACACTGCGCTACATCGACAGCGGTGTACCGGGTCTACGAGCGAACTTGGCCGTCTCGCCGTTTGTCCTGTTGGGACTAGGCATCCTGTTTTCGACGGCGACCGGAACCGTCCCGGTCGTGCTGGGTGATACCTACCTCGAAAGCAACATCTTGGAGTTCTCGTTGCCCGTCATCGGTGCCGTCAAGCTGACCACCCCGCTGTTCTTCGATATCGGCGTCTTTCTGGTGGTGCTGGGTTCCGGTCTGATGCTTCTCGAAACCATCGGAGCGTCTTCCACTGACACGCTTCGAACCCCCGGCGAAGAGCCGCCCGTAGCGAACGCTGAAACAGGCGAGGTCGAGCGATGATCAGCTTGACCCTCGTCGTCTTGGTTGGCGCCTTGTTCGGTATCGGCGTCTATCTGATCCTTCAACGGTCACTCACCCGGATCGTGGTGGGGCTGGGCCTTATCGGCCACTCGGTGAACCTGTTGCTGCTCGCTACCGGCGGGCGCGCTGGCGAACCGCCGGTCGTTCATGGTGATGGACATACTGAAAAGCTCGTCGACCCGGTACCGCAGGCGTTGGCCCTGACCGCGATCGTGATCGGCTTTGGTGTTTCGGCTTTCCTCCTGGCGCTGGCATATCGCCGATGGACCCTCACCCATGACGACGAAGTGGAGAACGACCTTGAAGACCGTCGCATCGCGTTGATGGCCCAACAAGGACGGCTCGCGGACGAAGAAGAACTCCTGCCCGGCCCAGGCGACCCCGGACATGGGGTGGCGACGCCATGACGCCAGACATCGCCCTTCCGGCAACGGTCATCCTGCCGGTCATCGGCGCAGGGGTATCGCTCATCAGCGCTCCAAGCCGAACGCTCCAACGGATCGTCACCAGCGTCACCCTGGCCCTGCTCCTCGCCAACGCCATCTGGCTGTTTTCGCAAGTCCGCAGCGACGGGATACTGGTATCCAACATGGGTGGGTGGCCTGCCCCGGTCGGAATCACGTTGGTCGGAGACACGCTTGCAGCGGTGATGTTGGTCGTCAGCGCTGCCATGCTCATGATCGTGGCGCTCTATACGGTCGGCTCCGACGCCGGCGACGACAGCTCTGCTGCGTTTCACCCCGTCTATCTGCTTCTTGCGGCCGGTATCAGCGCATCGTTTGTCACCGGCGACTTGTTCAACCTGTACGTTGCCTTTGAGGTCATGCTCATCTCGAGCTACGTGCTGCTGACCATCAACGGCTCGCGCTCCCAGGTGCACGCCGGTATGACGTACGTGGTTATCTCGCTGATCGCATCGGTTCTGCTCGTCATCGGGATCGGCTGGGTCTACGCCGCAACCGGCACGGTGAACATGGCCGACATCTCGATTGCGATGCCTGGTATCGAACCAGCGGTTCGCACGGGTCTGGGCGTGTACTTCTTGTTGGTCTTTGGCATCAAAGCGGGTTTGTTCCCGCTGTTTTTCTGGCTTCCGGACGCCTACCCCACAGCCCCTGCCCCGGTGACCGCGGTCTTTGCGGGGCTGCTCACCAAGGTCGGGGTGTACACGATTATCCGGAGCCAGACGCTGCTCTTCCCGCACGACGGAGCGTGGCCGCTGCTACTTGTCCTGGCGGGAATCACGATGATCGTGGGGGCGCTCGGCGCGATCGCCCAGGACGATATGCGGCGGATCCTCAGCTTTCAGTCGGTCAGCCACGTGGGCTTCATGTTGATGGGACTGGGGCTGTTCACCGTGTTCGGTCTGGCCGCGACGATCTTCTATGTGATCAACCACATCGTCGTAAATACCGCTCTGTTCCTGATCGCCGGTCGGGTTGAACAGCTCACAGGTTCGGCGAACCTCAGGGACACCGGGGGGCTCTTGCACCGGTACCCGTGGTTGGCGTCTGGGTACGGCATCGCGGCGCTGAGCCTTGCAGGGATACCTCCGCTCGCCGGCTTTGCCGCCAAGCTCGGCCTGATCCAAGCTGCGGCACTCGAGCACTCGTGGCTGATCATGGCGACGGCACTGCTTGCGTCTTTGCTGGCGATCTATGTGATCACCAAGATCTGGTCTGGAGTGTTCTGGGGGGTCAATCCCGAACCCGAAGGCGATGTTTCGGGCCGACGGTGGCCGCTCAGCGCGGCCGCAACCGCAGCTGCAGTCGTCGGCTGTCTCGTCATCACCGTGGCTGCTGGACCGATCTATCGGGTCGCCGAAGAGGCAGCCCAAGAACTGATGGACACCGGCGCCGACTCCGCCTACGTGCAGGCGGTGTTGCGATGAGGCGCGGCGCCTTCATGGCTTGGCTGGTGATCGTCTGGTGTTTGTTGTGGGGTTCGTTCTCTGTCGCGAACCTGGCGTCGGGCATTCCCGTCGCGCTACTCATCTGGCCGACGTTGCCGAAGCCTGGGCCAGATACGACGACCTTCCGACTGCTTCCCGCGCTGCGCCTGTCGGGGTATTTCATGGTGCTGCTCGCGAAGTCAAACGTCGCTGTCGCTCAAGAGGTGATCACACCTGGCAGTTCTGTCCGTGCCGGCATCATCGCCGTACCCGTTGCACCGATGGGCCGATTCCTTTTGGCTGCGCTGGGCAACATGATCACCTTGACCCCGGGGACGATGACCGTCGACGTCGACTCGCCGGCGGACAACACCTCCAACGCTGCTGTATCAGCCAGCGAGGAGGGAAGCGCTTGCGACGCCGTCCTCTACGTTCACGTGATGCACCTGTCGAGCCGCGATCAATCGGTCCTCGACGTGCTCGATTTGCAGGCGGCGCTGCTGAAAGCCTTTGGGAGCACCGCGTCGATCCAGGATGTCGACGCACGTCGAGATGACCTACGCAAGCGAATCGCTGCGGCGTCGGAGGCGACTCACCCATGAAGATCGTCGGCTACATCTCCATGGCGATGTTGATCCTCGCTGGGCTGCTCTGCGTCCGCCGAGCAGTCATCGCAAAGTCGTTCGCCGATCGGGTGGTCGCGCTCGACACGCTGATGGTGATCATCATTTGCGGGATAGGTGTGTGGTCAGCTGTGACGTCTAACGGGATCTATTTGGACGTGATGATTGTGGCTTCGCTGATCGGCTTTACCGGCACATTGATGGTCTCGAAGTTCATCGATAGGCGGGGCGCACGGTGAGCGTGATGGACGTCATATCCGCTGTTTTTCTGCTCGTCGGCGCAGCATTCGCCTTGATCGCAGGTATCGGATTGCAGCGGTTCGACGACGTCTTTAGCCGGATGCATGCGGCCACCAAAGCGGTGACCTTTGGGATTGGTTTTGTCTGTGTCGGGGCCATGTTGCGGATGGACGACGAACCAGAGATCACAAAACTGGCCTTGGTCGTCGTGTTCCAGTTTTTGACGGCGCCGGTAGCTGCACACATGGTGTCGAGGGCCGTTCAGCGTGCGGGCACCGAGATGGCCGACAGCACGATCGTCGACGAACTCGCCCAGGCCCGGTTGGACGAATCTGAGAACCGCGGCTGACGACCCAAAGCCAGCAACACCGCCGGTCGGAGAGCCAGCAGGTATACCCCACCTGCAACGTCTTCGCCGACGACCAGCTTCTTTTGACTTTTGCTGAGCGCAACACCTTCGTACGGGCCGAAACGTCGCTCATTTGGACGACGGCAATCGACAGATGCGCGACGTTGTGGAACGCTGCCAGCTACGCAGCGCGCGACCTTTCCCGTCCAATTGGGTCAGACAAGAAGCCGGGCATTCGTCGCCTACACAATTGAAGGGACCTTTGGTCATGGGGTGGTTCACCGCACAGCTTGCCGTGCTTTTGATATTGGCCTTCTTGCTAGGAGTTTTGGCTGGGTACCTGTGGTGGATCTACGGATATCGCAAGAATGCCCGCTCAATTGAGGACGACAACCAGAACCTGCGGGCCAGCCTCCTTGAAGCTCAAAAGACCTCCAAGCAGCACGAATCCGATGCAGCGGCAGCCGTAGGCGCAACGGCGTCGCTGCGCAGTCGGGTCGAAGAGCTTGAAGGCGCCCTGGCAACTTCTCAAGCCGAACAAGACGAACTCGGCGCCGAACTGTCGTTCATGGCCGACGATGACATCCTCCAGGCTCAGGACGCGGCCAGTTCACGTCAAGACGCGGATGCGTTGTTTGCCGAGTTACAGGCGGTATCGGCCGAGAATCTGTCGCTGCGGGCCGATCTAGAAGCTGCCGAGGCTTCCAACACCCACCTGTCACGCCAGATCGAAACCCTCAAGGGCGATGTCGACATCCTTCAAACCGAAGAAGACGTCATGGCCGCCGAACTTGAACAGGCAGAGGTCACAGCACTCCGTGCCGGCCGCGAAGTGGCGAACGCTGAGCTACAGGCGGCCGACGAGTTGGCCGTTGCGATCAACGAGCGCGATGCCCTCACCGTCGCGCTGGCGGAAAGCACCGAAGAGCGGGACCGAGCACAAGAACATGCGTCGCGCCTCCGCCTAGAGCGCGACGAGCTTCGCGTCGCCCTTTCGCACGCCCAAGCGGGACACGACCAGACCCGCGCGGAGATCGCTGCCCTCGTGTTGGAGCGGGACCGGTTGACTCAGGCGGCGCGGGCCACGTCGGACGGAGCGTCATCCCAAGCCTTACTGGGCTCGAGCGCCTCGTCAGACCTTGACCTGGAGGTTGACCCCGACGCTCCAGCAGCATCGTTTGCTGCGGTTGGCACTGCCCATGCTGACCTCGTCACCGGCGCCGTGACGGGCCGAGCTGAGGGAACTGCCAGCGACGTTAACGTTGATGCTGACGGCGACGACTTTTCAGAGGCGGCCTCGTTCGCAGCGGTAGGCGACGCCGACGCCGACTATGTGGTCGACCCCGACGACTTCGGCGACAATGACACGACTTCGAGCGCTCTGGCTGGTTCCGGCCTGTCGGGCGACCGGCCCTCAGGTCTCGTTCCCGGACCGGGCGCATCGGGATCGACACCAGCATCGACCGACAGCGTTGGTGCGCTGAGCGGTTCTGGTGGACGCGATGACGACCTCACCCGGATCGAGGGGATCGGGCCCGCAATGGCCACAGCCCTGCACAAAGCCGGAATCGACACCTTCGCTGAACTCTCGACACGGACTCCTGACCAGCTGAAAGAAGTGATTGCGGCCGACGGCCTGCGTCTGGCCCCAAGCGTCGTCAGCTGGGCCAATCAAGCCAGTCTGCTGGCCAGAGGGCAAACCGACCTCTTCGACGAATACACCGAATGGCTAAACGCCGGTGTACCCCCCAGCGACGGAAGTACCTTCCACGCCTTCGAAGTGGCCGGTTTCGCAGCGGTCAACCCTGACGATCTCAAGCGAATCGAAGGCATTGGTCCCGCCATGCAGCGAGCCCTCAACGATGCTGGTATCACCACCTTTGCCCAACTCCACCACGCCGACGAACAACAGTTGCGGGACGCGTTGGACGCTGCGGGACTTCGACTCGCGCCGAGCCTGCCCACCTGGGCGGAACAAGCCGGTTACCTCGTCCGGGGTGATGAAGAGGGATTCACGGCGCTGACCGATCGCCTGGTCGCCGGCCGCCGTACCGGAGACGAGGACTGACATGTCTGACTCGCGTTCGTCCAACAACGTTCCCGACCAAACGCGCCGGCGCCGACGTTCGACCGCACCCCGTTGGTACGGCTGGGTCCCCGCGGTCATAGGGCTTCCTGCGCTGTTTGCCGTTGGCATGCTCCCGGTTCGGGACTCGATCCAAGACGAGCTCACATCAAAGGCTCGGACCGTCCTCGACGATGCGGACCTCGGTGAAGTCGACGTCGAGTTCGTCGGGCGCGACGCCACCATCTCGGGTCCACTCGACCCGGGGGATCCCGACATCGCTCGGGCACACGACCTGGTTCGCAACGGGACCGGAGTTCGCCACGTCACCGACGACTTCGCCGCCGGTTCCGCCCCGTTGTCGGATACCACCGACCCGACCGTGCTCGATGACGCGTCGACGCCAGATCCGAACACGCTGCGACTCAGCCAAGACGGCGACGTTCTGACCTTGAGCGGCACCGCGTTCGACGAAGCAACTGCCGCGGCGCTGCGCCAATCGATCGTGAACCAGTTCCCTGACGCCACGCTGGAAGACCAGCTGACAGTCAAAGAGGCCGACGGCACACCGCTAGGCGAAGCCGGGGCACAAGCATTCGCGACCATGGCTGGCGCCGCGTTCAACTCCGGTTCAGGCGTCGAGGATCTTGCTGTGAGCTTCGCTGACGGCGCCTACTCATTGACCGGCGTTGCCAACGATGCGACGGCAGCGACGACGGCATTCGACGCCGCCGCCCAGGCCGCCACCGGTGCCGGGACAACGGTCGTCAACGACATCACCGTGACCACACCGGCGGATACGACCGACGTCGGACCAGTCGATGGCGCCGCCATGCCAGACGGCTGGAACGTCAACGTCGACACGGCGAGCACGCCGCCCATCCTGGAAGGGGCAGTGCCGTCCGAAGACGCCAGCCAGACCATCGAGTCGGCAGTGTCGACGGCATTGGGCACCGAGGTCGACAACAGGATCGAAGTAGATCCAGGCTTGTCCGCGGCGGATCCCGACACCGTTGCCGGAGTCGCTGAGGCTATTTCTGCGCCGCTTGAGATTGTCGCCCAGGACGGCGGCACAGTCATCCTCTCGGGCGTCGTCGGAGAGGTGACCCTCGAAGGCCGCGTTTCTACCGACGACGCTCGTTCAGCTGCCGAAGAGGCTGCGGGAGCGTTGGCCGGCGAGGGCGGGAGCGTCCTTAACGAGTTGAACGTGTCAGAAGCAGCTTCGGCGGCCGATGTGGCCGAAGCAAACGCCAACCTGGACGACGTCTTACAGAACGTCGAGTTCGAAGTTGGGTCTGCTGCGCTCACTCCGGCCGGCACCGAGACCGTCAAGGCCGTCGCACAGGTCCTCGACGAGAATCCGACCGTCAACATTCGAGTCGAAGGACACACCGACAACACCGGGTCGGCCGAGACCAACACACAGCTCAGCGATGACCGGGCCCAAAGCGTGGTCGACCTGTTGGTGGCCGAAGGCGTTGACCCGTCTCGACTGACCGCACGCGGCTTTGGTGACACACGACCCATCGAGTCCAACGACACCGAAGAGGGCCGGGCAGCCAACCGGCGTATTGAGTTCGTCGTCTCGTAACGACTAGCTCTGGGGCCGAACCTGCGGCTTGCGGGTTCGGCCCTAACTCGCCCGAGTTTCAGCGGCGGGGCCCGACCCGGTATCGATGCGACGCCGCTGTTCGAGCGCTCGGCCGAGGGTGATCTCGTCGGCGTATTCCAGGTCGCCACCGACGGGAAGTCCGGACGCGAGCCGGCTGATGACGAGGTCGAGCGAGCCAAGCAATTTCGCCAGGTAGAGCGCGGTCGCTTCCCCCTCGACGGTCGGGTTGGTGCTGAGAATCACTTCACGCACCGGAACTAACTGCAGGCGTCCGAGCAGCTCACGTACACGAAGCTGTTCGGGCCCGATGCCGTTGATCGGAGCGATGGACCCCTGAAGAACGTGGTACACCCCTTTGTAGCCCGCTGTTCGTTCGATCGCGACGATGTCTTGGGCCTGTTCGACCACGCAGATGGTGTGGTGATCACGGCCGGGATCGGCGCAGATTCGGCACAGCTCAGCTTCGGAAAGATTGAAACAACGTTCGCACCAGCGCACTCGCGCCTTGGCCTCTTCGATCGCCCTCGCCAGCCGTAGGGCGTCCTGCTGGGGAAGCCTGAGGAGGTGGAAGGCGATGCGTTGGGCCGACTTGGGGCCCACGCCCGGCAGTCGACCCAGTTCGTCTATGAGGGTCTGGGTAGCAACGTCGTATGCTCCCACGACTATCCGAGCAACCCGCCCAGCGAGCCCATGTCCATACCACCGGTTACGGCTCCCATCCGCTCCTGCTGGAGTGCCTGAGCCGAACGGTCTGCTTCGTTTACCGCAGCGACGATCAAGTCTTGGAGCATCTCGATGTCTTCGGGGTCGACGACCGATTCGTCCAGTTTGATACTGAGCAGCTGACCGGAGCCGTTCGACGTCGCGACGACCACACCACCACCGGCGGTCCCGGTGACGGTCTCGTCCAACAAGCTGGCCTGCGCTTCGGCCATATCGGCCTGCATCCGCTGGACCTGCTTCATCATCTTGTTGATTTGGTTCTGGTTCATGATGTGCTCCGATGGGATCGCTGGAGGGTCTGCGGCGCTCTCTATGAGCTGAGCGATGACGGCGGCATGCCGGTCACAGGCGTCAGGAGTTGCGTTCCGCGCGGGATTTGTGGACTTCGCTTTCGACCTGAGCGTCGAATGCGGTCTTGAGCCGCTCGATGGATGCTAGTTGTTCGTCTTTGGGCGGTTGGGGCTTGGCGCGAGCCAAGCGAGCCGGGTTGGGGCCATCTCCGGTATAGCCGCCGTGTGTGACAACTTTGAGCGTGATGGGCTGGCCGATCTCGGCGGTGAGGGCCGCTTCGATGTCGGCTTGATGGTGGCGGATCGAGTCGTGGTGAATGTTTGACTCCATCAGCCTGAGCCCGAGCACCACTTCGTTACCTTCTAGAGCGATCGGCTGTGCTTCTGCGGCGCGACGCTGGAGTCGAGGATCGAGCCGAGCGAGCGCTTGAGGCCAGGCGAGCACTGCATTGTCGAGGGTCACCTCACCGCCAGATTCGACGCGGGCCTGCGCGCTGGCCGGACGTGTTCGCAGCAGCTGCCCATTGCGGTCCACCATTGCGGGTGCACCACCTCCAGAGTCCGTCGGTCGCCCCCCAGTGGCCTGACGGAAAGGAGCGGCCTGACGGGACGGAGTGGCCTGTCGGGAAGGAGTGACTTGGCGTACCGGCGAGGCTGATCTGGCCGGGTTCGGTAGGTCGGCCGGCGACGCGGCGAGGCGCGACGGCTGGTCAGTCGGATCGATCGGAGCTCGGGACGACGCCTGGTCTACTGGACGGACCACGCGGGTTTGAGGCTCCGCTGGGTGCGGTCGCTCGGCCGGCTGCGGCTCCCCAAAGAAGCCGTCATCACCGTCGTCGTAACTCGGGGTCTCGGGAAGGTCGTACTCGTCTGGCGGAACGGCGTGCGGCGCCGCGCTCGCATCGTCACGCGACCCGGTGATTGCCCGTGGGCCGGACAGCGACGCCGGGGATTGAGGTGACGGAGTTTGAGCCGCCGGAGAGACGGGCGTGGGGCCGTCGTCCAGAGGAGGCCCTGCGGCGGGACGACCGGGCTGAGATCGAACAGGCGCTCCCGAACTTGCACCCGCGCTTGCGGAGGGCGGCTCGTTGGAGGGTGTGGGCGCTGGTTCACGGCCGAAGCGCCTGGCCCGTTCGCGGCGCAGCGCCCCGAGGGATGGCCGATCAAGCGGGCTGGAGCCCTGCGGCACTGACGGCACGTCTGGGCTCGCGCCAGCTTCGGGATGCGGTCCCCTTTGGCGGGGATCTCCGGTTTGCGCTGTCAGCCCGTCCGGTGGGCCCGATTCAGGTGCCTGGTCGGGCGTTTGTGGGCCGCGACCATGGGCGTCGAGCCGTCGGGGCTCGGGCGCACGAGCATCACGAGGTGCACCCGCAGGCGGTCGGCCGCTCTGGGACGGCCCGGTCGCAGCCTGCGACCGGGCGCCTGGCACCGCGCCCTCCTGAGGCCTGCTCAGCGACCTGACCGTCGCTTCAAGCGCTTCGATTCGCCGTTCGAGTCGAGCGATCACACCGGCGGTTGCGGTATCGGTACCGCCGGCGACCGACGGGACGTTCGAATCCCGCACTGCTGGTCCAGCGGGGGCAGGTGTCGCCGAGCGGTCCGACCCACCAGCGACAACCGACTGGCCATCGGCGGTCGCCCCATCGAACAGTGCCGCTGGTCGCGGATTGGCCAAACGCAACAGCGCCACCTCGAGCACCAACCGAGGGTCGGGAGCCCGACGCATCTCAACGACCGCGTCGCCAAGTAGCGAGATCGCGTCCAGAAGGCGATCAGCGCCAATCCGCCGGGCTTGCTGATTGAGCCGACTCCGCTCATCGGGAAGCGCTCCGAGCGGCAGCTCTCCACGCGTGCCCGCAACCAGAACCGCGTCGCGCAAATGGGCCAGCAGATCGTCGATCAGCGCCCGCGCGTCGGTGCCGGCGTCGAGCTGGCGTGTGAGCACCGCAAGGGTTTCGGCGCCGTCCTGGTCGATCACGGCGTCGATCAACGCAGCCCGATCCGCAAAGCTCGCCTTTGAATACAGCGCCGCTACCGTCGCCTCGTCGAGGCCGTCAGGAGCAAAAGCCCGCGCTTGATCGAGGGCGCTGAGCGCATCGCGGACCGATCCGGCCCCCTGTTGAGCGATGCGTTCTAACGCCGCACGGTCTGCCGTGATCCCCGCATCGGCGGCGATGGTGACCAGATGGTCGGTCAACGTCGCCCCAGACACCAGTGTGAAAGGAAAATGCTGCGTACGCGAACGGATCGTGGGCAGAACCTTTTGAGGGTCGGTGGTCGCCAACACGAAGACCGCGTGGGCAGGGGGTTCTTCCAAGGTTTTGAGCAAAGCGTTCGATGCCGCCGTCGACAGCATGTGCACTTCGTCGATGATGTACACCTTGCGATTCGCCGCTCCGGAAGGAACCCGGTGGACACCTTCGAGCAGATCGCGCACGTCCGACACCGAGTTGTTGGATGCCGCGTCCAGTTCGATGACGTCCATCATGGTGCCGTTGCCAATGTCGACGCATGCGTCGCACACTCCGCAGGGCTCGCCTTCGGCGCTGAGGTTGTGACAGTTCAGCGCCTTGGCCAGGATCCGAGCCGAACTGGTCTTACCGGTTCCGCGCGGCCCCGAAAAGAGATAGGCATGACCGACACGGTCGTCTCGGACGGCGTTGCGTAACGCTGTCGCGGTGGAATCCTGCCCGATGAGGTCGCCGAAGCGCTGGGGCCGATAGGTGCGGTACAGAGACTGAAAACTCACCGGACGGGGACTCCTAACCACTGGCTATGGGCCCACGGTTCTGGGCGCAGCGGACCCGCGTCGTCCCGGCGCTCGCCCAACCACGACAAGTAACCGGAACAAGCAACCAGAACAAGAGGTGAAAAGCGGCCGTGCCCCCGCTTCGACAAGGCCTCGCAAAGCTCGTTTTTCCTGTCGGCTCAGATCAGGCAACCCCGCGGCACACGCAACTCACTGCTGAGAGCTGCTTCCTCCCGGACCTGACTCGGTTCACAGGGTTACGTTGCGCGGGACCCAACCCTCGACACGTCGAGGAATCCGGTTGCGATGTTTGGTCCAGGCCTCAGACGGTTGATCAGCCCCCCATGTGTGGGTTTGGGGTACAGGGCACCACAAGCTCCCCGCCTAGCACGGCCGGGTGGCATCGTAGCCGCGCCGACCCGCCCGTGCCCTTTCGCACACAAACGGCACACCACCCCATAACCGGAAAGGCGCGCCGCTCGGAGAACCGTTCGGCTTGGGCGACGGCGCCGCGTCTAGCATCACCGGCGGAGAGGTGCGAGAGCGGCCGAATCGGCACGACTGGAAATCGTGTAGGGGGCAACCCCTCGTGGGTTCAAATCCCATCCTCTCCGCCATTTTTGGGTGTTTTCCAGACATCAAAGAAGCCCTCGGACCCGGCCGGTTCGAGGGCTTCTGCTTTGGGGGCGTGCATCGTGGTCGACCGGGACCGTTCAGCTCTCCTGGCACGGACACCTGCGCGTCGGTCAGCGACGGGCGGACGCCGCCGAAATACGACGGGCCCGAACCCTTTCTCAGAAGGGGTTCGGGCCCGTCAGTTGTTGTTTCTCTGCACCCTCGCGCCGTCCTCGGTGGGGCGCGCCCGACGGTGGCCTTCGGCTCAGACTCGAACGAGCAGCGACACCGTCAGACCGGAATCCACCGAACCGGAGACTGTCGCAAGCTGAAGGTCCCAACCATCAGAAAAGATGCCGTCCGTCGAGAGCGAAAGCTGACCGAGGTTGCTGGCCGAGTCGCCATAGTCGCTCGACTCGTACACCGTCTCGCAGTTTGCCTGCGGAAGGGCCAACTGCGAAGTCTTGATCGAGTCGCTTCCGGCGGTCGCTTCGTCGATGCTCGCAAAGACCTCAAAATGGCAGTGTGGCCAACGACCTGCATAACAGCCCGGGAAGACCGACTTGAAGGTCACCTTGCCGGCTTTGTCGGCAACTTGGACACCACGCAGATAGTTCTGGTCCTCGATCTCATAGATCGAGTATTGACCCGTCGCGGTGCAGTGCCACAGGTACACGGCTGCATCGGGCATAGCGTCGCCGGTGGCGGCGTCGACGAGGGTGAGCTCGATCGTGGCGGCCACACCATCGGCGGTACCCGAAAACTCTCCGACACTCTTGGTGATGTCGGAACGGTCGATCCCGTCGGTGGTCAGGAAGTTGGGTCCGTTCGAACCGTCAGCTGGGTACGGTCCAGCCGTCTCATTGGGAATCTCGCCTTCAACCGTGGTCGGGGTGGACTCCATGCCACCACCCGGTGCGCCGCCTGGAGGAGGACCGCCAGGACCGCCGGGACCCGCTGCCTGGGTGGTGCCCGATGCTTGTGTCGACGACGTCTGCGATCCCGCCGTCGTCTGGCTTGAGCCATTCGCACCCGTCGTCGTCGACGACGACTTGTCTTCGGAATCAGATCCACACGCCGCTGCCAGACCAGCCAGGCTCAACCCGCCCATCAAGGCAAGAGCGCGGCGCCGAGTGACGAGATTTGGCAGGTCTCGAGTCAGGCCCCCCATGTCGTCGTGGTCATCAAGGTCGAGGGTCGAAAGTTCCGCTCGCGCGTTGTTCGTCGGGGTTTTGTCCGAGACCTCGATGTCGGCCTGAAAACGGTTATTCACAGCAGTAGCTCCTGATCTGGTCGCGCCGGCGCTTCGGCCGGGAGAATGCGTCGATGCCTACCTCGCGGAACCTATTCGCTGGTTCCTGAGAAGTTGCTGAAGGCGGTTAGTACAGCTGCGGGGCCTCGACGGATTGCCACCGGTCGGCCGTCCGGATCGAAGCTAGTGCTCAATCGCAGTTCGCTGTGGCGTACTCATCGATCGCCTTTTCGGCTTCGGCGAGCTGGGCGCCCTTCGGTGATGCCTGCAGCGCCAAGAAGGCTTGGAACTGGGTTCCCTCCGGGGCGTTTGCGACCTCCAGCAGTACGTCGACCATCAAGTCGACATCCTCTTTGATCTCGGGTGGAGCTTCGTCGGCAATCGACTGCAGGCCGGCTTTCTCATCGTCACTCACCGCGAAGAGGTCGCCCATCGAGCCGCCTTGTGGCGTCATGATCGTTTCCATCCGCCCGAGCGCGTCGCAAAAGTCCCCGGCCTGGGTGCCGCCGCCGGCCGGAGCCGCCGTCGGCGACGAACCTGCGCTTGGCGGCTGCGTCGCGCCAGGTTCGACGGCTGGCTGAGTTGGCGTGGCGTCAGAAGCAGGAACCGAGCTGGTTGGGATGGCGGCGGTCGGCACGTTTGGTTCGTCGTCGAACAAAACGTCGCCGGTCGGAGCCGTCGTTGTCAGCATGGCCGGACCAGCATTCTCGCCATCGTCACTGTCACTACCGCAGGCCGCGGCAGTCACAGACAGGACGAGCAGGCAAGACAGGAGCAGCTTCTTGTGCATGTTGTACCCCTTCGGATCGCTCAGAAACTGGGGCCGTACGATACTGAGCAACCGTGCAGCAGTTTGGGTCGCGCCGGACTGACTCGAACAGTTTCAGGCCGAATCATCGGCCGACGACGGCACGACACAAAGTCGCCCGTCCGCCGCTGGAACGTTTGGACGGCCGTGTTGGAGAGTGGGGCACCGTGAACGACAATCCTCCGCAATGGCGGGCCTTCGCTGACTCGGCGATCGAGCTCGCTTTGGAACAGGCGCAGCTCGCCCCCGACTACGGCGATGTTCCCGTCGGTGCGGTCATCTTCGACTCGCGGACTGGCGCGGTCATCGCCGCGGCCCACAACCGTCGCGAAGCCGATAGCGACCCGGTCGCACATGCCGAGCTCCTCGCCCTGCAACAGGCAGCGACACTCACCGGCCAATGGCGTCTGTCGGGGTTCAGCCTGGCGGTTACCCTCGAACCGTGTCTGATGTGTGCTGGCGCGGCCGTCAATTCACGAATAGATGCAGTGGCCTTTGGCGCCTTCGACCTCAAAGCCGGAGCGATGGGGAGCCTCTACCACGTTGGCGCAGACCCACGCCTGAACCACGAGATCGAGACGCACGGAGGGCTGCAAGCGGATCGTTGCGCTGCATTACTCGTCGACTTCTTCGCCGCCAAACGGGACCGCTGACCGGTTGAACTTGCCCATCGGGAAGCGGCGCCGCTTGACAAAGCGAGTCAGCTGCCACGCGCTCGTTAGTATTCTGGGCTCGTGCGCACGACCTCGTCGGGCGTCACCAAGGAGGGATGCGAGAGCGGCCGAATCGGATGGTCTCGAAAACCATTGACCTTACGGGGTCCGTGGGTTCAAATCCCACTCCCTCCGCACACGAGGTGTCTTCGGACATCAGTGCCCTCCGGACCACTGGTTCGGAGGGCTTTTTCGTTGAGATCCTGCGCTCGTCAACCGGCCATCGGCACGGACCGCCCCTCGGTTACAGCAGGTCTCGTTTGCGGAAATACACGTACATCACCAGGGGCACGACAAGGGTCAGCAATGCCGAAACGATGACGCCGATGTGGCTTCCTTCTCCAGGGTATGGAACGTTCATCCCGAAGTACCCGGTAACGAGGGTCGGTACGGCCACGATGGCCGCCCAGCTCGTCACGCGATTCATCTTCTGGTTCTGCCGAAAATCGCGTAGCGCCAGGTTGGTGTCCATGATGCTCGATCCGAGGTCCCGCAAGGTGTCCGTCGACTCGCTAATCCGCAAGATGTGGTCGTAGACGTCTTGGTAGTAGGGGTACATCACATCGGACAGGTCGTGTTCCCGCCGCATGAGCCCCGAAATTGCCTCGCGCATCGAAACCACTTGGCGGTGGAAGCGAACCAACGCCTGGTGGTTCTCGAACCAGTTCTTCTGTTGGGTCGCATCCAGCGGCTGTTCTTCGAAGAGAGCTTGGCTTGCTTGGTCGTAGTAGTCGTCGAACCGGTCGATGACCTGGAAGTACTCGTCGACGACGTAGTCGAGCAGACCGTAGAGCAAGAAGGCGACGCCATACTTGGTGAGGTCCGGCGAGCGATCCCAGCGCGCAACGACCGGGTCCATCTTGAATCGTTCGTTCTTTCGGATCGTGATCAGCCAGCGCGAACTGATGAATGAGTCGACTTCGGTCTGGAGGAGCTCGCCCGTTTCGGCATCGAGTTCCATCGCGCGGATCACCAAGAACTTATGGGTTTCGTAGTGGTCGAGTTTGGGGCGTTGGTGGGGGGCGAGGGCGTCTTCAACTGCCAGCTCATGGAGCGAAAACTCCTCTGCCAAGGTCAGGAGCTGGGCTTTGTCCGGCTCACAAAGATCGACCCACACGACCGTGTCAGGTGAAGATGCGAGGTAGTCAGACACCTCGGAAAGCGGAAAGTTCTCACCGATCAACTTGCCGTCACGCCACGCCCGGCTACGCCGAGCAAAGGCTGGGGTTAACGAGTCGTGCATGGCGGGACTCAGGAACCTTTTTTCTTGTCGGCCGCGTCGCCAACCCCAGCATCACCGCTGATTGACCGTCCCGGATCCTGGCCGTCAGAGGCCTGCCCGGCAGGCGAGTCGTTGCCCGTTGCGGGAGCGTCTGGCCCTTTAGCCAGTCTGAGGCTGTCCAGGGCTGCTTGACGACGCCGTTTGCGGACCGCCCGGTCAAAGAGCAGCAACGCTCCGACGGGCACTCCGATGATCAGGAGTTCGTCCAGCGAGCCGAAGGTCCCATGTGCGAGCACGACGCTCCTTTTCAGCCTTGAAGCAGCAAGGCGAGTCCGACGACGGTGAAGATAACCATCGCGATGAGCAGCGGCACCTGCTGACGCACCACCGAGTCTCGGTCTACCAGTTCGAGTGCCCGATCGTGCGCCACGATGACCCCGCCGATGTGCCCTCCGACGATCCCGATGAGCTGGCTCCAGGCGACGATGCCCGGCGTCAGCCAGCTGGTTCCGACGGTCCAATCCGCCGTGCCAAAGATGTCCCAACCGCGGCCCAGCGGGTCGGAGACGAGGCTCACCACTCCACTTCCCGCAACGAAGAAGTATGCGAAGTAATGAGCAACGGCGTATCCGAGGGCGATCGGCACAAGCGAGTTGCCCCACCGAAGCGCCGCGTCGAAGCGCGAGAGCCCCGCGTCCTGGGCAGACGATCCGGCGGCTAACAAATAAACCACGGCCATCAGGCAGATGCAGGCCACCATCGTCAACGTCGCCTTTGGCACAAGATCCCAGCCGTACAGCGCGTAGGTCTGGTCCTGCCACCAGGTTGACCTGGTCAACCCATCAAAGGTGGTGCCCCCAAGGTGCACCAGCACCAGAACCAGCAGCCCGAGGTTGAACGACGTCGCTGCCAGGCGAGACAGCCAAGGGACTCTCTGGACCGTCTTCCCGTCAAGGCGCCAAGGGGCGCAGGTTCCAGCCAGATGGAACCATCGTGAGAACGGGTCTGCAGCGGTAGCCCACTCTTTGCCGAAGACGAACGCTCCGCCCAACAACACGGTGGCGTGGATGCTGACAAATGCCGCCACAGATCGGGGTGAGCCGCCAGCAGGGGCGACCAACTCCATCCACAGGTACGCGCCGATGCCTGCGGCAGCAACCATGTTGGCCGCCGCCATCGACACCGACCGCTTAGGGTCCGGCCGCACCCCAAGCCGGTCAAGTCCGGCAAGGACCCGGCTGATCGGGTTCCACACGCCCCAAACATCACCGAAGAACAAGCTGACCATCGGTACGCCAACCCACATGATCACCATGAAGAGGAGGGGCGCAATGTTGACCGTCGCATGGTCCTCGCCGAACCAACCGGCAACGATCGTCAAGATCCAGGCGACGAACGCGACCACCGCGCCGACGGCTCCAAACGCTCTTGCGATCCGGTCAGCCCAAGGGCCGGCGGGGTCGACTCGCTCGAGGCCCGCGCTACCAAACCGCGGCGTTGTCCACCAACGGCTGACGGCCAGGAAGGTCACGAGGATCGCCAATCCCGCACCCAGGACGAACATCCACGACGGCATGGGTGGGTCGGACGGCGTGACCACGGCATGCGCACCAGCCGCCTGAGGAACCCCGACCGCGCCTGCGACAGCCGAGAGACTCGTTAACAACAGCCCCTTGTTCACACCACGCCTCACAAGGTGCACCCTACCGGCAGAGAGGCCGTCAACAGCCCCCAGAGAGCACTGAGGGGCGCGATTTCGGTCACCCGATGCCGGCGCATCTTGCCGACGCTCTTCACTGTACGGACCGTGGCCTTCGACGACTAGCCTCGGCGCCAGCGCGCGGGAAGCGCTCCGCACCGTCTCAGCCCAGCCGGGCTCAGACGGCGAGGCGTGACCCATGAGTCGGTTACTCATCGGGAGTTCGAAATGCCGCCAGAAAAGTTTCAGTGGTCTCACCTGTACGACGAGGTTGTCACCAGCGGTCTGTGTACAGGCTGTTCAGGTTGCATCGTCGCGTGCCCCCATGACGTGCTCGGCTACAACGATGAGAACGGCGTCTACCGGCCTTTTCACCTGGAAGACGAACTCGGCCCGGCCGACTGCACCCACGGACAGAAGGGCTGCACCATGTGCACCCGGGCGTGTCCACGCTTCCGGGCGTGGGAACCCGAACTGGACGAACACAACTTCGGCCGGGTGCGTCAACCTGATGAGGCCTACGGGATCGTCAAGGACATCGTGTTGGCACGGGCAAGCGACCAAGCCATTCGCGAACTTGGACAAGACGGCGGGCTGGTGTCGGCGATGCTCATCTATGCCCTTGAGAACGACGTCATCGACGCCGCTCTCGTGTCATATCTCGAAGGCGACGGAACCAGTTGGCGCACAGTGCCCGGCGTTGCGCGCACCCGGCAAGACGTGCTCGACAGCGCTGGCAGTCGCTACACCTATTCAGCCAACGCGCTCGCCTACAAAGAAGCAGTCGAATCTGGGGCGGAGCGGATCGCCCTCGTCGGGATGAGTTGCATGGCCAGCGTCCCCGCTGCCCTCAAAACCCGCAAGGCCGGAAAGCCCGCACGCCGCCTCACGCTGTCGATCGGCCTTTTGTGCTCAAAGACCTTCGACGATGCGATCTTTGAAGACCTGCTCCAACTGAAATACGGGCTGAGCCGCGCCGACATCAAGAAGGTAAACATCAAGGGCGTCTTCCAGATCTGGACCCACGATGGGCGCTACATCGAAGTACCGCTCAAGGAATGCCATGCATTCACCCGTGAGGGCTGCAATTCGTGCCCAGACTTCAGCGCGGAACACGCCGACATTTCAACCGGCGGCATCGGCACTCACAGCGACTGGACCTTGACGTTGGTTCGCACCGATACCGGACGCGTCCTCATGGAGAAGCTCGTCGAAGAGGGCTGGATCGAAACTCAGCCCGGCGATAGCGACCCGAAGGCGATCGAGACCTTGCAGCGCCTCGCGGCCGCGCAACGCAAGCGTTGGCCTGCGTCAGCTAAAGACGAAACTCCCAGCCTGGTCAGCTAAACCTGCACACGTCACAGGGGCACCACAATGGGCGCCGCCGTGACGAAACTTTGGGGAAGGCTCGTCGGACACCGACGAGCCTTGGCCGACCTACAGGACGTACGGCTCGCCGTCGTCGGAAACCATTGACCGTTGCGCCGCCTCCCAAGCCAGCATGCCGCCAGCCAGGTTCGTCGCGTCGATGCCCCAGGAACGCATGGCCTCGGTGGCTTTGGCCGAGCGTCCGCCCGCCTTACACGTCACGAGGATCTGGGCGTCAGGATCGATCTCGTCCTGGCGTTCGATCAACTCACTCAAAGGGATGTTGATCGCAACCTCTGCGTGACCGGCATTCCATTCGTCGACCTCGCGTACATCGAGGAGCACGTAGCCCTGCCCGAGAAGGTCGTCTACCTCATCAATGGTGATCTCTGGAATCTGTGTCATGGCAGCGGAGGCTACTCGCCGCGCCTACTCGAGTTCGCGATTGAAATCGGGCTCAGCTTCGACGTCGATGATGTCGTCATCCGAGCGTTGTGAGGCGCCGTAGGGCCCCGAACCCCATCCGGTCGAACCGGTCCGCCACTGGAACGCCCGGCCCTGAAAACCTTGACCAAAACCGGCGGACGTCCGGAGCCGTTTGCCCCGGGTCGTGAAGTAGCGAACGACAAATGGCCTGATCAGGGCACGGGTCGGGGGCAGTAGCAAGACGATTCCGAGAATGTCGGTCACAAAGCCCGGGGTCATGAGCAGCGCTGCAGCAAACAGGGCGAGGAACCCGTCGACCATGGGTTGGGTCGGCACCTTGCCCTGGGTGATCTCGCCTTGAATTCTGCGGACGATCCGGAAGCCCTGCATCCGCACGAGGATGAAGCCGACCACCGAGATGGCGATCATCAACAAGATCGTCGGCCCGTAGCCAAACGACTGACCTGCCTTGATGAGGACGGTCAGCTCAACGAAAGGGAGAGCGATGAATACGAGGAGAATGATCAAACCCATGACGACTTCGATGGTACCGAGCAAACCAGGCACCTGGTGATCACCCTCACACAACTGCGGGTGGGATATTCCCGTCTATTGCCACTCTCCGCCGCGTTATCGTAGGAGGACCAACGCTCTGCGTGGCCGCCCTCGTACCCCGCGCGAAGTTCCTCACTCATACCGGATCGATCTTTAGTGCCCCAAACCCGTGCTACGGGGTTCAGGTCTTGATCGGTCAGTCCTTTACATCAGTAGGAAGCTAGACATGAAATATCGTCGGACCCCTGATTTCAGACCGCGCGCGTTGTTCGGTACCCCGTTGGCAGCCGACCGGTACCACGGTCACCGCCACGCCTTTACACGTGCCCGTTGCGTTTTGCTCGCCACGCTGATCGCTCTCGTTGGCGTCCTGGCATCCCCCGTCAACGCCGCACCGGGTGGCGCCGCGGCCCTGCCCACGATCGACGGATACACACCGCTCACGAACGATCCCACAGGACCCCTCCTCGTCGATCTCGATCACTGGATCAACCGCAGCACCGACAACCTGGCTGTTCTGCTCGGCGGAGCTGCAGAATCGACAGGTGTCACTCTTAGCCGGAGCGCCAACAAATACCGCTGGCACTCGGGGTTCGATTCGGTATCCGACTCCTTTACGTGGACGGTCAAGGTCCAGGCAACGACCACGTTCACCGTCAGGCTCAACATGATGAGCCAACCGGGCGACAAGTTCCGCCTCGAAGTGCTGGGCACGCAGAACCGTCTCGCGTTTGGGCCCAGCAAATACACCAAGGCCTTCGATCTTCTTCAGCCAGGAACGCTGACCGTCCCCGCTGGGACCCAACAAATCCGGCTCACGAAGCTGTCCTCGGGCGGGAGCGACCAGTTCAAATCCCTAGAGCTCATCCGGGCGTCCGACTATCCCGCATACCTCAACAGGATCGCATCGTTCCGCAACGATACGTCCGCCCTGCGCGGCGCTCGCGGCTACATGGTCCAGTGGGGCGCCTGGTCGTACCCGAGGACGGGCGGACGGGGAGACAACCAGTCGGTCTGGAACGAGTTCGACGTTCCAGCATTCGTGCGAGAAGTACAAAAGGCCAACGTCGACTACGTGATCTGGTCGGTCACGTGGATCGACTACCTCTTCCCCGCGCCGATACAAGCGATCGACGATGTCACCGGTCCGAACATCGATCGAACCGCCAACCGAGACCTCCTCATGGAGATCGCCCGGTCCCTCCAGAGCGCTGGGATCGACCTGTACGTCTACTACCACCTCGGACACGGAAACAGACAACAAGCTGGTTGGTGGGCCGAACAGGACTTTCCGTCCGACACATTTCCGTTCAACGGGTACGGCGACCGCAGCCAGATGTTCGACACCTGGAAGAAAGTCCTTGCAGAGACAGGCAGCCGGTATGGGTCGCTGATCAAGGGGTTCTTTTTCGATGACGGCTTGATCTACTACCCCGGCAACTTTGAAGAACTCGGCCGGGTCGCACGAACCGGCTACCCACAACGCCTGGTGTCCTATAACGCCTTCCAGCAAGCCCGCTATACCGATTTCCAAGATGTCAACTTCGGAGAAGGCAACTGCGACTACCCCCTGAAGTGGGACGGTACCTACCAGTACGGGCCGCATCAAGGACTCTTCGGGCATTGCATGACACGTGCGCACAACGACTGGGGCGTGTATCAAGCCAACCTCACCACCCCCGGGTTCGTGTTGTCTCCAACGCAGTACGCGTCGCTCTACCGAATCATCCAAGAACAGGGGGCGATGACCATTGCCCACCTGATGTTCAACGGCCCCACCTTCATCGACCGCTACCGGGACGGGACCGTGGGCGACGACGCGTTGAACACCGGTTTGGCATCGACGACTCCCACCCAACCCAAAGTCGACATCGCGGTCGGCTACGACGGCTCCCTATTCGGCCGCAACGCTGACGGCGCCGTCTTCCGCTTCGATACCGCAACGTCGCGCTGGGCGGGATACGCAAGCGGCATCTCGGTCTTGTCGGCCCAGAACCGCGAGCGGATCTTCTATCTGAAGACGCCGGCCAAAGGAGGCACGACCGCTCGGAGCGACTTTGGCAGCGAGCGTCTGCTCGGCGACGCAAAAGGGACCTTCGCACAAATCGAAACAGGGCGGGACGGTTCGATCTACGGGCTGACCTCGGCCGGCGAACTGTACAGATGGACCGGAGGATCGTGGCGCCCGATCGGTAGCCCGCAGGTATGGCTGGATGTGTCTGTCGGGGCGCGCTGGAACGATGTCTGGCTGCTGGACCAGTCCGGAGCACCGTTCCGCTGGGACGGGTCTGCGCTGACACCCATCTCTGCTGACGGGAATGTGTTTCGGCAGATCGTTGCCGCCCACGATGGCAGCGCTTTTGCGATCACGTCCAACGACGGCTTGATGCGCTGGACGAACGGCAGGTGGGCTCCGTGGACCAAGGTGGCCCGCGTCAGCGACGTTGACGCTGTTTCGGCCAGCGACTTCTACGTCGTTGAATCAGATACGTTCCAAATTGCCCACGCTGTCGGCGACGAACTTCTCGGCGTCCGCAACAACTAGCCCAACTGCCGAGTCGGGCCGACCCTGCATTTGGTCGGCCCGACTCGCTAGCGCCCTAGATCAATGGCCAAGGATACGGATAGTCAGTCGCCGGTTCGGGAAAGCGACCAGCGACAACCAAGGCCTGTGCCCGATCGCGCGTCACCGAGATTTCTGCCGCCGAAAGAAGCGGCTCTAATCGGCGATGCAGGGGGCCGCCGATCTGTAGAGCGTCAGCGGCCCGTTCCATCGCATCGCAGATCTGACCTGGGATTGGCTCGTCGATGTAGTCCCAGATGACGGTGCGAACCTTGTGCACCAGGTTGAACGTCAAGCCGTGGTCAATGCCCCAAATGTGGTCGCTGTCGTCGCGCAATGCGTGACCGGCTTTGCGGTCCGCGTTGTTGACGACCAGGTCGAACGCGCACATTTGTTTGAAGCGATCGGCAAACTCGTCGCGCAACGTCCCGAAGTGTTCGTTCGGATCGTGCGGAATGAAAGCCTGCACCATGCCCCAGCCAAACGGCCCTTGCCGCCATGCCGAGAACGGCACGAGGTCAAACCCGAGAAACTCCGACACCGCGTACGCAGCAACCTCACGCTGGCTCAAGGTCTTTTCGGGAAAATCCCACAGCGGCCGCTCGGCCTCTTGCGCTTTCCACACGGCGAGCGCACGGTCGCCCTCTAACTCGGCCGAGACGATCAGCGCAAAGTTGGATGAATCCTGGAGCCTGCCGAGCGGTTCGATCACACCCGTCGACAGCACCTCGGCGAGGCGATCTTTCGGCAACGGTGGCGGTACTTCGATCGTCGTCAACCCCTGGCGCTTTCCCTGATACACCTCATCCGCGAGGGGTGTTCGTCGCCTCCCCGCAATGGGAGCGGTGAGCTGTCCAAAGGTGGGGTCAGTTGACTGCCGGACAACGGTGATCGCCGATCAACGGAAATCTGCAGTAGGGGCACAACGGCCGTCCCTGGTTGACCACATTCAACGCGTGGCCGCTCATCGCATGGATCATGTCGACCGTCGCCAGGCATCGCAGCATGATGCCGTCGTCGGGCAACGAATCGTCGTCGTCTCCGGCATATTCAAAGAACTCAAGCTGCAACAATCGCTCGGTCGGTTCGAAGCCAACCCGCACCGCTCGCGCCCGAAAATCGGGTTCGGCATCGTTTGGGAGGTCGACGTCGAGCTTGTCGGCCGCTGGGCTCGGTTCCGTACCAGGGAACGTGGCCGCCAAACCCTGAAGCAACCTGCGCAGTTGCGATGACAGCTCGGCAACCTGCTGCTTTTCTAGGAGAACGGTGACTACCCGATCCTCTGAGCGGGCCTGAAACATGAACTCTCGCTCACCTTTGGGACCGTTAGCCCCGATCGAGATCGAGTTGGCCAATCCGATGTCGATACGTTCCATCACACTTCTCCACCTGCGGGCGCGCTACCAGACTTGTCCTGGCCACCGTGATCCGCCGGGATTACCAGCCCCTTGAGGCTTTCACCGTCCGGGCGACGGTTGACGCAGGCGACCATCGGCCCATGACCCCACAACTGCAGCACGGAGACCGATGCTGGCGAGATGTGGATTCTTTGGAAGAGGTCGAGGTGACTTCCCAAGTAGTGAGCGACGACTGCTTTGATGACGTCGGCATGCGACACCACCATGATCGCCTCGCCGCGATGAGCGTCCGCCAGGCGTTCGATACCGTCGACGGCCCGCTGTTGGATCGAGCGCATTGCCTCGCCGCCGGGAAACACCGCCCGCGACGGGTTGTGCTGGATCACCGGCCAGAGCGGATCCTTGCGCAGCTCGGCGAGCGGGACGTCGGTCCATGCGCCGTAGTCAGCTTCGATGAAAGAAGCGTCTCGGGCGACGTCTAAGCCGTGCGGTTTGCTGACGATCTCGGCGGTCTGGACCGTTCGTTCGATCGGGCTCGCGTAACAAGCAGAAAACGGCACATCGGCCAGGATGGCCGCGGTCCGTCCGGCTTGTGCAACGCCTTCCTTCGAAAGAGGGATGCCCGGTTTGCGACCTGAGAGCACGGAGCCCGTTTCAGCGGTGACCGCGTGACGGATCAAAAAGACGGTACAAGCCATACGGAATGGTACCGGGCATGCCGCCCATAACCTAGAGCGGTCTACCGCCTACGCTCCGGTGCGCGGCGACCGGCAGCGCAGAGGGCCCGAGCATCTGGGAGCCCAGCGTCAGCCGCCGTCAGTGCCCCAGCCTGGTCGACGACCGGGCCCTGCCAGGAGTTGATCGATGAGTGACCAGCCTGTTTCCTTTTCGTCCGGCCTGCCCGAAACCGTGCTGCCGCCCGACCCTGCGCTCCCCCGGTTGGAAGCCGCCTTGGCCCTGCCCAGCTCCGAGCGCCGCGCCGCGGTCGCCGCTGTCTGCGCGGCATATCCGAGGTCTTCGGATGCTTGGGCGAGGTTGGGTGAACTGGCCCGCGACGAAATCGAGGCGTATGCAGCGTTCCGAGTTGGCTATCACCGAGGACTCGACGCCTTGCGGGCAAACGGGTGGCGCGGCAGCGGCTACGTACGGTCGTCTGCTCCGACGAATCAAGGCTTTCTGCGAGCACTCGACGGCCTGCGGCGACAAGCTGCCGTGATCGGCGAGTCAGACGAAGCGGACCGTTGCGCCCAGTTCTTGGCGCAGCTCGATCCCAACTTCTAAGGACCCTCCCTTGGCAGTTACGGCCTTTCACTTGGGCCGAACGCGAGCGCTCGCCGTTCAATCCCGAGGTCCAGTCGTCTCAATCCCGAGGTCCAATCGTCAGCCCGCATTGAGATCACTTCCCGCTCCGCCGCATCATGCCAGTCGATCGACTGGCCTTTGATCGAAATCGCCGGCCAGCGACGTAGCCTCACGGCGGCTTGGGAATTCCACAGCGGACCCTGGCTGGCTAGCGCACACAACTCACCGAGGAGCTACGCGTGTCTGGATTAGATGTCGTATGCATGGGCAACGCCCTTGTCGATGTCCTCTCACAGGTTGACGATGACGTCCTCGAGCGCCACGGCTTGACCAAGGGGTCGATGACCCTGATCGACCTCGACCAGGCGGATCGACTTGGCGCCGATATGCCAGACCAGGTCACTTCCGCCGGGGGTTCGGCGGCCAACACCGCAGCGGTCATCGCCATGATGGGTGGACACGCCGGCTACATCGGGCGAGTGCGCAACGATGAACTCGGCAGCGCCTTCGCTTCCAGACTTCGCGAACAGGGCGTCGAGTTCGATACGACGCCAGCGACGGACGGCCCCAGCACTGGTCGCTCGCTCATCCTGGTGACGCCCGACGCGCAGCGAACCATGAATACCTACCTCGGGGCGGCCAGTGCGCTGCATCCGTCAGATGTGGAGGACTCCCTGATGCAGGGCGCCGCGATCCTCTACCTCGAGGGCTATCTGTGGGATCAGCCGGACGCCAAAGACGCCATCCGCAAGGCGATCGACCTCGCGAGCGGACACCGGATGCGGATCGCACTCACCCTGTCCGACGGGTTCTGCGTTGAGGCTCACTTGCCCGAGTTCATCCAACTCATCGACGACCACGTCGACATCCTGTTCGCGAACGAGACCGAGGCCATGATGCTCACGGGCGCTCAATCTGGCGCTGAAGCTGCGCAGGCGCTGCAAGGGCGGTGCGGTGTCGTAGCTGTCACCCTGAGCGAGCGCGGTTCTTTGTTGAGTACGCCTGACGAGATCGTGACGGTCCAAGCGGCGCCCGTTGCTTCAGTCCTCGACACGACGGGCGCTGGCGACTGCTACGCCGCCGGGGTCCTTTTGGGCCTCGCCAGGGGACTTCCCCTGGCGGTGTGTGGGGCCGCTGGCTCACAAGCAGCAGCTGCGGCATTGGGAACGGTTGGCGCTCGTCCTCAGGGTGCGGCCGCCGTTGCTCTCGCGGACGTCCTGCCGAACTGAGGTCAGCTGCCGGCGGCGATCAGCGCGAGTTGCACCTCGGTCCGACTCAGCCGCCATCCCGAGACCGCGACCATGTCGCCAGCGGTGAACTCGGCGCGGATCTCGCCGCGCAACGCCTCGACTGCTGCGGCGTCCGCCGACCCCTCCATGACCCTCGCGCGGAAGTCGTCCGGAATCGCGAGTTCTTTGGCGTCGCCATCTTTGACGTTCTGCGTGTAGGCCGCCCCGACCAGCGCAGCTTTGGCCGGATCGGGGAAGTAGGCGTCCAGCAGCGGCGACCTGGTCAGATCGACCAGCGCCTCGAGCTCTTTGGTCCGGTCTGGAAGGGCATTCGCCGTCGTCGACGTCGCTGGCTCGTCGCTGTCACCGCTCGAGCACGCGCCGAACATGGCAATAGCAGCTCCCAACGCGAGAGAACCACTCAGGAACTGGCGTCGATTCAGGGCGCGACCGCCCCGAACGCCCGCTTCGTCATGGCCGCCACGCACGTCGGTGTGCGTGTTCGAGCCCGCCGAACGGCCTGTGGTCAGTTCAGTGGTGCCCTGCGAAGGACGTGACGCCGCCATCGCGTCAGATGAGCAGATCGAGCGGCCGTTTGGCAATTCGCCAACGGTGGACAAACACCACCTTGACACGCCGCGGCGGCTCTCCCGCTCGGGCCGGTTCGACCAAAGTGTTCAGTTGAGCCAGGGTTCTTCGGTCTGCAGCGCGACCTGAGTAAAGGCACCACCCTGGCGTCCAAGCACGCGGGACCACAACTGCTGCGGCTTAACCGCCATGAGGTCTGCTGGGCCTGGGTCCAAAACAATCCACGCACCTTCGGCGATCTCGCCCGCCAACTGCCCAGCGCCCCAGCCGGCGTAACCGACGTACAAGCGGAGGTCGCCGACCCGCCCGACAAGGCTGCCGGGTTCGGATTCGAGGTCGACGAGGCCGAACCCGTGGGTCAAGGCTTGAAAACCAGGAACGTCGACGGTGTCTCCGAGCGATCGGGCAACAGCGATGACGCCGGTCGGCTCGACTGGACCGCCGCAGAACACGACTCCTGGTGGACATCCGAGCGGCCCCCAGCCTTCCAGCGCCTCGTTGAGGATTACATCTGTCGGGTCGTTAAGGACGATCCCAACCGTGCCGTCCGCGTTGTGCTCAAGGACAAACACAACTGCTCGATAAAAATTAGGGTCCATCAAAATGGGTGAAGCAACCAGGAGACGATGCCGAACTATGGGAATGTCGTTCATGTCATCGCTCCCAACAGTCGACCACCGTCCGAGGCAAACCCGTTTGTCATCTTGGTGCAACGCCGCAGGTCATCATCAGATTTCCGAGCACGGCGTCGGTTTACACAAGACCACTAAGCGCAGCCATGAAACGGTTCGCTCAGGCGGGTTTCCCACCGAGAATATCCTCGGAAGGCTCGCTTCCGGGGCCCTTCGCACCGAATGACGTACATGGCATTTGATCGAACTTGTTGCGATCTGGCAACCCCCGAACAATCCAAGGGTGACGTGGCCGAAAACGCCCACTACACTTCCGAAGGTCCGCGGGGTGGACGCTATTGGGAGCAGAGCTCCGCAGAACGTGAATGGGAGGATTCATGCAGGTGAGCGCAGGAAAACAGCGCGCGATGTGGCTTCGGATTGGTGCGATGGCCACCGTATTCGCGCTCGTTGCGATGATCTATAACGTGCGGCAGGCCGACGAAGCAGGGGCACAACAAGTCGGGCCGATCGCAGATTTTTGTTACGACTTGTTGGAACCGGTAATCGGTGACGCTCCCGCAACCACGGTGTGCGGATTCGTGGGCGGGTTCAGCATCGACGGCTTGGTCGACCCGATCATCGAAGCCGCCGGTGGCGTCATTGACGGCGCCGTCTGTGGTGCCCTCGGGGCTCTCGACGGGGTCATTGCCACGGTGCTTTCCACCCTGGGAATCACTCTCCCGGCCAACCTCCCCAGCATTAGCGATCTCTGCGACCAGCTGGGGCTCGGCGAGGGCATCGTCGACCTCTTGGTCGGCATCGATATCGACCAAATCCTGGTCAGCATCCTGACACTCGACCTCGGCGGCATCATCGACGGGATCGGCATCTGTGACGCCATCGCTGGCATCGACATTTCCGTCAACGACGTCATCAGCGGCATCCTCGATACAGCGCTTGAGGGCGTTGATACACTGCTCGTCGGCTTCCTGACGGGCATCCTGGGCGACCTTCTCGCCAACATTGACCTCGGCGCACTCGGCACCACCATCACCGGCATCATCACCACGATCATGGGCTTCATCGGTGACGGCCTGTCCGGCCTGGTTGGAACGCTCGTTGACTTCGTAGTTGGCCTGGTCGACATCGATGGCATCATCGACTCGTTCATCGGCCTGATCTACGACGGGCTGGTTGGACTTGGAGTGTGCGACGGGGACACCCCGACACCCACCCCGGACACACCGACGATCAAGGTGACCAAGACTCTGCAGGTCAACGGCACAACCGTTCAGGCTCCAGACTCACGTCTCGCGGGATGGGAGTTCACCGCAACTCCAATCGAGGCTGCGGGATGTCTGTCGGACGTCACTGACACGGTCACCGGTACCACGAACAACTCCGGGGTAGTACTGCTCGAAGACCTCGACCCCACCTGCAACTATGACGTTTCGGAAACGCCTGTCACCGGCTACACGATGGTGCCTGCTGACGGCATCGTCGAGAACCAGGACGTCCAACCGAACCGGGTCACCAATGTTGGATTCACCAACAAGGTGAACGGCAACCTCACCGACATCGTCGTCGACAAGACCCTGATGCTCGGCGGCGAGAAGGTTGACGCCCCATCCTCGGCCCTGTCGGGATTCGCTTTTGTTCTCGAAAGCGACCCTGACAATGACCCGCTTTGCCCCGAAGTCGAACGCACTCAGATCACGACCTCATCCGGTACAGCGATCTTCACGGGCGTCGTGTCCGTGGCCTCCGACAACGAGACCACTTGCTCCTACACAGTCACCGAGACTCCTCGGGATGGTTACACGATCACCCCGGCTGGCGGTGTCATCACTCTCGACCCGTTGGACGACACGAGCCAGGTTCGAGTGAAGTTCACCAACACCTCAGACGTCCGTGAGACTGGCGACATCGAGATCACCAAGATCATCAAGGACCCGAAGGCCGACCTTGAAGATTGGGAGTTCGTCATCAAGGGCACCGGTGACGGTGACTGCCCGACGAGCACCGTCAAGGTGAAGACCGACGAAGACGGTGAAGTGACTGTCGAGAACCTCGTCGCTGTCACCGCCGACGGCGACGAATGTGACTACACCATCACCGAAACCCCGGTTGACGGCTGGGAGATCGTGTCGCCTGCTTCGGGAACCGTCACCATCACGGACCTTGACCCAGACGGCGAATCGGTGAAGTTTGAGAACAAGGCGATCGGCTCCACGACCACCTCATCCTCGACGTCATCCACTTCGACCTCCTCGACGACTCAACCCAAGGTCGAACGCCCCACCCCGGTCAAACCCTCCCAGGTCGAAGGACATGACCGCTCAACGGCCGTGCCGAGCGTTCCGGCTCAACAGCCAGGGGTGCTTTCTTTCACCGGATAGCGACACAAGAACAACGAAGTAGCACTAAGAAAGGGCGCCGGATCAATACCGGCGCCCTTTCTCTTTGCTCGATCGTCCAAGCGATCTCTATGCGTCGCCGCGCAAACGCGGCTGATCACACGTGCAGTTCGAAATCCTCGCCCATACCAAACACGTTCGGAATCTCGACGACGGACCCATCCTCAAGCGTGATCGTCCCAGAGAACCGCCCGAACGGTCCGCGGTACTTCGACTTGAGGACGACTGCGTTGATGTCGACTCGCCCATCGATCAGTACATCCAAATCGACGTTGACACGCCCCATCTGGTCACGGATCTCCCAGCGCTCGGGGCTGGTCGCTGTGGTGTCATGCCGCACGAAGGTCACCGCCGGCAACGCGTGTGCATGCCCGCCAACCCAGATGACGTTCTCGTTGTACCGCTCAGGATCGATCGAGGCATTGCGCGTCAGGTTCAGGCCGATCAGCGTGCCGTCGCTTGTTGTATACGCCGCCGTCCCCCAGTCCCACTCCATCACTCGGGGGTAATAGCCCCGGTGGTCGTCGGCGATCAGGGCCGACTCAGATGCCTGGAAGGCAAACTCTTCCTCGCCGACGGTGAGTGTTCCTGTCGCGGGCATGCACGCCTTATGCGAGTACATGCCGCGCCGGTCGCTGAATGGAATCGAGACGACAACGGGTTCTTGCCCGGTCGAATCACCGCGCAGTTCGAGCGACATTGCCGGCCGATCGGCCGTGGCGGGGATGCTGACCGCCACGTCAACCTCGTCGCGCGAGAGGTGGAACCCGAAACGGAAGTCGGCCCCGTCTCCGCTCCAATGCACCTCACCGTCAAGCAGGTTCTGGGGATACCGCAACGACCACGGTGTCAGACGCTTTTCGAAGGTGTACTTGGTCAGCGTGTCAGTGTCGATCAGCTTCAGTTGAGCAAGGGCCATGACCTTGGCGTTGAACAGGGCCACGATGCCGAACCAGCGACCGTTGGTGAATTGGAAGGCTTGCCACTCTTTGAGCCGAGCCTGTTGGAGGGGCCGCGGCATCGGCAACCCTCCCGGCAATCGGTATGCATCAGCCTCGTCCAGATTGAGGTCGGGAAGCGGTTCGCTCCACCGCCCAAAACGGACTTTGCCGCTCTCCACCAACGCTTGGTCTTGTGCTTTCACGATTCTTCCTCTCACAGTTGCTCGGCGAGCAACGTCTTTACTATCCGGTGGATCGCCCGCGGTCCGCGTGCGGTGGTGGCGTGATCGTGTGCTGCTGGCACTAGATCGCCGGGATCCCGCAGACGACATCGCGGTGGATGCATCCCAGGACCTCACGTTCAAGCGTGCCCGGCAGCCACGCGTTGAAGAAGTCCGCGTGGCCGGTGAGTACTCCACCTGGGGCGAGTTCGAGATCAGGTTGGTC
>CXWK01094421.1_pt1 | contig 43428 bp, 63 predicted proteins | sample 590851 | NCBI WGS metagenome assembly CXWK01 (sample SAMEA3498364, study PRJEB10139) | wastewater metagenome | biome: wastewater treatment plant; material: activated sludge | place: Denmark | collected 2014-08-01 | reverse complement strand
TATATATATTCATTATTTTTTTTTTTTTTTTTTTGATAGAGAAAGGGGGAAATATGGGGGGAGCGCTGGACTAAAACCCTAGGATGCCTTATAAATCGCTTACTGTACTTATACTTAACGTCCTCCCCGAAAGGAGCCTTTATGTCTGACCGTCCCCCTCTTGATCCGTCTCTCGATCCGTCTCTTGACCCAAAAGATACGGTGGAGTCTCTTAGGCGCGAGCGTGAGGCGGAATTTCTACGCCAGGTGAAGTTATATGTAGATGCATACGTGCGTTATAACAAAAAGGACTGTCAGTTGAATATATTAAATAGGCGCTGGAATGTGCGCTGTAAGCAGTCGATTGGTATTTCGATCCGTGAGCTGATTGAACAGCATTCGCAGGAGTTTGAGACGGGGATCGGACCGACTGGTGGAGTAATGGTCCGTGTGCGGAAGGCTGCTTCTCCGCAGACTCTGATTTATATGGCCTTAGGGTCAGGTCCTCTGACCTTTCCTGAACTTTGCGCGGAGCTTTCCGGGATTGGTTATACGGTCGGAGAGTTGAGTGATATTCTACAGAATGAGGTCGAGTCGAAGCGACTGCGCCTTGCAGATAAAAAATTTTCGCTCCCCTGACCTTTCCGCTCCGTCCGCGCGGTCCTCTCAGTCTGAGGCGGAGTGACGTTTTACGGCACTTCGTCTACTTGTTCTACAGTGCGCGTTTCCTCGGTCATTCCGCTGACCTGCCTCAATCAGTCTCGTTTATAAACAATTTGTGTAGAAAAGTTCGACACTGGTCCGCTCGCTAAGTGCGCGGAATCTGCGGGCCGGTCCAGTGGCGCGTCGCGTGCAGTAGTGTCTGGCGTGACGTCGTGACGTCCGGAGGTGATGAGATGAAGTATTTTAAGAGACTGAAAATTTATAAAGCCAGTAATGTAACTTTCGATCCTGTAACTAAGGATGCCTTTTCGTATGGCTGGTGGAGATTCGTTGCAGTCGTCGAGGGTAAGTTGATTTTCAACTCGTTTCGTTACTCAAATTCGACATCGAAGCACCAGCATAAGGTCGGTCGGGTACTGGACGCTCTAGGTATTAAAATTGATATTACTATGCCCTTGCCGCGTGGCATCCGTCATGACCAATCGTTAGCGGAGCTAATCGTAGAATGCGAAGAACACCTATGCGATGCCTTCCTTGCTGAAGAACTGAAGAAGCAGGAGCGCAACGCACGCGTTGCACTTCGCCGCCGTACTAAGAAGCTGGAAGATTATTTAGAGAATCAGTGCGCGTTCCGTGATTATTCAATCTTCCCTGCCGATCAGTTCGGTAAGCGCACGGACATAGCCCATCATCAGTTAGTTGATATGAGCAGCATGGAATCAGATGTAAGCAACGCACTTCATTCATTCAATCGTGATGGTTTCGGGCAGGTGATCTTCTATGTCTAAACAATCCTTAATTAGTACGGTAGGCGTCGAATGGCTATATTACAGTCCGATGAGGCAACAGTGGTGTTCAGCCTTCAATACTAACGGTACGGTCGAAGGCCTGATTATTAGAGGATGGTTCAGCAGCAAAGCAGAAGCAAAGGCAGACGTGAAACGTGCGTTGCGCTTCCGTGAGGGCTTAGTAGCTAACTGCGAACCAATTTTAAACCTGATCGAACGATTGGAGCGTATATGAAGGCTAAACTAACGCAGAATCAGATGCTTAATTTAGTCCTCAATGATTTAGCCAAATGGATTGATTTAGGCGGCGGTAATTCAGACTGCTCTATGACCTTCGCTTATAACCACGGATATAAGCTGCACGCTGCTAACCTTTGGTTAGGTACGGGAGCAGCTTCGGAATCAGTGCTTCAGCAGGTCAAGGGCTTACGCATTAGCAGACGTAAGGAAGATGCTGAAGTCAAGGCACTGCTGAAGCAGGCCGATGTATATGTATGCAAAGCATGCAACCATCATGCGTTTCATGAAGGATTGGAAGATACGAAGATCATATGCACTTCATGCGATGGAACCGCACGTCTGCAACGGAGAGGCTCCAATGAATAACCAACCCCTCACGCTCCGAGAGCGAAATTTAATCATGGCATATACGCTCGGTCTGATTGATTTTTTCCAGTACCTCGAATTATGGCGGGAGGACGTAAAATGAAACCCAAATATAGTATCGAAATAACCCTCAACGGAGAGGACCTCACGGGACTCTTCGGCGGCGGACGCTTCATCGGAGCGGATCTCCTTTTCGCCGAGGGTGACTGGATCACGGACCTCCTCGAAGACGCCACGGTCTCGACGTGCGATCAAGACGGCGGAGAGGGACCGCTCCTCTCCCTCGATGACCTCCCGGAGCGTCTCGCGGAGTCATACCGCAACCGCATCCGTGAGAAGTTTCGACAGATCCTGGCTGATGACGTAGCGCGTGAAGTAGCGGCACGCGGACCGACGGCGGAGCAAAGGCACCATGCGGACATGTTCAGGACGCTCGCCGAAATAATCCTTAAAGGACTTCCGAATTCGGGTCCTCTCCACCTCGAGTGCGATCCACGGACGGGCGAGGTGGAAAACGTCACGAAGACGGATGAAGGGGAGGATTAGCCCATGGGCGTTTTAATCAAGTTCGAGCGTATCCTCGACGTCTCTGTCTTCGATCAGTACGGAACGAAGACGATTTACCCGGAGAACGAACTTGCACGAAAATTCACTCGGCTGCTCGAGCAAAAGACGCTCACGCCGGACGATCTCGTGAGAATCAGTGATTTAGGTTTTTGCATTAACGCAGTAACGAGGAAGGAGAAGAAGTAATGGCATTCATTTATGGAACGATCAGTGACGTGTCGACTCGGTTCAGTGAAATTCTCTCCATGGGTACTTTACTCGACAGGAGGATTGTGATTTTCGGCACGCTCGCTTTGATTTATTTGGTCTGTTTAATCATCGACCCGGAGGATGTATGAGATTTATGAGAAATTTAATTACCCTAATCGCAGCAGCGTCACTCAGCGCATGTGCTTCCGCTCCGCAAGGTGGGACTGCAGAGGAGTTTTTGTCCGACATACGAGTTTCCGCTGAATCCTCTCATGAGGAGAGAGCCTCTCATGAGGAGAGAATCAGTAATCTAGAGACGGCTCTAGTCGGTCTCGCCGATCAGCTCGGACGCGTGACGCAGGAATTGATTCGTGTCCGCGATGGAGCGGGAGCCGAGCAGAACACGGGAGGTCAATAATGACTCCCCGTTACTCTTCTCCGTTACGCTTCGCCTCTTCTTCGCGCGCGCGAATCCGCTCTTTGAGGAACTCTTTGCGAGGATTAACGGTCGCTCCGGTATTCTCATCTGTCTTTAAGAAGTCCGAGTGCATCCCTGCGCGGAGCTTATCGACCCAAGTCAGTTTCTCATGTCCAGGAAGGGCTTGGTATTCGTCACGTCCATCTTTACCCATGGCGATTTTAATCCTTTTCTCAGGTCTGATTTATGTGTCGTCGTACTATATAGATTACACGTACATGGGTTACTTGATCAAGGCGGAGCTAATCGAAGGTCGAGACCTGCAGTGCATTGATCTCCCCGAGAAGTACTGGAGACGGATTCCGAAATGCCAGGGCGTAGAGAGACCGAGGGACGATAAGCCGTCAAATGAGGAGAGTCTCGGGGAAGAGTTCGGCTAACGGAGCAGTGCGTTTGAAGGAAGTTTGACGTTCGCCGAGTGAGGTGTTACACCTTAGGCACCGTCAGACTGACCCTGCGACCCTGTGACCCTGTGATTCAGCAAAAACACTCAGCGAAGGCGAGTGAGTGTTTTAAGTAAAACGAGGACTCTGTGAGCGATGACATGATTGAAGAGATGCTAAAGGCGATTGCCGATCAGCGGAAGAAGGGGGCGGGATGAGCGACACGAAGAACGCGACGCCGAGACCGTGGAAAATTCAGGGCGATGATTCCATGATGGACATTCCTTTCATCGAAATAAGTGCGGGCGATTTTGGCGCGGACTTTAAGCGCATCGCAGAGGTAAGTTGCACGCTGGATGAGAATGAAGAGTTTCGCCTCACGGAGATCGACTTTGCGAACGCCGCTCTGATCGTGAGGGCCGTTAATGCGCACGACGATTTGGTGGCGGCGCTGGAGCAGATTGCGATAAAGGCTCCACATCAAGTTTCACGTGAAGAGGCGGCGGACATGGCCTGTGAGTTTAAGCTTGTCGCCGAAGCCGCACTCGCCAAAGCGAAGGCGGGGGTGTGATGAGCGAGTTTGTCTGTGGCTATTGCGATGCCGACTGGGCGCCTGTTCGGGAAACTATTGCTTGTGCGGTAGAAGCGCCCGATGGCGAGGAATACGACCAGTTATTCGAAGGGGACATGTGTCCAACCTGCAGCGAATTCAATGGCAGGTCGCAGCGGGAAACGGGGGAGTGATGGGGAAATCAGAGTTTAGCATTTCGGTAATGGACGCTGGCGGGCCAATTCAGCTGCAAGTAATGAACGAAAAGAGCGGCCGCGGCATCAGATTGCTCGGGTCAAAAGGCAGCCCGTATCGCCAAGAAATCAAGAGATGGGGACTTTCGCGCGAACAGATTATGGAGCTTATTGAAGAGATAAAGAGCGTGATTTCAGACGAGGACGCGCCATGACCCGCGCTGCCTACGCCATGATTATCTCATGGTCTATCGCGGCACTCGCCGCATTCGCCGTCATCTGGCTGCTTATATTCTTAGCTGGAATTTAACTCAATCCCCAAGGAGAAACAAATGAGTTCGTCGTATTACCAGAAACGTATTTTATTTACAGATAACTATATATGGGCAGAAAAAGCGAAGGATCGCGAAAGTGGAGAGATTGCCCGTGAGCTTAATCGAATGAAACTGAGAACGAAATTCGGCTCTAAGTTCAAGTCCAAATCAATTACGCATAGATTCAATCAGCTCCTGGCTAAAACGACATTTAATCCGGATGAGAATATCGTCAAAAAAGGTCCTCCGGAAATTACGGAAACGAGGCATAAGGTTAGACGGACACGCCGCGCGCGCCGCACACGCACAGAGAGCGCGCCAGAGGTTAAAACGGAGAAGAACACCTACAAGTCACGTTTTGTCGACATAGTCCTACAGGCAAAGATCAGCGCGGAAGAAAAGATCGAACTACTTCGGGTTATTTTATGAGCAGCGAGAAGGGCGAGAAGAGTCCGAATAGTGCAGCGCGTGAATGGGCCGAGATCGCACGAAGAGAGTTCGACGAAGCCTTCCCGGATCAGCCCATGAGCCAGGCGGAACTTCGCGGACTTCTCCATGTCTCCCTCCTCGGCGAACTCCGTCTGATCGAGAGACGACTGGAAGGAGTACTCGACAGAGTGCGTTACTACGGCGAATCCGTGACTAAAGAACAGGTCGAAGAACTCCTCAAGGACCTCAAACGTCTTCAGCGTGACTTCGTCCCGTAAAGGTGTAACACTCTCCGTCACAGCACGACCCACAGCACGGAGAAACACGATGAGCGAAAAAGACGAAAGAGAACAAATGATAAGAGGAGTGACGAATGAACTCCTCACGGAGAAGTTTACTCAAGACCTCGGAAGTAAGGCGAGAGTCGAGAGACATGATTTGCAAAACGAACACATGGATGCGCTTCGGGGAGTAATCGGAGACGTCGGACGTGATCTCGAGAAAATCGGAGCAGTTCCGAAAGGGATGGAGTATGTCGGATCACTCTCTGTTCATGTCTATAAGTCAGAGATACTTAGGACCGCAGCCTTCGCGACAGTCTCTAATCTCGAAGGTCTCTCCTTTGACCTCGCAGACGGAGCGCTCAGAGAACTCACCGGTACGACTCTCGTACATTACGGAAGAGGTCGGCAAAAGTTAAGGTCAGGATTTTAACTCATGGCGAAGTCGAAGAAAAAAGGCCACGTCATCCGTATTTCCGACTACGCATGGCGTGTGCTCAATGGAAAGAGAGACGGAACGATTAAGGAGACGGTCGACGAACTCCTCACGGAACTTGATGAACTTACGAAGCGTCTCGAGGGGCTGATGAAACCGGATTATTACATTCTCCCGAAATCACGTCTCGTCTGTGAGAGTCTCCCTGAGGCGAGAGGAGAGGCGATCCTTCAGGCAGTACGTAAAGGTAAGAAGAAAGCAGAAGAAGAACCACTCGCAGTAAAGGTAATTTAAGTGCAATACGGAGATACAGCGGCGAAAATAGAGCGGACCTTCAGCTTTAATCCTCCAGACGAGGAGCAGGCGAAGCGTTACGCAAAACTTAGGGCTATGGCGAAAGATTTCGGGCACATGATTGACGCCCTCTGTCCTGCGGGAAGGGAGAAATCCCTCTCGATTACTAAACTAGAGGAAAGTGTAATGTGGGCGATAAAGTCGATCTCTCTGGAGTAATTCCACTCCTCTCTCAGCGCGCTTTAGATCAATTTACCCCGGAGGAGTTTAAGTCTTATGTCCGATCACTCTACAAGGCGCAAAAGAAAAAAGAAAAAGCGATCAAAATCAAAACGCCCTTTAAATGGAGCATTACGAAAACAGGAAAGATCTCGATTAAGGTTACTCGAAAACCTAAATGGATTACTCGTGAGACTGTTGTTCGAATTAGCGCTGAGTCAGGCATCGAAGAACGCCTCATCTGGGTTTACTGCGCGAAAAAGAAAATAACTATCGTCGCAACGCAAGAAGAGGGCGAAAAGTTGACTCAAGCGCAGCGGGAAATATCCTGATGATTCCAACGGAGAATTACATCAGGAGAATTTCATGGGGAGAAAAGCATGTCCTCTCATTGCGGAAAAGATTCGTCTCGTAGAGGAGAGAGTGCGTAACGGGGAGCGCGGAGTAGTTAAGATTTGTCGTGAATTAGGCTTACGTCCGGAGACTTATCGTTCTTATGTCGCAAGAGAGAAGGCGAGACAAGACGAAGAGAGAAGTTGGACATATGTGGGAGTGAGTAAATGAGTATTCATGACGTTAAGATTCATCTGAGTGATGAGGATAATTCCCTCTGCAGAGCTACGCGCAGTCTTTACCGTCCCTTGATGATTACAAAGGAAAGGGAGAAGGTTACGTGTCTGACATGCAAGAAACTTCTCGTGAGTATTATGGCGGTGGAAAAGTTAGCGCGGGAGCGCGTGCGGGTTAGTGCAATCAAGAATGAGAGGTGAGTGATGAGCGAAATCGAGAAGGTGCTTAGCGAGATTGAGGTAAGGCTTAAGAAAAGCACGCCGGGACCTTGGGAAGTTCAGCGATTTGATAATGAGGGCGGGTATATATCCTATCAAGTTGAGGCATTCCAAGACTATGACGAGGATAGTGGTCCCGTTGCAAGGTGCTCTGAAATCACTAATCTAAAATATGCGAAGCCAAACGCCCAGCTCATCGCCTCAGCCCCAACCGACCTCGCACGCTTGGTCAAAGCGCTAAGGCTCGCGGTGGAGGCGCTGGAATGGACGCGACAGATAAACCAAGAGATGAACGAACGCTATACGATTTGCGCAATTGTAGCTGATCGTGCCACTGAATCCTTGCGCGCCATCGAGAAAGAGTTGGGGGAGTGATGAAACAAAACAAAAAAGGAGAGAAAATGAAAGAGTTAGACGTAAAAGCCGCTGTAGCTCACATGCAAAAGTATCCTGAGCAGTTTCCAAACGGGTTTATCGACCAATTTGGTGGAAGCGTTGCCGAATACACAGCAAAGGCTAAAATTAAAGCGAAGCTTGAAACTCGCGACCACAAGTTTCAAGACGGAGAGATGGGCGAGGTCTGCCAAAAGCTCACTCTGGAAATAGACTTCTCAGATCTAAACTTACAGCCGCACAATGATTTTGAGGAGGACTTTACTGCGCCCATCCTTGAAGCTATTGCAAATAACATTAACGGCCTTTTTGAGAACGCAAAATGACCACGCCGCCGAAGCCCGCCCACCCAGGCGATTGCCCGACACTAGAAGATCTTGAGCTTGCAATCGTGGAAGCAGTTCGCGAAGTGATGCGCGAGAATGGCGATCTGCCCGCCCGCCAGAGCGAGCCCGCAGAGACACTGGAGCAGGTGCGGGACAGGTTGGCGGAAGAGCAGCATATTTACGAACCGAAGTACGGCGGCAAAGACCACTCTGGCTACGATACTCTAATGAAGTACGAAGTTAACTACGAGCGTGAGGAGGCTTTCGTCGCAGGTTTCGACGCTGCGATTGAATACGTCAGACGAGGGGGTAAGGTGTGATCGACTGGAGCAAACAGCACTGCGGCGTTCATCAGGCCCCATTTGAAAAGCTGCTTGAACTCATGCCAGTCATCGAGCCGGTTCTCGCGGATTTCCCCGACAAGCATCGTGACTTTACCTGGGATGTGAAGGTTCACATGCTTATGCCCGGCCAATACCCATGCATTCCAAATTGGCATACTGATTTCGTTCCACGGGTTGGCGGCGTGCAGCGCTTCGATTTAGTTACTCCCGAATACCCCATGTATCTATGGGTTTCTGGCGGACCACTCACGCAATTTAAACATGGCTTCGTTCAGGCACAACACTGGCACCGCTTTACTCAACTTGATGAGCATAGGGGTCTTCCTGCAAGTGATTTTACCTGGCGTGGTTTTATCCGAGCGACGCACGTACAAATTCAAAAGCCAAAGGCGAGCGGTTGGTTGAGACGCCACTCGCAAGTCTACCTCAACGCAGAGACCTATCAATGGTGATAAATGAACAGGAGACTTAAATGACCGACTACGCATCCCGACGCGATGCTGCGGCGGAAGCGCACGCTGAAAAATTCTGGGGCGAGCGGTCCGAAATCGACGAGCCAGAAGAGTTGAACGCATTCGAAAATGAAGTTGATACGTTCAAAGCCGGTGCCGACTGGGCTCGGAAAGAATCTAACGGACGGGATGAATACTTCGACAGTGTTCACGATGAGGTCGAGCGCCTCGAGCGCGAGCTTGCAAGCGAAGTGAGCCGACACGTCGAAACCGACAAGAGCTATAAACACTGGCGAGATAAAGCTAATCACCTCACCGCCGAGCGCGACGCCATCAAGGCGCAGGCTGAGAAGCTTGCGGGGGCTGCGTTTGCCGTTTGCTCTAGCGAAGAAGTCGATAGCGCGAATGAAGTATTTGGAGAACGCTTGGATAAGCTAAGCGAAGCCCTCGCCGCGTGGCGGGAGTTTGAGGATAAAGGGAAACAGGGCGAAGAACCCAAACAGGAAGATTGACAACGTAACACCATAACGGAAGCATAAACTAAACACATGCAGGAGAAATCATGGACTCGCGAATCTTTCAGACGAAATACGAAACCGTTGCAGCATCGCAAACAGATCAAGCTCTCGGAAGTTCCGGCAAGACCGGTGATATCATCGAGCGCCTCATCATCACTGTCACGACCTCGGCAACCGGAACAGTCTCGATCAAAGATGGCTCGGGATCAGGGATCGCACTTACCGCAGCGAATACTCCGATCGGCGTTTACACTGTCACGTTAGGAGCTAAGTCAACCGCAGGAGCATGGTCTGTTACAACTGGAGCAGGAGCCTCTGTCCTCGCTATAGGCCAATTCTCTTAATCAAACCTCAGTGCGTCGGAGATTTATTCTCAGTACGATAAATCTCCGCCGTAGCGACATCGTGAAGATAAGCTTCAAGTGCTACGATAAAGTCATGTTGCGTAATCTTCTTACCCGTAAGTGACCTGACGACGAGGGCGATTTCCGTATCATCGTCATTTGTCTCGACTTCGAAAATAAGGTCATCTTCAAAAGCATTCATTAAACTCTCCCGACCCATCTTCCACGTCGATCTAAAATCATCGGCACGAAATGCGGAATCCCTCGCACGATGACGCCCATTCCGAGTGTGGATTTTTTCCTGAGTCCCTTTCCATAATCAAAGGCGTATTGTTCCGCGTCAATGAGGCATCCAGTATTGAGCCCCCAAATTGTTCCGTTGAATGTAGCGGAGTATGTCACGCCGCCGAATGAGTGCTGATGTCCGATCACGGTCTTCGTTCTGTTCTGCTCCGCTGCCTGAAGCGCGGCCTGTTTCCCCGAAACGAACTCTCCGTGCTCAAAGAGTACGTCGTCGATCATCCAGCGTTCAGACCAGAGCCATCCAGGAGGAGCGCCGTAAACTTCGCCGACATCACGCATAAATTGTGTCGGGATTCCGCTCAAATAGGCTTTCTTCCATGCCCTGTATGTGTGATTCGAAGTACAGACTTTAGTCCGAGGGAAAGCCTCGAACCAATAAGAGAGACGTATCTTCGCCTCTTCGAGTTCATCTGCGCCGGATTTACCATTCGGAGAGGAGGGCCAGCGTCCGAGTGTATGCTGATCGACCTCGTCTCCGAGATTAACGACCTCTCTCTTTCCATCCGGAAAGAATAACTTATCGACATGTTTTACGAATGGAAGAGCGTCCCGGTGCTCGAACGGGATTTGCAAATCGCTTACACAGAGGACATTCGTCTGCTTCACAGACGACGTCCAGAGGAAGTCATGAGTTGTCTCATGAGCTAAGCGTGACAGGTTCTTACATGAGGCGAAAGTCTAGTTCTTCAGTTTAGCGTGCGAATAATATCGCAGATTAACTTAAGAAGAGTTTCATTTCAGCTTCTCTGCGCCTAACGAGGCCCTTAAGCGGCTGGCCGCCTGCATTTACCCACTTCAAGAACTCAGGAGCTACGTCTGCGATCGGCTCTCCTTTATTGAGTCTTTTAAGTAAGGAACTTTTACCTAAAGCGCCTGCTCCGAGGTTGTAGCAAAAGCTGACTAAGGCGCAAAAAGAGTTATTCGAGAGAGGTACTTTGACGAGACGCTCTACGGACGAGACGAAAGCACTTACGTCATGCATCAGGAATGAGTGAGCCTGTTCAGTACTGCACTTATCTCCTCGTTTTACCTTCTTGCCGTCTGGGTATTTAGTCGTCCCCCAACCAATTGTCCATACGCCTACTGCGTCTTCGTAGGCACTGAGGCGAAGTCCCTCGAATTGTTTGATCAGACTTAACGCTGGCGCAAGGTCACGCTCTTCTTTCGCCCCTTCTTGCGCCTTTACCTCAGTCTTTACGGTCGAATCCACGGAGAGAAGCTCCTTCATTTCAGCTACGTCAATGAGGACATACTTAAAAATCTTCTGGCCGTAACGCTTAAGCTCAGCAACGAGCGGCGTTATAAAGGAAGGCCACTGATTCGGTGGCGCGGTCTGACATCCGGCGCTCGACGTACCGACGCTCGAACCCCAGTGAAGGTTAATTCCGAAATACCCAGTATCGGCATAATCTCCGTCAATTCCGTCACGAATCACCGTAACAGGTCCGGCTTGATTTCCCGCAGGAGAGCGGCCCTTGTGCGCGCCAATACGGTAATCCCAGACTCCGGGCTTAAGCGAAGCCATTCCTTTCGCAGAACCCGTTCCACGACCTTTACGGTAAGACGAGGGATCAGTGTTCCAATTTACAGAGGCAAAGAGAGTCGGAGAAGTAACGAAGGCTGCATCGTCGAAAATTCCACGATCATTTTTCCCCCGCGCTCCCATCGTGTCGAGATAATATCCGCGAACAGCGAGAACGCAGACCGGGAATTTTTTCCGGTCGACTCCCTTAGCAGAAATAATCTTTTCCACATCACTCTGACTCATCTGCGGTTTACTGTTTGGAACTTTACTCATAATTCTCCCTTACTCGAGGGCCTTTATGAGATCTTTCGTATTCTCTACGCATTCTCGGCCCTGGCATAGTTTCTCGATCGTGGAATTAATGTTACCCATGCCTTTTGAGGAAACGCAATACATTCCGAAACGCTTACTGTTCCACTCGAGAATGCCGACTTTCCGTCTCTCCTTCTTAGGGTTAAACCAATTTGCACAGATTGCGCCAAGCTTACCCTTATCCCGGCAGACTTCCATATTTGTAATCGTAACTGCACAGCCTGAGGCGAGAGCGTAACTAGAGGCGAGAAATAGTGAGGCGAATAAGATCCACGGTCGAGTCATCGAAATCCTCCTCGATTTTCTTCTGCTCTTTTTCCGTATATTTTTGCGGATTCTCGAGCATGTCTTTAAGTTTCTTTTTCATATCCTCTGAGTTCTTAACCTCATACTGAAGGTCGATCATGATCCAAAGTAAAGAGAGACCGACAGCGGTCTCTGAGATCAAGTAGTCCGAGAGTCGTCCAATGAAGTACTTCGAGAGATGCGAAATAATGGGGAGGGCGAAGAAAGGTCCGATACCGGGAATAGCGAGAAGTCCTGCGTACATTGAGGCGGAAAGGCTTTGAGCCAAAACGGGCTTAATCGCATCAGAGGCCCGTTTCGACTCAACACTCATGACTACAGTCCGCCGAGAGCTGCCTTAACGCCCATCTTGAGCGCCGCAAGAGCGCCTTGCTCAAGAACAGAGTCACCGGGGATGAGTTTACCGAGTTCGTCGATCAAAAGATCAGAATCGGTTACGATGAAGGCTCCGCCATCGACGAGCTTCCCGTCGTACTCGATGGAAATCTTCAATTTTCCGTTGGCGCCTTCGAGCTTCAATTTCGCTTCCGATCCGATGAGCTTCTCCATGAGTCCTCCTGAGAACACACTTCGCTAGGGTTACGATTTCATTAATGATGAGTTCCAGGATCACACAGAGAAATCCGACGGTCGAGCCTAGGACTACGATCCGGACGAAGGTCTCGGTCATTGTGTCTCATCCTTTTCTTCCAAGTGGGACACGCGTTTCTCCAACTCCTCAAAGCGAGTATTAAAAGTCAGCAGTGCTGCGCCTAAGTGATCGACGCTCTCGCGGAGTAGCCTAAACTCTTTCTGAACTTTTCTCGCATGTACTTGAGAAGCGATCAGAAACGCAACGGTCATTTTCGTCACCTCGGAATGAAGTAACTCATTGAGCCAATCGTAAATCGGTCCGCTAGTCATAGCGTCGCCCAGGAATTGAGCTATATAAAGGAAGGTCTCCAAGTTTAGGCCCTCTGTATTTAGTGGTTTGACTTTAAGTGTCGCAGGAAATTGTGCATTCATGTGCGAAAATTCTACTTGCATGACTCGGTGTTACCCCCTTAACGTTATCCTCGCACCGACAAATAAAACCCAGGTGAGGGGGAAATTTGGCTTTAGTTCAATTTGGCGAGACCGCCATTTCGGTCCCGCGTACGCCTAAGAAAATGATCACGCTCTCAGAGGAGAATGGTAAGACGAAAGTCGAGGTAAACGCTTCTTCTTTATCCGTCATTCAGGAGTGTCTCCGTAAATCTCAATATCTCTTGTTTAATGGCTACAAGCCGACAGACGAGAGTCCGGCTACGATTTTTGGCTCAGCAGTGCATAAAGCCCTCGAGGTTTTTTACTCCTCACCTCCGGAAGAGCGAAAACTCGTCGACCTCGAGACGCTCGAACTCGCTGCGAATGCGGGAATCGGAGATGAGGCTAATCTCTGTGTTCGCGCAGTGAAGGCATTTGCGGAAAAAGCCGAACCGTTGAGACTCTTACCTGACCCGGACAAGCGCTCCCTCCTTAACGGAGCTTGGATTCTCTGGCATTACTTCAACTCCTTCGTCGATGATCCTTACGTTACTTACGTCGACAAAGACGGACCTTTTCTCGAACGGACCTTCACGTACCGTCTTTACGAGGACTCGCAGAAAATAATCGACATCTTCGGGACGATTGATTTTGTCTTTCGTCACGCCGTGAATGGAAATCTCCTCCTCGGAGATCATAAGACGGCCTCGAGTCTCGGTTTCGGCGGGCAGAGTTATTACGACCGGGATAAGCCCAATCATCAATACACCATGTACGCTCTCGGCGCGAAGCGAGTCTTCGGCCTAGACACCGAAGAATTCATGGTCAATGTGATTGAGGTTAAGGCGAAAGGCATTACCGGACGAGCAAAAGGTCCTTCTTTCCCGCGTCAGATTACGCGACGGACAGAAGAGGACTTCGAAGAACTCACTGAAGTCGTCCTCGACTGCGTCTCGCGTTATCTCAATGCGGTCGCAAAAAACGAATGGCCCCTCGGACCCGTTCTCGCCTGCACTGCTTACGGGAAATGTTCCTACAAGGAAGTCTGCGCAGCGCCGAAATCACTCAGAGAAAATATCCTCAATTCAAAATTCAACAGAGAGAACCAGTGACGGAACTTGAATTACGTTTCATAAGCAAAACCGAACCGTACAGAAATTGTTTGAAGTGGACAGGCTGTAAACTTTCCAGCGGGTATGGGCGTATTATGTATGCAGGTAAGGTGCGGTTAGCTCATCGTGTTTCTATGTTTATTTACCGCAATTTCGATCTCGACAGCACTCTTTGTATTTGTCATGCGTGCGATAATAAATGGTGCGTAAACCCAGACCATTTATTCGCGGGCAGTCATGCAGATAATAGACAGGATGGTATTCGCAAAGGGCTTATCAATCCGTCTAATCCTGGAATGCGCAACGGGAGAGCGGTGATAAGTGCAGAAGATGCCGACGAGATCCTAAGGTTACGCTCTTGCGGGTGGACGGTTAAGCAAATAAAAAATTATTACGGTATTAGCCAGCAACCTATTTACGCCGTACTGAGCGGCAAGCATTGGAGTAAAAATGCGCCTAAGTGAAGTGAAGACGGACGGTGCTCTTAAGATATTGCTTTACGGAGCAGCCGGAACGGGAAAGACATGTTTCGCAGCCGGGATGCCGACTCCGATCCTTTACCTCGATTTCGACAATAAGGTCGACTCCGCTGCACTCTTTTTTAAGGGGGATAAAGCACGTCTTGATGAGATTGACGTTCGTCAGCTCGCTCCGACACTGACGGAATCGCCCATTGCTGAACTCGAGAGAATCATCAGAGAGGAGCTGATTCCGCAGCAAAAAGTCGGAAAAATGAAGTACAAGACAATCGTTTTAGATTCGCTCACGACTTTTTCCTCAGCCGCGCTGAAGTATATCGTCGATACGAATCCGGGCGTAAAGCGTCCGATCTCGAAGCAAGGGGCACAGCCGACGCCTGCGGATTACGGAGTCTTAAAGAGGGAGTTCGCTAAACTTATTCCCGGAATTCTCTCTCTTCCCTGTAACGTCATCATGCTCGGACATATTTCGACGGAGAGGGACGACGCAACGGGTGAGATTATTCGTGGAACCATGCTCGATGGATCATTCGGGAAAGAACTTCCGATTTACTTCAAAGAGGTCTGGACGACTCGTGTCGACGACAAGGGGCAGTACTGGGCGCAGACGAAGACGGACCTCAAGTTCACCTGCAGAAGTCAGATTCCGGGTCTCCCGAATCCGCTCCGTCTCGCTTACGATGAATTAGCTAAATATATTTAATTTAAGATAACCGGGGAATATGAATCCCCACAAACAAGGAGAGAAAAAATGGCTTTAATTAAGCCCGATTTCAGCGAAATCGCAGACAGCATTACTGCCGGAACTTATCGCGTTCGCGTTAAGAAAGGCGAAGTGAAGGAATGGCCGAATGGCGGTCAGTACATTAACTGGGAACTCGAAACCTACGGTGACGAGAAAGCTCAGAATAACGGACGTAAGACTTACGCGAAGACTTCGGTCTCGGGTAAAGGCGCATTCATGCTTCAGGCGATGTATCGCGCTGCGACCGGTAAAGCTCTCACTGGAGAATTCGACACCGAAGAACTCGTCGGAAAAGAACTCTCCGTTACTCTCGTTGACGGAATTAATCGTCAGAGCGGAGAGCCGACCGGTTACGTTGAAGTTAAAAAGTTCGGCCCTGCACAAGTTTAAGATTACGTAAGACAAACAACCAGAGACCCTCTTCGATGAACGATCAGCCGGAAGCCTCACCAGCGAAACTCAACAGTGCCGATGTCTCGGAGAGGGTCTCTCTTGTTTTTACGCCGAGAGATCTCGCAGAAATTAAATCGACATGGAAGTGGGATAATTTACGTGGAAAAATCCTTCGAGCGGGTCTTAACCCTAATCGTATTACACTTACTTCTACTGACTGCAGCGATTTTAGCTCTTTCTCTACGGTTGTTGGATTTGGAGAAGAAGTCTTACGGAAACTCTCCGGCAAATACGGAATCGACAAATGGAATCTCTCACCTTTACGTCTCGAAGGGGGTACTTTATTTTTGCCGACCTTCGACCTCGGACGGGCGCAAAGAGAGTACGAATTAAATCTTTACATCGAACTGACGCTCCACCGTGCGAAAGAAATGACTATCGCCCCTCCAGCGACCACGGTGGAGAATTTTAGACTCAATCCCGGAATCGAGGAAACTTATGCTATTCTCGAATACCTTGAAGGAAGAGACGAGATTGCCGTCGACGTGGAAACTGGATACGGACAGATCAATACCGTCGGCTTCGCCTGGACTCCTCAAGATGCTATCGCAATTAATGTACTCCCTGACCGATGCGCAGATCATACTTACTTCGAACTCTGGATGCGCATACGAAGAGTGCTCGAAGCTCCTTCAAGGAAAATCCTGCAGAATTTTATCTACGACACAAGTTACTTTAGCGCTTACGGGATTACTACTCGAGGAGAAATCTTCGACACAATGTGGGCGATGAAGTTTCTTTGGCCCGAGTTAAAGTCGAATCTCGGAAATGTTGGCCGCTTCTATACGAAACGCCCTTACTGGAAAGACGACGGGAAGGTTACGGATGAAGAAGGGAAAAAGAAAGATTGGGGTAACGTACGTGATTGGGTCAGACATTATACATATAATTGTTTATCTCGTGACGTTCGCGTGCATACGGATAAAGGATTAATACCTATAGGTCAAATAGCGCGTAAGCGCATGAGAGTAAAAGTTAAATCCTGGAATAAAGTACTCAAACGTATCGAATACAAACCAATTACGAATTGGCTTGTGCGACCTGAAGGTAAACATATTAATTGGACATGTATTAAGACGGCGGGAATGGGCAAAGGACGCAAAGGCTTATGCGTAACTCCTGACCATAAAATACTAACAGAACGTGGTTGGCTTGAGGCCTCTAGAGTAAAGGAGGGAGACTATTTACTAACAGAAGGAATCTTACATGATGACGGTACATTATTGGGCACTGCATGGGGTGATTCCTCCCTAAGTTGTACATCCAATAAAAGCACAGCCTATTTGAGATGCTCGCAGATAAATGAAGAATTGATCGCACTTAAACGTAATTTATTTGGCGGTACAGTTACGTCTAAGCGTAAGTCATCCAACTACGGAACAAATATATTTTACGATCTTTACGTACCCGCATGTCCACAATTGGCTGAACTTAAAGATAGTTCTATTGCTGACAGCATACATAAGCTAACGGATATGGGTATAGCTCTATGGTTAATGGATGACGGCTGTAAGCAGAAAAATAAATACTCACCCACAATGAAATTAGCTTTGCAGAGCTACAGTCTTGCAGATCGTCGCATTGTCCATGATTTTTTTAAAGCGCGCTTCGGTTCAGGGGGAAAATTAGACCGTGCGGGTAATTTAGCTTTTTCCGTTCCACAATCCCGTCGTATATGTGCTGAGCTGGGCTATTATTTTGTACCCACTTTACGTTATAAGATGAGCCATGAAGGTCCTGACTTTTCACTTGAAAAATGTATGCATTTTGCCTCACGGCGTGATGTTCCAATAAGATTACGTGTCACACGAGTAGAGGACATACTTAAGAATAAACGTGGTTACAGTACCTCATATTGCATTTCAGTTAAAGGGAACGAGAATTTTTTAACTGAGTATGGAATCGTAGCAAATTGCAGAGATACCTCAGGAACTCTTGAAGCTTCGCGCAATCAAAGGGAAGACATCAGGGAAAGAGGACTCGAGGAAACATGGAAAAGGTCTGTCCTCCCTCTGGTCGAACCTATTAGAGAAATGTGCGCAGTCGGAATGCCAGTCGATCACGCTGTACGGGACAAACTCAAGAGTGAAATCAAGGCGAAGATCGAATCTCTCACGAAAACGCTCCACGAAGTAACGGGGAGTGAGTTTAATCCGAAATCGTCTAAACAAGTAATGGCTTACCTGAAATCTCACGGAGTTACGATACCGAAGAAATTCGATAAGACGAAGGGTGAGTCGAAAGAGTCGGCGGACTCTGCGGCGTTAAAGAAGATTCGACTGAAGTACCCGAAAGTACCGGGGCTGATCGAACTCGCTGAGATTAAAAAACTCACTAAAGCTCTTTCGAGTTACGTTGATTTCGAGACGCGTCCGACTGACGGACGTCTCCCTTACTCCCTCAATGGATGCGGAACAGAGACGCTTCGTTTTTCCGGAGGAAAAGATCCATGGGATCGTGGCTTTAATATCCAGACTATCCCGAGAGAAGGTGGAACGGTCTCTGTCAAATCCATGTTCGTCGCGCCTAAAGGGTATACTTTTATCGAAGCCGATCTGAAAGCAGCCGAAACATGGTACGTTGCCTACGCCTCAATGTGCAAACGTCTGATCGAGATGCTACAGAGCGGAGAGGACGTACATAAACACGTAGCTAAGGCGATTCTTCGCGCGCTCGGAAAACATCCTGAGAACGATTACGAGAAGAAGTGGAGAGATCTAGGTAAAAAGACCGGTCACGGTTCGAATTATCTGATGAAAGAGGGGACGTTTGTCGAAAACGTCTTTAAGGACATGAGCATGATCCTCTCGAAAAAAGAGGGAAAGCTCATGCTCGAGGCGTACTTTCAGGAGTTCCCTGAGATCCGCAAATGGCATCGTTGGATTGCGGGCGAATTGTACACTAAACGTAAGCTCAGCGCACCGTCAGGCTGGGAGCGTTACTTCTACGGACGTCCAGGGGATGACATGCTCAGGGAGGCCGTTGCGTGGGCTCCGCAGCATACTGTCCCATGGATCGTAAATCACATGATGTTTTACTTGATCGAAGAGCGCAGGAAGCAGAACCTGAAGTTTCAGCTCATTACGCAGACTCATGACGCACTTTACCTTCTCGTCCCGGACGAATGGCTTGACCGTGTCGCTCGTGCCTGTCTCCGCGTGAGCGATTGGCATCCGAGGGTCATACTGCCCGCAGGAGAGCTTCAAATTCCTATAGAAGTCGAGGTTGCGAAATGTCTGGCAAAGAAAAAAGCATACGAGGGGAAGAACTAACGTCCGAGGATTTACAGTTCTATATCGCTAAAGCAATAGGGGAATTCCTCGCTGAGAAGCGCGGGGAAATTATCGAGAGGGCGATGAAAGAGATTGATCGCGCACGGGGGGAACTTGGCAAGGAAGCTGAAAAACTGGATTGAGGCGTATGAGAGGTACGCCAAGGATGCATACTGTCCAGATGAGTTTCACTTATGGACGGGTCTTTCCGTCTTAGCCGGAGCCCTTGAGCGTAAGGTATGGCTCCTTAACGGAAAGATCTTCTTTCATCCGAATATTTACGTAATGCTCGTTACGTATGCGGGCGTCGGTAAATCGACTGCGATCGTCCGTGGAGCTAATCTCCTCGAGCGGCTGAAGCATGAGTTTAACCCTGAGTTTAAGATTATCGCGGAACAGATTACAGAACCGGGTCTCGTTAAGCTGATGGAGATACGACAAGAGGTTCAAATTTCCGAGACGAAGAGGATCTTTCATTCCTCGGGTTATTTCTACGCTTCTGAAGCCTCTGCCTCAGCACTTCAGAACACTCACGGGACCTTTACCTCGACGATTACTGGATTTTACGACTGCCCGACGGTTTTCCGTAAGGTAACGAAAGGCGAGGCGGATAAGCCGACTGAGATCTATAACGTCAGTTTTAATATGCTCGCCGGAGCGACGTTCGACTATCTCAAAACCCTCGTAAACGAATCGAGCGTCATGGGCGGTTTCGCCTCCCGGATCATTTACGTTATAAACAAGGAGCGACTGATCAGGGAGCCGAAATGGGGCTCCTCGGATAAAGTCGATCAGGATCTCCAGGACGACCTCTTTCACGATCTGTGCGAAATACATAAACTTAAGGGCGGATTTCGTCCGACGCGTGAATTCATTAAGGCCTGGGAAGAGTTTCAGCCGGAGTCTGACCGCAGACTAAAGTCCATGAATTCGCCCAGTCTCGAAAGTCTCGCAGCACGCGTCTCGACAAATACGACAAAAATTGCAATGCTTTTGTCTGTCGCCGAATCGAGCGACCTAGTGCTCGATCTCCATCACTGGGAGAGGGCGATGGAACTCGTCGAATACGTTTCGAAGGATAATGCTTTTATTTTATCGCAGGGTGCTATGGCTGACCGTAACTCGCAGACAGGAATAAATCAGGTAATCATTACGAGTTTAGAGCGTGCGGGAGGGAAACTTCCGCTGAAGACCTTAAAGAAGGTCATAGCCGTTCATGGTAATGATGTCGATCGGATTAATAAGACTTTGAACTATATGTTCGAGTCAGGCGCTCTCGTCGTGGATCACGAGCAGAATGTGACTTTAATGACCAAGTCGGAGAGTTACGTCTAAGATTCCGTCGTAATAGTCGACAAAAACGAGGGTCATCATGCGACCCTCCGCAAATGCTGTAATCTCCCTCTGAACGTCGATCGGAAGAAGATGAAAACGCTCTCTGATGTCGTCGTTAAAGAAATTAATCATCGTCCCGTCTGCGCCTCACCTTTAATCTCGGCCCGTGCTCCGCGCTTCAGTACGTCTTTACCGATATCGAGAACCTGAGCAGTTTGTTTACTTGCGGAACGAGCAGCGTTATAATCCGCCATCATTACCTCAAGCCGATCGGCAATCTTCTTCTTCACTCCTTCAGGAGCTTTGTATTTCGTGAGATACTTCTGATATCCGTCACGATTTAAAATCTCCATCAATGCACTTTCTTTCTCACCGCTTGCGCCGATTACTTTTCTTACGCCATTCAGTAGGCGAAATGAGGCATTAGAGACGATACCGAACGTACCTTCGAGGAGACCCTGCTTCACTTTCTCTGAGGCATCGTCGACCTTAAGCCCGCGCTGAGACATTTCGATCCTCTCACCTACGGTAAGGAGATTCTTCAGCGTGTCGAAATTCGGCCCTTTACCTTGATCGAGGACCTCACGGACGAAATTTTCTCCGTAGTTTTTCTTAATGTCTGCAAGCATGGCAGAGGAGTTAAATCCTGTCCGGGACTTCGCCGACGTATGCTTTAAGACCATTTGATTAAGGAATTCCTCCTTAAGGGCTCCCCACTGAGGAGAATCCGTACCAAGGACGGTCTTAAGGGCGTTAATCCGCTCAGGTGCCGCTCCACCTTTAAAGAAGTTATTCACGAGGGCTTTAGTCGATACGTCACGATCGAGGACTCCGGCGAGATCCTCCATAACGGAACGCTTGAGGCCGAATTCATCCATCGCGTCATTGAATAATTTCTTATCGAGATCATTCGGAAGTCCCGCTTCGATCATTCCCCGTCTGTGTTGACGGAGTTCTCCGACAAGACGGGAGAGAACGCGTCCGCCCTCTGTTCCGCGTAGTTTTTGCGTCATCGGCCCCATACGATTAATCATCATTTCTACGTCGGAGAGACGTGCCTGACTGCCACGGGTCATAAACTCTCCGTATTGATTCAGACCATTGACCATAACGCGGAGCTGTCCGTCGTCTAGTCCGAGACGACCTGCGAGAGCCTGCATCTTTTGCGGATCGGGCGGAACCCATTTCGTTCGCTCAACTACGTTTCGCGCCATCACGCCCCTGTCCGCCATACCGGAAATAGATCCGGGACGCGTTACGCTATTAAGTCTCTGTGTTTTTGGCACGAAACCAAGCTCCGTCATCGCTGCTTTAGCGAGCTTATTCGTCTCCTCCGGAAGAGGAACTTTAGCGTTTCTTGTATTCGCGAGAGCTTTAGCCTTAAACATTCCAATACGCTCACCCTCGAGACGTTCAGAGGCTTTCGCCGCATCCGTGATCGCCTCAGAGGAAGCGCGCGCGCCAGTTGGGTTAGCCGATTTCTTCATGTCCTCTACGACGCGGACGAGGGAGTCGCCGTAACCTTGAGCGAATTCCTGCTCCTTCGCCTGAAATGCGGGAAGATCCTCGACCTTCCGTGCGAGCTTCTCGAGCGGCTGAGAGGTATCGTGAACCTGATTTGCCATCAGTCCGACTTTAATTCCCTCATCCTCGAGAGCCTTCGCTGCGGCAATAACCTCTTTACTCTGTTTCGTAAGTGCTACGACTTCACGCTCTCCGGCTTCGCGCGCAGCCTTATATGCGGCGGTTCCGGGAATTTTCTTCGTTACAGTTCGAGCGATCTTTCCGCCCACTACGGGCAGCGCTGCTTCGAGTCCCATTCCGACAACATTCTCAGCCGTCCTGTTTCGCGACTCATCTTGAGGAACTCCGGCCCACTCTGCGACTTTATCTGCTGCCGCGTTAGCGAAAGGAACGGAGGCTACACGGCCAGCTACGAGTCCACCTGGAGCAGTTACGGGAGCACCGAGGCCTAATCCTGCTGCTGCTCCAGCCGTTGCTCCTGCGACCTCTCCCGGAATCATCGCACCTTCGGTTACGATCTCACGGGCGAAGTCCGGGATAATGTCCGAGACTATTTCGAGCGTTCCTGGATCAAGGCGGCGGAATTTTTCTGAATCCGCTCTCCTATAGTAAATATTCCCATCTTTCATTGTGACGTTTCCGTCACCGTACTTTTTCTTTAAGAAAGCGGTCTTCTCTTCGTCATTCGCCGCAAGACCCGTCTGCAGACGGTCGATAAAATTCTGCGGCTTAAACTGTTCGACATTCGCCTGGACGAAACCGGGCTCCGGGGCGAACTGCTCCTGTGGAATATTTCCATCAGTAGGAGGAGGCATCTGATCTGCTCCCTCTCCGCCAGAAGAGAAGTCAGAGAGGAAAGCGTCTGCGGTATCCCCTCCTCCGTCAGAAGCAGGACCTCTCATTTGCGGAGCCGAGAAGTCCGAGAGGAATGAATCAGCCGTCGCCGCTGCGTCTGCGGAAGGAACAGGCTGAGCGAGAGATTGCGGTTTAGCCGACGGTTGACCCTTAATTCCTGCCACGAGTTACTCCAGTCCTAGAGCTTTTCTTACTGTTGCCAGGTCAGTGTTGTAGATTTTCGCCAGACCGTCGAGAGCCTTTTTCTGCTCCCCTGCGGAAAGGCTCTTGAACTGTTTTTTCTTCGCATCGGGGATCGAGATACTCGAGGGAGACTTACTCTCTTTACCATTCATGAGTCCGAAACGTTTTGCGTCTGCTCGAAGTTCAGCGTCAGCGTCGAGCATTTCCTTCTTCATTGCTTGAAGTTTAGCAATATTCTCTTCATTGGAGAGGCGTGGATCAATTGCGCGGGACATGATTGTATTGATTTGTTTCTCAGTCGGATTCGGATCAGCGAGAGTTGCGCGAACGTTCACTGCTCCTCTAATCTTGTCGATTGCTGCTTTAGCTTTAGGGTCAACGCGAGCGAGAACGTCTTCATTTGCACCGTATGGAATAGTTTTGCCGAGTGTTCCAAATTTAATCTTCCCGGTTTGCATATCTTTAATAACGTCATCAATTGCGGTGACGTTCTTATTAACCGTAGCGGATGAGGCAGCGGCGAGTTTTTTCGCAGTTTGTTTTCGCAATTCTACTTCGCCCGAGGCGCCTTGCTCTTGTAATTGGCGTCCCATTTGAGCGTCAGCCATAACTTGAGTTCGTTTCATGGACTCATTTTCCTTTACACGCTCACCTTGAATTTTGTCCAAGTCTAGACGGTAATCAGAAACAGTATTTTTAAGCGCCTCCATTCCTCCAAACTGTTTATAGTCAGGAGATGCGGCAAGTTCTGCGAGACCCTCGGGGGAATTAAGAATATTCATTGATACTTTACCTTCTGCAATTTGTTGCCTAAGGAAAGAACCAAGAGCAGGATCACCCTGGAGCATTCCAATTACGTTTGGATCAATTTTATCTGCAAGTCCGAGAGCCTTAATTCCATTCGGAATGTAATTATTAACAAAAGCCTTTTTAGCTGCGCCGTCAGGCATTTTTGCCGCAGTATCAAACCATGCTGCTGCCTTTTCGTATTTCTTCTGCTCTTGCTCTACTTTCGCCTGCTCAAGTTGAGCTTTGCGTTCCTGCATACTTCCAATAGTCTTTGCAAGCTCGAGTCCGGCGTTAAAAGAAGCTGTCGTGTCGTTATACTTTGAAGGGTCACTGGAGTCTAGAGCAGCTCCAACCATTTGCTGAGATAAAGTAGCCATATTTACTTACCTTTCTTTGCGTACTTAATTTGCTTGATCTCTTCGACACGCACAGCAAATTTTGCTTCGTCATCAAATTGTTTTAGAATGGAGGAAATTCCAGGCAGATTTTTATAGTCATCACCAAATCTTTTGCGCAATGCTTGAGTGAGACGCAAACGACCGACCGGATTAAACTCCAATTTCGGCATGCGTTCTCCGAGAATATTTTCAAGATCATTGAGTCCAAGCTCTTTCTTTTTAGACACAGCTCCGCCTCCTGCGGAACCCATCAGCTCGTTTAAGGAGACATTTTTTCTTTCGCTCATTAATTCCTCTCGAGGAGATCGTAATTTACGCGGTAAAACCCATCTTTACCGACTGTAACTGCAGGATGATTCGGGTTGAGTCTCAAGAGATCCTGAGCCATTGTTCCGAAATGCCATCCGGTTCCATAAACTTCATCGACATACCTAAAATGATATGTAGGAACATCACGAAAGAGAGACTCAGGAAGTTTCGTTACGTCGGTCTTAACGCGAGCGTCGGACATTGCAGCGCCCATAGACATGGCAGAACTCATGAATTTCGCCGAATCTTGACTCCATTCGCGTCCGATTTGCTGAGTTCCTCGACCCATCATTTGATCGCCAACAAATTCAGACCCTACGGTATTGAGCACATTCTGGTTTCCACCGATCATAGCTTGAAGAACACCCTGACCGCCTTGAAGCATACGCGATGAACGATTACCGAATCCCTGTGCAGTCATGCCTAAAGCATTAAGACCCTTAGAGTAATCCGTCGCAGTACCTTGACCGTAAACACCCAAGAGAGTCCCAATGCTCTGCTGTTGTGTATTTGCGGAAAGCATTCCGCTCTCTGAGTCGAATTTACTTAAAGCCTGCATTCCTGCAGTTGAGGTTTCAGCTCCAGGTCCTAGTTGCGCACGGAGCTGATTGAGTAATTGCTGGCGTTGACGCTGACGCTGATTATCAAGTGCTGCACCTACTCCAGTCTGTTCTCCGCGTAATACTTTAAGTAATTGCTGGCTTGCTTCCATAAGAGACGGGTCGATAGCATCAATCATTTTCTGATCGCGTTCGACCTGACGCTGAGAAACTTCTAGCTGTTTGTCCAGGGCTTGAAGTTCTTGAACAGATGTAGCATTACCCTCGACACGTCGAGCTTCAGCCGTTGTAATTTCACGCTGCGCACGAGCTTCTGCCTCCGCTGCGCGTGCTGCTCCTTCTGCTGCACGAGCCTCTTGTCTTTGGCCGATCATCTGTACGACTTTTCCACCAGCCATTACGCCTGCTCCTTTTTGGGCTCAATTTTTCGTTTGAGCCATATTTTACCATTTTCAGTGAGAAATGGAACGAAACCTGCTGCAAGGTGAGCCTTAAGGCTTTCCGTATGACCTTTATTCTCAAGACGGATTACGGCCATGCTAAAGGCTTTACCCGCTTTGCGTCCAATTTCTTCGGCTTCTTCGACAAGACGAAGGGCTAGGCCCTCACGCCTTTTTTCCGGCACGATATAAATATCCTCGAGATAAATACACTCTTCCATAAGTGACCATGAAATGAATCCCCACTCGTACTCGATAAATCGAGTGTCGCGAAGTTCTTCAATGTAACGTGCCCATAATGACGGGATCATGCGAGAACCTTAATGACGTACTGTACGTTTAAGTTCTTTGGGCGAGTTTCACTGCCTCCTGTGGCATTTGTCACCGGAGTAGCATTATTTACGTTAGAAGTAGCCACGAAACTGCCTGCGATGGAGTAACCTAACTGACCCGCAATTGAGTGAGTGTGGCTTGCGAATGCATCAGGCTGATACGATCCGATATTATCTCCGGTCGCACCGCCTGACTGAATTACACCGCGACTTGCTGCATCGGGATCATTTGGCGATCCATGGTTATATCCGCGAAGGAACATACCTTGCGTGTAGGGAAGATTGAACTTATCCGTAGCAGTCGCGCCGAATCGCGTGCCGATGGCGAGAACTCCGCTTTCGTAGAGTTCGTTAAAATAGTACTTCGAGACTGCGTCACCTTCTGCGACTCCCCAGCCGGGAAGCGGAGTAGGCGATCCTTGAGCCTTAATGGTTCCAACTTCTTCAAAGTCGTTTGAGAAAAACTTCTGCTCTTTCGTTCTGGAAGAGACAACAAGAGTACGCGCGAGGAGATCACTGCCCGAGTCGTTATCTATTTTACCGACATATCTCCAGGTCTCACTTGGATGATACCAGCCGAGGAGATCACCTCTACGGTCGATTGGTGATTTATCCGAGATAACCTGTGTTCCGTCTTCTTTAATGTAGAGGTAATAGGTGCGTAACGATCCCTCAGTCACGCCTCCTTCGAGGTTTAAGGTCATATCCCAGATAGGACGATAACCCTCAAAGCGGACGACAGAACCGAAGACTGTAATCTGTGCGCCGTAGTTCTTAACTCGAACCTGCGTCGTACTTAACCATTCGAGATCAATCGTATTTGTATCGCTCTGATTGGAGAAAGAGTCGACCGTTCGACAAGCGACGCAGTTAGAGGAATCCTGCAGAGATTGACCTAAAAGTGCTACGGGAGTTATGGAATAAGTCGAGCCGTCAAATCTCTTCCAGGTTTTTTCCGTCATATCGTACCAGAAGTCGCCCGTTGAGGGAGATTGCGGTTCGGTCGGAGAATAAACGGGTTCGTTATAGGTAACGAGAAGAGTTCCGCTCGAAGTGATGAAGATCCAAGTGAGCTTCATGAGCGTAATCGTAGCGTTATCGGAGAAAACGATGCGCGGGATGGGATTGCCTGAAGAGTCGAACCAATTTCCACGTACAGCCTGACGAAGTTTAGTCGACGATTCGACGTAAGCTGTGAAGTATTCCGTATTTCCGGACTGTACGATTTTAAACGCCGCAGTCTTTCCTACGAGTGAAGTAATGTTCGAACCCATATTGTCTACGGAAATGATCGAACCGTATTCGCCGAGAGTTAGCGTCTCTACGCCGCTTGCTGCTGTAGCGTCATTAACGAGGCAGGTATTTTGCGTCGAGGGCGCTGTAACGAGACTCGAGAGGGTTACGGTATCATTAGAGATCGTATACTGCGTATCATTGATGTAATAAATAAGATTTGTAGGGGTCCCATCTACGCGGAGTCCTGCGGTAACTCCATTCGGAATCAGTACGACAAGCTGAGAGGAGTTACCGGTCGTGCGTCCGGAAGAGATCCGAGTCGAAAGGGTCGATCCGCCGACAAGTTGACGAAGATCCGAGAGAGAAGTCGCTGCATCTTCGTACCAGTAGTCGACATCTCCTCCTTTGACCGACTTAATCTCATAGCGTAATCGTGCAATTTCCCCGGCTAAAGTCGTAGCGAGACTCTCAGATCCGACCTCTCCCGCATCCGTTTGTACGCGCATTTGCGTGACGTTAGTCGAGTAGTCGTCCATCAGGAGGGGCTGCATGGAGGCGAGAACATTGTCGAATTCTGCATTAAGGTCTGAGTAGACGACATCTTCTGTCGAAGACCATACTTTAATACGAGATGAGAGTGAGCCCGGCATAATTCCCCCTTAAGCCTTTGAAGCCTGTTCCGCAGACAGACGAAATCCTACACTTAATGATGCTACAGCGAAGTTCTGGTTCGAGCCAGATTGTCTTACGTGAAAAGAAATAGTCCTCCCCGATCCGTGGAGAGGAACTCGGATTACCTGACACTCCTCACGACCTAAGTCATCCTGATCGAGAGTAAATCCCGCTGAGGCGTCATTGGAGTAAGGAGCCAGCCCGTCGTCCCTGACGTCCATAGGGACCGTTAAAGTCTCCATGAACGATCCGTCAATATAAACGTCAATATAGAGGTTCCAACTTCCCTGAGGGACGAACTCGACCTCCAGGAAATCGTAGAGTTTATTTTTCCGCGCTACGTCCTCGCCCATCCAGCGAAAATCATGATGCGCCGTCTTAAACTCGCCCGAATAAGCCGAAGATCCGACGAGACGGTCTTCTCTGTCCATGATGTAAACGAAACCGTCAGAGGAGCCATAAATGGGTCTAGCGACCTTCTGTGCGTCACGTCTGAGTTGCAGGCAATCGGCCTGGTTTTTCGTCCAGAGTGCCGCTCTCGGCTGCTGCCGATTAAAGTCGAGATGCAAGATCAGGTCATTCGTCGTGCGGTAAGACGTTCTCCAGGTAAAGTAAGCTTGTTTTTTCGCCTCGTAGTAAAGAGCGTGAAGGTATTCGAGACCTACGGTCGAGGAGGAGTTACGGAAATAGTCCTCGATCTGAAGGATGCGGAGTGCGTCGGCTGATTCGATCTCACCGAGAGCGTTTGTTGCATTGTAGGAGATGGGCGACCCGGACTCATTGACTCCGAACATATCGTTTAAGATTTCGACGATTCCATGCGGAGAAGAGAGGCCGAAGTTAGAGGAGAGTTTTCGCCAAGTCCAGTTCTCCTGATCGACGTCCTGATCGTCGAGATAATAGACGAAGGAGCCCTCTTTGAAGGCAAAGAGTCGACCTTTAAATACATGTACGCCAATGATGTCGCCGCCCTCTCCAGGGTAAATCGACTGCGTGAGAATATTTGAGACGAAGTTCTCATGATCCCCTGTGTCCGAGGCGTAGGCCCGCTGACCCATAAAGGCCCAAAGTCTGCTCTGATGAACTACGCCGCATTTCGGATAATTCGGTGTCGTCCAGTCTGCGGCGGGTTGGAGGACGTCGTTAAACTCCTCACTATCGCCAGAGAGGACTTTTAACTGTGCCTGTCCGTCGGAGAAGAAGAATAATTTTTTCTCACGTCCGGCGACCTCTTGACCTGCCTCGACGAAATTAGACCGAGGAGTGAGCGTTCCAAGACCTTCTGCGACGGGAACATTCAGAGAGAACTCACGATCTCCGATGTCGCGATAAATTTTTCCGTCCGCACAGGCCGCAATGAGTCGTTGTGAAGTCGTATTTGGCCACCAGTCGAAAAGCGCTACGATTCCGGCTGGGAGTGCATTGAGATTATACTTCTGATCGCCGGGAGCTTTCGTCAGTAGACCAGTCTCGTAAGAGATATTTTTCGCCTTAATGAGCGCACCTTGCGGTATCTCTCCCGGAGGGAGATCGGTCAAGAGACCGTAATTCCCGAGGGAGATTGATGCTTTGTTTCCTGAGTAGGCCATTTCGTGCTTTCCGTTAAAGTTAGTTCAATAAACGATGCAGTACTTCAAGACCACGTTCGCCGGTCGAGTTTCCGAGCCATACCTCGGAGTGCCGTGTGTACCGGTAATAGGAACTCCGATAGAATCCTCACCAGCTGCGGCAGAATCAGATAGCGTAGTGCTTCGGCTGGCCGTCCACAGAGTAAATCCCCAGAGCGAAGCGCCGCCCGCGGTTGCAGGTACGCGCATCATGTGTCTATGGCCCTGAAACTGATCGCCCTCGGTTGTCCCCTGCGTTCCCGTGTACGAAATTGCACTAATAGTCTGAGTCCCCTGACCACGAACGAACACACCCCGCAAATCGGGAAGAGTGAAGTGTGTACCGTCGACCGTTCCATACGTCGTACTGATTGCGGAGAATAAACTAGCACATGATCCGCCTCCGCAGTCCGTGCCACCTGAACGGAGTAATGAACTTCCGTCAGCAGCCATGGAACCAGTCGGACATGAAGTCGAAGCGGTCATGAATACTTCGCCTGTGCTTTTAGCCGCGACTGTAGTCCAGGTTGGAGGCGATGACGCCTGTGAGGTTAAGAATTGTCCGGTCGTGCCAATTCCGACATTCATTATCTTCGAACCGTCCGTATAAAGAACTCCGCCTGCAGTGACAGCGAGAGATCCATTATTCGTCCCGCCTTGTGCGATCGAAAGAGTCGAAGTCCATTGCGGGGCAGAACCGCTCGAGGTGAGAATCTGATTCGTCGTCCCTATGCCTAATTTCGCTAACGTATTCGTAGCGGAAGAGTAGAGAAGATCGCCTTTCGTGTATGAGGTGAGTCCTGTTCCACCCTTAGTCGGTCCTACTGTTGCAAGTGTTGCCGCGACGGAGCCAGGTCCTGTCGCAGTGACGTCACCCGTTAATGCGGTAATGTAATTTCCCGTAGCCTGCTTCCCAGCGAGATCTGAGACAAGATTAGTAACTTGTGTCTGTCCGATGGCGATATTTCCCTCGCTCGCCGCCGTAATGAGACCTTTACTGTTTACAGTAAATGCAGTGTATTTAGATGCTCCGCCAAAAGAGCCTACGTTTGAGTTTACCGTTGCGAGGGTAAGAGATGAAGAACCGGGGCCGGAAGCCGTTCCATCTCCAGTAAGTGCAGTAATGTAATTCCCTGTTGCCTGTTTCCCGTCAAGCTGCGTCTGGATGGAAGAGGTCGCATCGAGGTACTGAAACTCAGCATTCGTGACGGAACCGTCAGCGATTTTCGTCGCAGCGAGTCCGGCAGTAGGTGAAACATTACTGTCCGTGATGAGGGCGTAGGTCGGTGTAGTTCCGTCAGAGAGGAGGACGTAATTTGTCGCACCGATACCTAAACGAGCAGGAGAGCCGGAGGAGCGCACGATTATGTCACCGTCTGTTGTCATAGGATCATTAAACGCCGCAGACGTATCGACTAGAGTCGCCCAGGAACCGAGGACACAAAGTTTCATTGCTCCGTCAGAGGAACTTACCCTGATGTCACCACTTGAGCAGACGATGGGAAGAGTTTTAGGATAAAGCCGAATGTAATCTCCCTTAAAACTCTGCGCTTTCGCCTCGAATAAAGAGAAGAGTGAGAGGACGAGAGCGAAAATAATCCCTTGAATAAGCTGAGTCACATTTACCCCACAATGCTCTCGAGGAAGTAAATGTCTACTGATCCTTGGGTAAGGTCAGAGAGATTCGCTCCCGTCGAAGTAGCCGTTACTGTAATATCTGTCGCCACTCCAGGATAATAGACCGTCAAGACAGAATCCTGAGCCGAAGAGGCGACGCTTTGATAAACGTCGAAAGAGCCGATGAATTTTCCCTCATCTCCCGTAATTCCTACGCTCAAGGTGAGCGCGCTCACTGAACCTCCAGTAAAGCTCTGCGAATGTTTAATGAGGATCGAGAAGAGAGTGCGATTCGCGCCAAGAGTCCTAACCGTGACTGATTTCGTAGTCGCTGCGGCGGAGAAGTCAGAGTAAGAGAGAGTTTCCTGGATGAGAGTCTGTACTGTTCCCGCGACTGCCTGCGGTTCTGAGTAAGGAGTCGTGACGAAGTTTGGCTGAAAGCGATCGAGACGGTCTCTTCGCGCAATCGTCTGGCCGAAGAACTTACCCGTCTTACGGAGCGAGGAGCGATTCTGCGTAATCATGGCCTGAAGTTTACCCTTCAGGAGTCCTGAGTACATTTGCATTCGGTCGTCTGATTTATCGAGCATAAGGTAAAATGTCGCTGCATCTTCTAGGACGTCGACATATTTACGAGGGACGAGAGGAATGGAAGATGAGTTATCCTTCAGGTCGCGCGGAACCTCTACTCTCTCAACCTCGATGCGCGTCTTTTGAGTTACGTATTTATTAAAGCGTACCGTAATTAATCCGTCGTGTGTCTCGGAGAGAACGCAGAAACGATCAGGGAGACCTTCTTGGATGCGATTAAGGGCGTAATCGCGATGAAAGGACTCAGAGTCGATTGAGGTTACGTTAGCGTTCGTGCCCTTATAGATGCGGAATGGTTCTACGAGACGCGCTATACCACCGAGTACGTAGGTCGACTCCTGTGTCAATGATGCCGAAGAGGTCTCATCGTCGAAGCCGAGAAGTTTATGTGCAGAGACGAAACTCTGTGTTCCGTTACCGACAATTAGAAGAGTCGTCGATCCGGCTCCGTCAGACGTAAGCGTAAATTTACCCGTAATCTCAGAGTAAGATCCGGTGATTGTAGGACCGAAGGCTGCAGTAGTCATTACCTCAGCTACATGTGTTGCGAAGTCGGCAGGGGAGTAAACTCCCTTCGTGAGCGTACCGGTAATGGTCACTCCTGCGGTCTTCTGGAATTGAATCTTATTCGAACGGTCAGTTACGAAGATATGTCCAGGCTGGAGGACGTAATCAAGACGGAAAGCCTTGAAGGCGACTTGAGTTACGGACTCATCAGGATATGCGGAATCAATCTCGAAAGTCGTTTCATTCGCCTCATGCTTTACGATCTTAAAGATCTCCTCTCGCCCCTGAATGAAAAGATGATAACCGACGAGACTCTGAGGAGGCGCAGGGTAAAACGTACCCGCTTCATTTCCTCTCGTGATCGTTACATTCCCGAGCGTATATGCGGGCTGAAGTTCAATGACTAGAGGAGAAGTCGCTTTAGCCCAGGACCAGGTCTCATTAATCTCAACCGTAGCGTCTTGTCCGATCGGAATCGTTCCGCCAGCGATTAGCGCAATATGTACTCTGTTGAGGTAATCGAGGACTGAAGTTTCGTAAGGAGAGTTACCGTTAGTGACCTCGCCCCCTTTGCGGAGAGCGAGATCCATAATGTCAGCGGTCGAGCGAAATTGAGCCATGTTCTCCTCTAAGGAGCCCGAGGCTCCTAACCTTTATTCGAGGCCGGAGCCTTCTGTGACTTCGGCTCTTTTTCATTCTTAACCGACGCAAGTTCTTTCTCAAGTTCTGCAATACGCGTCTTGCTTTCGATCATTTCCTTTTTCAGAAGTTGATCAGCGGTCAGAGGTTTTTCGAAGTGAATGTGAGGTACTCCAGCGAGGAAACGCTCACCTTCTGGCTTCGTTTTATCCCAGCGACCGACAGGGTTTCCGTTCTTATCCCAGAGGTTTCCCGAACCGGAGGGACGCTCGAAATAACGAGAACGTTCAGTGCCGCCGTGACCTACTACACGAACAGTGTAGGGGTCTACGTCGATCAATTCTCCCGTTCTCGGATCTCTCCGATGTACCGTGAGGTCAAAACCTTGTTTCTCGTCTTCGTTAAAGTCTTTCATCATTATTACTCCTCGATTTAAGGTTCTCCTAAGTGTAACCCTAGGAGAACCCTCGTCAATTAGTAACCGACGACTTCGACTTCTAGAGTCTGAGCTGCGATTGCGACTGTAGACGCTTCGATCAGCGGACCGTCAGAGGCGTTATCGTTATCGCCGTAAAGTACGACGAGCTTATTATTTGCCCGGTCGTAGCTGAAGACGTAACCGCTAGTCCCCTGAGAGGTCACTTTTAGCGAGTCAATCACAGTAGGACAGCCCATTTTCGCGAGAGAAAGCGGAATGCCTCCTGCGGGATAAGTGAGCGCACCGTCACCGAACTGAAGTTTAACGAGATGCGACTTCTCCGAATTAGAGAGAAGTCGTTGCTTCAGTATTGTGTACGTTACGTCACCTGCTGCGATATTCGCCATGATCTACTCCTTATGCCGATACGACGAGGTCAGACTGATTGCCGTCTGCTTCTTCGTCGATTTCGAGGACTACGTCGTAAAAGCCTGCGCCTGCAGCAGCCGAGGCGTCAGCCGCCTGGGTTACGTGCTGGAAGCAGAGACTGTCGCCGACGTTGAGCTGAAAGGGAGCCACGCGTTTAACCATGACTTTACCTGCAGCAGTACCGTTCGGAATCGTGATCGAAGCGATGTCTACTGCTCCGGTGTCAGAACCGGGAGTCGGACGTTGCTTGATTTTGATTACGGGAGCGGTCGTCGAAGCGGCGATCGCAGTCGATACGATGAAGCGAAGCTCGGAGACCGAGCAGGGCTTCGTTACATAGTACTCACCGTAGACGGCTGCAGAGGCCGAGAGGACTTCTGCAGTATCGAAGGCGTTAGAGGCGCGAATCAAGAGGCCGAGGCCATGTTTATTCGTATACATCTATATCTCCTTTATCAGACCGAAGTCATGTAAACGACGCGGGCTTCGCCTGCGTTCGCAGAATCCGACCATACTTGACCCATTGCATAGATACCGTACCAAGCGACGGACTTCGAACGACCGAAGTCATTGCCGACGTTTTCTTCAGCGATGAGGTGGGGGTCTTCAGCTACTGCCATTACGACGGGGTCTTGACCGAAGAATACGCATTCGCCGAGAACAGAGCCAGTGCCCTTCGAGTCAGCGAGAGCCGAAGTGTGGTTCGTTTCTACGAAACGGATATTCTCAAGACGGCCGATTTCGCCGTTATATTTCGCGGCGGGATCAGTGTACTTCTTCCAGTCAACCCATGCCGGATCACGCATCAGACCGCGCTTGGCCTGAGTGATCATGATACAGACGTAATCGTCATCCATGTAAGGAGCGATATTGAGAGTCGAGTACATGTAATCGCGAACGCTCTCTACGTGGAATACGTTGAGGTTCGAGATTGCAGTGTTCGATACGGAACCGTCGGTCTCGAAGGTCGTCTCGGCAACGCCGGTCGGAACTGCGAGGATTTTGCCTGCTTTGAAAGCAGCAGCGGCAGTGATGTCGAGACGGAGCTTCATCTGATCCTTCAACTTCATTTGGATTGCGTTACCCAAATCGAAGTGAGCGAGATCGACGCTCAGTTTCGTGTAAGGAATCGCACGACCTCTTTCGTATACGGTGATCGCCTGAGTGGAGATCGAGATCGTATCTTCAGGGATGCGATTCAATTCATTGAGCTTATCGTCGGACGGTACGGAAACGTTCGAAACGCGAGTGATAGTGATCGACTCACCTTTCTTTTTTCCGTAACCCTCTTCGGGCTTAACGAATTGCATGAACTTCGCCTCTTTAATGGCGGCCATGCGTAGTTTAGAGGAGAGATCGTGATTCTTGTAGACGCCGCTCGGGCCGTCATTCACCCAACTCTGTTGAGCCATGCTCTTACCTTCCTTGGATAAGGTTAGGCCGCTTTGTGGGCGGCGTTATATTTTAGCGATTCCTCGATCGTCTCATTTCTTCTACGAAACTCAAGGGGCGTTCGTCTTTTTTCTGTGGTGTTACACGGTCGCGCGCTCCCCCACTAGGACTTAAGCCTGGATTTTCTTTGCGTTTCAGCTCCGTTCTCGGTTTATAGAGATCGCGAATCTCCTCATATTCCGCACGAACTTTATGTGCGAGCTTCTTCATCGCTGCGGAAATATCCGTCATGCGTCCGATTGTGTCGTTATTTTCCGCAAGCACACGTTCAGCGTCTTTTCGTCTAATGTCCGGATTCTCCGAGAGGAATTGCGTCCAGAGTTTTTCCTTCTGATTTACTGCCTCGATCTGCTCAAGTGCCTTACGAGTCGCGCGCGCTTCTACTTCTTTGAGGGCTTCTTTGGGATTTGAGTAGAACCGCTGCTCGAAATCGTCTTCAGGTTCCTCTTGTGGTTGAGCGGGTCGAGACTGCGCCGCAAGTGCGTCACGAACTCCTTGATTGTAAAGCTCGGCTTTGTCTCTTTCGTCGGCGAGCTGTTCTGCGTAGGCGAGTGCTTCGGCGTGAGACTTGAACTCTTTTCCTCCGATGACGATCGTTTCTTCTTCTTTCGCGGGAGCTGCGTCCGCGACGGATGCTTCTTCGGAAGCTTCGCCTTCGTCTTCTGCAGCATCCGGTCTCGCCTCGAGCGGGGATGCCCCTTCGGGGAGTTCCGCTGCCTCGCCACTCGCTCCTCCTTGAGCCTCAGTTTCTTCCTTAACGCCTTTTAGTTCTTCTAGCATTTTACTCATTTTTTCTTCTCCGTAGTGAATTTTTCAAAAAGTGCTTCTTTTTGTCTTACTTCGTTTTCGAGATCAGCGAGAACAGAGAGCTGCGCTACGCGCGCGACTTGCTCTATGTTTCCGAGGCGGAACTCCCCGACCATTTGCTCGAGGAGGATCTGACGCTTTCGCTGAATGATCTTATATATAGACGGTGCGGCGATGGCGTATATCTTCGCCTCCTGTACCTGTTCCACTCGGTCTTGTTCCGTCACATTCCACCTCCTGCGCCGAGAGTCTGCGATCCGCCGAGGAGATTCTGTTGTCCGGTCTGCTCCTGGCCCTGACCCATGATCTGAGCGAGTGACTCACTTTGCGGAGGAGCGACCTGACTCATTTGATTAGGCTGCACTTCCGGTACTCCCTCCTGCGGCGCAGTCATAGTATTCTGCACTGCCTGCGGTATCTCTAGTTTCTGTTTATCAATATTGAGCGCTGTCATGATTTCGCCAAGAGTCTTACCGATGTCGTACTTCTTAACGTACTCTTCCATTAGTACGGGAGACGCTGCGACAGTCTGAAGGAGAGTCGTGAGTCTCTGAAAGTCTTGCGCCTTGGCGAGAGTGAGGGAGATGCCGAAGACGCGGAATTTCATGCCTGAGACTGTTCCGGCGAAGATCTCCTCTGACGGAATTTGCGCTAGTTCCTCTCCTCTTTGCCGACCGAAGAGCGAAATGAAGACCTCTTTGTCGATCCTGTCCCAGTTCTGCGCTACGAGTTCCCAGAGCTTCTCGAGTTCCTTCTGGCTCTGACGTGACTCGTAGTTTTTCGCCATTCCACGGAAGACTGACGTAATCGTCTGACTCGCTTCGACGATTGCAGTCGCAGAGGCGTTCGAAGAACCGGGATTTGCGCGGAATTCGTTCGTCATGGCGGAGGCGTTAAAGCCCGACTCCATGATTCCGTAAATATTGAACGCGTCAGGAGGTACTTGAACCTGAGTGAGAGGCTCGAGGACTTTCGCTCCAGGAGGTGCGAAGGAGTTTACGTCGAGCGCCATTCCAGGCGAGATGCCGTCACTTACTTGCGAGGGATCTTTGAGCCAGTCCGAGCGAATCTGCGAGATCGCATGGACTTGGCGGATTCCCGCATCGACGAGGAGGTTATACATTTCAGTCATTGCGTGTTCGTATTTAGTCGGCGCATCCATGGGCGCTCTATGCCATACGGAGTTAGCTACTTCCATTAGAGGAGAAACCGTGTAGGGGGATTTCTGATTCCAGAGTGGATTTGGCCTCGGAGGAAGGACGAGATGCGTATCGTTCGCAATAATGAGCTGAATGTTCTCGTAGCATTCTTCTCCGGTCGTGGAGTCGAGGATCGTTCCCCAGTATTCCGTCAATTTGACCTTACGACGATGAGAGGAGTTCGTCATATTCTGACCGGACTCACGCGAACGGCCCTTTTCCTGTTCTGCCGAGATCGTTCCTCCAGAGGGGAGCGACTTCACGAGAGCGAGATCGAAATCCTCGTCTTCCTCGGCCATCTCGAGCAGCTCATGATAATCAACCCAGGAGTCTTCGATCTCGTAAAGATGTTTACCGTCCGGATCAGGGTAATAATTCTCCTGCCTGACGATTGAGAATCTGATCTCCCATGATTCGTCCTCGACCTTCTCGACCCAGCGCTTAAGTCCCTTCCCGCGACCCTTTTTCCTCGCGACGAAGCGAGGTTTAGGGACACAGCAGCCGTGAATTTTTGAGATCACGAGAGATCCGAGCATTGCGCTTTCGATTGAATTACCGACATGAGAGAAGTAATTCGCTTTATTGAGCATGTAGTTGCAGACAGACGTAATTTCGTGCGATCTGATCGGGAGCGTCATGTCTGCGTCAGGGTATGCGGCGTCCGCTTTCCACCAATCGCCGAAATCAGCGAGACTTTGCTGGAAGAAGGACTTATTCTGCTCAACCGCCATCGCCTGTTTGGCGAGAATTTCCGTCGACTGCCCCTCCTCCTTATGCGAGAAGTCATAGCGAAGATGAAAGGCATCGTAATTCTCCCTATTCATCTGCATTCGGTCATTTTTCGCCTCTTTCGCCTCTTCTCTGCAGGCCATGACCCATTTGACGATGTCTCCGTCAGGAAGTTTCGTCATTTCCTTCTCTTTTTCTTCCATTTCAGCCATTTTTTACTCCGTGATTTCTGTTTGAGTGATTCGAATAGCTCGGTGCGGGTACGTTTACGTGATAATTCGTTCTCTTAAAGTTAAGCAGACCTCCGCAGAGGTATTGAAGAGCGTCATTCGGATGCGAGTGGATGTCTTTGAGCGGTTTTACTTTCTCCGGCTCTGAGTCGAGGATCTTATCCGGATAACGGAAAGCTCCTTTGAGTCCCGCTACGAGTGTCGGGCAGTCTTTCTCATAAAAGATAATCTTCGCTCGACCCTTCGTGAGGCCGACGAGGTATTCTACGACCGCCTCGACTCTCTTTTTCCACGTCATAGGACCTGGTCTGACCTCTCTGAAGCCAGCCGCCTGCAGTGCCTGGAGGTAAGTCTCCTCCGTAATCTCATTCTTCTTAAATCCAGCCGGGTCGAAGAAGGAGATCGTATGCTCTCCAAGGTCCGTCACTTGCGGAAAGTGTGTCTTAATCTCTGAGATGACGAGAGGAATGAAGCGTTTAGCTCCGAGACCCTGCCCGATGACCTCACGAAAGACGACGAGAGTCTCTCCCTGGAGTTGAGCCATTACGCAAGCGGGAGTGAGTCCGGATGAGTCCCATCCGAGGAGGAGGGGAAGGCCTAGAGCGAAACGTGGACGAGATTGCGTTACGTGGAGCGTCTCATTGAAGTCCTCATAAACGGGACGACCCTCGTAAGTCTCCCAGGTCTTCTCATACTCCATCATATATTTACGTATCGGGAGAGTTCGGCGCATCATTTCACGGAACTCTTCTCCGCGTTTCGCAGGATTCGCCGTGTAGTGTAGGTCGATCACGAAGAATTCATTTTTCGGATTCTTCCAGCAGAGGATTCCCTCCATTGGCGCTTTAGCCTCAACCGGAGGAACCTCGGCGAATCGTCCATCGAGTGAGTCGAGCTGATCGAAGACGACTTTTTTAAAGAAGCCTCCGTCTTCGATTGCGCGCGAGGAGACCTTTACGAAACGACCTCCTCCGCGAATCGTCGGCTCAGCCGCAGCGAACGTGTCCTCACTCTCCTCCTGAAAGGCGCACTCATCCTCGAAGACCCCGGAGAATCCGTACTGACGGAGCTGATTTCCCCCTTGCGGGAAACCCTGAACCTTCGAGTAGATCTCCGTGAATTCAATCGTCGGAGGACTCGTCTGCATTTTCCCGTTCTTCATTTTCGGAAGGAGATCCGGCGCGATCATATTTGCCGGAATATGCCTGTACATGAACTCGATCCGCTCGACGAGTTCCCTCGCGTTCTCCTCCTTCTTCGACGTCACTGCCCAAGAGCGACCTTTGAAGAAAATCAGATCATGGAGAATGAGGGCGAGACAGGTCCAGGAGACCGTCATTCGGCGACTCTTCGGAATCGCAATCTTTCTCTCCCTCTCGTAAGAGAGGACGATGAATTTCGTATAGAGGAGGTGAGACGGGTACTGCTTAATCGGATTGACGTGATCGACTTCGTCTTTTGTCCAGATACAGTGCTTCAGGAAGGCCCAGCGGTTATCGCGGAAGTAGCGATACCGCTCGAGGGCATCAGCGGGTATTTCCAAGCGGTGTCGTCTCCGAGGTGTTACACTGTGCGTTTAATTTCGTGTAATTTTTAGCCTAGAGATCGTGGAGACGGGGGTCAAGTCCAGTTACGCTATGCGTCTTGCATGACTCAGCGACGAAAAGTGTCCTGATTGTCGACGAACCAGTTGTCGAGTAGTTCTTCTTCCGATTCTCCGGGAGCTTTCTCTCTCCCTGCGTCACTCGCTGCGCTAATCTCGAGTGGAGCGGACTCAGTGACGTCCTTTTGACTCTCTGCGTCTCCTGCATAATTATGCACATTTACCTGCGTAATGTGTGTCGGTGAGGTTTTCTGCGCATCGAGTCGGTCGAGGAGTGAAGCGAGTAGAGATCCTCCAGCTTCGATCTTCTGCGTAGCCTTTCCGTCGATCTTCTCAATCACCCACTGTGCGACCTGAATCTTCTCAGACATCTTTACTTTATTCGTCCGATCGAGGAGAGCCTCCTGGATGACATTGAGAGCGGGGTCAGCAAAACCTTTAAGTCTCTGACCGACCGTCTCCTCGTAGATCTGCTCCTGAAGACGTGTGATTTCCGCCGCGATGAAGGGATTTCTCTTTAAGACGGAGATCCTCGAGTCGGAGTAGCCGACCTCTTTCTTAATCTCTCCCCCTGAGGCTCCTTGCGCGACGAGGAGAGCGAAGCGACGATGGCGAGGAGAGAGGACACCGTGAGCGAGCGTCTGCGTTACGCCCGACCCTATCTCCCCTCCCGTGCTCTCTCCATCATCTACGATAGAATCACTCATACTTAAGAGGGTTACACGGAGAGACCCCTTTAATCAAGTTCGAGGAGTCCATCGTCGAGGAGAGCTGTGATACCTAAAACCCACTACAGGACAGTTTGCGCTGCCGATACGAGACCCACGAGACCGAGTGTTATCTCACCTGTCGGGTCGAACGTCGTGAAGTCGATTTGAAACTTGGCGTCTGTTATCATTTCCTTACCATCGTCTTTCGCTGACTTGGAAATCCAGCCACCGCAAAGCACCGAGGCAAGGCCCGTCTGCACGTTGACATTTATTTCGAGCATTTTCCAATAGCCAACAGTCACGCCGTTGCTCATCTCAAGTGGTTTTTCCCAGCATATTTCCATTAAATTACTCCCCATGTAGTTGATGTCAGACAGATAACTCTAACTGTTTGCCACTGTGTAGTAAGGACGACTGTCGCCGCACCATCAATTGTGTCGGAACCAGATGCGGCTAACGTAACTGTGTTTGCGGAAGAATCGTTTTTCTTTAAAATATAAATGCGCCCAATAAGAGAGGAGCTCGCTGCGGGTATGCCAGCGAATTTTAGCAGTGTTGTTGGCGAGTTCATGGGTTCAAATATTCCGAAGTACTGTAAGACAGTTGTAAAAAACCAATATCACAACGGCCATCCCGACATTATTCCAACCAATCAGTTCAAAAATGATATGTGCCAACACGGCGAAGATGGAATTGAAATTAAAGCTTCTCGTTATTTGAGGGGTTGGCAAGGACACAATCCCGAAAAGATTTTTCTTATCGTTTTCGTATTCGATAGCAACAGACCTGTAGATTCCGTAAAAGAAATTCCGCACAAGCAGTTTCAATTCTTAGAGGTGCTTGGAGCTCAGCTCGAAAAATCCGATTGGCTCTACGCTGGAAGGTCTGAAACCAGCCGTCGAACTATCACGGCTAGTGTCACTCCTAAAGGCTATCAAAAGATGTCTGAAAATTGGATTTACCGAGCTCCTCGTTCAAAATAGCTTCAGACGCAAACGAAGCTTTAATTTTTGAAAGTGGAACGATTCCCTTCTCAGCCATTGAGAAGTATTCGCTTGAACGCTCAAGACCGATACTTTTGTAACCATGAAATTCAGCGGCCGCCATAGTTGAGCCAGAACCCATGAATGGGTCTAAAACAATTCCTTCACCGAGGGGTAGCGAAGCATATACGAGCTGTCTCATTAGCGATTGAGGCTTAATACTTGGATGCCCAGCTAACTCTCGTTCTCGTTGAGGTGTCCGTTCATTTGGAATCACATCGTTAAACGGATTACCATCTTCCGACCGACGCAACCCTCCCGTTTTAAAGGTACGCAGGCACTCAGCTACAGTCATTTTGGGAGGCATAGGCTTTCTGAATAACCCCCAGGGTTCGTAACAACCACGGGGCATAGAACATACACCTGGAAACTCTTCCTCAGCATTTTTGGGTCTATCTCCACCACGCAGAGTTCGAACTAGACGAATAATTTCGCCTCGAAAATCTAGACCCGCATCAATCAAAGCCTCAAACACTAACTGAGATAGAAAAGCATTAGACGCAATCATCAGAGTTCCACCAGGAAGCAGAACTTTATTTACTAAGGTTCCCCAAGTAACGAAGAACTCTCGCAACTGCTGTCGTTCTTTAGCGTTTAAAGCTGTAAAACGAGGAAGCGGAGACCGAACATTGCCGTCAAAAGAAGGTGGAATTCTCCAGATTCCTCCCTTTCCTGACCTCATTTTTTCGAGTTGGTCTACTTCGTATTCTTTAACACCATAAGGTGGGTCAGTTACGACAGCATGAATAGAATTTTCCTTGGCACTACTAAGCCATTCAAGGCAGTCAGCATGATAAATTGTGGCACCTTTGCCAATTTTCTTTGCTGTGGACTTCGTTGCTACTCGTGTTGTGTTTTCAATTTCCATGTGCCCCCAATGTCATGTTTCTCCTGTCGCCAATGAAATTTTAAATTGCGACAATTTCCACATAGCTATCAATCACTTCGCAACAGCTCGAAAGTTCCCAACGAAATAATCTAAGTGCTTACAGATATTTACGGCAGCAACGTCAGAGAGTCATTTAAAGCTTTGATAACGGAAATAACGATACAGCAGGCAGTTCGCCAATTCAAAGAAAATGGGTTTCAGACTGTGAGGAAAGGCAATAATGCGACGAGTAAATGGGCATCTAATCCCGTTGTCCGCTAATCGGACAGTCGACCTTTAACTTTTTGTTTTTCACTTGCCCCACCATTCGCAATCGCCAGACCAATGAATGCTCCGTTAAGCACTAACCATGTGCCAGCAAGCTTTCACAGGATTATGCCACTCGCAGGTCTTCGTACATTTTTTCTTCTGGCGATTGCTCACTGAGTTTCTAGTCCCTTTGGGTGTCATCGTTCTACGAACACCCCGAAAGGGTCGAAACAAAGAAGGGAAATTTATGAAAAACAAAGATAGTAAAAGTCAGGAAGCAGAAGTTAGACGAGGTTTAGCGTTCGTACCATTTCACAAAGTTCGCATGACTCGCACTGGAAATTTGCTCGTATAGAGGCGAAGACAGATCTCGACATACGTTCCGGACCTTTCCTGTCTTATTCCGCACACAGGGCCAGGAGAGACAGAGAGCGCGGAAAGAGTAAATTTTATTCGTAAAGTAATTCTCCGCCCCGCAGAAGGAGTACGTCAATAAACTCTAATGGTACGACTGGACTTACCCCTGGGTTTTCGGGCGGAATATCGGCGGAGTCCGGGAGGAGGAATAACGCACCGTGTTACTTCAAAATTCACTCAACCGCCCCCGCTGCTCAAAGGCTAAAACCTAAACTCCTCTGCTGCCCCCGTGGACGTGGGGAGGGGGTTCTCCTTTATCTCCTAAAGGAGAGCGGACCTCTCCCCTCGCATGGACGGAAGAGTGACGGAGTTGCCCTCACTTATGCCGCGCTCGGCCAGACGACTCAAGGTACTGCACGCACCGTGCCACGTCTAACCCCTCGGAATCATTGAGTTGTCGTTACGCCGCGCTGTATAACTTCTAGTCAATTTTTCACTAATCCTCGCAACCCTGCGGAATCACGGGGGAAAAGGAGCTGTAGAACTTTCAGACAGGGGTGACGAAATGCGGCATCTTGACGCAAAGCAATGACCTAAGGAGTGTTAGGGTCCTAGGGTCGACCCCCCCCCCATATATATATATTCATTGATTTTTTTTTTTTTTTTTTTGAT
>CXWK01022616.1_pt1 | contig 43511 bp, 37 predicted proteins | sample 590851 | NCBI WGS metagenome assembly CXWK01 (sample SAMEA3498364, study PRJEB10139) | wastewater metagenome | biome: wastewater treatment plant; material: activated sludge | place: Denmark | collected 2014-08-01 | reverse complement strand
AATTGTTCCCAAACACTTTGGCGCACCTTCCGCTCTGCTGGCTCTCTTTGCGGTATCGGCGTGGGTTAGAGTGATTTGTTGTTGGCGATCTCGCTGGCGCGTATTTCGCTGACTTGGCGGGCACTGGCGGCTTGGTGAGCGAGCCAAGCGTTTCCGGGGGGGGATTCCCATGCTGTCTAGTTGTTGATAGACGGGTTTCATGGCTTCGTCGGGATTTCGATAGAAGTCTGATCCTCTAATGCGCTGGAATGTCCACCCGGCTCGCTCGAGAACTTGTTGACGGGCGAAGTCGGCATGCCACTGGTCGGGACCGTGCCATTGTTCTCCATCGCATTCGATGGCGAGGCGTGAGTGGGGGCCTTCGACGACGATGTCGATACGATAGGAGCGGTTGGCGGCGCCTACTTTGTACTGACTAATGATTTGCTTGTAGCCGTGTTCTTGGAGTTGTTTGATGACTCGTTCTTCGAAGTCACTTTCGGCGTGTTCGAGCGGGTTGGGAGCGTTCGCGTACGGGTCGGCGAGGTCGAGGGGGCTTGTGTCGCGGCAGTGGCGGATGAGGTCCGCGCGATAGTCGGTGCTGGGGAAATCCTCGGGGTCGAGGGTGTGGACAATCCACATTTGGTTCTTGGCGCGAGAGGCTGCGACGTTGATGCGGCGTAGGTCAGCGTTCTTACTGGCGGCACCTACTCGAACTCTACTGTCAACGTGCTGGTCGGAGCCGGGGGCGACGACGGTGGTGATGATGATAATGTCGCGTTCGTCTCCTTGGAATCCTGCGGCTTCTCCCACCCACCCTTTCCTCTCGTCCAACCATTCGCTGTTGTCTATGTTGGGGTGCCGCAGGATGGCTTCGGTGATGGAGCGGGATTGGTTTCCTCCGGATAGGAGAGAGATCACGCCTATGGTCATACCGTTGTAAGAGGGGTCGTTCATCATGCGCGCGATGAGATCCGTGACGACGGTGATTTCAGCTGGGTTTTTGTCTCCCGTCCGATAACCATCGAGGACCTTAATGGCTCCGAGGGGCTTCCAGTCTGGGGTTGGTTTGCGGTCCCGTAGGGGTTGGATGTTCCCGTCGTAGGCGATGCGGGAGGAGAAGCTGATTATTTCGGGGAGGCAGCGGAAATGTTCTGTGAGCATCACCGTGTTCGGGAATTTGCTGACCGCGACATCGTAAAGGCTGTTGTTCGGGTCGAAAAGTGTTTCATACAGTTTGATGTTGGAGAGGTGGCGTTCCATCGTGTCGAACAGTGTTTGGAGGTTGTTGCCAACGTTCTCTGGGCTGGTCTGCTTGTCGTCTCCTACGATGATTGCTTTCTTGGCTAGCCCAAGGAGGGGGATGCCGGAGATTCCTATTTGACTTGCTTCATCGACAATGAGAATGTCGTAGGCGGGTTCGGAATCTGGCCTAAGTTGTTGTAGGGCACGGTTTGTGGTCATGATCCACACGGGGACAGCGGTTTGGCATTCGGCGAGGCTGTCTCGCAGGTTGGCTTTCCTGCGGGCTGCGTATTTTCCTCCCGTTTTCCCAAATTGTTTCACGGCTTGCACATAGGCCGCTAGGGCGGCGCGTTGAGGTTGGGTGAGACTGTCGCTGAGGGCTGTCCACGCTTTCAGCTCTACGAGACGTAGGGTGAGTTTACGACCTTCTTCTTGGAGGCGGTGGTATTCATCGGCGGCTTGTTGAGGTGATTCTTCGTGGGCGACCGTGGTGAGGAGTGTCCTCAGTTGGGCATGCGTCCACGCTTCCAAAAGGTGTTCGCCCGCGGGAGCGTCGTGTGGGGTCTCGCGAAGCTGTGTCGCCCAGATGGGGGTGGCAGCGTGTAGTCGCGTCCAAGAGTTGATTGTTCGGCGCGCAGCGTTTGCGGCATCACGGAGTTGTTGGATTCGTTCAAACGCTTCGGCGTAAGGATCTACGATTTGACCTTGCGTGTCGCGGGTGGGGATGGCATGGAATGATTCCTTGAGAGCGGTCCAATGGTGAGCGAGAGGAGTATTGGGTGTCGATTCGCGTTCGAGGAGAGCGAATGCACTATTGAGAGCGTTTTGTCTATCGGCGATGAGTTTTCGGGCGTAGGCGAGGTTGGCGAGAGTTTCGTTGTGGGAGGCGGCTTCTATCCCGGGGCGTGGATTTACGACGAGGCCAAGATTGAGTAGCCCTTCGGCGGCCGCGCGCCAGCGTTCTCCCATGGCAAACAGTTCTTCAAGATTGGCGAGCTTTTGGTTGACAATATCTTCCGGACGCTGTCCAACTAGAGGGGAGACTCCGAGCGGACCCATTTGGTTAGCCCAGCGGGTGCGGAGCATTTGGCGGTGGAGTCGCAGTGTCCACTCGTCGAGGCATAGTTGGGCTGTTTCAGGGGTAGTAGGAGGGTAGCCGTCGATGGAGCATTCGCTGAGGACCGTTTTGGCTTCCGTATTGAAGCGCCCCAATTTTCCTTTCTCTCGCAAGGTGGCAACTGCTTTGGCGAGGACTTGTCCGTAGTTGGGCGCTAGGGTTTCGGGGAGAGTGATCACGTGTGCAGCGGTTCTTGTTCGCAACGAAAGTATTGTTTGCTGTTCCGCGCGGAGCTGGGTAAGAAAGGTTTCCCATAGGGGGCGAAACATAGGGTCGGCCATTTGTGCGCGTAGTTCACGTTCAAGCGCAGTCCCCTCAGCCTTCTTTTGGAGCTCGTGTTCGTGATGCCAGAACTCCGCGATTGCAAAAACTTCCTCGGGGGTCATTGCGTCGATTTGAGACCAATCTTTGATCCACTCCGCGTGCTGTTCGATAACTTGATGATGGTGGTGGATGTCGTAGTTGGCTTTGATTCGCTCTTCGGGAGTGGGGACTAAGGTGAGGTCGGGAAGTTCCCCCGAGGCTTGTTCCAGCCTGCCCCAGGGGGCGTTTTGGAGTGCGTGGCACATGGACTTGTATTCATGGGCCGTGAGCGGGCAAGCGGTTTCAGGGCTGACACGATCTGGAATGTATCCATATTCGCTCTCATGTTGCCGCACCCATTCTGCTGCTTTAACCGGAGTGAGGGTTTGTTGAAGGTGGGGAACGGGAAAGGGTGTGGCCTCCCGGGATTGCGAGAGCATGATCTGATTTGCTGCGGCCGCGGCGTGTAGCCGATTCTCTTCTCTCTGCTCTACAATCCGGCGAATCTCTTCTCGTTCTTCTATGCCGATAGAGCCTGCCCGGGAAGTGATTTCACGGACGGAGGATTCGAGTTGGCGAAGACTATCCTTGTCGGCGCCGAGAACTGAAACGGTGAGCCCTCGAATCTCTTCTGGAATCTTTTCGGAGAGCACTCGCAGCGCCTGCTCCTTTTCTGATACGACGAGAACTCGTTTACCGTGGGCAACATAGTGTGAAATGAGGTTCGCAATGGTGTGCGATTTCCCTGTTCCCGGTGGACCCTGCACTGCTACGCCCGCACTGGTAGCGGCAAGTTCGAGGATTTTACGTTGTTGTTCGTTCGCTGGGAGAGGGAGGAGTAGTGGCTCGTTCGTCGCTGGGGAAGGATGCTCGGCCTCGTCCGCGGTGACGTGAGTGGTGACGATTGCGGCGAGGGGCTCGGGGATTTCAGCGCCCGTGGCGTAAAGGCCCTTTAAGTGGTCGAGGAACCCAAGATAGTCAGAGCTTCTGGGGCGGACCGCGAGGAGCCATTCGTGGTGGTCGGCGAGGGGTGCGTCATCGGAGGGGAGGGCTTCCCCTTTTAGGGCCCCGCGAGCATGGAGGAAGCGAACCGCTTGTCGAGAGTTGTCGAGGAGAGAGGCAGAGTTCCAGGGACTCCACTCAGTATCGCCGATTTCTGTTGCGAACGCATCGAACCCTTTCGCATCTCGAAGGGGAACACCCGTATAGGATTCTGTTTCCACTCGGAGGGGCTCTCCTGTGGAGCGAATCTGCAGCTGTTGCGTGCGCTTGTTGACAATGATTTCGATAGGCGCCGTGAAGAGTGGTGTGCTGATTTCACCCCAGTTGAGCGGGGCGAAACCCCAAAGAAGTTCGTAAGAGTCACGGTCAACGTCAAGCAGCTGTTTGGCTTGGAAGAGATCAGCGTGAACTACCTCCGCGTAAACGCGGAGGCTTCCGGCGGAACGTAAACAATAATAGGGTCAGCCGTGGCTGGATACCCATTATCTGGTTCACCGTGTTTTATTCCCGAGTCCCAGCCCGAAGGCTCTACCCCCGCCTGGGACGAGGTCCCGATTGGGGCTTCCGGTTCGTACCCGGAACGGGCAGCAACTGGTATCCCACCAGCCGGGGTGAGTTTTAGGCCCACACCCAAGGCGCTCGAAAACACCCGAGTGGGTGCGTCTAACACTAACGCGAGTTGTTGGAGTGCCAACCACTCGATATTGCACGCGGCGTTATAGTCCGCGTTCCCTGACCAACCACATGAGGGGTTCCTACAAGTGAATACCGCTTGGTTTTCGCGGCTCCCACTCGTAATCGTCCGGCATTGATGACAGGTCAAACTTGTGTACGCGGCTGGGACAGGGATGACTCGACCCGCCCGATCCGACATCTTGTAAGCGAGTAGTGTGCGGCCTTCGCTCCACGCTTCCGCGAGGATCCGTTTACTCAACGCTGCTTTCGCCGCCGCCCCATTCGGGAGGAACACGCCAGGTTGAGTGGGGTCCGGTTTCGGTTTGGGGGCGGCGGTCATGCCCTTCACGTGTAACGCTTCCACCCCGATCATGCTGAACGTGTTCGCCAACAAGTGGGTGGTCTTGTGCAACCAGTCCAAGCGGCGTCGGCGGACCCGGGCGTGCAGCACCGCGAGTTGCCGGTAGCATTCCCGTTCCCGTTTCGAGACCCTGCCGCCGCACGCTTCCCGAGCGGTGCGTTTGCGTGCGCCCGCGCGTTCCAACCGGTGGAACCGTTCCACTTCTTTGGGGGTGAGCCACGCGTCGTGAGTATGGAGGGCACCATCGGAGACCGCCACGGGCACGATCACGCCGCGATCCGCGCCAGCGGCGGGTTGTTCTTGTTTCCGTTCCCGGTTTGCACCCCGCACCGTTTGAGTGACCCTGATGCAGAGGAACCAGTTACCGTTCGCTTCCCGAATGATCCGCGCGCCCGTGATGGTTCCCATCGTCTTGCGGTGCTGTCGGTATCGGACCCGACCAACCAACGGGACTTGCAGGCTCGACCATTTTTGGGACTCGGATACGATCTTCAAATCACGTGCCTGCGGTAGATCAATCCCTAACCGCCCGCGACGCGCCTTGTATTTGGGTCGGCCGCTCTTGCCTGACCAGTAGTCATCCCACGCGCGCTGATACGTCCGCAACACTTGCTGGCTGGCTTGCGCGGGCAGTAACGCGAGCCACGGAATATCACGTCGGGCTTGCTTGATCTGAGCGTCCGCGTGCTTCCACGTGGCGCGCCGATCCTTACGGGCCAATAACCACCACGTGTGGAGCAAGTTCCATAAGGCTCGCGCCCCGTGCCCTTGCAGGAGTAGGTCCTGTTCTTGGGGGCGCGTCGGGTACAAGCGGTAACGGAGGGTGCGTTCCCGCCGCTCGATCCTGTGCCCCATACCCATACCCTATCATTGGTGTATGCGTGAAATCTTACCCTATCGTACCGGCAGGCACGCCGTTTGGGCGTGTCACGCACTGCATAGCATTGGTGTTCGATGCTAAGTATCGGCGCGGTGTGCTCCTCGTGTTTACACGACGAATCACTTCTCGACCGTTGCGAGGAGATCATGCGGCTCGTGTGCACGAGTTTCGGGTGCGATCTCGTTTTGTTCGATGGGTGGGACGACCACGTCCACTTGCTGATCGAGTTCCCGCCCACGATCCAATTGTCCCGCCTAGGTGAACTCTCCGAGGGGCGATGTCGCCCGGTTGTTATGGAAAGAATTCCATGCTCACGTGAACAAGTTTTTGTGGGGTGGGCACTATTGGTCCCGGTCGTTGTTTCGTGGGCACAGCGGGCGGCGCACCGTTGAGCGTGTTCCGCAAGATTGTGGAATCGCATCGCCATCCCACGGGAAACCACGTGGACACGGGGCGTGATTCCCCGTAGGCGCCCGCCTAAAGGCGGGAGCACTCTCACGTCATTTGGTAGAGTTTCTGCGTGGATTCTACTTGCTTTGTGCGTTCAGACCATTCTTTCCACTTGGTGTCTATCCAAGCTCGCGCCTCCCTCATTTCTTGGGGAAGCGCAGTCGTGTTAAGGGATGGTGGGGTCTTCTCGTTGAAGTCAGCGGACAGGATTCCCGCGCGAACGGTAGTGGGGATTTTGGGTTTCGGGGGAAGGTCGAGAAAGTCGACGGTGAGCCACAGCTCGTCATCACTCGGATCGGGGTGTTGGTGAACACCGACTAGGTGGCTAATCTTGCTTTTGGGGATGTAGAGCGCTGCACTCTTTTCGAGGCTACGTTGTGGGGGGTGGGAGTGAGAGTAAGACTCGCGGAGGTAATCGAGGATCGCGGCCGTGTTCGTTAGATTTTCGTCCGACGCTGAGGGGTTGTTGAGGTTTCCCGGGGGTGGGACTTCAGGGTTCGGCCGGGGTGGGGGCGTGGCGGGAGGCGATGCTTGGGGTTGTACGGTCCACACCGAAGGATCGACCCGCTGTTCTGCTGGCGGCCGCGGAGGGGATGGTTCATTCACGCCCGCCTTATCGGCTTCCGTTTCCTGTCGCTGAGAAGGAGTTTAGAAGGGGGCGTCGTCGTCGAGGTCATAAGGGTCGGAGGGGGTTTGTAGCCCGATGTCTTTTCGGTTGGCGCTGATTTCCTTGTTGGTTTCGACGATGAGTTTGCGGGCTTGTTTGGTGGAGACGGCGCGTGGGGAGCGGGCTGGTCCAGTTGCTTGGGTGAGTTGTGATAGTTGGGGGGTGCCGGAGAGCAGGGGTTGGTTCAACCGTCCTCGGGCGTTGGAGATCCACGCGTGGTTTGCGTCGCGGAATTCTTGGAAGTTGGTGAATACTTCGAGGGTGACGGGAGTGTTGTTCGCAGCGAGCGGGGAGACGGGTCCGACCATAAGGAAGGGGTAGATTCCGGTGGACCGTGGGTCGCCGAAGCCGCGGTAGAGGCGTAGTGAGGTGGGGTCGGGGATAATTTCGCCAACCTTGTTCAAGTCGTGTCCAGTGAGTCCCGTGCCGATGACGCGGACAGCCATCTGTCCCCAAATGTCGGGGTGAATACTGTGTGGGGATTGACTGATGTAGCACCAACCGATACCGAATTTGCGGGTGTCGCGGGCGTATCCGGCAAGATCTTCGGAGAGGAGCATGATTTCTTCGTCGTCTCGACTGGAGGGGGGTGCGGCGAAACGCCAGGCCTCATCGAGAACGATGAGCGTGTTGAGGTTCGTGCCGTCGCGGAATTTCTCCTCGGAAGCACGTTTAAGGGTTGAGAACACGTTGCGGAGAATGGCGGCTTTCACGACGGCGCTGTCGAGGACCTCGAACATTGCTTCCATGAGGGGGGTATGTTCGTCATCCATGCCGGGCGCGGGTTTGGAGCTCATGTCGAGCACAATATAGGGGGCGGGCTCCACAGTGTTTCGTTCGAACATGAGTTGCATGGTTTCCCACAGTCCATGCCGGACACCGCCGTGCACGTTCTGTTTCTGGAACAGGTTGTGGATGGGCTGGAACTGTAGGAGAACGTCTTTCATTCGTTCCGGGTTGGCGAGAGTCTCGTCGATTGTGTTGATAAACAGTTCCCGACGGTCTGCGCCACTGTAGATTCGCGAGGCGGTGGTGTCAGTGCCGAGGTGGCGAAGAATGGTTCGCAGGAGAATCTCTGGATCTTGTGAGTCCCATTCGGTTTCGTTTTTGACCGCGCGTTTCACTTCATCGAAGACGATCTCGTTGGTTTCCCTGTTCTTTAGGCCAAGTTCTTGCGCCATTTTCGTGTGTTTGAGCAGGCTCGCGAAGAGTCCGGCGTCTTTCGACAGTCGTAGGTCTTCGCTGATACGACGTACGATTGGTTGTCGACCGATTTCTTGGGCGAAAGACTGGAGGGAGAAACTCATTCCACTTTCCGAGGAGAATTGTCCTTGTGGGTCTACGACGATCACGCCAAAGTTTGGGTGACGCATTTGGCTGGCGAGCAGATAGTTTGCCATTTGCGTGTTGTGGGTGGGGATCATGGTGTGTCCCGCGAGGTAGAGGCTGTCGGGAGCGTCCACGGTGATGCAGCGGACGGGGACAGTGTCAACTGGTCGAACTTGGAGGATGGCTCGTTCGCGGGTGGGAGCGTTGGGGTTCCAGTCGAGTCGCCAGATGGCGGTGGTGAGGATGGCGCCGTCGGGGAGGTGGGGGTCGTCGCCGGTCACGGTGGTGTGGGTGAGCGAGGGTGTGTGCCCGAGGCTGGCGAGGACTTCTTGGATCATGATGGCGACGTGTTGGGCGGGGGTGGTGAAAGTTTGAGTTGACTCGCTTCCCGCGGGACGATGCCCAGCGTCAGCGTATTGCTGTCCGGCGAGGAGTCCGGCGATGAGGTCGCGCCGTTGGTCGGCGCTTGCCCGTAGGTAGGGCATGAGTCCGACGATGAGGAGTCGCGGGTCACCATGGTCGACCACGGCAGACAGGTCGCGAGAGGCAGCGAGAGGGTCGAGGGCGGGTGTGGCGAGAGTCTGCTCGCCATGATGGAACAAGCCGACGGGGAGGATGGGGATCGCACTGTCGAACCGCGCACCCGATCCGATCCACGCGCCGACGAGCCAGGGGTGGGCGGGAAGGTCACGTGAGGGGAGGTCGAGGGGGCGGGCGGCAGGAATGGTGTGGTTGGATTCGCCGCTGATAGTGGTGAGGGATTGGCGGATCTCTAGGGTGGTGCGCACGAGGAGGCACGTGTTGTTGACCTGGTGGGGGTGGTCGGGGTTGTGGGTTTCTTCTCCCAGACAGTGTTCTTGGGAGTGGGTGACCCAGAGGTGTTCCGCGTCGGCGATAATGTGGGTGCCGTCGGAGAACTCGACGCTGTAGCAGTCTCGATTCTCTCGGATGGGATGAGCGTGGGTTACGCGGCAGGGTTTTCCGTCAGCGGACAGGATGATGTCCTCGGGTTTGATTTGCCCCATGGTGGTCCAGCCGGTGGGGGTGGGGATGGGGGTGTCGAGAGCGAGGGCTTTACCGCTACCGCTTAGGCCAAAAATCCCTGAGTGCCACGCTCCGCTGGGTCCTGAGAAATCAGGCATGTTGAGTGGGAGGGGAACCGCGTGGGGGCGAGTGCCGCCCAAATGGCCGCAGTAGTGGAGGTCGCTAACGCCCGCAACAATTTCGGAAACAATATCTTGGTTGACCGCGTGGACCGGGGTTCCCGTGGCGGGGCTCATGCGGAGGAATGGCCCTGACTGATTCCACGGGCAAGTGTGATCGGGGCGCGACCATGCAGCTTGGAGGTTGATTTCTGCGAATCGCACGTCAGCGCCATCGCCACTAGAATAGGAGTCGATAACATTTCCTTGCGCGCCAACGAATGTCACATCCTCGTGCCACTTGTTGCGAGTTTCCACTTCGGTCACGGTCCCGATAGCGATTTCTTCGCTCGCACCAAGCTGATTACGCACCGCTACGGTCTTCCCCACGAGGGGCACATCCCGGCCAGTCGAGTTGACGTTGAGACGGATGCGTGAGTTAGTTGCGGGAGCGCCAACGCTCGCGATCACACTATCGTCGGCGATATTGGATGTCATCGTGTTCTCGCTCATGAGAGTCAGGCCACCTCGGACTGAGTAAGGGTTGTCGGCTTGCTGGGGGGTGTTTGCAGGAGGATAGGGCTACGTGCCGCGAGCTGGGGAGCGTGATACTGCCACGCTGTTCGATAGGCTTGGAAGGACCGCCAGGGGACTCCCCCCTGGCTTGTGTCCACCTGGTGGAGAACGTATTTCGAGGGGGTGAGATGAACGACGAGTCCCCGAGTGACGGGAAGATTGCTCGTCACCCCCATTTCATCGGGGTCGATGATGCTGTGAGCGTTAGCGAGAGCCGCGAGTTGAATAGCAGCACTGTCGTAAACCCGCTTTCCGGTTTTATAGTCGGCAACATAGAGAGTCCCGCTCATTTGAATGAACGCGTCACCTGTTCCCGCATAGAGGAGACCGGGGTCACCGGAGTCGGGGGTGGACGTACCGAACGTGGTGGCTTCGACCCGAGTAAAAGATGGTTGATAATCAGCCACCCACTGTTCCCACGATCTCACGTAGGGCGCAGCAGCCGCAGAGACGGGTGGGGTGTCCCCGAGTGCGCGGGCTTCGCAGATGTTGTGCACTTCATCGCCAAGTTGAGCGGCGGCGTGGAGAGTACGTTCGGAGGCTTCCGCCGCCCAGCGGGAAGCCGCTTGGGGTCGCATGCTGGTTTCCTCGGCGTGCTGAATGGCCGCATCGATCGCGGCTTCCGCGGCGAGACGCGCCGCCCACTTTTTGAGGAACGGCTTGTTAGCCACGTCAATCACATTGGTGACCGACGGCATGAGCAGCCCTTGCTCAACCAAGTCCCACACCTTGTCCGCGCCACGAGTGACAGCATCCCCCTCCACCCGATTCAGTGGATGCTGGTAGAGACGCCCGAACGGGCTGTCTACCGCAAGGTTGGGACTGGTCACAGGGACTCCTTCAGGCTCTCAGGTCGAAAGCAACTATCGGCGCTGGCGCCCGGTCGTTTCAGGGCCCAGTTGACCCCATCGGCAAAGCGTTCGCAGCCATAGGCCGCTTCCACCCCTACTATACCATGCGATGGGAACATTCAGCAAGCCGATAGTGCCAATGTCGTGGCTCGCATGGATATAGGGAGTTTTTGTGGCGGAGTTAACTGAACGGGAGAGGCAACTTCTCGCGGATCTTGAACGGTCCCTCATGGCTGATGACCCCCACTTTGGGTCGCGAATCAGCCCCTTTAACCGAGCAACAGAGAAGCGGACCGTCTTCATCCTGCTCGCACTGCAGGTTCTGGTGGGCTTCGCTGCCATGGTGTGGGCGGTGGCCGCGAACCTACTAATAGCGGGAGTCCTCGGATTCCTCGTCGCTGTCGTTGGCGGCGTTTCATTCTATCGAGCATGGGTCCCAGAAAACGCTGGCGCGAACCGCGTGGGTCGCCGATAAACCCGCAGAGAGTGCTGGCGCGCTAACCAACAACTGAGGGAGTATCGTGGCAATCACCTGGAACCACCCACCGAACTGGCCGACACCACCGCAAGGATGGGAGCCCCCGGACGGCTGGGAGCCCCCCGCAGACTGGCCGCAACCCCCCACCGGTTGGGAGTTCTGGGTTGACGACACTCCCCCTGTTGTCGCGGCTCCAGCCGCACCGGAAGCCTTCTGGTCTGACGACAGTCTGAGCCCGATTCCCGCCGACATGGCCACACCCACCGCACCGCCAGTGCCAACACCAGGATTCGCAGCGCCGCCACCGGGGATGGACGCGAACAGCGAACAGTGGTCCGACAGCTCTCTCACGCCCCCCGTGTCCCCCAGTGTCGCCGCACCGGTCGCTAACGGTGTCGACGAGGACTCCTATAAGCCCCGCTGGGCTGTCCACGAACCCGCGGACACACCGCCAGCGCCAATGGGCGGGACGGTCACAGCAACGACACCAACAGGTCCGACAGTCGCCACACCCCCCACCGCAGCGCCTACTCCCCCGCCGCCGCCAGGAGGGTTTATGGGCGGGCTCGCGCCCGATACTGGTTCGAACGAAGAGTTCGCTCCACCCGCGTTTGAGGGCACTTTCACTCCGAGCTCCGCGGGGCTCGCAGTCGCGCCTGCCGACTACTCCCACATCGCCCCCATCGGACGGCAAGGCGACTACACTCCCCGGCCTGTTTTCCCCGGCAATGATCTCTACCTCTGGCTATTGACAGCAAGTCCCATTCTCATTCTCCTCACTTCGTTCGCCGTAGGACAGCTTCCCTTTTTCCTCCCTCTTCTGGCTCTTCCCTTACCGTTTGTGGTTAGCGGCGTCCTCGGCTATCTTGACTTGAAGCAGCAAGCGGAGACCGGCAATCCCCACAAGCCTCCGAACCTTCTCTGGGCAATATTTTTACCCCCCGTATACCTAGCGTTGCGACGTCAACACTCTGGGGAGAACCAACTGCCCTTCTTTGTTTATGTCGCCCCAATCTTCGCGGCATGGCTTTTGTATGTCGTCTTGTTTTTTGCTATGCTCGCCAATGCAATGAGTGGCATGAGCACCTCTGGTGGCAGCGTGCCGGGGATGGACCCGAACCTGGTCCCGCCCTCCTCCACGGGGGCTATCGTTCCCGGTCCGTGAGGTTCAGGGAAAACACTGTGCGGGAGGTTGGGTATGCCTCGTACAGTGTTTTCGGAGTTAGAGAACGAACGCCACTATTAGGCGAGGTAGACAGTAACCATCACTACGGGAGCAGTGTCGACTCGACGATAGTCCCGCCATTCCGATGGACTCGCGCGGCGTTGAGGTCGAAATCTCCCCAACTTGTGAGCGGAACCGGAGATTCGTCGTTCAAGTCGAAAGAGCATGTCGCGAAGGGGGCTTGCCGCGCTATATCGTCAGCGTCAATAGCGAGCAATACAAACCCGCCCAACCACAACCCAAAGTCATCTGGCCGGATCGCCAGATGAGTGGGGCAGATAGCTAGGACGTCTCGCTGCATGGAGATATTTGCTTGCGCCAATAGGGCTCGGAAATATTCTGAGGTGGACTGTAGCCCCACGGAATCGGCGACCGACATCGTCCCGGCGATCAGGGAGTCCCACAGCGATTCCTCAGCATATTTTCCACTCCTTGAGCGAACGATCGCTTTGCCGTCTCGGGAGATCGCGGTGAGCGTCGCACCCAAGTGGGTTCCCCATTTCGCATCAGCAAAAGCGGGGCCGACAGACATCGCTTGCTTCTGCTCCTCAGTAGTGGCGTTGGCGAAGTCGCGTCTGGTTCCCGTCCAAGCCGAGAGCGGCACTTCATGCCAATAGAGCGCTCCCGCGTCGATACCCGACAGGTTAGATTCCCAAGGACCGGTTGAGAGAACCTTGTGCACTCCGACCACGGGTGTCGACAGCCCTGCCGGGTCTTTAGGGTGCCGATAGCGAGCGCCTTCCTCTCGAATCAGGCGATAATGCAGACCATTGGGATTGTATCCGATAACCGAGAACCCACTAACCGCTGTGCTCATCCTTGTTGCCCCATCTGCGATGTTTGATGAGAGCAGATATCGGCGTTCGCAGTATGTCGAGGTTCGGGGGCTATTGTCAGCAGGATCCGGGGGTGGTGGGGGGTAGTGGTTTGGAGCCGTGGAGGCGGTTGAACCAGTCGTCTGCGTATCCGCCTCGCACTGAGTCGACGAAGGATGGGCTGTCGGCGCTGCGTTCGAACATGTCGTGGAAGTATCGGGTGGCGACGAGAGTGTTCGTGAGTGAGCGATAGTAGTTGAGGTCGAAACCACCCCAACCGTTTTCCATCTCCCAGATCATAAATCGGGTTTGCGTGTCGGCAGACCAAGGATCGAGGTTGTTCTTTTCTGCGTAGGAGAGCAGGCTCGCGTCTCCGGTATCCCAGCGGCCCCCGGCGGACCATTGGGCGAGGCCGTGGCCCACACCATTGGATTGGACAATCTTGGGGTTAATATTGGATTCCTGTTGGAGGTTGCCGAGGACTCCCGCAGCGGCTTGTTCCGTAAACCCGGCTTGGATGAGAGTGCTCCACACTTGTTGAGCGTTCGCATAGGTGTCTGCGCTGGCGTCCCCCTGCCCACCGGGGCCCGTGGGGCAGGAGACACCGGGGAGCAGCGGCGTGGCGGGAGTGGCTGGAGTTGTGGGGATGATTGGCGTTTGAGCAGCGCGTTCAGCGACGGCCTCGAACACTGTTTCGGCGGCTTCGAGTGCGGTTTGGGCGTTCGCTACTTGTTCGGCAGCGGTTTGAGCGGCCACGGCCGCGGCGTCTCTGGCTTCCAGCGATGTGGTGTAAGCGCTCATAGCCGCGGTGGTTTCGTTGGCGGCGACGAGAGCATCCTCGACGGCTTTCGCGGCATCTTGAACACTGTTGAAGGAGATGCGGTCGACGACGATTTGCTGTCGGGCGAGACCAGAAACGTTTTCGGGGCCATTGGCAATGAACCCTGCCGCGGTGGAGAGTTCCGGGTCCACTCCCGTGGACTGCATGTATTGGCTGCGAGCGAATAGTTTGAGCGCGAGTCGGGCGGCGGTCGCGCGTTTGTTTGCTTGAACCTCTTTGCGGGTCGCTTGGCGGACTTGCTGTTCGGAGAGTTCGACAGTGGCGAGAGCGGATTGGAGGCGCGCTTGGGCCGCTGCCAAGAGAGTGTTCGCGTTGGCGAGTTCCGCGCTGGCAGCGTCGACGGTGGCTTGCGCTTGCACCTCTTCAAGAGTGGGACCTGTGGGGACCGCTGGCTCGGTGACAGTGGGGGTCGGCTTAGGATCTTGCTTCTCCCCCGCCAAGGCGTGCACGGGCGATACGGCAAGTGGCAGTGCGCAGAGTGTGGCTGCGGCGAACAGGGTGAATCGACGGGCCGGGCGGCAGGTGGTTATGTTCATGATCATCCTGCCGCCGGGAGCGCTGCGGGGACACTGTTGACGCTGATGTGGACGTGGTCGAAGTGGGTGTTCACACAATCGCCATTGTTATTGTTATCCACGCGCCATTGATCGATGGGCACCCATTCGCTTTCATGGGCGTAACTGCCCGGGTTGCGAATATGATCTTGCCAAATCAGGTAGTCCACACCAAGGTTTTGGTCGTTGGCAAGCACAAACTGGGTAAGCGCGGTACCGGAGTCGAAGCCATATTGGGTGGTGGTGCGGGCTCCGGTTGATTCGTTCACACACCCGTTGGGGACAAAGAAGTCGATGGCTTGGGTCCAGTTGGGCATGTGTCCGTTGTAGGTGCCTGGGTAGATTTGGGGGAAGGCGGCGTGCACACAGCGGGTTAGGATTTGTGCGTTCGGGTGTAGTCCGTCCCAGGAGAGCCCCGTGCGGCTCATAAAATCGTTCTTGTAGGCATCGTCCACCATGGGGCAGGAGGCTTCACTGACGGGGCCGATCGCAGGCATGACAATGGGCGAGGGGGTAGTAGTGGTGGGGGTTGGCTGCACTGGCTCGCAGTAGAGTCGTTCTGACTTGAGGTAGCCGGGGATGGTGGCGTTTGGTTTTACCTTCTTGAGGGTGAGGAACCAGGTGCGGGCTTTCGTGGAGAGCGCGGCGGCGTCCGGTTTAGCTAGTTTCGGGGCGTGGGTGTTGAGTCGAGGGTAGGCGACGCGGGCCGCTTTCGCGGGGTCTCGTGTGGTGCGGTATTTCTTCGCCGACAGCGCTGGATCTACAGAGAGGTCAGCGAGAAACTGTTTTGTTTGAAGCTTCATATCCCACGGAGACAGTTCCTTGCTTTGTGCGAACCGTTGGAAAGAGCGCCATTCCTTGTCGCGGTCCCAGTAGCCGATCCCCAGGTGGGTGTTATCTGTGTTCACGTAGGTGGGGGTGAGGGTTCCGCGGGTGTCGAGGATAGCGAGTATCCCGGCAGCGCTCTTGCGCGAGTAGCCCTTCTTGAGGAGTTGTTGCCAAAGGTGGGTGGCGTTTCCGGTGGTTCCTGCAAGCATTCCGTTCTCCGCGCAGATTTGAGCCGTGGTGGCGGTGGCGAGGTCCGCTTGGGCTTCCTCTTGAATCGCAAGCGCTTCTGAGAGCGCTTGTTGGGCGACGGGGATCCTCTGGTAGGCGGCTTCTCGAGCGTCTCGTGCGGCGAGAAACTCGTCAATACGGGTGGCGGTGGTGACACGAGCGGTTTCCGCGGCCACCACTGCGGCTTGCGCCTCGTCGATGGAGTCGAACTGCATGCGGGCCATGGCTACGTCTCGGCGTGCGAATCCAGCGAGGGCTTCCGGTCCCCCTGCGGACACGTCGGCGAGAGTTTTGAGTTCTCCACCGAAGGCTCCGTCCATATAGGAGACGCGGGCGAGGATTCGGATAGCAATCCGTGCTGTGATGGCAACTTCGTTGGCTTTCACCTCGGCGTGGCTGGCTTCTTTGACGAGTTCGCCAGCTGTCTGTGCTGCGATGTCAGCGCGAGCGAACTCATCGCGTGCTGCCCGCAGATCTTTCGTGGCTTGCTGAACACTCTTTCGGGTGGAGTCGACGACGAGTTGAGCGTCCTCGACTGTTTCCGCGCGCGCGGGACTGGCAACGCCCATTGTGAGCGTTGCTACACACAGCATCCAGACGGCCAGTATTCGCCGTGAACCATTCCTCATGATATTGAGGTTATCGGCGTTGTCGGGCGGTCACGCTCACCCAAATCCCACTATTGCGCTCTGTGTCCATTTGGTGACGGTGTGTGATCTCTGCCACTCGACGGTTACTGTCGGGCCCCACGGGTACAGTAGACCTATATACAGGGAGACGGTGTATTCCGCGGATAGAGGTGACAGTATTATGGTAAGTGTTCCCCAAGTGGTGGGTGATGCGCTCCATCAGGTCGAGCAAGCAGTTAACGATGCGAGCGCCGTTCTTGACGCGAAAACACCCTCCGGAATCCGGCACGCTGTCGAAATGCTGGTCGATCCCCCCTTCAATGTTCTCAACTGGGAGTCCCTGCTCCCTCACGCTAATCCCCCCGATTCTTCCCTGCCTGCAGGTCCGGGTTTTGTGTCGCGGACAGGAGTGTTTTATCCAGTGCGAGCCCTCACGGGGGAAGACACTTCAATGCTAAACCAGTTCTTCACTGAAGGATTGAGCGACACCTCCCGCTACACCCGCTTCCTGGCCGCGCAACCAAACCTACCCCATAGCGCAGTCGCCTACCTGGCGAACCGAAACGGTCGGACCCGGGTCGCCCTGGTAGCCCTATCCCCCGAGTGTGACAAGATTGTGGGAATAGCGGAATACGCTATCGCCACCAGTGAACCGCAAAGCCCGCCGGAAGTTGCCTACGCGGTAGCCGACGACTATCAAGGACAGGGTATCGCCGACAATCTCGTCCGCATGCTAGCGACGCTCTCCATCGCTGGAGGGTTCAACGAATGGAGCGCGGAAATGTTCGCGGACAATAGGGGGGCGCGGCACCTACTTCACAAAGTGGGCACCGTTCGGGTCACCGGGATGTCCAGGGGGGTCGAAAGTCTCGAAATCGATCTCGACCATCGCAAAGTTCTACTCAACGAGCTCGGGCCTGCTTCAGCCGATTGAGGCGATGAGTTCCCTCACATCCCTCGCGCCACCCATACTAATACGATGTCGGATAGAGTTGCGCTCCCTCACGTCGAGACCGTTGACAATATCTCGCAATCCCCCCAATTCGACGATGAGAAGGCTTGCACGAGTGGCGACATCGCACTCCGCTATGCGGCGGTCCCTCAAGAGGCAGGAGGCAACCCAACCATAGAATTCTTGATGAGATTCCTCAGTTTGGCACGCGGCCACCAACCGTTTCTCAAGCGCTGGATCTTTCAGAATGAGAGACACTTCATCCGCCCACGCGGAGGGGAGAAACAAATAGTGGGGTGGGGTGGTCTCTATTTTGGTACGCAAGAGGTGCCACAACGTGTTGGGCGCCGCGACAGGGGGGACATCTCCCACATACAGTGTCATATGCACTCTATCGGCACAATATGCGGCTCAGCGGAGAGGATGCTCGATTAGTGCGCCGGGCGACGCTCTCAAGAAGAGAGCCGCTTGAGATCAGCTTTCGTGATGACTTCGCGTTCCAGTATGCGGCGCACCTCACGAAGGGCACGTTCCCGCTGTGCAGTGCGCGCTTCGCGTTGACGCTTTTTGCGAGGAGCTGGAACGTTGTCCCTCACGGCGGGAATCCCCGCGCGATTGTGCCGAACTCGATGGCGTCGAAACTCTGCGAGGAGACGTTTGCGCTCTTCATCGCCCAGCAGAGTTGCGACAACGAGCAGGTACACTCCGGCAAACTCAGGTCCATGAGCGGCAACATCGTTCGATGTTAGCGAGTGCGCCAGCTCGGGGCACAGCACGCCGGGATTCCGTGCTTCCCGGGTGACCATGATTTCCCGGCTCCCCTCGCTATAGTGGGCGCCCCCTTGTCCTCGACCGAGGCGAATCGTCACGGAACGGATCCCCCAGCGCGAACGAATGGGACGCCGGTCGAGCGCATCATCCACCCACTTCTGCAAGTCAGCGTTGTCGATAGTTTGTGCGAGCGGGGCCAGACCAGCTGCCCTCTCAGCGTCGTACAATCTTTGCCGCTGATTATCCCTTGGGGGCATTTTCACCTCGCTGTGTTCGGGACGACTCGAACAGCAATCATATCACAGGGTGGGGGGTGAGAGGGCGCGCCGCAATACTTGCGTTGAGCCCCCGTCTGGCATATACTAGGGGTATGAGCGTAGCCCAAGTTCTTGAGACGGATAGCGACCCTTCAACATTTGACCTCGCGGAACTAGAACGGTACCGCACCGAGCCCACCTATCTACACCTTGTGCCTTACGGTTCGTCGATGTGGAAGTGGGAGCCCACCATCAAACGTGAGAACACTCTTCGGCTCACGATTCGATGGGACGAGCCAAGCGGCGCGGCATTTATTGAGGATATCCCACCCCGGGTTAGCCGCCGGGGGGCTGGAGATCTCTCCAGGGCAATCCAGCGCGCGTCCGGCTCGGCAGAGAACCACACCGCACTCGCTCAACAAGCGCGCAACCATCCGGCCAAGTGGGGGCTCACCCCCCGCTCTCTTCAACCTTCACACGTTCGACGAATTCTCACTCCCCAACAAATCGACGGCGCGTTGCCCGACCTGGGAGCAGGCTGGTTCGCACCCAATGCCGACTCGGAAGAGTTCGGAACCCCCTTCGCCTACCCCACACGGGCGGAGGACGGTATCGTATGGCAGTTGGGACTCGTTGGATACCCCGACAACCCCATCACCGCCACATGGCGTGATGACGAGGGGTGCAAGAACATCATGGAGACCATCCTGAAAAGCACACCCGAAGAGCAGCTCGCTCTTGCCGCTCTCTTGGGGGATAGCGATGCCTTGCGAGCGGCTAAGCGTAGCGCAGAAGAACGGGACGCAGTTCTGAAGGCTCGCAGTCTCTTCAAGCGGACCAAAGATCGTGTGAAACCTCGGGTTCTCGAAACTCTCCTGGGCGAAGCCTGGAACCACAGTCAGGGCACGGATATCCAAAACCTTCTCAAGGCTCCTTACTACGCTAAATACCTGCCCCCGCATGTGTGGTCCCTCCAGGCGCCCGACGTGAGTGGACACATGGACAACATCAACGCCGCAGTGCACGTAGGGTTTATCGCCCGACCTCTGAGCCAGTGGATGGCAAAACAAAACCCGGGAGCGGAACCGCACCTGCCCGAACTAGAGTTCTACAACGGCTTCGTTCGCATAATCCAACGCCGCCTCAACAGCAAGAAACTCAACTACTCCATCGTCCGAGCCTCAGAGCCACATCGAGTTCGCTTCTACGTGGTAGCCAACGTTGCCGCATTCTGCAAGACTCGGGCGGCTTTCGGAATAAGCGAGGAGAGTGTTGTCTTAGAACAATACACGCCCGGGGGGACTACGATGTGGTCCGCCTGTGGTTAGCGCGCGCTCGTCTCAACGGGTTGCCTCCACGAGCCCACGGTAGGCGAGAAACTGATCAGCAACCAGCTCAGTAACGGTCCAATCAGTGACTTGTACTCGCACAACGTCCTCCACATCTCGACGAAACTCATCGGGAGTAGCGACGCTTGCATATTGTGTGAGCAGTTTGAGGAGGGCAGCATCCACTTCGGCTGGTGCGCCATCCCCTTCAGTGATTCCTACCGGGTTGAGCCCGTCGAGGGTGCGCCGCACCGCACGTGCATCCGTAGACTGGGGAAAAAGAGGTTCCGCTGCGCGAGCGACAACTTCTGCTTCCCAATCGCTCCCTAACTCAGGCGATACCTGGGAGACGATATCGTCGAAAGTTGTTTTCCATTCTAGGGGAGACACCCTGGAGACGGTGGCTACCGCATGATGCCACCCTTCCTCCACTGCGTCTTCTACTCGTTCGACGGTTGATGGTTCGCTAACAATCCGCGCTGCTCGTTCTAAGGCTATTGCTGGGGTTTCCTCGATCACTACACTCTCTCTTCTCTAACGGGTCGAATCGAGGTTATCGGCGTCTCCCCGAGAGACCTAAGGGATTCTAACCATATTCTTTGATGCGTCTCGCTACACTCTTCAACAGTTTGGGATCGTTGAGGATATCTTGGGGGGACACTCCGTTCTTTACGGCTAGGGCTTCAGAGAGTCTTGTGATGGATTCTTCGTTACGCTGCGCGCGCTTCTCGAATTCTTCTTTATTCCCATGCTTCTCCCACTCAGCGCGCGATTCAGGTCCGTAGAACGTGCTACGGTGTTCCAAACATTCAGCCAAGCGCGAGCGAGCAGTGCGTTCCGTTTTCACGGTTTCTTTCCCCCAGCCCATTTCCACCACCAGGGGGGAGCCATCTGGCGCGGCGATGGCTTTCGCTGCTGCTGCGACCTTTTTCTCTGCCAACGCTTTCGCTCGTTCTTCACGCCTACTGGCGGCATCCCGCTCCTCGTTCGAGAACATCCTCGTTGGCTTGTTGAGGACGGAGACGGGGGCGCTTGGGTAGCAGACGGTGCAGGCGCGCTCACCCGCAGCATCAACGATCTCTGCTTCTGATTGACCCGAGTATTCGGTCATCCAGGCGAACCGCGTGGGCTCTTCGCCCTTATTGCAGGTGGAACACGCGCGGCTCGAATGGACGTGCCCGTTTCCGCCCGTTGCAAGGAAGGCGCGAGGCCAACGTCCTCGGCGAACCCACTCAGAGTCAAAGGTTTGCAACTCAGATTCGAGAGAGTCGACAGTGGTGATATATTTGTTGAGGCGCTCCAATTTCCGCTCGATTTCTTTGCGCTTATAGGATGGCGTCGCGTCTTCGCCTATCTGTGCTTTCAGCTTCTCGACCGCTTCTCGCACGGGCATTGTGCGGTGGCCTGTGCGGGAGTAGACCCGTCCTGTTCCGTCAGCGGCGCGAATAACCTCGTCTTCTGCACGGCGGAGATTAGTTCCAGCGGTATAGAGTTTATCGAGCACGAGTGACGCTTCACTATCCACTTCGCTGGGCGTCATGCTTGTCAATCTCTGCCCTGTTCGGGGAGTCAGTCGCTCGAAAGCGGCGCGAGCATTCTCTAATGCGGGAGTCGAAGGCGATTGGGCTTGCTCCGCGAATCTTGGCAATTGTGCGGCAACAGCGGTGGGAGGAACTCCCTGGGTGGGGTCGGGCGCGAACTGCCCTCCATCAGGTCGCCCCTCAGGAACTCTGCGACGCTCAACTCCAGCCATAATTCACCTCAATTTCCTCGATAATCAGCCTCATGCTACTCCCCTAACAGCATGGGGTGAGCATGGCGGTTCTATCCGGAGGTGCGGCGCTTAATATCAACGACCGAGCTCCCGCAGTTTTGGTTGAACCACTGTGGTGAGATAGTTGAGGTCACAATCAGTGTCTGCTGTCATCTTCGCCAAAGCGTCCTGCTGCGTTCGGTAGGCGCCCACACCGTAAAGGTTGTTGAGATGCCGCGGGTCGCTGGTGATGTTGTACATTTCTCCCAACCCCTCGGCATACTCGAGATACAACCACTCTTGTGTGCGAACTCCACAGTATGCAGGGCGCGGGGTGGCCTTCTCTTTCCCCGAGAGTGTTGCGGCCGCTTCAAGCGGTAGCCGTGTGCGCCGGTCCCCATAGAGGGGACGACCCGCCAAGGGGATAGTGGGGGAAATGTCGGCTAGATCGGCGATGGTCGCGGTCACATCAACGTTGTTCGCCAATCTTGCATCTTTACCACGGGATGCCACGGGAGCCCAACTAGGGTATTTGACGAGGAGAGGAATTTCGTTCGCGTCTACATAGGGTACTCTCTTCCCGCGCATCCTATGTTCACCCCAAGCCATCCCATTATCCCCCATGAAGACGATGAGGGCGTTATCCAAGTTGCGATGGCGGGCAAGGCTGCCCACAATCTTCTCGACATTGGCGTCAACGCCCAGGAGCGCATCTGTATATTTCGGTATCATGTCGTCTAGTTTCGCTCCGTCGATGGGAGCGAGGGAACGGGCCCACCAGGGCTTGTTCACGCCCACTCGGTTGAAGGCGCTGGAGCGATAGTGCCCCTCCCGCTTGACCGTGGCCACTTGCGCCGGGGTTGACTTCCCCCTATATGGGCCAGCATTATAGGGGGAATGGGGCGCGAAAGGAGTATAGTATGCGAAAAGTGGCCGGTCTTTGGGGGCGTTCTTGATGAAGTTTCGAGTGGCGAATCCAAGAAGGTCGGTAGAGTAGTTGCCTCGACCGTACCCTCTAACGTTCGCTCGGTATCCTGAACCCTTTTCCCCTTCGAAGACATTGAAGTAGTCCCAGCCAGGGGGCTGTCCGAACCCCGGCATATCCTTGTCCTTATATCCATTAGCGAGCTTCCCGAACAGGCCAGTGGTGTAGCCGTTGCGCTGCAACCACACGGGGAGAAGATCATCTTGCCAGGGCTTGAGGGCGCGCCATCCACCGAAGGCGCCGCCGTTCTCCCACACTCCCGTGGAGGAGGCTAGTTGACCGGTGAGCAACGCAGCCCGAGCGGGGCAGCACAAGTTGGTGGGGATTTGGGTGTTGGGGTAGGAGAGACCGCTTTCAGTAAAATATTTGTAAGTGAACGGCATTACTTTTTCAGTCCCAGCACGTTGGTCGTCAGTCATGATCACCACAATGTCGGGACGTTGGGTAGACGCGGTGCCTGCCGCATTCGAATCCGAAGGATTCGTTTGTTTGGGCTCATTCGCTTGCCTGTTTGCTTCTTCTCGCGCGGGAAGTGAGCGCATGGAGTCGGTTGGCTGCCCCAGGAACTCTCCTTCTACGATCATGGCGTTCGCTTCCGCTTTGGGGTCTCCCACGAAGCCGGGCGCACCCACGGTGGCCAGGCTCATGAGGATGGCAAGGGCGCCGAGGAATAGAATGGGGGTGAATCGTTTGTTCATGGAACGCCTATCGGCGTCCCCCATGACTCATATCGCGAGGGGGAACGGCTGGGGCGAAATGCGCTCACAGACGGGTGGAATGGAGCGCTTTCACCCCAGCCGACACCGTCATTCTACCATAGGGGATTCCTGTGCCACCAAATCCCAGGCGACGTATTCGGAGTAGTCGGGAATTTGGAGTGCTGCGCGGAGAGAGCAATCCTGCTCAGGGGCGAGCGCAACATAGAGTCCGGCGATAAGGGCAAGCCCATCAGCAACCGTATGTAGATTATCGGAGAGGTCGATGTCGGGGAAGTTCGCTCGATCGAACTGATCATTAGACGCCAGGTGGGGGCCCCACTCGGCCCATGCGCGGGCTGCGTCAAACTCCGTTCCAGCTAGATCTTCAGAACGTGCGAACAGCCATTCCGCTGTCTCGATTTCGAACACCTCTGATTCCGGGCAAGAGCTAGCGAAAGCGTTCAGCCAGAAGGTGATTAGATTGCTGTAAATCCGAGACACTGTTTCAACACCTAGAACTGTATCGCCGAGTGCCACGGTTGCGGTAGAGATGAAGATTTCCAGTTGCTGCCAGTTCTCTGGAGTTGGATTGGCCGCGAAGGCGAGAACGTAGTGGGCGGCGAGGTCATGATGGGCTCCCGCAAGCACAGCGGTTGACGCGATCGCTTCGTCGCCGACGCACGCTTGAATTGCGTAGGCGATGGCGCTATCCCACGCTGTCGCTGACGAATTATTATCGCTGGAGGCGTCAGCGTCCTCGTCTTCAGCCATGAAGCGATAGTTGGACCAGCGGGTGGCGAGCGCGGCGAAGGGGGCGTCCACTGGGTAGGCGATCGTGGAGAGTGCCATGGCGAGCGCGCCGTCATCGTGGAATTCGGGGAACGTCCCCTCATTGTCGGCGGAGTCGCTGTGGTGGGCAGATGAATTGCTCACTGCGGGTGTGCCTTTCTATGGCGGCCAGGTGCGTCCTGACCTCTTGCCCCGGCTATCGGTACGTGGCACCCCTCGAACTTCACTCGCCAGCAACTTCCTGCAGGTTCACTCTCCGTGACGGCCGGGCGGGTCGCCACACGCTCGACGAGCGAGGTAGCACTACGCACAGTAGTGGCGCGTCAGATGAGTGAGTGGTGGCGTAGGAGAAGATGGGGGCGGCGGTAGGGCGGCGCAGTCCTGCAATCCGTCGCCTTCTGTGCTTGATGAGGCTCCCCAGTGGCGGCGAGCGGAACGACAGTCCCATCGCTCCGATAGCAGAGACGAAGGACTACCAGCACGGGAGGAGTGTGGAATGGGGTTGAGGACGATCGTGGTGGCGGGGCTCGCCATCCTGTTCATCGCCCTGCTCTATCGGTGGGCAACTCGCCGGTATGACGGCTGGACGTCCAACCGATTCCCCTACATCACCCTCGCTCTCCTCCTCCTCTTTGGCGCTTTCGAGGCTCGCTGGGTGTACCACCAGTTTCAGATGAACCAAGCGTTGTCTGTGATCGAGGAAGAGGGCTACACCCGCTGCCAACGACTCTTTGAGACCATGTTCTTCGCGGGAGCGGATGCTGGTCGGGTGGAGAGGGATTTGGAGACCGGCGAGCTGGAGAAGCAGTCGATGATTACGTATGAGACGTGTCGTAATGCGATCAGTTGGATGGAGTCCGACAAGGAAAGACCCACTCTCGAGCAAGCGTCGTCCATCAACATTCTCTCGCATGAGGCGGTGCACATGAGTGGGGAGGAGAATGAAGCGAAAACGGAGTGTCTTGCGGTCCAGTGGAATCCCATCATTGCACAACGCTTGGGCGCTACCCCAAAACAGGCAGAGAAGCTGGTTCTCGCTTACATGACGGGGGATTATCCGGAGCGGATGCCAGCAGAGTACGTAGACGAGGTGAATTGTCGCCCAGGTGGGGAGTGGGACTTGAAACCGAGTTCCAACGCGCCCTGGCCGTTCGATCGCGTATCCGAGAAGCTCGTCGACAAGGGATAGGGCTGAACTGTTCGAGCCTTGTTAAGACAGTCCCGCTCCATTCTGGCACGCCGATGAGGACAAAGAGAGCCAGCCGGAACCTACCTTTCTCGGAGAACCTAAATGTCTTCCCCCTACACGCGTCCCACCTCACTCCCCCGCCAGACTCCTCCATCAGCCTCGTTTCCGCCCCCCGCAGGCGATCCGGTGGACTACCGGGCACCCGATTCTTTCCCCGCACCCAAGAAACCAAAAGGCAATGACAGCCCACCCGGACGGAACAGGCTTCTTCCCGCCATTGCCGCGGGAGCAGTCGCGGGACTCTTGGCTGGGTTGGGTGGAGCCGCCGCAGGTGTGGCTCTATTCAATGGGGCCGCCAACAGTGAGACACAGCCTTCACTAGAGGTTGCGCAGCAAGACGTGCCCGCGATTCCCGAGACCAACAGCAACGCTGACGGTTCGACGGCCGCTAAGAGCGTGTCCGATATTGCGAAACAAAGCCTCCCTGGGGTTGTCGCCGTGTCCATTTTCGACGCAGGCAACCAACCCATCGGAACCGGCAGTGGCTTCATCTGGGACTCCAACGGAGTCATTGTCACGAACAATCACGTTGTCGCCGATGCGGCTAATGGGGGAACCATTCGAGTTCAGTTCTCTAATGGGAAGGAGGTAGAGGCTACGCTCGCGGGTCGTTCGAAGAGCTACGATCTTGCCGTCCTCTCCGTCAGCGAGGAAAACCTGCCAGATCTACCGCGACTGGAGAAGAGTAAACCCCATATCGGGGAACCCGTGGTCGCTATTGGGTCACCGTTGGGTTTGGATGGCACGGTCACCACTGGGATCATCTCTAGTCTCAACCGGCCCGTCATCGCGGGGCCGGATGCCAACAACGCTTCCTACATTTCTGCGCTCCAAACCGATGCCGCCATCAACCCCGGCAACTCCGGTGGACCACTTCTCGATTCTCGAGGTCGAGTCGTCGGCGTGAACAGCGCTATCGCCACCCTCAACAATGGGCAGCAGAGTGGCTCGATCGGGCTGGGCTTCGCCATTCCCATCAACCAAGCAGACCGGATCGTTAAGGAAATCCTCGCAACTGGCGAGAGCGCCGTACCCGTCATCGGCGTTACGATGGACGAAGCGTCGTCAACGCCACGCATTCGACAGATAGAAACGGGTGGTCCCGCGGAGAAAGCAGGATTAAAAGCAGGCGACACTGTCGTCAAAGTGGGGGACACACGTGTCGCGAGCACTGCCGACATGATCGTCGCTATTCGCAGCCACAATCCTGGCGACACTATTACCCTCACCACATCCAACGGGACCACCGCAAACGTGACACTCGACAGCGTCAAAGACCTCTGACTTGGATTCAATCGGTCGTTTACCCCGAGGGTGCGGGGATACGACCACACAATCTTGCGGAACACACTCAACGGCGCGCCGCACCCAGCGCCCACAAAACAACGAACGGGACCAATAGTGCCCCACCACAAGCCCCGATTCATGAACCGAGAATAGTTTTCCAGCCTCGGCTGTTCCTATTATCGTTGACGTTCCGCCGGAAGCCGCCACATGAATGTGGCGGTAGTTCACTTCCGGACTTTAATAGTCTTCGATTTTGCTTTACCCCACCCGCTCGCGTTGTAGGCGAACACCTGGACTGTGTAAACCCCCTTAGAGACGCTGAAACTCGCGCTTAGCGTATTTTGATTCTTCCAGGGGCTATACGAGGCAGCGGAGACGCTTCCGCGACCCAGTCGAACCATGTATCCCGAAACCGCTGATCGGGAGGGGGCCTTCCAAGAAACAGTTAGGGTCTTCCCCTTCACTTTCCCCTTCATAGACTTAACCGTCTTCGGCGCGCTCACCTTGGGTGGCGACGGGGCAGGAGCGGGAGCTGGGGCGGGGGCGGGCGCGGGAGCGGGAGCGGGAGCGGGAGCGGGAGCCGGAGCGGGAGCGGGAGCGGGAGCCGGAGCCGGAGCGGGAGCGGGAGCCGGAGCCGGAGCCGCGACCCCCAGACCCTGCACCTGTAAATATGGACTCATTCCATCAGGGATCCCACCCAATCTAATCGTAGCCGCTTGAGAGCCTACCGAGGTGGGCTGGAAAGACACCTTGAATATGCAGGAGTCTCCAGCGTCAAGGACCTTCCCCAGGCAGCCAATATCGTCGATAACGAAGCTATCGCGCTGCCCTGGGGAGCTGGATTCCCGCACGAGGGAAGTGATAGGCGCTCCAACGGAACCGCCCATGTTCGCCACCGTCACCGTAAGTGTGTCGCTAGATCGCGAACCGGCCACTGTTGATATGAATGTCTTGTTGGTCGTCGATAACCACAGGTTTGGCGGCGTGGGCGTGGGCGTCGATTGTGCCACCCCAAAGCCACTCACGGAGACTGATGGCGGAACAAAGTCTTCCCGACCCATATTTAGCACGATATTAGTGACATTGTGGCCACTCACCTTAGGGGAGAACCTAACTTTGAATGAGCAGGAGCTATTGGCGAGAGATCTCCCCAGGCAATCTGTGTCCTCAACAACAAAACTCGCGTTAGACCCCTTTGTCGGATTCGTAAAATCAAAGGAAGCCACCGAAGCGGGAATGCCGTTATTGTTTGAGAGCGTGAAGGTTGCTACCTCCGACGACGTAGCTCCAACAGTAGTATTCGGGAAGCCCTTAGTTATGCTGGAAAGAGTTAACTGCGGGATGGCTGACGTGGGAGTGGGTGTCGGTGTGGGTGTCGGCGTCGGTGTGGGTGTGGGCGTGGGTGTGGGCGTGGGTGTGGGCGTGGNNGGGTGTGGGCGTGGGTGTGGGTGTGGGCGTGGGTGTGGGTGTGGGCGTGGGTGTCGGCGTGGGCGGAGTTTGATTCTCTCCTACAAGGCTTGCGTGAGGGTTTACCAAACCGTAGCCATAGTCGGGATCAACCCCTGGCTCGCCGAGGTCGATCGCCCAATCGAGGAGTGCGCCTTCGACTTCAGCGGGAGTATATGTGGGGTGTTTGGAGACAATCTGGGCGGCTACAGCGGCGACGGCGGGGCTCGCCATGCTAGTACCATTCATCCAAGCGTATCGCCCCTGATGATAGGTCGACATAATGTGGTCACCGGGTGCAGCAATATCCACATATTCACCCCGATTCGAGAAAGTGGCAAATTCGCCTTCCTCGTCAGTCGCCGCTACCGCGATAACTTCCGGGTTGGCTGCGGGATACATTACTGGGCTATTGGAGACTCTTGAGTTGCCTGCAGCCGCTATGACCACCACGCCATTCGCTTTGGCATATTTTATAGCATTATGACTGATCGAGTTATAGTTTTGGCTACCTAATGAAAGGTTGATCACATCTACACCGTTGTCTACCCCATAAATTATGCCTTCTGCTACGTTGGAGTCCCAGAACCAACCCGCGGGTTCGCTCGCTTTTAGAGGCATAATCTTTGAGTCTGGAGCTATGCCAGCAACTCCAATCGAGTTATTGGCCTGGGCCGCGATAATTCCAGAAACGTGGGTGCCATGCCCCCCGGTATCGTCTACCCCCGCTTGGGCGTCGCTAAAGTCTGCCCCCGGGACTAGATTGTTAACCAGATCTGGGTGGTCCAAGTCAACGCCAGTATCGACTACGCCGACCGTGACCCCCGCACCGCGAGAGACACCCCATGCCCATTCTACATGCATATCTTGAAACGAGTATTGGTCTTTATTCCAATAGTCGTTTGTCATGGGCTTTACCCGGGAATCGAGATCCACTGACACTGTCGAGGGGTCATGTTGGAAATCTCGCACCGTGTTCTTCGCGTCAAGGGGTCCTGTCGCCTGTTCCCTCACGACGGTGATGGCCCCGTTCTCGCCCTCCCGCATGGCGACCACACGAACCGTTTCGCCCGCTTCGACACTCTCAACAATCTCAGCGGGAGGCCGGTTTACCGATTCATCGGGGCTGAGCCCTTCTTCTTTCACCGTTTCCACGAAGGCATGATGCGGTGGGACAGCCGATGGAGGCGCCGCGCTCGCGGGCGTGATTGACAGCCCGAACATCGATACGCCACAACACATCGCCGCCGCAACGACTGAACGCGGGTTCATGAAATATGCCTCCTACACGCGCCTATCGGCATCAACCACATTCGCCTAATGCTTCTATAGAATACAAGCTTATGTGGTTGCCCCTAACGGCGCGAGGGGATCTTGGACGGGGTATCCTGAGAATAACGCGGGAAAACCCGTAGCTCACGGGGAGGTCTCGACGTGGGAACGCCGACAGTACCAGCCGATAGTGCGAGAGGGGAGCGCCAATATCTCGAATCGTGGGCGCTCAACTCGCTTCAAGCGACTCTCGAACGATATTGCGACAGATCTCGCGGAAAGACTCAGGGTCCCCACCCCACTCCCGTTGTCGCCGGATCGCGCGCGATAAGCGGTCCGCGCCCTCGTTGAGGGGATGCCCCGCGTGCCCTCGCACCCACTCGAAGGTGACATCCCGCCGCGCCAGCATGCGGGCGATCTTGTCCGATGAGAGTAGCCTGTGGCGGCGGGTGTCCGAGAGCGACTCCACAGCGCTCCGCGAATCCGAGATAATATGCAAAGCTTGTTTGGGCGAAAACTGTTTGAGGGCTAAACGGATGGCCATCATTTCTGCTCCCGAGGACCCCGGAAGCCAAGTGTCGGCACCCACCCCGTAGCTACCGTCCTCGCAAATGTAGGCATACCCGCAGGTTTGTGTTCGCTCCGACCAAGAGCCATCAGTCGCGACGACGAGGCGCGAGTGTTCAAGAGACTCACGCAATGTCGACACCTTTTGAGCTAGCCATTTGGACGCAACATTCGAAGCGGTTGCGAGTGCAGGGATATTCGACTCCAACACCACCCCATCAGCCAGGCCATGCTCCTCCCTTAGCTCGGCCCGCAATGGTGCGTGACGAATCCAAACAGCTCGAGGCGCTCGACGTCTCAACAGTTCCTGTATAGTCGGCGTCAAGTCGGCAGGAGAGGAAGTCCCTTCCTCTCGCAACACCGGCCCAAATTTGGTCTCTTCAACAATAACATATATCGCGATTGCAGGGCCCAAGCGGCAATCAACCACCCATAGCCCCGAGCCCACCTCATCTCCCATGAGGCTCCCTCTCCTTCAGGGGAACCCGGCCCACAATTTCGTCGCGATCGCGATTACGTAAAACCCACGCCCACCAGACGAGGGCCATAAACACGATCGCAGAAAGGCAGTAGGACGCACTCGTAGCCACGAGAACAGCTCGCCCCGACATCGCCGGAGAGGAGGCGTCCGACAATATGCTTACTCCATTGAGAAACATCCCAAGCACGCAGACGAACACCGCCATCGACGCGACATCCAAGAGAATTTGATTCCGCCACACGACCGCACCGCAAACGGCGGCTATCGAACCCAAACCCGCCACGAGTACCAGTGGGAAGAATCCTGGCGGGTTTGAGAAACCACTTGAAGCAACCCACAACACCCAGCCCACCACCGGAATCGCAACCAACAGCACGAAGAGCGCCACTTGAACGAACCTTGCCCGACTACGACCACTCTCACTATTTCCCATACTCGGAGATATCGGCATCCAGCGTCCACAACATAATATCGTCCGATTTTGGCTGAAACGGCCAAAACGCGCCGATAGCGATAGAGCAAGCGTGGGAAAGCTTGCAAGCGTTCACAACGCAACACTAGGGAGAGACAGCATGTGGTTCAGTGATAATAGTCGAGAGCGTCAAAAGGGTTTCAGCATGCCCGAATTGATCGCCACTGTGGTGATCATCAGCGTGCTCGCCGCCGTCGCCATTCCACTCACCATTCGCCAACGGGCGAAGGGCGTGGAAGCGAGCATGCAGACTCAACTATTGTCCGCTAGCACGACGCTACAGCAAACCCTCTCCGGTTGGCGTGGCACACCGCCCGACCAAGTGAACATCACCACCTCGGGCGGCTCGTGGAGCGCTATCAACGCTAGCAATAACACGACAGTGTACGCGAGTGGAGATGTTTCCGACGGCTCCACCGTTTCGGGAACGATTTGGGGCAACGGCTCATACTGTATCCAAGCCACCAACTCGGGTACGAGCGAGACTCTCAACTTCCGCTCAGACACGAAACAAGTATCGAGCGGAGCCTGCCCTGGAGAAGAATTCGGCGGCGGCAGCACCATCCCCGAGCCGGAGGCAAGTGGTGTACCCAACGCGCCCACGGGTGTGACCGCTACCAGCCCCACCCCCAACACAATCACTCTCACTTGGACAGCCATTTCTGGGGCGACACAATACACTGTTATGGTCCCCGGAAAGAACGCTGTGGCCACCACCGACACGACCGCCACCATCGTGGATGTGCGACCCGGCAACATCGCCGTCCAAGTCCGCGCCACCAACGCCAGCGGCACAGGCCCCTCCACCACCAAAGAGGTTCTAGTCACAGGCCCCGAACTATACCAGAATGACACAGGCAACCTCTTTACCCAGGGCGTAACAGTCAACAACGGCGGCGCAACCATCACCGGAACCACCACCGCAAACGGCAATATCACCGGTTCAGGGAATCTCACACGGACTGGATCTGCTAGCTTCACGAGCACGGGCAGCTTCGGCAACACGCTTTCCGTCACAGGAGGCGGCGCAAATATCACCGGCAACGAGAGCGTCACCGGAAACAGCACCACCACGGGCACCGGCTACTTTGGCAACCAGGTAACAGTCAATTACGGTGGCGCCGACATCACCGGCGCCGTAGATGTCACAGGAGACATCGTTGGCAACGGCAGCCTCACCCGGACTGGATCCGCTAGCTTCGGCAATAGTCTCTCGGTCGCCGCAGGTGGCGCCAACATTACCGGGAACACCGCAGTGACAGGAAACATCACAGGCACCGGCAACATTAACCGCACGGGGTCCGCGGTATTCTCCAGCACCGGCAGCTTCGGAAACACCCTCTCGGTCTCCGCGGGCGGCGCCAACATCACTGGCGACGTTTCCACCAACGGTAGCATCTTCCTCAACTCAACCGGCGCTCTTGGCGGGCTACGCATCCAGCGAGGCTCCAGCGATTCCTGGGCTGCTCTACTAACACCCATCACGATGAACGGCACCGTCCGCGACGGCAACCAACTCTACTTCAACGCAAACTCAAGCACTTGGACAACTGAGGGCAATCAGGGCGTCGAAGGGAACCTTTCTACGACAGGGTCCGGCACCATCGGTAATGGACTTACTGTCACCTCGGGCAACCTCAACCTCAACATGGGTAGCATCAACTCGGTTGGGGGAATCGGGACCTTCGGCAGCGTCGCCGCATCAGGCAACGGCATCTACAACGGCTACGTGGCCGCGGGCGGCACTCCTGCTAGCCCCTCAAGCGGTGCCGTCCACTCAACCAACTGGTTCCGCAGCGTCAACAACACTGGTTGGTATAACTCCACCTATAATACTGGCATCTACTCTAACGCAAACAACCAAGTTCGCACATACCCTGGGTCAGGATTTATGAGCGACCAGTATCTCGCCGCAACGACTTCAGTTATGGCCGGGCAGATGGGCGCTAGCGCATCCACTAACCCCGGGTTCATGTTCTGGGGAGGGCTCGGAATTGCTGGATTGGGCTACAACAGTTCAAACGACAACGTGTGGCTCAAAGTAGCGTCCGGGCGAAACGTCGTCTTCGATGGCGCTGATGCGACGGGCAGCGGCGACCGCGGACTCCACCCGGGGCAAGGGAGCACGAACCTTGGACGACCGTCGCAGCGGTGGGATACCCTGTGGCTTGTCAACGGCGCGTCAACGACTTCTGACAGACGCCTCAAGACTGACATTAGCGACCTCACTCCCGCCGAAGTGCGCGCCGCTCTAACTATCGAGCAAGGAATCGTAGGATTCCGCAAACTCGACGCTCCGGACACAGTGAAACAGCGTCGCATGGGCATCATCGCTCAAGAAGTGAAAGAAGCACTCGATAAGGAAGGTCTCGACTGGCGCAACTACAACTTCCTTAGCTACGAACATATCGAGAAAGAGTATCGCTCTCAATCCAACATTGACAACCTCGTCCCCGGGGAAGAAGACGGCTTCTGGGCCGTAAACATGGAGAGCATCAACTTCTTCATTGACGCAGCTCAACGGGAGCGTCTCAACGTCCAGGAAAAGAAGATTGCTGCGCTTGAGGAGAAGGTCACATCGATGGACGAACGCCTAGCGAAGCTCGAAGAGGCCGCGGGGATCGCTCCCTCGAGCGACACCGTCGCGTCCGCGAACGCAAGTCCCGCCTCTAAGGGCAAAGGCAAAAGCCTTCCTAAGAAGAAGTGAGATGGAATCGTATCCTTTTGAGAGTGTTTTGGGATACCCGGGTCGCCGATAGGTTCTGGGTATCCCAAAACACTCTAGGGAAAGGGTCGCTCACGGGCGCGCATTATGACCTCTATTCAACGACTGCAGAAGACTTTCGCTGGTGCTGTCGCGGCAACCACCGTGGGACTCATGCTGATAACCGCTGGGTGTAGCCTCCCCACATCGGGAGCTGAGGCAACTCCCACGGGAGCGCCGCCAGCGAGTTCGGGGCTCACTCTCGCGGACGCGTTGGCTGTTGTATCCCTCAACGCTCTTCTCTCGCAGGTGCCCGATGGGGACAAGCCGAAGGATGTCGCGAAGTTCCGCGACACTCTCAACAAGCAGATCAAGAATCCGAATGACAAGGTTGCGGATTTGGGCGTGGCACGCGTCTCGCTTACGGACAGTTTGGTGACCAATAAAGGTGCGGATGGGACGGTATGTTTTGAGGTGACTCCAGATACCGTGGATGAGATTGCACCGAGTCAAGCAACATGGGCGGCGTACGCGGTCCCGGGCGACACGGTAGAGGATACCAAGATCTTCCTGGGACCGGGAATTGAGGATTGCCAGCAGGGGAAGGAAGCCGCGGAGGCTGTCTCCGCTGACCCTGCGTTGGCGGCACAGAAGGCGGGTGAGACGCTGCGGCTCACCCTCGATGCATATAACGCGATTCCCGTATCCGCGCTCACTCCAGCAGGGTTGCGCCAATATGATCAACTGCGGGTGTGGGTTCAGGAGCAGAGCAATCCGAGTGCTCAAACGCCAGCAACTCCCTGAGTGCACCTCGCTGATTTTCTACTCGCAAACATCCGACAATCCCGCGAGAGTCCGTTAGGCACCTCTAGAACGCAAACGTTCTGCTGCTCGGAAGGTGGTACCGTGGCGCTAGAGAAGGTTACTCGAGAACGCAAAGATCCCCGACTGGGTACCGTGAAGCAAACCTACTGGGTACGCAAGAACGTGAAACCCACTAACGCTCACACGAAAAAGCCTCCCACGAAGCTGGAGATTTCCGCAAGAAGGAGCAATGGGGAGGCCACGCCGAGCACTCAGGAGACTTTTCAGGTCTTCACGGAGAAGATGGGCAGTAAATCACCGCCTCGCCAGGGGCCTGAGGTAGGCCAGTCGGAAGCACTCTTCACGGTCGCTAAAGCTGGCATAGAGCCGGTCGATTACTCGGACTTCGATTTGGTGAAGCTGCCCGTCAGCGGAGGTAAGCAGGGGCACGGCAAAGTCCTCGAGCAGTTTCTAGCTCGAGTCTTCTGGCCGAAAGCGCACCTAGACTCCGATCCGACGCGATTGTGGGATGTTCCCGCTGTCGAGAACAATGGCAGCGCGCTCATCCCGGCCGAACTGGCCGGACTGCCCGTTAGCATCAAAGTGCGTCGTTCCAATCGAAACAACCTTGAGATGGCGGATGCGGTGAGACAACGCGACATTTCTGAGCCGTTCCTCCTGGTCCACGCGAAGTACGCGAAACGCAACTTCGAGCAACGCATTACGGAACTCCGGCACACCGTAGTGTCTGTCAGCGATTGGCAGCAGTTTTGGGGGCCCGTAACAAAGAGACTGGTAGGAGAATTTGACTCGCTAGCGAAAGACAGGAGCATCTCCTACCGCGAAGCCCGCGAACAGTGCAAACAGTGGAAGAACGACAATCACGCCCTCCTCTCGCAATCTTCGATACAGTTGAACGCGAAGATTTCCGCCGATAAGAACGGTAGCTTGGGCGACCGTAGGGTACAGTGTTCTCTCAACGGTGAGCATTTGGAGCACTACTTCTCGAGCAACCTAACCCTGTTCAACCAGCCTCTACCCCGACTTCAATTTGTTTTCGACGAAGATGCGATCTAATCGATCGCAGCCGCAATGAACGAACCTCTCGCGGAATACCCGGCGGAAGTGTAATGAATGTGGTCGTTGGCCAACCACTCAGGATTTTGTTTTGAAGCGCTCTTCCAGTCGAGAACAACAAGATTGGAATGCTGTCGGGATGCTCGTTGCAGCACTCGATTAATGTTTTCCGCGCCGGTTCTCGCCACATTCATCCACACCACGGTCTTCCCAGATGCCACAGACATCATATTCTCCACTCCGCGGGCGAATGTTTCCGGGGAGAAGTCATTGGTCCCCAAGTCGACTATGACCACGTCCGACGGTGGAGCGTCACGAACTGCCTCAACTCCTTCTGCTGTCGTCATCCCAACCCTGGTTTCGAAGCGCATCTGACGGGTTCCCAGTTCGCGGGTGAGTGACTGCTGGCTTCCGACAGCAAGCGAATCGCCCACGTAAAGAATCCGCTGAGCGGATGACTGGATCGGTTTGCTTGGCACGGTTTTCCGTTTGTCGCCGGTTGGCCCCGCGGGAGGGGTAGGTGTTCGTGGGGCGGGCGTGGGCGTTACCCGCTCTGGGAGTGGGGGAAGCACCAGGGGCAAATCCTCACCTCGCGGCGTCTGGGTAGGGGTGGGGAGGAGAGTTGTCTCAGAGTGCCTCTCTGGCGCGTACTCTCTGACGAGGATCGCTTCCCCCGTCGGCGGGGAAGATGCTGGCGAGGGTTCGCCAGTTGGTGAGCCGCCGCAAGCCGCCACTAGTAGAAGCAGCGGGGGAATAATAGCGAGCGGGAGGGCTGGTTCCTTCATCGGTTAAAGTCGATTCGTGGGCGTGGCGGCTTCGGAGTGACGAGACGGGGGAGGATGAGTCGCGCCAAATATGGCTCTAGTTGTGCTCCATTGGGTGTCACCGGCTTAGAAAATAGCCTGTCTAACATTTCGGGAAGGCTCTCCGCAGCAACAAGTCGAAATGGTGCCCGTTTCCAGTTGTCGTCGTAGGGGACGAACACTTTCTGTTGCGCGATACACACGACAGCCGATATTCGTGCTCCGTTTGGGAGGGCGCGCTGCCATGCGGTTTTTGCGGCTTGGATACGAACTCGCCCTTCTGGGAAGCGAACGGTTCCGCGAAGTATTGCTCCGGTGGGAGTCACCGAATACTTTCGTTTTGCTTTCCAACGTTTGGAGTCTACGAGGATCACTTGGTCTCCCCGGAGAACAAGGTGGTCCGTGTCGTGCTGTTCCGAACCGGGCCACGTGGTCGAGTGAAAAACATACACACCAGGATGTGTTGCGGTGTAAGCATCGAGATATCGAGCCGTCATCTTCTCCCCCTCCAAACCCATCGCCACGTCACCATGTTTCGCCTTCTCAATGCCCCACGTGAGGGAAGCGCCTGGGGTGCCGAAGATTTGGCGGGCGCGGAGCTGCTCTCGGGTTTGTACAAGCGAGAGGGGTTGGGGTGAGTTGGTTGGGTGCACGACGCTGTTATCGGCATCGAGTCAAGGCCCTATTCCGAAAACACTGTACGGGCGGGTGGGGTGTATCCCGTACAGTGTTTTCGGAAACTGAGTGTTGTCAGGTGAGAGTAATCTTCACGGAGACGATGGACTCGGAAGCCCCCTGTGGGGTGAACTCGTAGAGTTCCGCAATCTTGGCTTCCCATTCGGGCGAGTGCTGAGCGGTACTATCGGTGAACCTTGCGGCGATCGCACGAGGCAGATATCCAAGCGTGTCTCCCGCGCTATCGCGCACGGCGACGGCATGGGAATCGTATGGGTTGTCTGGTTCTGGGGACAGGACAACCCTCGCCCCTTCGGTCATTCTTTTGATGGCAGGTTGATATTGGGTGACGCCAACAACACTGTACACGGTTCCTGGACGCTGAAATACCGGAACAACCAATTCGCTCATCAACCCAACCTATCTTCACGCTGATAGTCTCACTATATCATATCGGCTTTCGAGCCAACCGGCCCACAAGCGAGTTAGGTATTACCCGCAAGGCGATGGTGACGCAGGGAGGTGCGATGGCTGCAAGAACGAATCTCAACGTCGAAAAGGGAAAACAGGGCTTCCAACGCACTCAGAGTGGGAGCGTCATCCCCACAACAACAACGACCCCCCATCGAATCTCCACCGCCATCGAATCGATTCGTGTCGAGAAAGATTTAGAGACGGCATATCGTGCGTTCACTAAACTCTCTGAGACTCCACTCACCCCCGCTCAGCGAACGAGTCGTTGGTGGTCCAGCCTCTCCCCACGCCAGCAAGAACTCTTAGAACGCAACCACCCCCATGTGCTGTCGAATCGGGATGGCATTCCATTCCAAGTCCGTGACCGCATCAACAGGAAGTTTTTGGATGCGGATGTGAAGCGGATTTCCTCTGGAGTTGTTGACGATGAAGAGTATATGCATTTTGTGATGAACATTCGTGAAGCACTCCACACTCCAGGCCGCAGACGGACGCTCGTGCGATACCACCCTGAACACCGTGGCGATGGGTTCGTCGTGATCGGTTGCGGCGAGGTGGACAGCCCCGACGTCGAACAGGTGGCGGTAGTGGTACCGGGTTTTCGTGGGCGCCCCGAACGTAGGATCGGCTCTCTCGTGTCCGACACGGACCATGTGCTTGACGAAACACGACCCCTGGGGGGAGGGGCCGCCTGTGGGTTCGCATGGATCGGTTATCGCACTCCGGGCGTGCGCCAGCTACCTTCGCTGTCCGCGGCGAGGAAGGGTGCGGTAACCCTCCAGTCTTTTGTGGAGGGAGTAGACACTCAAACGAGCGCGCGGGTCACTATTGTGGGACACTCTTACGGTGGTGTGGTCGCGGCTTTGGCGGGGAATCAGTCGTCACAGGTTGATCGAGTGGTTCTAGTGGGCGCTCCGGGTGCCCCTATTGTTGCAGATGGGAAAGCGAGCAAAGTGTTTGTGGTAACTGCTAGCGATGACCGTATTGCAGCGGCCGACTGGTTTTCTCCACACAATCCACAAGAACGAGGCGGGCGGCTAATCTCGATTGAAGGACAACCGGGGTCCGAGCTGAACCACGGGCATAACAGCTATTTTCAACCGGGTGGCGCGGCCGTGCGCGCTATCGGCGATGTTGTGGCAGGGCGGACTCCCGATAATCCACCTGCTCGCCGGAGCGCCGGGGGATGGGGGTCCCGGGTGAGAGGCGCACTCCGCAAAGCTGCGGCTCACTGGGAGATTGAAACCGCTTGAATCGCTGCTTAGCCGAGATTAGTCCCTTTGGGGGATTCAGCTTTGCCGCAAAACCTCCCGATACGACTACTAACAGTAGTGTTCTCGCCTGGAATGTCACCACCCGTTGGTGACGGTCGGTGAGCGCATTAGCCCCCACTACACGGGAGGGGGTGTCGCATGGAGCGTATGCGACGGGCGCCACAGAATAGGATGCTTGCGCGCCAAAACCCTGAGGGGGATGCCGGACTCACCCTGCTGGAATTAATGATTACCATCGTGGTTCTCGCGGTGTTAGCGGCAGTTGTTGTTCCCGTTTGGAGGGGAGTGACCGTTGCGTCCTTCGGGTCCGCCACCAACTATGGGCTCATGGTCGCCAGCGTGAACAGTCAAGGGCAGCCGAACAAACGCTGCTAACCGACCGCCAAACGCTTGCACAGCAGCATCTTGCGTGGTATAGTGGGTCTATGGCCCAGAAGGGCCTTCTCGGGAGGTTGCTGTGAGTAAGAATTTGTTTGTTGGTGTTGGGGTGGGGCTATCTGTCGGTGTTCTCGGACTGGGCGCTATCACCACCCCCGCCATCGCTGTCACCCCCTCAAACCCCGTGCTCATCTGCTCCAAAGATGGCAACTGGATGGACACAGGAACTTTCACCAAGCCAAAACGCTGTCTTGATGCGACTGGAGAGCCGGATAAGGACCTCATTTCACTTAAATATACGAGCAAGTGGGGCGGGAAAACTGTTCGCGCGACAGGCAAAGTGGTCGACGAAGCTGGTGGTGTCACTCGACGCCTCCAGGTGAAGCTGGCGAAGCTCGTCTCCGCAGGCAATGTCAGGCACTACTCGGTTGTCAAGATTCGCGCCACAAGCAAAGATAAGTGGTACGTTTTCGCTCGCCCGTGGGTGTAAGAACCAGCCGATAAGAAGCCCATGAAACTATCCGAATACGCGAAACAGCATGATATAACATATCGTACAGCGTGGAATAGGTTTAAGAAAGGTCGAATCCCCGGCGCGTTCCAAGACGACACCGGACATATTATTGTTCCACACCCCACCGAGGCGCGCTTACCGAAAGCCGCTGTATACGCTCGAGTGTCATCGCACCCGCAGCGGGATGATTTAGAGCGGCAGGTGGAACGGCTGACCGCGTACGCTGCTGCTCGTGGTTATCAAGTGGTGCACGTGGTGAAAGAAGTCGCGAGCGGGGTGAACGATGAACGGCCGAAACTAGCGAAACTATTACAGGAAGAGGATTGGGGTACGCTCGTCATAGAACACCGCGACCGGTTGACGCGGGTTGGTTTCAACTGGTTTCCCACCCTCCTCCAGCTGCAAAACAGGCGAGTGGATGTGGCGAACCTCGCTGTGGAAAACACGACGGATTTGATGGATGATTTCCTCGCGATCATGTATTCGTTCGCGGCTAGAATGAGTGGGAAACGAGGCGTGCGCAAACGCGTCGCCAACACTGCGAACGCGTTTACGGAAACCGCGTCGGAATGACCACTCCTAGCACACGATCGAGCGCACCGAAACTCACGGTGATGCGAACATACTCGTTGCCATCCGCCGCGAACCAAGGGAAGCTAGATCGTGTTGCCGCGGTGCTGCCTGAGTATCAGGCTACGGTGCGGAGTATGCAAGCGTGGCAATACCGCAGACTGTTAGATGGGGACACGCTGTGGAACCGTGCCGACATGAAACACGTCGACTCAAACCTGTCGGAACGATTCAAACGGTCAGCGTTGAATCATGCGGTTGCCGGGCTGAAGTCGTGGCAAACATTGATGCAAGACGAATTCCGCACGCTGGTCACCCGCAGCACACTGCCGGTAGAGGTGAAGCGAGACTTGTATCGGGTCAACGTGAGGCAAGCGTGGTATCACCCGAGGCTTCACCTTCCCGTGATCGTTGTCGACGAGACGACGGGTCGTGAAACACAAACCGGAGAGACGCAGCCGGTTCCCCCCGCAACGTTGAAGTTGGCCCGCCAGCTGGTGAAACACGTGAAACGGCACCGCGTGAGCGTGCCCAACCTGTCCCGATCCCGCACCATGCTGCTCGACGGGCCGGTAGCCCAGTTTGAACCGTCACGCAGCGACACATTCTCTCATTGGGTGCGAATCTCCACCCTGACGAAGAACGAACCAGTGTGGATACCCCTCGACTCGTACCCCCACGCCGCCCAATCGATTGGGCGGTGGGCGGCGCTCACCCAAGTGCGAGTGGACCGTGACGGTTCGGTCACGTTCAAACAAGTGAAGAAGAGCGCCCCCACCCCGCTTCTCGAACACGCCAACGCGGATGACGATCCGAGCGTGCTCGGATTAGACTTTGGGATGCGCACCCTGTTCGCGTCTACCGCCGGAGACCTGGTCGGACGCACCCTCTACCCGTGGCTAGTCGAAGTAGACGCGCAACTCACGCAACTGACGGCGAACCTGCAACGGCAAGGCATCAAACCGACAACGAGCAAACGATACCGCCGCTTCCAACAACGCATCCGCGACCACGTCACTAACGAAGTCAACAGGTGTTTGAACAGGCTCGTCGAACTACACAACCCGAGCGAGATCGTGGTGGAACGGCTCGACTTCCGCTATGGTGGTTTGTCGAAACGGTTGAACCGGATCCTCACCCGGTTGGGTCGTACTACTATCGCCACGAAACTGAAAACGCTCACCGAAACCCGTGGGATTCGTGTGACACTCGTCCCCGCCGCCCATTCCAGTAGGGAATGCGCTGGCTGTGGGTACGTCGATAAAGCGAACCGGAAAACCCAACACGTGTTCATGTGCGGGTTTTGCGGGCGGCATTGCAACGCTGACGCGAACGCGTCTCAAGTTGTCAAGTCACGACGTTCGTGGCCTGTAGAGACGCGTTGGCATAGCCGAGCAACCCTCTTGGAGCGGTTAGACGCCGCGTTCGAACAATGTTGGGGTGTTCACCCTAGCGTGATTCGAATGCGGCGCCGACTAGTTTCCAGCGAGTCGAACCCACGCCCAACCGCAGACGGGCTAAACGTTCACTACCACGCTCCTCGCGTGGTATAGCGTTAAACTTGACGCGTGGAATCATTTTCCACGAAAACAGAGACTGTGAGAACCAGCAAGCGTTTCGCTGTCGGCCCGTTCGGGTATAGTACGGGTGGACCCCGACGCTCTCCGGAGGCAAGCAAATGGACACTCGAGACACGCTACATCTCCTAGCGCGCCAAGTCGCTCGGTTTGGGGTTGTCGGCATCGTTGCTTTTATCGTGGACGTGGGAGTGTTCAACATTCTTATCCTCACGGTTCTCGAAGAGAAGCCGCTCACCGCCAAAGTCTTTTCCAGCCTGCTCGCGATCGCCGTTGCTTACACTGGAAACCGATCGTGGACCTTCCACCCGGACAAGCGGCCTGGCAGCGGGGCAGGAGCCGGAGCTCACCATCACTCTATCCCCCGCCAGTTCTTCTATTTCATGATGGCGAACGGGATCGCGATGTTAGCGAGTCTCGCTTGCCTCGGATTCTCCCGCTACGCGCTTGGTCTCGACAGCCCAATCGCCGACAATATCAGTGCCAACATTATCGGTATTGGACTAGGCACAGTCATCCGGTTCTACCTCTATCGCACATGGGTATTCCCCGAGTCCGAACGAACGCGAGAAGGACGTCCCGCCGATGTTTCCCTTTGAGCCAAGAGAACGGGAACGGTAATGCGAGAATACTTCGCACGGTTTCGTGCGCACCTAGTCGAGCGCGGGACACTGTACAGCATCATCATCGGCGCCAGCCTGATTATCGCCGGGGTGCTGGGGGTGGTGGTCATCGCGAGTAAAGACCAACCAAACCCAAGCGCGATTTCCTACACTCCCGCCGAATGGAATGCGAGAGCCTCCAGCGGAATTCCCACCAACGCGCTCCCCAACGACATACTCACCCCCCTCCCGAGCCAAACTCAAATGGGCGCCACCCCCGTAGCGATCACCTCGCCAGACGCACTAACAACTCAACTGCGAAAACTCTCGAGTGAAAACAAGGCTCAAGACACGGTCATCAACAGCGCCACCCAGACGGTGGTGACCAGTGTTTCCCAAAACGGAGAACCCACGACTATCGCAGCCCGGTATCTACCCACTCAAGCGGAAGCACTATCCAACTCCCTCGCCAGCATGGGGATCCCCGTGAGCGTTGTCACGAGCCCGGCTACCCCGCCCACGACACTGTTTGAGGATACAACCGCTGTCGCGGGCGGACCTCCGGCGGACGGACCCAGTGGTCTCACCTGGTTTGTCGTTCTTAGTTTTATCGCCCTTGTTCTCATGCTTACAACAGCCTTCTGGTGGAAGAAGCGACGCGAAGCTAAACTCCAAGCCATCCTCGATGCCAACGATAAGAGCCCCAAGGATGTGCATGGCAACTCGGTTGAAGTGCCGAATGTGACTTTTGCGGATGTCGCCGGGGCTGAAGAAGCCGTGGAAGACCTCCAAGAGTTGGTAGCTTTTCTCACCGACCCGACCCCCTACGAGAAGGTGGGCGCGGTCGCCCCTAAAGGTGGCGTTCTTGTGGGCCCCCCGGGAACCGGGAAAACTCTGATAGCGAAAGCGGTCGCCGGGGAAGCCCGCGTGCCGTTCTACGCGGTAAGTGGCTCTGACTTCATGGAAATGTTCGTGGGCGTGGGTAGCAAGAGGGTGAGGGAACTCTTTGCCCGGGCGCGAAAACATCCTGAGGGAGCTATTATCTTCATCGACGAGATTGATGCTATCGGGCGCAAGCGTGGGGATAGCGTCAACCAACATCCCGAACAGGAAGCCACCCTGAATGCCATGCTGGTGGAGATGGATGGTTTCCGGAACTCGCGGGTAATCGTTTTAGCCGCAACAAACCGTGTCGACGTGCTAGACCCCGCCCTCTTGAGGCCCGGCCGCCTCGACCGGCGAGTTCAAGTGCCCCTTCCCGATCGTCGCGGCCGCGAGCAGATTCTCCAAGTGTATCTGCGTGACCGCCCCATAGCAGAGGGGGTCGACGTAGAGTTGATTGCTCGCCGAACCCCAGGAATGTCGGGAGCGGACTTGGCGCAACTGGTAAACGAAGCCTGCCTACAGGCCGCTCGGGAACAGTCCCCACTCGTGTCGGCAATACATTTCGACGCCGCAGTAGCCACCGTCGCGATGGGTAAAGCACGGTTGAGTGCTGTGGTGACGGAGAACGATCGTGAGGTGACAGCCTGGCACGAGGCGGGACACACGGTCGCAGCCATGGTGTTGCCTGACGC
>CXWK01089321.1_pt1 | contig 43574 bp, 41 predicted proteins | sample 590851 | NCBI WGS metagenome assembly CXWK01 (sample SAMEA3498364, study PRJEB10139) | wastewater metagenome | biome: wastewater treatment plant; material: activated sludge | place: Denmark | collected 2014-08-01 | reverse complement strand
CAGTACTCAGTAATAATCATCATGCCGGCTGAAACTGCTAAACCAACAAGGCTGGCTAGGAATAAGTTTGTCGAGGAGAAGATTGCGTTGCCTGCCCACATAGCGTCAGTAATAAAGTAAAAAGAAACTGCAGATAAAACAACAGCTACGCCAAGACCCTGGTATAAAGTGCCCATAATCCGGCCACCTGTGAGACGGGCAAAGAAAGAACCAATTATGGAAGCAAAAATTCCACCAGACATTAATGCGAGCGGATAATAAATAACTGTTTCAGAACCAGGAATTAAGAATTCACCAAGCAGGATTGCAGCGATTGCAGTAACAACATAAGTTTCGAAAATATCGGCAGCCATTCCGGCATCGTCACCAACGTTATCGCCTACAAGATCAGCGATAACAGCAGGATTTCGAGGATCATCTTCTGGAATTCCAGCCTCGACTTTACCAACCATATCACCACCAACGTCTGCGCCTTTTGTATAGATTCCCCCACCGAGTCTAGCAAAAACTGAGATCAAAGAAGCCCCAAAACCTAACGAAACTAAAGCTGGGATATCAAGTGAATATTGGTAGAAGCCATAAGTTACGCCTAAAGCCAAGCCAACAACTATAAAACCTGTGACTGCTCCGCCTTTAAAGGCGACATCAAATGCCTGAGCTAAACCTTTTTTTGCAGCTTCAGCGCATCGGATATTTGCTCTAACGGCTACAACCATACCGACGAGACCGGCAACAGCTGAGAATAAAGCACCGATAACGAAGCCGATTGCACTATTTAAGGAGATGAAGAGACCAATCAAAACAGTTATTACTAGAGCAACTAGGGAGATAACCATGTATTGTCGGGTTAAATATGCGGTAGCACCTTCCTGAATGGCTGAGGCGATCTCGCGCATTTTGTCGTTACCTGTAGGGAGTTTTAAGATCAACCAAGCAAGAATGAGTCCATAAGCCGTGGCTGCGATTGAGCCGGACCAAATAAAGTAATTAATAATTTCAGGTGTAATAGTGAATGCCATAACTTAACTGCGGCAGCAATTGGGTATTAATACAATATTGAGTAGGGAGAATGCAAGAGGTAATTTGTCATTCCCGCGCAAGCGGGGATCCAAAAAAACAATCGTTAGGATTGTTGCGGATTATGAGGCTTTGACTGAAGCAGACTTGAAACTGGAACTTCTAATGCTTTTGCTACATTTTGAACTGTTTTAGATGTTGGATTCGCTTTACCAGCTTCAATCCTTCTTAAAGAAAACACGTGAATTCCTGCAGCTTCAGCTACGTCTACTTGTCTTTTTTTCTGTTCTTTACGAAGACGTTTAATACTATTGCCTAATATACTCGGAGATAAATCTCCAATACTTACTTGCTGTGATAAATCTGCAGGAATTAAACCATTACGTAGTAAAGAGTCAATAACACCGCGAATAATATCTGCTCCAGCTCTATAACTTCTCTTATCTAATTGTTCTGCAATTTCTCTAAATTCAGTTGCCATAATTATTCTTCTCTGCTCTTCTCGATGACTTCTTTAGCTTTTTCTGCATTCCCCCAACCTTTTAATTCAACAGTAACCTTCTGCAAATCCTTATAATGGGCAAAGAAATGTTCAATTTCTTTTTTGATGTGAGGAGATAGATCTGAAAGATCTTTAATATGATTAAATCTAGGATCTTTAGAAGGGACTGCAATAATTTTTTCGTCTTTTTCGCCATCATCAACCATGAATAAAACGCCAACAGGACGAGCGGAGACAAGTGCTCCAGGGAATGCTGAATGATCCAGTAAAACAAAAGCATCAAGATGATCGCCATCTTCACTTCTAGTCCCAGGTATAAACCCATAGTCATAAGGATGGGCCATGGCGGTATAGTTAACACGGTCAAGCTCAATAAGTCCGAACTCTTCGTTGAATTCGTACTTATTTCGAGATCCTTTTGGAATCTCAAGAACTACATATATTTCGTTTGGAAACTTTTTACCGACACCAATATTATGCACTGTCATTTTAGTATATCAATAATCTTTGGGGTTACCTAGAGATTAATTTGATTAAGGAATTATACTAAAATTTAAGACTTATAGTCAAATATATTGAGTTATTCGCAAGTTAAAGGCACCATAGTAGAGTATATTTCCTTGCCTTCATCAAGCGATTGTTTTAAATCGGTGCTTTTAGAGTGGACTATCCTCAATCTTGCAACAGTCCCTTTTGGAACTGTAACCCATTCTGGGATCTCGAAAGATTGCTCAGCGGATCCCGTAAACGGTGCGTCGGGATGAAAGCGACTTAATCTTTGCGGGGTCCAAAATATTAGTAGAGAATCCTCATTACTTCTATAATTACTTACGACTTTGACTTGTATATGCCTTCCCTCAACACGATGTGCTGGGAGTTCATTATCTTCACAGGAATATGATATTTTGAACGATGGATCATTATTGATAGACCCCGAAAGAGCTGCATAAGCCATTATCCCAACCCCTGTTAGGACACTAAGCGTTTCAATTTTAAAATTACGCAACACTCGTAGGTTTCCTAATAAATTCGCAGTTTTGTGCCTAGTATCTCTTTTTTGATATGATTCGGGATTAGGAATTGCCTCAGCGACCATTCACGAATTATACTTTATAATTCTCTATAGGTCTAGACAAATTAAGCGAAGGCGGGTGGAATTGTGGAATGGATCTTTTTGACTTTTGGAAATGGGCTTCTGATTAGGGCGATTTCCAGTACATGGTCCATATGTTTGACTGTGTGGAACTTTAGATCTGCAACAATATTTTCCGGAATATCTTCCAGGTCCTTTTTATTATTTTCAGGGATAATAATATCTTTAACACCAGCTCTGTGAGCGGCGAGGACTTTTTCTTTTAAGCCGCCGATTTCTAAAACCCGGCCTCTTAAGGTGACTTCACCAGTCATAGCGATGTCTTTTTTAACAGGGATTTTAGTAAAAGCTGAAACAATAGCGGTAGTTAAAGCGATTCCAGCAGAGGGACCATCCTTAGGAACTGCGCCTTCCGGAACATGAACATGAACGTCTACTTTATGGAAGAATTTTTCATTTAAGCCTAGAGCAGCCCAACTTGAACGGACATATGACATTGCAGCTTGAGCTGATTCTTTCATAACGTCGCCTAGTTGACCGGTTAATTGAATTGCACCTTTACCAGGCATTAAAGTAACCTCGATAAACATAATTGATCCGCCAACTTCACTCCAAGCAAGGCCAGTCGAAGCGCCGATCATATCTTCAATTTCAGCGAGCTCAGGTAAGAATTTAACTGGACCTAATAATTTTCTGACGACTTCTTCAGTGACCGGATAGCTAGATTTAATTTCGCCTTCAGCAATTTTTCTGGCTATTTTTCTGATTACTGCGGAGAGTTCCCGCTCTAAACTTCTGACTCCGGCTTCACGAGTGTAGCCATCGATAACCTGATAAATAGCATTGTCATCAAAATCTAGTTTGATTTTAGAATTTTTTAGTCCGTGAGACTCGATTACTTTTGGTAATAGATGGTTCTTAGCGATATTAAACTTTTCATCCCGGGTATAGCCTGGATAAGTAATGACTTCAAGACGATCACGCAGTGCTGGAGGAATAGTGTCAAGCATGTTGGCTGTGGTTATAAACATAACGTTAGACAAATCGTAAGGCACTTCTAAATAATGATCTGAGAAGGAATGATTTTGTTCAGGATCAAGCGCTTCAAGCAAGGCTGCTGAAGGATCACCTCGGTAATCGGCTCCGATTTTATCAATTTCGTCTAACATAAAAACCGGATTCGAAGTTCCAGCTTGTTTGACTGATTGGATCATACGGCCTGGCATAGAACCAACATAAGTCCTTCTGTGCCCTCTAATTTCTGCTTCGTCTCTGATACCACCGAGAGAAACTTTAACGAATTTCCGGCCTAAGGCTTTGGCGATTGATTTTCCAATTGAGGTTTTTCCAGTGCCCGGAGGTCCGGCGAAACATAAGATTGGGCCGTGGAGTTTGCCTGATAATTTATAAACGGCTAAGTATTCCATAATACGCTCTTTAACTTTTTTAAGTCCGTAGTGCTCGGCATCTAAAACTTTTTCGGCTTTTTTCATATCGATTTTTGTTTTAGGTGCACCTTTCCAAGGTAAATCAGTTAGCCATTCAATGTAATTTCTAATATAGGCGGCTTCAGGATTATAAGAGGACATTTTTGCCAAACGACCAAGCTCTTTATTAGCTTTATCACGAACTTCTTTAGGCATGCTGGCTTTGCGGATTTTAAGTTCAAACTCACGGACTTCGGAATTTTCAGAAGCTTCACCTAACTCTTCTTCGATTGAGCGCATTTGCTCTCTTAAAATCGCTTCTTTAGTCATTCGGGAAACCCGCTCCTGAGTATGTGAGGATATTTTTTGAGAAATTTCCAGAATTCTGATTTCTTTAGCGAGTAATTCGGAGACTCTTTGAAGTCTTTCTGAGGCGGCAACCATTTCTAATATTTGCTGTTTATCGATTGTTTTAAATTCGATCATTTGGCAAATTGTATTAACCAGTTGATTCGGATCATCGCTGGAGGAAATTAGAGGCCAGTTTGTAAGTGAGGACATATCAAATAACGGATTACCGTTGAGTTCGAGGTATTTTCGTAATTGTTCTCGGACGGTTCTAATTAAAGCTTCTGTTTCTTCATTTCTCTCATATAGTTCTGGAATTTCTTCAATTTCGGCTTCTAAATAATTATCAGTCTGGGTGAAGCCTTTAATAAATACGCGGGTTAAGCCTTCGGCACTAAGTTGGTATTCATTATCGACTTTTAAAATTCTTTTGATTAAACAAACTGTGCCTACCTGGAATAAATCATCTTTTTTGGGATCATCAATGCGCTCATTCTTTTGGGCAACGAAGACAACTAAACGGTTGGTGGCCCAAGCAGCATCAAGGGCCGCGCGTGATTTGGGACGGGCTGAGACGATTGGGACGGTGTTGCCAGGGAAAATTACAGTGCCGCGCAGCGGACCGACTGGTAGAGTTTTACTTAGTTTAATAGGGTTAGAAATTGGATCCATAGGCAAAAAGTAGCTAGTCGCCAGAGTCCAGTGACTAGAATATAAAGTAGGGGTATTTTATCAAAAATGTTGGCTAATACCTAGACTCCAAATTCTCGACTCTAGAAGCTTTTGTTAGCAGTAATATATCATGAGTGCTAATAGTTGTCAATACAACTCTTGCGAGCTTCGCTCGTAACAGTCAAGCTTAATCTTTTAAAGGAAGTTGATATCCTGCGGGAATATAGCCTGAGGGAAAACCATGCTTACTTCTAAAATCATAAATATCGAGCACGCGTTTTACACTCTCACTCTTTGGAAGAATCCTGCCTAAAAATCTGGCTGCTCCCTCAAGGAGTACTTTATCTAATAAGCTTGCAGTTATTCCTAGCTTTGATTCCTCAACGAAAAGCGCGAATTCCGGTGTAAATTTTCTTGCCATGGCTCCTATTTTATAACATAGTTTCTAATAATCAACTCCTGGTTTGGCTAGGAAGCCTTTTTCGAAAGGGTGTTTTATTGGCATCATTTCGGTTACTAGATCGGCGTGTTTGAATAGTGAAGGCTTGCCGTGGTGGCCGGTTAAAACTAAGTCGAGGGTTTTTGGTTTATCCTTTATTAGTTGAATAACCTGTTTTTGGGTGACCATTTTTCCAGCAATCGCTCCGACTATCTCATCTGCAATAACTACCTCATAATTTCCGGAGACAACTTCCTTATATAATAGTTCGTATGTTTGCTGGGCCATTTTTTTGTGGTCTTTGATATCAGATTGGTCATCGAAGATTTTAACGAAACCTAAACCGCCTTGAATAATTTTGACGTAAGGCTTTAACATTTTGATGCCTTCCAGCTCACCTGAAAACCAGGTTTTGCCAAACTGGATAATTAAGACTTTTCTTTTGTAGCCTGCGGCACGCAAAGCGAGACCTAAGGCGGCAGTGGTTTTACCTTTGCCTTCACCGGTATAAATAATAGTTAAACCGTGCTTTGTTTCTTTAAAAGTTTTCTTTCTTTTCATATTGAGAGTATCTTAAATATTTGTATTCCATAGCGCAAGTGGATCAGTATTTAATATTACACTTACCGCATTTACCTGTACCGCATAAATGATCACCGCATTTTTTGCAGTGAGTTACTTCACCTGAAGATAAACCTCCACCTCCTATAGTATTTATTCTCATGCCTGAAATTCCGGAATAATTAGCTATTATGTCCTGAATTGGATTTGAGCCAAAATCTATTGAGGTTCCACCTAATTCTCCGCAAAAAGCTCCGGCTGTTTGAGTGCGTCTTTGTAAGTCAGCCATTAAAAGTGCTTTATCATCCGAGAAAGGGTTTTGTTCGATTTTATAGCTGGGTAAATTCAAAGGATTTGAGGACTGAGCTTTAATCAAAGCTTTTGCTCTCTCTCTTTCTTGCTCCTCCTGTTGATATTTTTTCATTAACGAAACAGTTTCGTTGGTAAATTTACCTATAACTTGATCTTGAATGATGTTATCTGGAGTTCCCAATGAAATTTGCCTGACTAGCCAATGAGCTACTGGACTTGAAGCTTCCGATTCAATTCTTTGTCTTAAAGTTTCATCTTGAGCAAAAAGCATAGTGTTTTCTAAAATGCCGAACATTTTATCCGAACCCTCAACTTCTTGTTTTGCTTTATAAAGACCTCTTATAACTTCTGTCCCTGAGAGGGCACCCTTGACTACTTTTATAGATCTCATTAACTTATCAAGGAATGGTCTCTCTTGTTCATCCTTAAAACCCGCTTGATAAACCTCGCCTTGATGACCATTCATGAATGAATCCAAAGTTTCAGTTTTAGCATCAGCTTTATAGGAATGAACCAAAAGTCTTCTTGCGCCTGGGGCTCCAGTTAGGCGGCCTACATACTGATATCCATATTCAATGTTATATTTTCTAACCCATTCGTCTTCCCATTCCTCAGCCCTGGGGGAAGCCCACATTAAAGTAACCTCTTTACCTTCTGGGTCTTCCGGCAAATTATTTACCAAATTTTCGACTAAACTTATAGCAGAGTGATCATTCCCCCTCCTCCATCCCGAAATTGTTTCAGTAATACTTTTTCCAGTTTCTAAATATTCAGGAGAAGTAATTACCGTCTTACCTTCAGAATTTTTAGTTTGCAGGAAGGAGTGAACGGTTGCTGTTTGCTGAGCCTTAGCTTGAAATAGAGGATCACTAATTATTAAATCCCCATTTTTATTCTTTTGAGCCGTTATTGACTCCTGAATAAATGAGGTACCATCTCTTAATATTGCTCTATAGGTATCTACTCCTGCTAACTCTTTATCACCTGTTGCTTTAAGAATTTGATTATAAAGAGTTCTATATGGAGCGACACTAAAAGCAATTTGTTTACCTGTTACTTCTTCAGCTTCTGGTTTGTCTAACTTGACTTCAATTACTTTTTTAGCAGTTTCTATTTCAGGATTTGTGGGTGAATGTTTAATAATTATTGTTCCAATTTCTAGAGAAGGGATTCTCAGGTCTGGATTCGGGGGCTTAACAGCTTCCAGTGGATTACCAAAAACCGACTGGACAGTTGGCTTTATGAATGGGTTTATTTTTTTAAGTCGGTCAGAATCCTCTTGAGGAGGACATAAAGTTTCTATGTTCATAATTTTTAATGTCTCGACGAGAAATTTTGGGGACTAAAAAGCCCTTCGATTTTTTGAAGGGCGAAAGAATTACTTTGACCCTCATGCTCGTGAGATATTACTTATCAAAAGCCTTCGACCCGGCTATTACGGTTGCGGCACAGTGTCTGAGTTACACAGACTTCGGAGCTTTTGATTATTTAACTGGTTAACAACAAGTTTCCATAATTTTTCCTAACACATTGAGTATCCGCAGGAGTAGCATTTCTTACAGCCCTCTTCGAATACAAAACTCGCCTGTCCGCATTCCGGACAAAGATCAGCGGTTTTTTGAGTTGATTCCGTTATTAACGGCATTTGAGAAGTGATGACATCATCGGCACCAGTATTTTCGACTGGGGATGCAGCTTCTGTTTCCATTGTTAAATTAAGAGGGACAGTTTCAATTTTTTCTGATGGATTTTCTGCAGTTATAGCTAAATCTTCAGCTAAAGCTTTCGCAATAGCGTCAGCTAAGGACATAACACGATCTTTGCCGAATCCAACGTGGGAAGCGCCGCCAATTCCCCGGAGTTGGGCTGAGATTTTTTGGGCGACTGTTTTAGGATCAGCGTTTGAAGCACTTCTGGCGAGTCTTAAGGAAAGAGAGACTAGGCGGCCCATTGCTTCAGCATCAGCCATTGTATGCATTCCGCCTTTACCGACAGTAATGAAAACTTCGAAAGGATTGTCCTGTTCGTCGCGGTTGATAGTAATAAAGCCTTCGCCGACCGGAGTCTGCATTTTATAAGTGCGGCCCCTGAGGATCATTGGGCGAGAAACTACTGTATCCTGAGTGACAGCAGAATTCATTTCGGGTTTGGCTTGTTCTTTTTTCTTATCGTCCTCATGATACAAAACTCCTGCCCTTGAGCCATCCCTGAAGAATGTCACTCCTTTGCATCCAAGTTTATAAGCCTGCATATAAAGCTCTTTGACCTGATCAACTGTGAAGTCAAAAGGTGCATTGGCTGTTTTAGAAATTGAGGAGTCAGTGTAGCCCTGGATTAAAGCCTGAACTTTAACGTGGTCCATAGGACTCATATCATTGGCTCCGACGAAATAATGAGGCTTATCCCGACCGGGATTTTCTTTTACCCACTGCTCATACAAAGGGTGATAAATAACGTGCTCGCCTATTCGGTCTTTTCTGGTGAATTTAAAATCAAAAACTGGTTCGATTCCTGAGGAAACTCCGGCCAATAATGACGTGGTCCCGGTCGGAGCCTGGGTTAAGATAACGGCGTTTCTAATGCCCTGATTTTGGATTTTACTTCTGATTGGCTGAGGCAGCTGCTTTATGAAGTGGCCCTGTAAATATTTTTCCGAGTCAAACATCGGGAAGGAGCCTTTTTCAGCGGCTAAGTCAGAAGATGTGTCATAAGAGGCATCTCTAATTGTTTTGTATATTTTTTCGATAACTGGTTGAGCATCTTCGGAACCGTAGGCAAGTTTCATCTTGATTAAGGCATCACCTAAGCCCATCGTACCGATGCCGGTTCTTCTAATATCTTTAGCTTTTTTCTCGTTTTCTTCCCAAAAATAATAGTTGGCATCAACGACGTTATCCATAAATCTCATAGCGACTCTGACTTTATGGTCAAGATCGTCATAATCGAACACCCCTTCATCATTAACAAAGGCCGAGAGATTCATAGCGCCTAAGTTACAGACTGCCCATTCACCTAAAGGCTGTTCACCGCAAGGATTGGTGGAGAGTAACTTTTCAAAGTACCAAGTATTTCCCCATTTATTGCTTCGCTCAAGGAAGTGAAGACCTGGCTCAGCGGACTTCCAGGCTGAAGTGCAGATTTGATCCCAGATTTCGCGCGCAGGCATTCTGGTGTATTCGATAACCGGCTTACCCATTTCTGTCCAGTTTTCCAAAACGCCGTCCCACTTTTCATCATATTCTGGATCGGAGACATCTGGAAAAACAGTTACCCATTCTGCATCAGCTTCAACAGCTTCCATAAACTTATCGGAAACACAAACTGAAAGATTTGCACCGGGAATAGATTTTCCATCTTCTTTAGCGTGAATAAATTCGATTACATCCGGATGCCAATCGTGAAGCATGAGCATTAGAGCGCCGCGTCTTGAACCACCCTGCTGAATAACGTCGTGATTGGCGGCTGAATATAATTTTGCCCAAGAGACTGGTCCTGAGGATGTGCCGTTAACTTTTTTAACTCTGGCACCGTGAGGTCTTAAAGATGAAAGATTGATTCCAACTCCTCCACCTCTTGCCTGGATTTCTACAGTGTGAGTGATGTTTTCCATGATGCCCTGTCTTGAATCTTTGGGAGAAGGGATAACATAGCAATTGAAGAATGTGACTTCATAGCCTGTGCCCGCACCGGAGAGAATACGGCCGGCTGGAACGAATTTAAATCCTTCCATGGCAGAATAAAACTCTTTTGCCCAATGTTTTCTTAAAGGATGGGTTTTTTCCATTTGAGCTATTCCAGCGGCGACTCTTTGCCACATTTCTTCTGGAATAAACTCGGTTGGTTCACCGTTAACGTCTTTAAGAGAGTAGCGATCCATAAAGACTTTTTGACGAATACCGTCCAATTCAGTTTTGGTCCGGATTTTTGGAAGTATTCCTTCATCAAAGGCTCTGTTTACATCTTTGATTTCGGCTTTTTTTGAGTTGTCTGCTGGGACTTGAATTTGTAGAGCGACTGCTTTATTTTTGTTTTTCATATACTTTTTTGTATTGTTGAATTGCTAAATGGCTAAATTGCTTAACTCTTTAACAATTAATTTTTAATTAACGACTCCAATTCTTTGGTGAAGTCGCTGGCCTGCTTAAATTGTCTGTATACGGAAACAAATCTTAAATAAGCTATTTGGTCTAGCTTTTTAAGTTCTCCGAGTACTTCCCGACCGATAACCTTGCTGTCAATCTCAGCTACATCCTTAGAGCGGATTTTACGCTCAAGTTTAGCGAGAATGGCATCTAGACTTTGATAAGCCGGACGCTTTTCGAGACATCTTTCAAGTCCCATTCTGAGTTTTTCAATATCAAAAGGCTGTCTTCTACCATCCCGCTTGATAACTAATAACTCAATTGCGCTTGCCCGTTCGTAGGTAGTGTAGCGTCTTTTACATTTCAGGCACTCTCTTCTACGTCTAATTTCACCAGTGCCTTTTACCGATCTTTTATCGATAACACTGCTCTGTAAGGATCTGCAAAATGGGCAATACATACAACATATTGTACCTCATTGGTCTTGAAGACTCAACATGTATTAATGTAAAAATAAGATTAACATATTGTCTTAGGTAACTGTCAATACACTAGATGTTGTATTAGACTAGCCTAAAATATAACTTGCGAGCTCAGCCAGGATTTTATTTTATGTAATTCCGGAGGATTTCTAAGAAACGATCGTAGTAACGATAGTAAATCCAGATATTTATAAGGATAAGTGAGGGGAAAATAAATGATTTTTCCAGCAAACCACCAGTTTTTAATCTAAGAAATCTAAGTGGCGGGAAACCGAAGCGTATTGGAATTGGAAAAAGCCAAGGAACGCCGTCACGGGTGATTGTATCCATTAAGAGGTGCGAGACAAAACCAATCATAAAAGCCCACCAGACTATATCCATATCGACTATTAAGACAGAGCTCATTGCCTGAAGAATTAACTTGGATCCTATACCAAATAAAGCGATACCTATTAAGGAGTGGGAAATAAACCGATGGCCTCCAAAAAGAGGAGCGAAGATTCTACCCCATACCGAACCCCCTCTAAGCCTACCCCAGAGAGTAGCTGTTGATTGATCGATATCAGGTGCCAACCCCCCGATAAAATTGGCGGAGATAGCAACNNAAGGCTGGGTGGCGATCACATATGATAAAGTGGTAAAGGCTGCCAGGTCGTGGGTTCTGCCGGTCATAAATCAAGTGTATCACGGGCATCACAAGTACCACGAGTATCACAGAGTCAAGAGCTAAGATCTATAAAGCTTTGACTCTACTCAGCGCGTGTGGTAGTTTTAAAGATAGATGCGAATTCAAGCACTTATATTAATCGCAATTGTTTTTACTTTTTTTGTTTTTTCGGTTGCAGCTTCAGTATCAGCGCACTAAATTACCCGACCCATTTAATTAACTGGATTTAAGAAAGAGAGAGATTATTTTGGAGAAATTGTAACTTTAGTCATGATATCTCCGACAGCTATTTCATCTACTATGTCCTGACCTTTAGTGACTTTGCCAAAAATAGTATATTTTGCGGGTAAGTCAGGATTATTTTCCAACATGATGAAGAACTGAGAACCATTTGTGTTCGGACCTGAATTAGCCATCGCGACTATACCTTTATCGTATTTGCGCTTTACGGGTTCGTCATTAAATCGATAGCCAGGGCCGCCTGTGCCGTTACCTAGAGGATCTCCTCCTTGAATAACAAAGCCGGGAACTACGCGGTGGAAAGTTAAATTATCATAGAATCCTTCGTTAGTTAAGAAGATGAAGTTAGTAGCGGCTTGAGAGGCTTCAGGATAAATTTCAAACTCAATATTACCTTTGGTGGTTTCAATAACAGCTTTTTTATTCTTCAACTGGGCGGCAGGCATTGGTGTTGGGGCTTCGGTATAAGATTTTTTGTCATTCATAATATTAGCGGCCTGTGTGGCTTCTCCTTGAACCGGCTGGGTAGGCTCGGGCTGAGTTGCGACGGACGGAGAGGGAGCCTGTGAAGTTGAACTAATCAACCGGGTAGCAATTATCCCGATAACGGCAACGATTGTTATAGCTATGAAAATTACTGTAAACGACTTCTCACTCATCCCAACAGGTTTTATACCACTATCATTCTTATTTGGCAAGCGGACCAGTCACAGGTCAACGGCCGAATAATGTGATCACTTTATTATCGTATGGCTCACTTAAAGTTATAGTAACTTTTATATCTTCTTTTTTCATGATAAATGTCAGGATTAGAAAACAAAGGATTATAAAAAAGAGCCAAAAAACTGTGTCATTCTTAATAAATTTAATAATTGTTTTGGCCACAAGGGTATTCTAGCAGGACTGTTTAGGAATTAAGTAGTTTTGCTACAACGACTAGTCTTTCGGAGTCAAGGAATCCGGCACAGGTATAGAGGGTTATCCTATTATCTAGTGAGTCTTTGAGGATTGAGGTTTCGGAAGGAGATACTTTTGTTACATATTCGACTTCAAAATCCTTTGATGAGTTGTCTGAGTAAACTATATTAATATTGTCTCCAGGTTTTACTTTTTTTAGATCAGCTAATAGGTTTGGCCAGTTATGACCGTAGAGAACACTATTTCCTTTGGCTCCTGGGATAGGGGTTGTTTTGAGATAGGAAATTGCATTAGGAAAAGCCTGCCATTTATTATTTTTGATTTCAGTAGGAGTAATCGAGAGAGCTAAGTCTATCGAATTAATTTTTAAACCTATCGGTTGTAGATCAGAATTTCCGTGGTCAGATGAGGCGATTGCTTCAGGCAGATCAAAAGCTAAGTTTTGAGGATTATATCTTTGGAACATAAGATAGCTGAAGGAGATAAAACTGATAAGACCTAAAACTAGAAATAGATTGGCCCAAAAACCAGACTGAGTTAGTTTTGTACTCTCAATATGCTTAGCCATTTTGTTTGGATAAATTTGTTGTTCTTCTTTTTAGAATAAGACCTAGAAGCAGAGATATTCCGGAAGTTAGAGCAGTACCTAGGACAAAAATAGTATTTCCAGTTGAAGCGAGACCTAAAACCTGACCTACTCCGCCTGATGATGAAGAAACTGAAGAACCACCTCCAGAACTATTACTTGTTGATGCTGAATCATTATTGCCTCCTGAACCGCCTGAACCATTACCTCCACCGGAAGATTTACAGCTGTAGTATGAATTTTTTGCCATGTAGGGGGCGCTTTCTAAGCCCCATAAAGCTCCGTTGGGAATATATATCCAGCCTTGAGCCTCCAAAACATTAATTTCAGATTGGGTTAAAGCGGGTATTTTCCAGAAATTTGTCTGAACACCATTGCCATCAGTTGGGCAAAAGCATTGAGTAATTGCGTTACTCGCGACTGCATAGACGGTGTCTTTTCCTTCAAATAATCCTGGACGGCCAGCAATTCCGTGAGTACCAGTTTCATAGTTAGCTTTGAGATCTCCTTGAGGGTTAACACAGGAGGTAAAGGTAGGTATTTCGTACGCGAGAGCTTGACCTGAATTAATTAATAGGCTGAAAATAACGAGAAAAATAACGAACACTATCTTCATAAGTTTTATTAAAAATTTCGCATGTTTTTTATCATAATAAAAAACATTATGGGTTATTGTATCACGACTATGGGTTTAAATCAACGTGGAGATATTAGTTTTGTTTTTTTATAATATTCTCTTATCATATCTACAGCTGCTTTGGGAGTACCTCCTGAATTCCACAATTCGGTAGAACCTCCAACATTAGTCCAGTAATTTACACCAGTTACTTCTTCAACAAGACTCACTTCTTGCAAAGCTTGGTTAATCCAGTCAGCCTGTGCCTTATCTGTCATTGCTCCATGTATGTCAGGAATCGGTGCACCAAATTCACCCAGAACAACTTCACCTTTTGATTTCTCAGCTATCTTTCTTGCGTCTTTGGCAAGTTTTTCAGGATCTTTGATGTAATGATCAATAACTACTAAGTTTCCGAGCTTATTTGTTGTATCCTCATCCATAACTAGAGTTGCGACATCATAATTCATAGAATAAAAACCAGGCTGAACTTGCTTATCAATATTGGCAAATGATTCTTCAGAAATATTGTATTCATCAATTAGGAATTTACGATGTCCTATTACATCACCATTATGCCTCGGGTCCCCTGGTCCACCGTTCTCGCATTCAGGACATGAGGTAAAAATGTCTCCATCTTCAAGTAGACCAGGATTATTTTCAATAAACTCTTTGAGTAATATTTTATGTTCTTCTCTGGTCATTCTTTCGTAGCCAAACCAATTTTCCCAGCCTGAAAAATTACCTCTAAACCAGACTTTAAGATTCTTCTCTCTTGCAACGGTAACCCATCTTTTCAGGAAAGGTAGGAATTCGGCATCGTATGGAGTACTTATGGCAATATGTGAAGCTCCTAGCAATGCTATGTCACTAACTTGTTTACTAATAATGGTATCGAATTCTTGATCCTCCATCATTTCGCGTGCGAGATCTCTTGAATATTTTACAGTATCAACCGAACGAAAATCCCACAGATGAATTCTTTTTAGAGCAGATTCTTTATGATATTCTTCAATTTTTGAGTTGAAGTAGGAGAATAACAAGAATATGACTATTGTTATAGCTGAGACTATTAATACTTTTTTGATCATATTAGAATACTACTTTTGCTTGCCTAAGATAGGTTTTGTATTGAGGTTAGGGAGGAACTCTGGCTTTAGTTCGTAGATATCTGCAAACGGGTAAGACTTAACAAGAATATAGTTATTAATATCTGGAGTTTGCGATACAGCTCTCCACGTAGAATCGTTATTGTCATGAGTTCTGGCAATAATCCATCTTGCCCATCTTTCAGGATTTGTTGTTGCGGATTCCCAATATCTGCCGGTACCTTCATGGATAAATTTTTTCATTGGTAATCCAGATGAAAAAATAATAGCGTCGTGTGAGGCTGCTGAGATTAAAATGAACCCATCCCTATCTTTAGCATTTTGAGATAGCCAATCTGATACTTCGCTGACATTTTTCTGAGAAGATCCAACTCTGGCATCATCAATAGTAACTGCATCAAAGTTTTGGAACTGGAAGAAAATCGTAAGTAGTAAAAGCCCGATAAGGACTGCTCTAAGATTCTTAACCCTATCGATAAGAAAACCAATAAAGATTGCTATTGATGGCATCATCATAATGCCGTATCGGACATTGAACCAGACATCACCAGAAAGTCCTTGGATAAATAGAACTGAATGCCCAAGGTATAATGCTAATATATTGAATAAAAGTGGTGCAACTAAAGCAAACACTGCAAATTTTACCGGTGTTAATAGCTTCTTATCGAACCAAATAGCTACTAACCCAAATATCCCAAGAAGTGCTGAGAAAGCTCCGGAATTATAGGCTAGAGCATATGTATAAAACTTAGCTGAAAGAAACCAATCATGTTTGGTAATTAACTCCCCCGCACTTTCTAATTGCTGTTGCTGGGCATGAGCTGAGTATGGGCCAAAGGCAAAGAAAAACGGATCTTTAAAAATTAATAGGTTCCATAGTAACCATAGAAAAACTCCAAGACCTGCTAACGTACAGAAAGCAATGACGACTCCCTCTATTTTGAAATATTTAGCAGGGAGATCCTTTATTTTAAAACTACCCACCCGCATAAGATTAATGACTATAAGAATAACTGATACGAAAAATAGGAACCAACCATCATATCTGACGAGAGTTGATAACATTATCCAAAATGCGGCTTTAACCAGATTAATAATTCTGCTTGATTGGTGCCAGATCATTAGGTCGTAGGCTGCGGCGGTCATTGTGAAAAGTAATAATAGTTCAGTCATTGCGGTAGATTGCAAATATAGAATATTAATGTTTGCTACCAGCACAAGAACTCCCATCCATCTACCCATTAATCCTGCTCCTAGTTTTTGAAGGAACTTATAGACTAATACACCTGTTCCAATAAAGGAGGACATCGAGACAATTGCACCGGATAAACCTGTGTGCCACATAAAATCATTCCAGATTGTAGGAATCATTAGAACGTGAGGTAGAGGTAACCAGACACTACCAATTTGGGCGAAACCTGGCTTTAACCCTTCTACTACTCTTCGGCCAATATTTAAATGGGATCTGGCATCGTTGTATGCGAGCCCTAATCCGTTTTCAAGAAAGTATAGAAATCCGCCTACGGAAATGCCTGAAAGTATTAAAATTATGAAGTAGAGTCCATACTTAGAGAAAAAATCTTTAATTTTGTCTAGTAAAGAGACATTAAGCTCTATTTCTATTTCAGCTAACTTATTTATTTTTATCATTTTCTTCTCCAGTCTAGTGCGTTAAGTGTAATTAATGGCAATGCCACTGAGAGAATAATTAGCCCCGTCAGGAAATAGTAGTATTCCCATGCAGTGAAATATTTGTTAACTGTAGTATTAAATACAAAAGATTTAGATTGATTAATGCCTAGCATGTCAAAATTTCTTTCATAAGTGTATTTTTCTTGTTTGCCTGTTAGCTGCTCCAGACCCAAAACTTCAACCTGAGGAGGATTTCTATTGGAAGTAATAGCACCTACGGTATTTATAGCTGCCGAATATACAAAAAGAGATAAGAACACAAGTATAAATATAATATTCCGATGGAACCTGTTTAGGGCGACACCAAGGAAAATGGCGAGTATTGCATAAGAAGGTACTAAATATCTCGAACCAAACGCCCATCCTCCCCATGCATCACCCCACATAGAATACAGCAGGATATTTGTTCCCATGATTGCAATAAGAAGAGACGTTAATCCCGAATCTTTCCTGTAAAAATAAAACATTCCAATGAAACCCAATAGTATGACCGGTGTAAAATATATAATGCCTCTGTCAGGACTAATAAAATGAATATAAAAGCCGTTTAATATATTTCTGGTCTTAAAGAATCTGAGAGCTGACTTTTTTTGCTGATCAGGATTGATAAACTGGGCAACATTAGTTGTTCCTGTATTTTTTGGAGCAGCTGGCTTACCTTGTTCATCTATTTCTTTAACCGATGCCACAGTACCTCCAAGTCTCATAGCGTCGCCATAAGATATTTTGTTGAACCACCCGAAAAGTAAAAGAGGGACTAAAGCAGTGACTAAAGTCAGAACTGCTAATGTCTTCACTCCTACCTTAACCTTGTTCTGATCAATTTTTGCGTAAACTACTCGCCCTAATGCATATATCCCGATCGGGAAAACCATAAAAAGATTTGGATTATCTACTGCTAAAGATATGGCTAAGATAAACCATATAATTACCAGTGGCCAAATTCCTTTAAATCTTTGCAGCAGATATACACTTAGAAGTATTATAAATGTGGATATATGATGCTGATATAGAGATACGGCATATGCGAAAGCCGGTGTCGCGAATAGAAAAATGATACTACTTATAGCAGATAAAATACTCCTTACACCAAGCCTTAGGAGGATTAAATTTATTAAGGCTGCGTTCATTATCGCGAATAATGCTATTACAGCATAAGTGCCAACTTGCGAAGAGCCAAATTCCTTACCTATAATATATCCTGGTATTGTTATATAGGCTACGCCTGGTGCAAAAAGTGAGACATAATTACCTTTACTATAACCTAAGTCGGGTGTCGAGAATTTTGCTATTGGAACCGAGAAATGAACAGAATTATCCTCAACGAAGGAATATGTCAGAGCAAATTTACCTCTTTCAGGTGAGAGCTCTAAAGGACCATTATCTTTCCAGTACGGTTCGTTAATGGTAGCATCACTAGGATTACCAGCTATGCCCCTTATAGAAAGAGTTAGAATTACGAAACTGAAGATTATTAATAGTATTGAAGTAATTATTTTTTTCATGATATTTTCAATTGCTTAGTTGTTTTATCAGTTTCCCAAAAATCCTTATGTTGTATATTATAGTATTTTCTATGGGTTCTTGTATAGATATAAATAAGTACGTAGCAAAAAGTAATCACTGGGTTTAATAGGAATTCAAGAATGAGGGATTTAAATTTTAGAGCTTTAGGTATGTCGTATTGTTTAGATATATCCTCTTTAAAATAAGACATATTTTCCTCCCGAGACATTTGAAACTTATCACTCTGCTTAATATGCTCTTCAAGATTGCTAGGAGCTCTGAAATATGCTTTTAGTTCTTTGCCGATATTAACTTCAGATTTAAGTTTTTTTGCATAGAAATAAATATAAGCATCACTATTCCAAATTGTTTTCGGCAGCTCTATTCTTTTATATAATTTTTTAGAAAGTATGATCAGTCTGCCGTTGCAGGAAAGATAATTGTCGCCTGAATTCCAGGATTCTGCGACTCTTTTATTAATATTTGCTCCTACCAAGACGAGTCTCTCAATGAATGTCTGAGGCTTGATACCTAGGACATTTCCTAATATCAGGTCACCATTATAAGTGCGGACAATTTCCTCGACTAAGGTATTGGTTAAGTAGATATCATCGTTGGTTAATACCAAAATGTCAGAACTCGATTTTTTGAATAAATTATTAATTCTTTGGGCTTGGCCTTCTCTTCTTTTATAGTGAAGTAGACTCAGCTTTGGATTTTTTATTTTATTCATGATTTTGCTTTTTATCTTATTACCATCTATAGCCACATAAATTTTATCTATTTCCGAATAAAAAGTTTGATTGTAGATAGAGCGGAGTGTGACAACAAGACTTTCTCCGGCTTCGTAAGTAGGTATAGCGATTGATATTTTTAATTTCTTTTTCATATTAGCTTTAGATACAAGTTATTCATTTTTTCAGCAACTGCACCCCAAGTTTCCTGAGAACCAATATTTTTATTATTCTTTTCGATTTGAATAATTTCTTTCTTGTTTTTGTTTTTTATGACATATTCAATCTTGCTTGCTAAAGATTTATAGTCAAAAGTTTCAACACAGTATCCGTTCACATTATTTTTTATTAGATATGGAAGTGCAGTATTGTTGGCCACGATACAGACTAATCCTTGGCTCATTCCTTCGTGAACCACATTACAAAAACTCTCCCAATGTGCCATATGGACCATCATCTGGGCTTTATTCATGAGATAGAATTTATCGACCCCGGAAATGACTCCCGTGAAGACAACTCTTTCTTCAAGCCCCAACGATTTAATTAATTTTTTGAGGGAATTAAAATAACCGGATTTCTCTGAATCTGCTCCAGTAATAGCATATTTTAGGTTACCTGGGATCAGACTAAGAGCTCGAATTGTCGTTTCGTAGTTTTTAATTGGGTATATTCTTCCAACCTGGATTATATAGTCGCCTAATGAGTGAGCGAGATTCTTGACCTGTTTACTTGCTTCTTTATTTAAATCTACAAATGCTTCATTCTCTACCCCATTTGTTATAACTTGAATAATATCTTTATTAACTCCCTGGCTAATTATTTGATCTTTCTCCCATACTGAGACTGCTCTTATTGCATCACAAGATAAATTAATAAGAATTTTACCTAGGGTTCTGTGATAGATTTTCTTAATTTGTTTTGATATTGGTCCAAAAACGTTCCAATCAGGAGTGTAACCCCCGTGAGGGGTCAAGACCAGCCCGTACTTCTTTGTTTTCGTTAGGTTACCCAGTATCGCTTTAGTCATTATTTGAATATGAGGAAAGATATTAAAATTATGGATACAAACTAAAGAAGTTTTCGTATAGTCTATATTAGGCTGTATTCCATACCAATGATGTTTATAGCGATATACTTTTAAGCCTCTGATTATTTCGAATTTTGGAAGTATGTCCTTACCCGTGTGAGTGTTTGTAGATGTGTGAATACGAACATCCCAACCCATTTGGGCAAGCACACTATATGTATTAAGTATGTTAGTTTCTATACCCGCCGCAACAGGGTGAAAATATTTCACTACAACATCAATTTGTTTACTTTTCATAGTAATCCTCCTATGGGAGATTGTTTTATAAGTTTTCGCATTAATATTGCCGATGGGCTGAATAGCGTTTTAAACTCTTCTAAGGAATGGGTTCTGTCAACTCCTATTCTGGGTATTTGAAGTAAGTTTGTTTGTGGACCCAAAAATCCATCGTCCATAGTCCAACCCGCTTTAAATCCAGCTTTTTTTACTTGCTTTAGTACGGAATCATTGTATTTACCTCTTGGGTATGCAAAATCTGAAATAGATTTCTTAAGCTTTTGTTCTAACACTTTTTTAGAATTTGAGATTTCATTTACCAACTCTTCTTTTGATAGCTCTGAAAGGTTAGCATGTGTGCTGCTGTGACTTCCCATTAACCAGCCATTTCTTTCCAAGGATTTTATCTCAGAGAAATTTAAGAAACTGTCCTTTTTACCAATTTCTTTCCAGTTAGGTTTTACTGTTTGAGAGAGGAGGAATAGGGTTGGTTCAATTTTTTCTTCTTTGAGAAATTTAGCGACTATTTTCATGCTTTTGTATCCATCATCGAAAGTTATTGCAACACTAGGCTTAGGTAGAATTTTTTTACCTTGGCAATATTCCAATATGTCTTTAGTTGTTATGAAAGAGTAGCCTTCATTTTTCAGATGCTTAATTTGTTTTTTGAACATGATAAGCGAAATACTAAACCTCCAGTCACTGGAGTCAATTCCGTGATAGCAAAGAACAAATGCTTTAGTATTGTTGTCAAAAAGGCGATCGACCAGATTTAGAGTTTTGTATATATAACGGCGAATGATAAATATTGGATTGGTTTTCATTTTATACATTTAGCAACTTTGAACTTGTTGCCACCTCCCATGTTTCACTCTGGGTGTTTTTGAATAGAGATCTAAGATTTATTTGCATGAAGATCATGAAGTAGCAAAGCATATAGATAGGATTCGACATTGAGTAGAACAGAGCTGCTTCCAATATATATTTTAGGGGAAGGTTGTATTCATCTTTGACAAACTTTTCGCCAAATTTGGAAGTAAAATTTGATTTAGAACTCAGGTAACGCAGGCTTTGTCTTTTGTGATCTTTAAAGGTTGTGGGCAAGGAATAGTAGACTGTAGCGTTTTTAACAGCGATAAATCGCATGCCTCGTTTGATTGTAAAAAGGTAGGAGTATGCATCCTCCCCGATACCAGAAGGGAAACGAATTATTTTATAGAGATTTTTACTAAAAGCTCTTGCAGGTCCGCGACAGGTATAGACATTATTTCCGTCTTTGAATTTATTGAAAGCATATTTTTTTGCTTGCATGCTGGTATATAGGGCTTTTTCGAAAAAAGTGCGGGGACTTGTTTCCATGAGAGCTGATGAAGTCATATCGGCTTTATTTTTTATAATTGGAGCAACTAATTTCTCAATATATCTGAAATCGATAACAGCGATGTCAGCATTAAGAAGAACTACAATATCAGAGGTCGATTTTTCTAATAATTGATTTTGACGATAAGCGACACCTTTTCTCTCCTTTCCATGTATAACATTTATTTTTTTGCTTCCTATTTTCTTTACCACATTATATATAGTGTCAGTGCTTGCATCAGAGGCTACTATTATTTTAGAAAGAATGTAAGTTGACCTTTTTTGAGCGAGTAGGGATGGAAGCAGTTTTTTTAGATTTTCTGCCTCATTAAATGCGGGTATACAAATAGTTAATGTTTTTTTTGTTTTCATGTTTTTAAATAATAGTTGGAATATTTATAGACCGCGAAGTTAAGCATTGCTTTGTAGCGGCTAAGATAATACTCCGGCAAGTTATTGGCAGTCAGAGCATGAGTTGCAAAATAAATCATTAGTCCTCTAAAGATAGTTAAAGAATTCGAATATGATGAGTAAATATAATCTAGAATCGCCTGACGTAATTCCTTGTTGTCCCATTCAACTGCTAAAGTTGTTACCAGCTCATATAACCCGTAAGTTAGAACAGCACGCTGTAGATCGATGATGGTTGTGCGAGATGGAGAATAGATAATATTCATTGTGTGAAGATCTCGATGCACTATGGTTAAAGGATGTTTTCTAATTTTTGTAAGTGAGAAAAGTACTGGGGGCAGGCCTTTTATAAATGTCCAAAAATATCTCGGTTGTCTTAGAATAGAGACACTTAACAAAGCTGGGTAAAGCAATAGGTAATCAATATATGTTCTCTTGGGAAGCGCGTCAATTTCAATTTGGGTTAAATTGCCAGATAGACTACTTAAATAGTTTAGTGCCCGTTTATACTCTTTAATCTGGATCGCCTTTGCTACTTCTCTAAGAAGTTTTCCCTCATGAAATTCAGACATTATAAAAACTGTTTTTTCATTTACTCTACTTGTGATAACATGTGCACTTCCAATTTGAGTCAAATTTGGTTTTTGATTTTTAATTGTCCGATGGTTTAATTTCTCTAATAATTTGGCCATTGAAAGTTCATTCTCTAATGATATAGCTGCAAATGTTTTTTTGTTTCCACTCCACCATTTAACTACACCTTTTTGTCCGCGATCATTTTTGTATATTCCTATTCTGTGAGGCTTTATTAACTCACCTGAATTTAGCTCCCTCTCTAGAGCGAAGCCATTTACTAAAGCTGGGAGAGGCGAGATGGCTGTTTGTTTTTTTCTGAATAACGACATAAGCATCACCAAGAAAAAGTGGAGCTGTTGCTGTTGTACTAATAAAGTTTTAGACATTGTTGTTAGTCCTTTCCCAAATTGGAGACCATTTTGTCCATAGTGACGAAGTTGATTTTTCTTCAGAGTGTTTTGGAGATATAAAAAATTCATAAAACAGAACTAGTACAAAAAGTACAACTTGAGTGAAAAGAACAATGTTTACAATATCAGTAAGCGATTTGTGCCATATCATAATCAAAGCTCCCTGGACTAATGCCATCGCAGTTATCAGGTATGTCGAGATGAAATGTTTTTTAGCCGTGTTATATGCATTAAAACAATTGGTATAAAGCAGGAATGTTGTTGCAATAAGATAAGGTGCCAAATACGGAATTACTAGGTAGCCTTTATCCTTTAAGAATAGGTATGTTGTGAAGTTTGGGAATGAAAGAAATAGAATTAGTGTGGGGATCGCTACTGATGATACCAATACGAGAAGTTTAAAAAATTGATTTCTACTGTTAGAATTTTTCGCATGTGACTTAGCGGTGAGTGGAACAAATAATTCTATGAAGCTTCCACCTCCAAAGTAAAGAATTTTCCCGAAAAGGCTTAATAGAGCATAAGTTCCAGCTTCAAAATCGGAAAAATAATGTTTTACTAGCAAAATATCGACACTATTCATTAGCATCATACCAACACTAGCAAAAAAAGCGTTTGTCATAAAAAAATGACTATCTAATTTTGAAAATTCTAAGGTTCCTGTTTTCTTTGTGATTCTAGTCTTATCATCGTTTTCAAAAGTAGCTAAAAACCCGATCAGAGATGCAAGCGACCAAGAAAGTGGTAAGGAAATGATGGCTATTACGAGAACAGGAAGGTTTAACATGTATCCGGAGAATAAAAGTATCAGCTTAGTAAATGTTTCTACTATCATCATCAGTCCAACTATGCCGAATTTTAGTTTTCCTTTTAAAATTCCTCTGAAGTAAGCCGCCGTAAAAAGAAAGAAAGCAACGGGTGCAAACCCAACGACCATGCTATCTGATGGTAGCTTTAAAAAAGCTCTGATATAGTCGTTTGTGAAATAGACTATAAGGACACCAAGAACTCCTAAAATCAGCGCTACTTTTTTATAATAGTTAATCAAAGCTTTAATATCTGAACTGCTCTCTTTTCCCGAATAATAAGCATAGTATCTGCTGATTGTTGTTGCTAAAGCGTTTGAGGGAACAGACAGAATGCCTAATATGCTTACAAAAACAGCGTAGACTGCAAATTCATCTGTATCTAAAACCCGGCCGGCTAGGATACTTAAAAGCCAATTGAATATATTTGCCAACATCGAGGCTGCCACAAATAATCCAGCTGTAGTTATAAGTTTGTTTTTGGAAGCCAAAGTAGAAATTCTAGTAATTATTCCGGACATTATTTTTTCTCCTTTTTGATATCTTTGAATTTGGACAAGTCTATCCGCATCGCTCGCTGAATAGTTTTTTTATCAAATCGATATTTAATTAACTTGGCAGGAACACCAGCAACAATAGCGAAATCAGGTACATCTTTTGTTACGATTGAACCCGCACCTATTACAACTCCTCGCCCAACGGTCACACCAGCGGTAATAATTACCCGTTCACCAATCCAAACATCATCTTTTATAACTACAGGTTTTTTCACATATTCTGTACCAAAATAAATAGGCCGAGTCCAATTCGCATAGTCTCTGTTGGCGGCGATAATTGAGCAGTTTCTACCAATGAGTACGTAGTTCCCAATGGTAATTTTGCTGCCGCCAGTATATAAATGTGCTCCCTGATGAATAAATACGTGATGACCTATTTGGATATTACATGCCCCGGCAAAGGTGCTCCCAGGATATAGAACACTGTATTTCCCTAAGGATTTTAGAAATAGTTTCCAAAATCTGGTATATATTTTGGCTTGTGTTTTTTTAAAGACTCGTAAGATGATTGATATCGTTTTTCCCATAATTACTTTCTAAAATTTAAACTCCATGATTTTGTTAAATTTATACCTTTCTTGGTATGATCAGAGAGGGTCTCTTCTATAATGTGAGTATATTTTTCAGCCTGTTTTTTCCAAGAAAAATTTTGTGACCACTTAATTCCCTGAGCTGATAAGTAATCTCTAAATTCTTTATTTTCAATAAGATCTGTCATGACCCGGGCAAACATCTGAACATCTTTTGGTCTAACTAACATGCCGGTTCTACCATCGACAACTGAATCACGAAGACCGTTAACATTTGAGGCGATTACAGGAGTTCCGGACGCATTTGCTTCTATAACAGTGATCCCCCAGCCTTCAATCATTGAGGGCTGAAGCATAACCCAGCTTTCTGATAACAGCTCGTACTTCCTCTCATCAGTGACACGGCCAGTAAAAATAACTGATTTTTCTATTGATAATTGGCCGGCTAGTTTTTTAAGAGATATCAGACTTTCACCAAAACCGGCAATTGTTAAAGTGGCATCAGGGTATTTAGAAATAACTTGTGCGAATGCTTTAATTGCTACTTCAATATTCTTGTAAGGCTGCAGTCGGCCGAGATATAAGAATGATGGATTTGTTGTTTTCTTTAGGGTGAGGAATTTATGAGTGTGAATTCCAGGATTAACAATTTCAATTGCACCAAATACATCCTTGCCCAGTTTTAAGATTTCCTGCTTTGAAGATTCAGAAACTGTTATAACTTTTTGATTTTTATAAATAAATGGCATAAGTTTGCCTTCAAGGAATGATGCAAAAATTGCCAGTGGCAAAGAAAGGTGATTTCTGAAAACTTCTTGGTGGATATGATGAATTAATAAAAGCTTTGCTTTTCCAACGTATAGAGGCGTAAAGAAAGGGATGCCGTTTTCAGAATCTATAACTAAATCATATAGACCGCGGAAACGGAAAATATAATATAAAACTGCCCAGAAGTAGACTGTATAGAACCCACCCCTTCTAACTATTTGTACACCGTCTAAAACTTCATACCGTTTACTTAAGTTATCGTTACCTGAAAAAATAGTTACCTGATAACCCTGTTCCACCCAAAGTTTTGCTAATTCATGAATATAGTTCTCTGCTCCACCAGACCAGACATGGCTGATATCTCTCCAATTGAATATGAGAATTCGGACTTTTTTGTTAGCTTCAGCTTTACTAAAAGGAAGTGATCGGGTAAATAATCCAAATAAATCGCTAACATTATTTTCAAATATTTTTACATACGGCAAGAATAAATAAAGAATAGCCATAGCAAGTAAATCAATTACTCCGACCAAGAACATATCAAAAACTATTGACCCTAAGTCGGAATGATTAAAATAAATTAAAGCGAATTGGAGAATAACAATTAGAGATGAAACAATAGGGAAGGTGTAAACTTTTTTGGCCAGAAAATAAGACACTAATACTCTTGAGAGTGAGAAACATATCATTGTAAAAGTGAATATTTCTAAGAATTGTGTTATTTCATTGGCTTTTTCTCCGAAAACTAGAGGTACTGTATAGCCTCCAAGTAAACCCCAGAAAATGAAGCCCAGACTTGTGACTAAGAATGTTCCAATAAATACCCAGCCAAGAAACTTTTCTGAACTTCGACCCGCGCCCTCATTTCGACTAACCAGAGGCAGCACTAGCTGATTAGCTAATGCACCCATAAAGAAAATGATTTTTCCAATGACAGAAAGCAAGGCGTACTTACCCGCTTCAACGGGAGCTAAGTAGTGCTTAGCCAAGAGGACATCCATACTTAAAAAGGCAATGGGTGCAAGTATTGATAGGGCAGAAGCAGAATAGAACTTAAGAGGAAAGCTAAATTCATTTTTTAACTGTGGAGCATTCTCTGGCACTTTAAGTAGTTTTCCCGAGATAAGAATTATCAGAATTGCGCTGAGCACAATCGATCCTGGTAGAGCAACAAATGCCCAGTGGGAAAGATTAAAATATATAAAAATGAGCGCTATGCTAAATTTAAATACAGTTTCAGCAAAAAGAATAAACCCTACTCTGGCAAGCATTAATCTCCCTACTAAAAACCCCTTCATCAGAGCGAAAACCGTACCAAGTGTCCAAACAGGGGTAAAGAGAAGAAAAGGAAATATATCATCTGATTGGAAATAATCCATTAGAAAGGGAATTGAAAAAAGCCATGCAGCCGAGGCAATAAAAGATATTAAAAGCGATCTATTTGTTGCCTGTTTAAAAAAATGAAGTGCTGATGTTAACTTACCTTTACCTTCTAGATAACCAACTTTATGGGTGATAGTGCTTATTAAGGAGTTCTGAGGCACTGAAGAAAAATACAAAAAACTGCTTACTAAACTTAAGGTCGCTAAGTTCTCAAAGCTGATTACTCTACCTAAGAAGACATTAAATCCTAGGTTAAGAATCCCTGAGATAAAAGTAGCTAAGGTGTAAATTGCACTTGGTATTAAAGCTTTTGGTAAGGATAGCTTCTTGTAGAATGACATTCTTCCGTCAGAGGGCTTAATTAAATCGGCAGTAAGCGTGGGCAGTATTTCTTCTTTTATACTCTCTATAGTCATTTTTTTGATATGGAGACCGTGGACAGTTTTTTCCCAATAGTGAGGTTTAACAATTAATTGATAAGCAGCCACTCCAGCTGCGTAGGATGCCACCAGCCAATAGATTGGGATCAAGAAAATGAACTTAATAAGCGAATAGTGCTCGCGCTTTAAGGCACCTATCATGTAGTTATAGATATATGAGAAGTTACCGACTAAAAGAGAAAATACAGCCATATAGAATATTACAGAAGGAAAAATCTCTTCAATTGCCGGACCAACATAAGCGTAGAGAGCAAAATAGGAAATAGTAGTTAACCAGAGTATCGGGTTAATAAGCATGAACGAGATACGGGCACCAATAATTAGTTGAAAAACAAAAGCGTGCCAGCCGTTTTGAGCAATAAAGCTGAATGGATTACGCATGTGAACCAAGTAAGTTTGCATATAACCCTTTAGCCATCTTGAACGCTGCCTGATCCAATTAGCCCAATTTGAATTGGCTTCTTCTAAAGTTATTGAGTCGATAATTGCTGTTGACCAACCCTTTTTAAATATTCTTACACCTAAATCGCAATCTTCAGTAACGTTAAATGGATCCCATCCTTCGAGCTCATGAAGGGTTTTAGTACGGAAATGGTTTGATGTTCCGCCAAGAGGGATGACGGTGTTGATCGATTGAAGACCTGGAAGCATGACATCAAACCACAGCGAGTATTCCGCTGTAAAGAAACGGGTGAGTAAATTCTGGTGAGGATTAAAATAGTTCGATTTTGCCTGCAAACAGACGATTTTAGATCCAGAATTTTTGAATCCTAAGTATGCTTTTTTCAACTGATCGGGATCCGGGCGGTCTTCTGCATCATAGATCACCAGATATTCTCCATTGGCGTGCGCAAGTCCGTAATTACATGCTTTTGGCTTTGTTTTAGGCTGAGAGTCGGGAGTAATTAAAGCCCTGACGTAATATGGAAGTCTTTTTTTACTAATTTCAGCGACAGTCTCTTTATCATCTTCCTCAAGTAAAAGGATGACATCAAGCTTACTTTTAGGCCAATCAAGTTTTTCGATAGACTCCAAAAACTGCGGCAATACATCCGCTTCTCGATAGAGAGGACAGAGAATTGTATAGGTTGGTAATTTACTATCATCTACAGCCTCGATGTCTTCCGAGGGTATTTTAATTTCTGGCGGAAAATGAAGGCTCTTCAAAACAACACTAATATTAAAAACAACGTCAATAAAATAAATTACGCTGAGAATCGCGACTATAGTTAAAATTGCAGCAAGAGGATTTGTGATTAAACCAACTATGGCAGTGGTAACTAGTGAGCCAATAATGAACTTTTGGGTGGTGCTAAATGTTTTGAGAGCAAGATGCTTGTCTTCTAAGGTGGTGTGAGTAATATATTTTTTACCCTTAAGTATTATGCCTCCACCGATCATGGAGTTTTCTTTAGTTGGTTTAATAGTGAATTGTCTTTTTCTAAAGAACTTAAGCTTTAAAGCGTTTTTGCCGATTTCAATTGAAGTTCTGACTAAACTTACTTTTGAATTACCATTTTTTCTTTTATCAAATTCAATATCAACTTCTGAAATGCCTAATCCTAAATCCCGGGCAACTAAAACCAGTGAGAGGTCTAAAGTCCAAGGTGTTATTTTCTTGGGGTCTATTTTTTCAATTACTTCTTTTTTGAAGACTTTGAGTCCTGATTGAACATCAACGTTTAGGTTGTGAAGAAGGCGGCCAAATACATTGGTAAAAGCTTTACTGACGAATCTTCGCAACTTTGAGCCCTGGGCTGTTTTCCGGCGGGCGATTACTACCCCTGAATCCGCTAATTGTTTGAGCATTTGAGGCAAAACTTCTGGGGGGTATTGAAGATCGGCATCGATCATGGCGATGTTATCGCTGGTTGCGTAATCGACTCCCTCAATTATTGAATAAGCTTTGCCTGGCTTGCCCTTTTTTGGATGTATTTCAATTGGATAGATTTTTTTTAGTATTTCTAGAGAGGAGACAGTTTTATCGCTTGAATTATCATCGATGAAAATCATTTTATAGGAAAGATTTCCAAGCTTCATTGCTTGACTGATTCTCTGGACTAAGGCAAGAATATTGCCTTCTTCGTTTTTAACCGGGATGATGATATCTAAATTGCTCATGTTTAAACCCATAACATCTATTCCCAGATTCATTGGGAAAATTATGAGGGCCTATAATAACATACTCTAATCCTGAAAGCTAGCTCATAGTTTATTTTGGGTATGAAGAAGTGGGGTAAGATTTATATCTCTAAACCGAGTTTTTTGAAGGAATAGTCTAGTAAGGCCTTAGCATCGTCCCGACGGTTAACAGCACCAAGTAAAACGCCTAAGACTTCTTTATCGCCACGCCTAGCTAAAGTTACTAGAGTTAAGCCGGCAACAGGAGTATAGCCAGTTTTTAATCCTAAAACTCCCGGATAAGTAGTGAGTAAATTAATACCGCTATACATATCATAATCTTGGTGATAGTCTGTCCGTTCGATATAAACATGGGGTTGCGAGGAAATATTAACAACATTAGGCCACCTGGTAATTAAATATCTAGACATAACAGCGACATCAAGGGCTGTTGAATACTGTTTAGCAAAATCCTCTTCAAGACCGGAGGGATTGAGGAAAAAAGTATTATTCATACCTAGTTGCCTGGCTTTAGAATTCATTAAATTAATAAACTCCTCTCTTCTCCCAGAGGTGTTCTCAGCGATAACTTCCGCTGCATCGTTGGCAGAGACCAGGAATATTCCATCTAGTAAGTTGCGTAGGCTGATTTTTTCTCCAGCTATCAAATACATTTTATCGGGCTCCATGCTGGAGGCATGTTCAGACACTGTAAAAAGATCTTCGGGGGTTTTATTCTCCAGAGCAATTATAGTTGTCATTATTTTAGTCAACGAAGCAATAGACAATTCCTGCTGAGAATTTTTCTCATATAAAACCTGACCGGTTGTAGTGTCAACAAATAATGCTGAGATGGCGGTTATTTCTGGGGCATCAATAAACTGATTTAAAGTGATATCCTCTATATGAGGAGCCCAGACGTTTTCAGAAACTCTTTCCTTCGCTACTCCAAGCACGGGTGACGTTAAGCTGGATTTAGTAAAGAATTCACCAGATTTAAACAAAACAAAGCTACTAAGAAGTAATATTCCTAAGAATGCTAATAAATTTTTCAGTTACTATTTCCTCCCCGCTCCTTTAGGAGCCATAAAGAGAACATTTGGTATTTCAACACGGAATCTTTCATATTTGCTGAGAATTTTTTCACTGAGGATAATTCTCGGATCAATAGTTCCCCAAAAATTAGATCCGAAGGTGAATCCACCAGTACAACCGTTGGTAAAACTAATCAGTCCAAAGATAACATTGTCTCTTATTTTGACCTGTGCATCACAAGCGATTTTAATCTGCGAATTTCCGGAGAAAATATTTCTGGCAATTAATATTTCCCCAAGTTGACTTCCTGCTATTATATCAATTGCTCCTCGTTGAGGCATTTCAAAAACATTATTTACGATTTGAGGTGCTGCTATTTTTTGAGGATCTATTCTTATTCCATCACCGGTTAGATTAATGAATAGATTATTGTCGATTAGAGGGCTGGCTTTTTTTATCCAAATTGACTCGCGTTTGCTGTTTTCAAAAGTATTATTATAGATTCTAGGTATCCCACCAGTTATACATAGTGCGCACTCGCCCGTATTACTAAAACTTGAGTTCATAATTTCAAGATCACCATTAGTCTCAAAACGGCGGTAGTTAGAAAATAAAGCGTGCGTAATTTTACCTGATCTTATACTTAAAATATTATAGTCATATGGACTAGGGTCTTCTGATTCTGAGGTTATTTCGATAGTATTGCTGGGCTCTCCAATCATTTCGACTTTATTGAGATGGATTTGAATTTTCCGGCTTTCATTCCAAAATGGCTCACCAGTTTTAACACCTTTATAAAAATTACCGGTGTTAATCCCTTCTTTCCTGTGCCAGGGGAGAAGGTCCATATTTGATTTATCACTATTGATCGCGACTTTTATTTTAGTTCCTGGAAGGATAGTAACTTGACTGTTAGTAAGGGTGTAAACATCTCCAACAATTTTAATATTTCCTCCCCAGATTTGATCAGAGAAGATTAGTCCGTAGACTTCTGCGGACTCTACCCTTTGAGCAGGTAATATTTCCGGAAGTGCGTAATAAAAAAGCAGCCAGATTATAAAAAGCGCCGCAAAAAAACCTGTAACTTTAAAAAACCAATGGATTTTCATATTGAAGTCTTGACTTATTATACTAGCAAACTGGACAATATATTAAGCGCTGAGGATCTATTTTCTTCGCTGAAGTGATGATACGTTTTCTGCCCATACTAGTTTTTATAGCCCTGATTGTGGGCGCTTTTAATTACACACCCATTCGCCGTGAGGCTGCTTATAGACTTGGTATTTCGGGAGATACGACTTTGTCGTGTTGTGATGCAAATAATTTATCTAACGGGGACTTTGATGAAAGTCCAAATCTCGCAATCTTTAATAATGAAGTTATCGATTATCCAAAAACTTCTTTAGCCCAAATTCTTTCTAATAATCAAATTCAAAATGTTAGTGTTTTAGGCATAACCAATGCCGCAGGGGAAGAAAAATGGATAGATGTTTCGCTTGATGAGCAAAAGTTAAGAGCATATGAGGGGAATACTGTTGTTAAAGAATTTTTGATTTCTTCAGGGAAATGGGCAGCAACACCCAAAGGCGACTTTAGGATTTGGTATAAGACACGTTCCCAGACTATGAAGGGTGGGTCAAAAGAACTTGGGACATACTATTATTTACCAAATGTGCCTCATAATATGTTCTTTTATCAAGGTTATGCAGTTCACGGGGCTTATTGGCACAGTAATTTTGGCAACCCGATGAGTCACGGATGTGTGAATGCGCCTTTAGCTGAAGTTGCAGAATTATTTGATTGGACTGGACCTGTTTTACCACCTGGAGTTAATGCTTTAAGAGCATCTGTTGATAATCCTGGGACAAGGGTAAGAGTTCACTAAGATTACTTAATAACGCTGACTTTAAGATTATTTCCGTCAAAATCGAATTTGAAAGTTATTTCTGAATCAAGAGTATTTTTGATGTATAAGTTTTGTTTTGCAGAAGCTGATATTGAATCTGGACTTGCGTAAATTGCTACTCCATATTCTTTAGGGATTTCAGGTATAGCATAAAAATCATGGTTGCTTGGAGCTATTGATTCGAGTCCAGCATCAAGAGCAGCCCAATGGATTAAAGAAGCTAAGTGACAAACACCCATTCCATATAAACCACCTTCGAATTTATAACCATCACCAGCTCCAAAGTTAGTATGGGCAGTTACAACAACATTATCTTGATATTGAGGGTCGATTAAATCGTGATAAGCAAATCTTTCACCTGGTTTTAAAGTAAATTTTATCGATGAAGGCTGTTTTAAAGCGTCCCAATTGATGTCGTTTTTTGATTTAACTGTGCCTGAAAGATAGGCTAAATTAAGCAGAATATTGTCTTTATAAACGTTTTCAGGCAAATCTACCCCACCATATCTGGTATTTAGAGACATTGTTCTTGAGCCTAGGATAGTTTGAGCCTGGCTAGCTTCAGATTTAAGCTGGGCTGAGGCTGTGGTAGGAAACTCAGCCTGAGTAAAGGCGACATTTGAAAGAAGTAATGCGGAAACTAAGACAGTTTGTATCATATTTGATCAGTTTTGAGCCTAAATAGCTTTAACTGAAGTGAATATCATAGCATACTATGGGTTAATAATCAAATCTATAGGTCTATTTTTAGGGGGTGTTTTGATGTGTTAAAAGCCTCTATTATTAATTAATGAGGCTTAAAGATCAGTTGGCAAAAGTTATTAAAGGAGAGGTTGTCGATACACCTGAAGTTTTAGAAACTTTTTCAAAAGATGCGTCTATATTTGTATTAAAACCGGAACTGGTAATAGCTCCAAAAGACTCAGTGGATATCCAAAAGCTAGTTCAGTTTGTTAATGATCATCCAGAGGTTGATATGTCCCTCACCCCAAGAGCCGCAGGTACTTGTATGTCAGGAGGATCATTATCAGAATCAGTGGTTCTTGATATGACAAAACATTTTGACCGAGTGATCCAGGTTGGAAACGATTATGCTGTAACTCAGCCTGGAGTTTATTATAGAAATTTTGAAAAAGAAACACTTAAGAAGAATTTGCTGCTCCCCTGTTATACCTCATCTCGAGAATTGAATACTGTTGGTGGAATGGTGGGTAATAACTCAGCAGGAGAAAAAACATTAAGCTACGGACAAACAGAAAGATGGGTTCGTGAGCTCAAAGTGGTTTTGGCTGATGGTCAGGAGTATGTTATTGAGCCTCTGACTAAGAGAGAGCTTGACGCGAAAATGAAAGAGAAGACTTTTGAGGGGAATTTATACAAGCAGATTTTTAACTTAATTGAGAGAAATGAGGACTTAATTAAGAAGCATAAGCCACAAACTTCAAAAAATTCGACCGGACTCTATTTATGGAATGTTTGGGATAAAAACCGGGCGATATTTGATTTAAATAAATTAATTGTAGGCTCACAAGGAACTCTCGGGATCGTAACGCAGATTAAATTTGGACTTATTAAGCCTAAAACAAAAAAAGCGATGCTAGAAATCGAGCTCGCGTCTTTGGACCAATTGGATAAAGTAGATTTGGAGGTGTTGAAGTTCAAACCGGAGAGCTTCGAGTGTTTTGATGATCAAACTATCAAGTTTTCCTATCGATTTATTCCTGATTTTAAGAAAGATTTTAAGAAACATAATTCTGACCCGATTCAACTTAAATTATTGCCTGGGTTTATGAGGGATTTGTTTAGGAAATTGCCGAAGATTGTTCTGATTGCCGAGTTTACAGGGGNNGTTTACAGGGGATTCCGAAGAAGAAGTAATGAGCCAGGCTGAGAGTGTTCACAGTTCTCTGAAGAAATTCACTAGAGTTACGAGCCGGGTAGTGCCTTTTGGCGATTCTGATAAATATTGGATTTTAAGACGAGATAGCTTTAATATTTTAAGAAATCATTCAGGAAAGACTTTAAGGACTGCGCCTTTTATTGATGATATTGTAGTGCGGGTTGAGAAATTGCCAGCTTTTCTGCCGAGACTGCAAAAAGTATTAAGTCCATATCGTAAGAAGATTATTTATACAATTGCCGGGCATATTGGAAATGGGAATTTTCATATTATCCCTTTGATGGATATGCATAAAAAAGAGATCCGTGATTTGATTCCAGAGATATCAAGGAAAGTTTTTGATTTGGTTTTTGAATTTGGGGGATCTATGGCGGCTGAGCATAATGACGGATTGGTCCGTGGACCGTATTTAGAAAAGATGTATGGACCGGAGATGCTGAAGTTGTTTAAGGCTGTGAAGAAGATATTTGATCCCCGGGGAATTTTTAATCCGCATAAGAAGATGGATGCGACGCACGAATACTCTCAGGCGCATTTAAGTGGGGCTGGGATTACTGTTGCAGATTATAAAAGTAAGTAATTCATAAATGTCATTACGAGGAGCGAAGGCGACGTAGTAATCTTGATTAAATTAGCTGGGGATATAAATCTACTAGCATCGGGTTAAATTTCAGAACAATCTCTTCTTTTCTTTTTCTTGAATAATTTTTTATTTGCTTTTCTCTTTCTATGGCAGTTGCTGGATTCTCATAAGCTTCATAATAAACCAGATCGTGGACTTTATATTTTTTAGTAAATCCTTCAGCCAGATTGTTCTTATGCTGCCAAATTCTTTTAACTAGATTACCTGTAACACCTGTATAAAGAACTGTCCTACTAAAATTAGAAAGAATATATACACAATAGAGCCTACTGCTCATGAATTAAGTGTCATCAAGATTGCGACGCTTCGCTCGCAATGACATTTTCCGCATTACCAACCATTATTTCGGAGATTATTTTGAATCTTTGAGGGAGGGTTTCTTTTAGGAATTTTTGTTTTTCTTCGCCTTGCATAGAGCAGACCTCTTGCCAAACGGCTCGGCCGGCTAAAAAGCCTTTGCAACCTCTGATTGAGGCATCCTTTAGTTGAGCGACGAAGTCGTCAAAAGAGGATCCCATTGTTAGAAGGATCCAGGGGATTTCCCGTTCTGATAGCTGGAGAGCTGCGGAGATTGTTTGGCAGGCTAGGGCTGAGGCTGGGTATTCTAGTTTGTAGACATCAGGGAATATATCATGCCTTAAGAACATTTTTATTGATTCGAGGATTATCTTTTCTCTCTCATCATCGTCCATCTTGTCGGCTTCACGGTCGCCGTCATAGGTTCGGATTTCCAAAAAGTATGGAAAATCAATTGCCTTGCAGTCTTCCATAACTTTTTTTGAAAGTTCCAACTGTTCCTGGGCTGATTCTACGTAGGGGTTAAACCAGACTAATATTTTTACTCCTGAGGCTCCTGCATCTTTGAGGAGCTGAGGGGTTGTTCCGAGCTCAGTTAAACGTTCATCGCCGGTGGCTTCGTAGCCGGTTTTCTCTATAGGTAATAAATACGGGACATCTCGAGGTTCAAAAGCTCTTAAGCCAATTTGTTCATCGACTAGGATACTTGAGAATTGACCGCGGAGGGCATCAATTATTTCCTTTTTTAAAGCTATGGCTTCTTCATCGGTTACAGAATCTGGATTTTCAGGATTCATGAGTTTTTTGAAGCTGCCGCGATGATCAAAAGCCAGCATTAAGAATTTTCCGTCTTTTTGGAATTTAGAAAGATTGGGCATTAATATTTAGTTTGGCATATCGCTTTGGGATTGTCGAGATATTACTAATTATTTAGTATTTTGGACAACTACCTTATAGCCACTTAAACCATTATTCTCCAGGTTTTGGAGTTCATCTGTTTCTTTGAAGCTGAAGACCACTACACAGGGCTTACCATCCTTCTCCCCCACCTCAACTTTTTCCACACCTTCCATATTTAATAAAGCATCTTCGTTTGTTTGCTTAACTTCTTCTATGGTGACATTTACAGTTGGGGGAGGAACTGGATTTTGCGCTGGGATGATAGATTCCTGCTTTACTGGTTGGGTTAAATTTAAAGCGTAATAGGTTCCAGAGGCAGCAACTACCCCAATAGCTAATAACACGCCAATCAATATTAGAGGTGCGAGACCATTTTGGTTTATTTTAGGCATTGAATTTAGTGTGACATATATTAAACTTAGAGTCGATATGAAGAAGATTCCAGATGAAGCAAAGAAAGTTTTTGAAGGTAAGATCTTTGATGTATATCAATGGGAACAAGTGTTGTTTGATGATTCGAAAGCTATTTTTGAGTCTTTAAAAAGAAGTGAAACTGTAACTGTGATTCCTGTTACTGAAGACGGGAAGATTATGTTAATTGAGGAAGAACAGCCTCACATCCCTCTTCACTTAAAGAATGTGGCCGGAAAAGTTGATCCAGGCGAAAAACCAGAAGAAACTGCCAAACGCGAGCTTTTGGAGGAGACTGGTTATGAATGTAAAGAAATAGAACTTTGGTATTTAGAAAATCCAATTTATAAGATTGATTGGACTGTTTATACATATGTGGCGCGCGGATGCCGCAAGATTGGACCGCAAAATTTAGAGGGAGGAGAAAGAATTACACCTGTTTTATTTAGTTTTGACGAATTTATAGGAAAAGTTTCTGAGGATAATTTTCCTAATTTAGCTTTGAAAGTTAAAGTTTTGGAGGCTAAATTAGATCCTAAAAAAATGATTTTACTCAAATCTCTTTTGCAATAATTTTTTTGTGTTCTTTTAGTTTTTCTTCCATTTTGTTTAGTGTTAATAATCCGGGGGTTGAGCCCATGTGTTCGACGACTGAGGCTGAATTAACTCCACCCCAACGCATTGATTCTTCAAGTGGGTGGCCATAAAAGAGGCCGGCCAGAGTGCCAGTTGCAAATGAGTCGCCTGCACCAGTCATTTCTACAAGTTTGGCAGGAAAAACATCAAGCGAGAAGTATTTTTTACCGTCAAAACCAAATGAGCCTTTTTTGCCATCAGTAATAACCACTAACTTAGGACCTAATTGATAAAGCATATTTAGAAGTTTTTTAATTGGAATAGGTTCATTGGCTTCCTGCTCCAGAAAATGAATTGCTTCTTCTGCGTTCATAATCAGGAAATTAACTAAAGACAATATCCGATGCTGTTTTTTTGCCCGAAGTTTGACCTGAAAAGTGCCTGGCTGGTAAGCAAGCTTAGCGTTTGATCTCTCTAGGTAATTGATAAGCTGATTTACAAGGGGAGTTTCAATATAATTTGGAGCCATTGAAGTTAAATAAACCCATTTAGATTTATCTAAGTCTGGAAGCTCGAATTTGAATGGCTGGTGATGGACTAGTATTGTTCGTTCGCCTTTATAAGTCAGGACGATATTGTGATTTGAAGGAAGATCGTCGGTTTCTTTTATATAGCGGATATCCACACCTTCCTGCTTCAATTTAGCTTTGATACGATCATCGTTTTGCTCGTCGTCTTTGTTGCCGACATTGGTATAAATTGCGGTTTTTAGCTTCAGCCGGGAGGCTCCGATAGAGTTGTTGGCGGCGTTGCCGGCAACCACAGAAACTCCGTCAGAAACAGGGATTTTATAACCGTACTTTAAACCAAGATATTTAACGCCTTTTTTATCAAGAACTTGGGCATCATCAATCGGAAGATAGGTATCTATGACTGTGTCTCCGATAGAAATAAGATCGTACATGGTTTAATTTCTAATTAACCTAATTTCTAATTAACCTAAGAAATAACCAAAGTCCCAATTTTGAGTATTGGGATTTGTTTAGTAATTAGAGCACTTAGAAATTAGAAATTTTACTGATACCTAACTGCTACTTCTTCCGGCTTCAGAACCTCTTTGATTGAGTGGTCGTCGTTAATAATAATTACCTGGTCTGTTTCGGGATCTTGGGCTAGGTTCTTAATTTGAATGGCCGGATGAACTGAGCGCCAAAAATAGTAAACAAATTCACGAATTTGATCTGGAGTCATGCCCTTACCTTGGGCACGAAGGGATTCTTCGGCTTGGTCACGCCATTTAAGGGATATTTTATAGTCGGGGACATATAAAACCGAGGTGAAATCCATCAACGCCCATAATGGATCGTAGTCTACAAGCTTATTATTAATAAAAATTGCGAAGTCCCTAGAATTAGGGCCTTCCAGTGCAGGCAGTTCAGGACTAAATACAGACTCATCCTGAACTTTTTTAGCACCTAACATCCAGCCGTCATAGAAAATAAAATCGGGCTTTTGAGGAACTAGTCTCCAGCCTTTTGGCAGATCGTTAATATTTACCTCCAGGTCTTCTCCGCCCCTGAAATAGACTTTATCCAAAACGCGAGTAATCGTGACAACTTGATTGTCTATTCTGGAAAGAAATTCGCAAAGAGGCTTGGGAAGGAACTCTTCAGTTATTGGGATATCCGAACCCATATTTTCGGGCAATTTCAAATCTTCAGAGCCGTACTGAGCGGAGAGTAATTTTAGAGCTTTTTCAGTTTGAGGAAGTTTATTTATCATAAGATCTTCCTCGAACACCTTAGCTTTGAGGGTTATATTCTCAACCGGGGTAATAAATGCAAATCGATCACCATCGCCCATTTGTGCACCTTTATCGTATTGGGCAATGATTATCGGAGATGTGAAATTAACTAAATCATTAATATTTTTTATCGCAAGATTGATATCATGGGTCACTCCCCGCCTGATGAATCTCGAATCCTGCTGCCTTAATTCACAGAGCTCTTTATGAGTAATGTAATGATCGTCAATCGAAAGACTGACTGATGTTTTATTAAAATGCCGGAGGAGGATCTCTAGGATTTCACCCTGTGTGGTTTTGCCCGCACCCTGAATTGCAGAGACTCCGATAACTATAGCTTTATCTGATGATTCCTTAAGTTTTAGAAGCTTCTCGGCATAAGGGAGGAAAAAGTTTTGAAGATCTTTTTTGAAAGAATCAGTCGAGATTTCGGGCCGTTTTTTTAGGAGTTCATCAAAAATTTGAAAGTCATTTTCAAGATCAAAATTCATAGCAGGTAGTAACAATATAGCATAAATTAATTGTTAAATTGCTGAATGGTTAAATTGTTCTAACAATAAATGGGGATAACTAGGTAACAATTGATAAGTTACTTTAACAAAGCATCGATTTCGGCTTGGAATGCTGCGTATGGCTGAGCTCCAACTATTAACTTGCCTGAGACTTCTTTGCCTGATTTACCAATCACAAAACTTGGAGTTCCAGTTGCTCCGGCTGCACCGGCATCTGCTAAATCTTTGGCTACTTCATCTTTATATTTATCGGCATCGATACAGGTTTTGAAAGCAGTTTGATCAATACCGACTTTCCCGGCTAAGCCGTAAAGCTGATCCATGGTCATACCACTACCGTTTGAGGTTGTAGTTTGAAAAAGTGCTTCATGCATTTTGAAATAAGTCTGATCGTTGCCCTGCTCTCTAGCGCAATTGGCAGCAATTGCTTCTTTTGTAGCTAGAGGATCATGGAAAGAAAGCGGGAGATCACGGAAAACTAACTTAACTTTGCCTGTCTCTATGTAATTAGTTTTCAGTTGACCATAAGTTTGTTCAAAATGTCTTTTACAGAATGGGCATTCATAGTCTGAAAATTCAACAATAGTGACTGGAGCGTCAGGATTTCCTAAAACAGGGTCATCATCCATTGAAACTGTGGCTGATGTTGGTTCGGCTGGGGCTGCAGGTGCGGGAGCTCCCGGAACTGCAGCTGTAGGTGCACCCGGGACTGAAGGTATACCTGCTGCGCCAGAATTAAAACCTTTTATTTGAACAGCACCGCCAGAGATTAATAAGGAAATAGAGATTAAGATCGATCCGATTAAGATTGCGGTGGGTGTAGTAATAAAAGAAGTTGTTTCAGTCTTATCCATGCGATTGTTAAAAGATTCTACACAAAGAGTATTGGCGTGTAAACCCCGCAGTTTTCCCGGATTTGCTTACTTAAGGCATTTTCTCACTATGTTCGAAAAGTGGAGATTATTTTTGGGTGAATTTGCGGAGGTTGTATTCAAGAAAACGGGATATAAACATAACGGCCATTTGAGAAATCATTACTAGGTAGGACAGGGCGAGCATTAAAAGCGAGAGAAGGAAATCGAGAGGAATTGTGACTACACCGCAGAGATTACACATACTTATTTTCGTCTGATAACTTCAAGGACTGCTTTTTTAATATGCTCTTCAGTTAGACCAAATTTTGCCATCAGCTCTGCTGTTGAACCACTTTCGCCAAAACTGTCTTCTATGCCGATGCGTTTTATAGGAACGGGGTATGACTCTGAAACGACTTCTGCGACTGCGCTGCCTAAACCACCAGCGATTTGATGTTCTTCAACTGTCACTATAGCGCCTGTTTCTTCTGCGGCATTTAGGATAGTTTTTGTATCTAAAGGCTTAATAGTGTGGAAATTTATTACCCGAACACTAATTTTATCCTCTTCTAGGGTTTTAGCAACTTTTAAAGCGAGGTATACCATTTGGCCACAAGCTATTATTGTTACATCGTTTCCATTATTTAAGACTTCGGCTTTGCCTATTTCGAAGTTGGAGTTTTCTGTTGTTATGACAGGTGTCTTATCTCGGGAGAGTCTCAGGTAACTTGGTTTGCCGTTTTTAGAAATAGCGATAGTGGCTTTTTTAGCTTCAATTGAGTCGGCCGGGACTACAACTATCATGTTTGGAAGGACGCGCATTAAGGCAATGTCTTCTAATGCTTGATGGGTTGCACCATCTGGACCGACTGAGACTCCGGTGTGGTTGCCGATTATTTTAACTGGCTGATTGTTGTAGCAAATTGTGGTTCTTATTTGTTCCCAGTTTCTACCTGGGGAGAATGTGGCGTATGAGGAGGTGAAAGGTATTTTGCCTTCATGCGCCATGCCTGAAGCTACTGTTACTAAATTTTGTTCGGCAACTCCAACTTCAACGAAGCGTTCAGGGAATTTTTTCTTGAAGGCATCCATTCTTGTTGACTCTGTAAGATCGGCACATAAACCAACAACATTAGGATTTTCTTCACCAGCTATAACTAAGCCTTCGCCAAAACCATTCCGGGACGGAACTTGCTCGATATCATCATTAAATAATTTTGGATTTAGGTTATTTTGCATATGACTTTTAACTTGAGTCTTTAAGACTTCTTTCAATTTTTTCCAATTGTTGTAGTGCCTCGCTTGCTTGCTCGCCTTTTTTAGGAGCTCCTTCTATGTCCATTCCATCAGGTGGTGCGCCGTGCCATTCGTAGCGGTTTTCCATATAACTTACGCCTTTGCCGGGGATGGTGTTGGCTATAATCATGGTTGGTTTATCATAGATTGTTTTGGCTGATTCGCAGGCATCGATTATTGCCTGGAAGTCATGACCATTAACCTCAATTACATTCCAATTAAAGGCCCGGTATTTATCGGCAACGGGATCAAGGGGCATGATGTCTTCTGTGTGGCCATCGATTTGCATATTATTTCTATCCATTATGGCAGTTAGATTTCCTAGTTTGTGACCGGCTGCAAACATAACTGCTTCCCAGGTATTTCCTTCCTGGTGTTCGCCGTCTGAGGTGACGCAGTATACTCGCCAGGACTTATTATCCATTTTGCCAACCAAAGCCATGCCGGCAGCTTGAGATAAACCTGAGCCTAGGGGGCCTGAGGTAGTTTCTAAACCTGGAAGTGCTTCTCTATGCGGATGGCCTTGGAGTCTGCTGCCAAGTTTTCTGAGGGTTTTTAGTTCATCAACTGGGAAAAATCCGCGTCTGGCCATTGTTGCGTAAAGGACAGGACAAGTGTGGCCGCAGGATAAAACAAACCTATCGCGTTCTTCCCAATCCGGCTTTGAGGGATCAACTTTCATGATATTAAAGTAAAGGGCTGTGAAGATATCGGCTAAGCCTAAAGGACCGCCTGAATGACCGGAGCCGGCTTCTACTAGCATTTTTATAATATCGACCCGGATTTGATTTGCTTTTAGTTCTAAATCTTTAACATCATGAGGGGAAAGTTGCATGAATTAAGTTTATCACGAGATTAATAAAAATGAGCTGGTTAAAATGTTAGTGCGCGCAACTTATGATGGTCGCCTTCGGAGGGATTATGTGGCGCACCTAGTGATCTCTTATACGTTTCAATTGGAATTTTTCCAAACGGGATAACCGAGCCAAAAAAATGAGGCTGTTTTGTGAGTATATTGTGTTCAAATCTAATCCCGAAACGATTGGTTACACCATTAATGTCTTCAAAATGTGCTAAGTGTGCTTTTTCATGCTCCATCATCTCTGCAATATTTGGTTGAATAGAATCGAACATAGTCGCAGGGTAAGAATCTATTGTATCCCTTGCACCCGGAACTAATTCTGGTTCCATACAATAAGCCCACATTAGTGTACCTAAGCTCAGTCCTATTCTAAAGTCATGTTCATTATAAAAAAATGCTTCATGCGGTCCAGGATTACGAGCAGGAGAGTTGATAGTTATTCCTTCAAAAATACCTCGTTTATTTAACTGCTCGATGTATCTTCGCAATGATTGAGATTCAACAGCATCACGAAAAGCTATTCCCTCAATATTATAGGCAGTTGGAAGCCTATTACTGAAAGCGCTTAGGGTTTGGTTGTAGACTTCGATATTATTAGTTGAGTGCGCGAATCGCTTTAGAGATTCAAACATTTTTAGTATTATAGGATAATATGTATTAAATTACAAAAATATTAGATGGAGAAGCCCTCGGTGGAGGCTTTGAGGTGGTCGCCGTGGTCGCCTTTTTCAATTTCTTTTTCGAAAGCGTTGATGGCTTCTAAAACTTCTTCGGGAGAATCGACGATTTTATAGACTTTATGCTCTTCCGACCTGACAAACATATTCTCCTTAAAGGCTTTCATTATTTTATGCCAAAATTTTCCGTAAAGAATTAAAGGTTTGTGATGGCCGAAGTATAGTCTGGCAAGG
>CXWK01098549.1_pt3 | contig 43688 bp, 37 predicted proteins | sample 590851 | NCBI WGS metagenome assembly CXWK01 (sample SAMEA3498364, study PRJEB10139) | wastewater metagenome | biome: wastewater treatment plant; material: activated sludge | place: Denmark | collected 2014-08-01 | reverse complement strand
GGTGAGCCGTTGGTGCGCCAGGACCTCGCCGAGCTGATTGGCGAAGCGCGCCAGCTGGGGTTCTACACCAACCTGATCACCTCCGGCATCGGCCTGACCGAGCAGAAAATCAGCGATTTCAAAAAGGCCGGTCTCGATCACATCCAGATCAGTTTCCAGGCCAGCGACGAGCAGGTGAACAACCTGCTGGCGGGCTCGAAAAAAGCCTTCGCGCAAAAGCTGGAAATGGCCCGCACCGTGAAAGCCCATGGCTACCCGATGGTGCTGAACTTCGTCACCCATCGGCACAACATCGACAAGATCGACCGCATCATCGAGCTGTGCATTGCCCTGGAGGCCGACTTCGTCGAACTCGCCACCTGCCAGTTCTACGGCTGGGCGCAACTCAACCGGGTGGGGCTGCTGCCGACCCGGGAACAGCTTGTTCGTGCGGAGCGCGTTACCAACGAATACCGCGCCAAACTGGAAGCCGAAGGGCATCCGTGCAAGTTGATTTTCGTCACCCCGGACTACTACGAAGAACGCCCGAAAGCCTGCATGAACGGCTGGGGCAGTATCTTCCTGACGGTCACACCGGACGGCACCGCCCTGCCCTGTCATGGCGCCCGACAGCTGCCGGTGCAGTTTCCCAACGTGCGCGAGCACAGCATGCAGCACATCTGGTACGACTCGTTCGGCTTCAACCGCTTTCGCGGTTACGACTGGATGCCCGAGCCATGCCGCTCCTGCGACGAGAAAGAAAAGGACTTCGGCGGCTGTCGCTGCCAGGCCTTCATGCTCACGGGGGATGCGCGCAACGCCGACCCGGTGTGCAGCAAGTCGCCTCATCACGGCGTGATCCTCAAGGCCCGCGAAGAGGCCGAGCACGCGACCCAGACCATTGAACAACTGGCCTTTCGCAATGAACGAAACTCACGCCTCATCGCCAAAAGCTGAACCCTTCAGCGCCGCCAACGCCGTCGCGGCCGGCATCGATTTTGCCGAGCTGCAGGTCGGCGCCCATGGTTTGTTCTGGAACGAATACCGCCCGGAGGATGCCGCGTGTCGGATCTGGCACTGGCGTGATGGTGTGGCCAGTTGCCTGACGCCACCCCCGTTCAGTGTGCGCAGTCGAGTGTATGAATATGGCGGTGGCGCGTTTTGCCTGACCGACGACGGCGTGGTGTTCGTCAATGAGGCGGATCAGCAGCTTTATCGCCAATCACTGCAAGGCGAGACGCCAGAGGTGCTGACCTCAGGTGTGTGTCGATATGGTGATCTGCAGTTCGCCAATGGCCAGGTACTGGCGGTAGAGGAAAACCGCAATGTACACCGCCTGGTGGCGATCGACCTGGTGGATGGCGCGCGGCATTTGTTGGCCGAAGGCGCGGACTTTTACGCCGCACCGACCTTGAGTCCCGATGCGCAACGACTGGCCTGGATTGAGTGGAGTCGCCCGGATCAACCCTGGACCGCGACCCGTTTGATGGTCGCCCGACGCCAGGCCGATGGCGGCTTCGCTGCCCCTTGCTGCGTGGCCGGCGACCAGGCGCAGGAATCGCTGCAACAACCTCGTTTCGATGCTGACAGTCGCTTGTTCTGCCTGACCGATCGCGGTGGTTTCTGGCAGCCCTGGATGGAATCGGCCGATGGCCTGACACCATTGCCCAGCACCGCCGCCGACCACGGCCCGGCACCCTGGCAACTGGGTGGTTGTACCTGGTTACCGCTAAGCGAAGGTACTTATCTGGCCAGCTGGACGGAAGGCGGTTTTGGCCGATTGGGGCTTTGCGGTAATTCGTGCAAAGACTTTACCGGCGATTACAGCCGCTTCCGCCATCTTGCCGTGGATGATCATTTCATCTACTGCATTGCTGCGTCCCCCGTCAGCTCAGCGGCGGTGATCGCCATCGATCGCCAGACCCACCAAGTGAAAGTCCTCGCCGGCGGTATTGCACCGCTGCCCGCCGAACAAATCAGTCGCCCGCAAACGCTGCACTACCCAAGCGGTTCGGGTGAAGCCTACGGTTTCTTCTACCCTGCAATGAACGGCGACGCCAAGCCGCCATTGGTGGTGTTCATCCATGGCGGCCCAACCTCGGCGTGCTACCCGATGCTCGATCCGCGCATCCAGTACTGGGCGCAACGAGGTTTTGCCGTGGCCGATCTCAACTATCGCGGCAGCAGCGGATACGGCCGGGACTATCGCCAGGCCCTGCATTTGCGCTGGGGCGAAGTCGATGTCGAAGACGCTTGCGCGGTGGTCAGCCATCTCGCCGAACGTGGCTTGATCGATGGCCAGCGAGCTTTCATTCGTGGTGGCAGCGCCGGAGGCTATACGGCGCTGTGCGCGTTGGCGTTCCACCAGGTGTTTCGTGCCGGTGCCAGTCTTTATGGGGTCAGCGACCCTGTGGCGCTGGGACGGGCGACGCACAAATTCGAGGGTGACTACCTGGACTGGCTGATCGGTGACCCACAACAGGATGCCGAACGCTACGCCGCACGCACGCCGCTATTGCATGCCAGCAACATTCGCGTGCCGGTGATCTTCTTTCAAGGTGAGCTGGATGCCGTGGTAGTACCTCAGCAAACCCGCGACATGGTCGAGGCCCTGCAGAACAACGGTATCCTGGTCGAAGCCCATTACTACGCGGACGAACGTCACGGTTTTCGCAAAGCCGGCAACCAGGCGCATGCGCTGGAGCAGGAATGGTTGTTCTATCGGCGGGTGATGGCGCTCACAAATTGAGAGCGCCACACAGGGAGAAACGCCTCACCGCTTGGCGATGATGTACACCGCATGCACGATCCCGGGAATGTAACCGCACAGCGTCAGCAGAATATTCAGCCAGAACGCTCCACCGAACCCCACTTGCAGAAATACACCCAGTGGTGGCAACAGAATGGCGATGATGATGCGGATAAAGTCCATGGACATAGCTCCTGATTGAAGTGGGCTCACGCGAGCCCATACCCTATCGACCTGTACCGTTGGTCAGGGTTCAGCCCGACTGTTCAGGCCAATGTACCCAGGCCATGTTTCTGAACGATGCAACCGCCATAAAAAAACGCCCCACGCCAAAAGAATCAGGCGTGGGGAGTGCGTTATACCGCGAGACGGTTCGGGAATTCGTGCAGGAAGCGTCCGCTCAGACGGCAATCCCTTTACGGCATTGCAGCTGTGCGGTGCGTACGCGGGAGAAGGCACGGGCCAGGCGCAGCAGCATTTCATCGATATTGGACTTGCTGACCGTCAGCGCCGGGGTAAATCGCAGGCAATCGGCTCGCGGCGCGTCGAGCAGCAGCCCTTCGTACAACGCGGCCTTGACCACGGCGTCTGCCGAGTCGTCGGAAAGCGTCAACCCCCAGAGCAACCCTTGCCCGCGTAATTCGCCGTGTCCGTAACGATGGGACAAACGCTGCAGGCCTTCGCGCAGGTGCTGCGCCATTTCCCCGACATGCTCGAGAAAGCCTTTGTCCTGCACGCTATCGAGCACCGCCAGGCCGGCTGCGGTCAGCAGTGCGTTGCCATGATGGGTACCGCTCATTTCGCCGGTTTCCAGGCAGCAGGCCTTGCCCCGCGCCAGCAGCGCCGCCACCGGTACGCCACCGCCAAGCCCTTTGCCGAGCACGACGATATCGGCACGCACACCGAAGGACTGTTCAGCCAGCAGGCTGCCACAGCGACCGACACCGGTTTGCACCTCGTCGAAGATCAGCAGGATGCCCAACTCGCGACACAGGCGCTCGACCCCCTTGAGGTAATGTGCGGTAGCCGCAATCACCCCAGCTTCACTTTGGATCGGCTCGAGCATGATCGCCACGGTCCGTTCATCCACCGCCGCATTCAGCGCCGCAAGATCATTGAAGGGGACGCGACTGAACCCCGGAAGCTGCGGCTCGAAGCGGTTGACCAGGGTCGAACTGTCCGACGCCGAAATCGTCCCCAGGCTACGACCATGGCAAGCCTGATTGGCCACGATAATCCGCGAAGCCCCGCCGCGATGCCGTTGACCCCATTTGCGCGCCAGCTTGATCGCCGCCTCACAGGCCTCGCTGCCGCTGTTGAGCAGGTACGCCTGGTCGCTGCCGGTGATGGCACACAGGCGCTCGGCGAGCTTGAGCATGCCGCGGTTATGCAGGGCGAAACCGGGATTGATCAACGCTTGCGCCTGCGCAGTAATGGCGCTGACCAGTGCCTTGGGACTGTGACCAAGGCTATTGGCACCGCCGCCCTGGGAGAAATCCAGATACGCACGGTCATCGCTGTCCCACAACCAGGAACCCTGGCCGCGGGCAAAAACCTGTTGGGGTCGATCGACACTGGGCATCAGGTACTCGCTGCAAAGATTGTCTGCGTTGGGGGCAGAGGAACTGTCCTCCAGCAAATCGTCGAGACTGGGCGCATGTCGGCGCAGGCTGAACAGATTCATAGGTGCAACCCTCGCAGAAGGTTTTTTGCGTTACCTATGCAAACGTCATCGAAGCGAAGGGAGTTCATCGCGTTCCGGGGCCCTGTAAGCCTTGTGAATAGGGTTAGACTAGGCTCACCCAAGGCGATGAGCTATTTCGATTTCCCAGCATTTTCGATAAGAATTACTTATGGATTTCAAGCAACTGCGTTATTTCGTCGCGGTCTACGAAGAGGGCCATGTGGGCCGGGCTGCCGAGCGCCTGTCCATTTCACAGCCGGCGCTGTCTCAACAGATCCGCCACCTTGAACAAACCCTGGATGTGAGCCTGTTCGAACGCAGCAGCAAACGCCTATTGCCGACCCTTGCGGCCCATACGCTCTATAACCATGCCCTGCCCTTGCTCGATGGCCTGCAACGGGCACGTGAAGCACTGGGCAACTTCAAGGGGCATGCGCTGCGCACCCTGGCCATTGGCGTACTGCAAACCGTGCACACCAGCCTGGTGCCACAAATGCTCGAGCGGGTGCGCAAGGCGCAACCTCATCTGGTGGTGCAGATCTATGAACTGACGGGACTGGAAATCGAGCGACGCCTGCTCAATGGTTCGCTGGACATCGGCATCGGCTACTTGCCGCCTCGTCAGCCGGGTCTGCACGGAGTGCTGTTGTACGAAGACGAACTGACGCTGGTCATCCCGGCAGACCATCCATTGCGCGAATTCAAGAAAGTCTCCATGAGCCAGGCTGCCGAATTGCCGATGTTGCTGCTGGGCGAAGAGTTTCAGATACGGCAGATCTGGCAGGCGCAAATGGCCAGCCTGGGACGGCGTCCGCAAGTGCAGGCCGAGCTGAACAACATGGCCGGCATACTCGACAGCCTGCCGCACACGCGACTGGCGACGGTGCTGCCTGGACGCTCGCAGAAGACCCATGGCAACCAGCAATTGTTGTGGAAACCCCTGAGCGAACCGCGGGTGCCGCTGAAAGTCGGGTTGGTCTGTCGCGATGTGCAACGGCAACAGGCATCGCTGGCCTTGCTGCGCACATTGCTGGAAGAGGTGATCAATCGGCCGGATGAACGCTTGAACAGCCCGCCGGCACTGGATGGCCTGAGCTGAACACTTTTCTCGAGGCAAAAGAAAACCCCGCCGAAGCGGGGCTTTGCAGACTGTTTCCCTGACATCCATTTCACTCCGCCGTCCTGGCAGAATCCTACGTGTCCGTGTTGTTGCTTTGCGCTTCCTGCGCTACGTCCATAAGCAGTAGATTAGCTGTGGATCCAATTTACGACTATGGGAGAACAGCAGCACGTCATGTAAGAGAATGCTTACATCAGGTTACAAACTCAGAATTGCCCGGCCTCCAACAGGAACAGCGATTCGCTACCGGCCTTCACCGACGCGTTCAGCGAGTGAATACGCGGTAGCAAACGGGCGAAATAGAAGCGCGCGGTGCCCAGCTTGCTGGCGTAGAAATCGTCCTGCGTTTCCTTGCCGAGAGCCGCCTTGGCCATCAAGGCCCACATGTAGGCATAGGCTACGTAGCCAAATACTTGCAGGTACTCGACCGACGCCGCGCCGATTTCATTCGGGTTGTTTTTCGCCCGGTCCAGCAGCCATGCCGTCAGCTCGTCGAGCGTCGTCACCGCATCGTTGAGCGGCTTGGTGAACTCCGCCAAGTCAGCACTGGCCGTTGCGGTGAAGTGACGAATCTCGTCGGCAAACAGATTGTAGAACGCCCCGCCGCTGCCGACGATCTTGCGTCCCACCAGGTCCAGCGCCTGGATACCGTTGGTGCCTTCGTAGATCTGGGTGATGCGCACGTCGCGCACCAGTTGCTCCTGGCCCCACTCACGGATGTAACCGTGGCCGCCGAATACCTGCTGGCCGTGAACCGTGGTTTCCAGGCCCAGATCGGTGAGGAACGCCTTGGCCACCGGGGTCAGCAAGGCCACCAGGTCTTCCGCGCGCTTGCGGGTGGTGGCGTCTTCGCTGAACTTGGCGGTGTCCAGTTGCATCGCCACGTAGGTGGAGAAGGCACGACCGCCTTCGTTCGCGGCCTTCATGGTCAGCAACATGCGACGCACGTCCGGGTGGACGATGATCGGGTCAGCGACTTTGTCTTTGTTCTGCGCGCCGGTTGGCGAACGGCTCTGCAGACGATCACGAGCGTACTCGACAGCGTTCTGGTAGGAGCGCTCGCCGGTGGCCAGGCCCTGGATGCCGACGCCCAGGCGCTCGTAGTTCATCATGGTGAACATTGCCGCCAAGCCCTTGTTCGGCTCGCCGACCAGGTAACCCACGGCTTCATCGAAGTTCATCACGCAGGTCGCAGAGGCCTGGATGCCCATCTTGTGTTCGATCGAGCCGCAGTTGGCCGGGTTGCGCGCGCCCAGGCTGCCATCGGCATTGACCATGAACTTGGGCACCAGGAACAGCGAAATCCCTTTAGGTCCAGCCGGCGCATCGGGCAATTTGGCCAGCACCAGGTGGATGATGTTTTCGGTCAGGTCGTGTTCGCCGCCGGTGATGAAGATCTTGGTGCCGCTGACCTTGTAGGAACCGTCGGCCTGAGGCTCGGCCTTGGTGCGGATGATCCCCAGGTCGGTGCCGGCGTGCGGTTCGGTCAGGCACATGGAACCGGCCCAGACGCCGGCGTACATGTTCGGCAGGTAGGCGGCCTTCAGTTCTTCACTGGCGTGGGCGTTGATCGACAGGCAAGCGCCGGCGGTCAGCATCGGGTACAGACCGAACGACAGGCTGGCCGAGTTGACCATTTCCTCGACCTGGGCCGAAACGGCCTTGGGCATGCCCATGCCGCCGTAGGCCGGATCTCCACCTACACCGACCCAACCACCTTCAGCGTAGGTTTGGTAAGCCTGTGGGAAACCCGCCGGCGTGGTGACAGCACCGTCCGCCCAGTGACAACCTTCCTCGTCAGCCGCACGGCTCAGGGGCGCAACGCTTTTACTGGTGACCTTGCCGGCTTCTTCGAGAATGGCTTCGACCGTTTCAGCATCAATGGAATCGGCCAATGCTGGCAGCTCGGCCCAGAGTTTGGCGACCTCGAACACCTCATTGAGGACGAAGCGCATATCGCGCAGGGGCGCTTTGTAGTCAGCCATGGCAAACCTCGCAAATCTAAACAGATGGCTCGTAGGAAAGATGCTTTTCTTTGGGTCCGAGTGTAACCCAACAACTTTTGCGACACATAGGGTCAGCACATGACTGTTTTGTAATTTTTAGTCACCGGCGAAATGTAGAGGGGAACCGCAAGAATTGTAGAAGCGAGCCTGCTCGCGATAAACCTGAGGACGCCTCGGGGCACCTGGCTTCCAACGTTATCGTTAACGACCATCGCGAGCATGCTCGCTCCTACAGAAAAGCCCATCAGAGCGCAAACAACTCCGCCGGTAACTGCATCAGGCAATCACTCCCCGCTTCGATCGCCGCCCGATGAGCGTCGGTACGCGGCAACAGGCGCTTGAAGTAAAACTCACTGGTCGCCAGTTTGGCCCGGCAGAAATCCGCGTCGCCGCTGCCAGCATCGAGCTGCGCCTGCGCCACCAACGCCATACGCAACCACAAGTAGCCGAGGATGATGTAACCGCTGTACATCAGGTAATCCACCGATGCGGCGCCGACTTCATCCGGGTTTTTCATCGCCGCCATGCCGACCTTGGTCGTCAACTCGCCCCATTGCTGATTCAGCGCATCGAGCTGCGCCACATAGTTGCCCAACTGTGGATGCGCGACGTTGGCCGCGCAAAACTTGTGGACGATTTTAGTGAAGCCGCGCAACAGCTTGCCCTGGCTGCCGAGCACTTTGCGCCCGAGCAGGTCCAGCGCCTGGATGCCATTGGTGCCCTCATAGATCGGCGCGATCCGGCAGTCGCGAACCAGCTGTTCCATACCCCATTCACGAATGAATCCGTGGCCGCCGAATACCTGCATGCCATGGTTGGTCACTTCCAGCCCGGTTTCAGTCATGAAGGCTTTGCAGATCGGCGTCAGGAAGGCCAGCAGGTCTTCGGCATCCTGGCGTGCCGTTGCATCCGCGCTCAGGTGCGCTACGTCGAGCAACTGCGCAGTGAAATAAGTCAGTGCCCGATTGCCTTCGTTGAAGGCTTTCATGGTCAGCAACATCCGACGTACATCCGGATGCACGATGATAGGGTCGGCAACTTTTTCCGGGGCTTTCGGGCCTGTCAATGCGCGCATCTGCAAACGGTCGTTGGCGTACTGGATCGCGCCCTGGAAACTCGCTTCGCCCAGGCACAAACCCTGCATGCCCGTGCCCAGTCGCGCGTGGTTCATCATGGTGAACATACAGTTGAGGCCCTTGTTCGCTTCCCCGATCAAAAAGCCCTTGGCCCCGTCGAAATTCAGCACGCAGGTGGCCGACGCCTTGATCCCCATCTTGTGCTCGATGGCGCCGCAGGAAACCCCATTGCGCTCGCCCGCTTCGCCCTCGGTATCGGGCAGGAACTTGGGCACGATAAACAGCGAAATACCCTTGGTCCCGGCCGGCGCATCCGGCAGTTTCGCCAGTACCAGGTGAATGATGTTGGCGCTCATGTCGTGCTCGCCGGCGGAGATGAAAATCTTGCTGCCGGTGATCGTATAACTGCCGTCGGCTGCAGGCACGGCGCGGGTCTTGATGATGCCCAGGTCGGTGCCGCAATGGGCTTCGGTCAGGCACATGGTGCCGGTCCATTGGCCGGCGGTGAGTTTGCTCAGGTAGGTTTGTTTCTGTTCTTCAGTGCCATGGGCGTGGATCGCCGACATGGCGCCATGGGTCAGGCCTGGGTACATGCCCCACGACGTGTTGCTCGAACCCACCATCTCGCTGATGACCAGCCCCAGCGAGCCGGGCAGACCCTGACCGCCATACGCCGGATCAGCCGCCAGGCCATGCCAGCCACCTTCGACGTATTGGGCGAAAGCCTGCTTGAAACCTGCAGGCGTCGTGACCACACCGTTGTCGAAATGGCAGCCCTCTTCGTCGCCGCTACGGTTGAGAGGCGACAGCACGTTTTCACAAAACCTGGCACCCTCTTCGAGGATCGCACTGACCATGTCCGGACTGGCCTCGGTGGCGCCGAGCGCTGCGTAGTTGCTGTGGAAATCGAAGACGTGGTCAATCAGGAAGCGCATGTCGCGCAGGGGAGCCTTGTAGGCGGGCATGGTCGTTTCTCCGGCAGTAGATGACTCAAACCTACTGCCGCCGCCCCGCCCTTCACAATGACAGTCCAGACGCTGAATGCGCCGTCATCACTCAACCGCAGCAGCGTCCATGCGCACGGCGCCACGGCGGTTCTGGCCGAACGCCATCACGCAGTTGCGTCCGGCGCCCTTGGCGCTGTAAAGCGCCTGGTCGGCGGACTTGAGCACTTTCTCGGGCGAGCGTTGTTCCACCCGTTCGGCAACGCCGATGCTGACAGTCACCGACACACTCGAGGCACTGGCGCCGGCGCGACGCTGGCGGCCCTGATTGTCATCCTGTGGACGGCTTTCCTGATTGCGAAGATGAATGTTGTAGGTGGCAATGGATTCGCGAATGACCTCCAGGTGCGGCATGCACTCCTCGAGGGTCTTGCCGGCAAACACCAGGGCGAACTCCTCTCCACCATAACGATAGGCCTTACCGCCTCCGCCGATTTTCGACAGTTTGCTGGCGACCAGTCGCAGCACCTGGTCACCGACGTCATGGCCATGGGTATCGTTGAATTTCTTGAAGTGGTCGACGTCACTCATGGCCAACACATAGTTGCGCCCCAGGCGCTGCATGCGCTCATTCAATGCGCGGCGCCCGGGCAGGCCGGTGAGTTCGTCACGGAAGGCCATTTGATAGGCCTCATGGGCAACGGCGGCCGCGATCATCAGCATCACCTGGCTGCACATTATGTTCAGGGTGAAGGGCAGGATGAAGGTTTTCGGCAACATCCAGAACAGCCCGAGCAACCCCACCAGCTGTGCCGCATGCAGCGGTCTTGGGTGACGCCAGTACTGGTAGGCCAGCAGCGCGAACGATGCGATGAACACGGGATAGGACAGCTGGATCAGGCTCATCCAGGCGCCGTGCAAGGCAGGCCAGCGAATCTGCGACAGCCACCCCAGCAAGGCCTGTGGGTAACTTTGTTCCAGTGCCAATGCGACGCTACCGACGGCCAGTAAAACGGCGAAACGGGCGACCATGTCCTGGAACAGATGCGTACGCTCCTGCCACGCGGCGAATACGCCGAACAGCAATGGCAACAGCAGGCAACACAAATGAAAGACCACTGCGGCGTCGTCCCGCACCTTGCCATTGTCACGGTAGTAATCGGTCTGGGTGTCGAGCAGGAAGTAGGCGATGTACACCGTGGCCATCAGAAACAGCTCGCGCTGGCGTCGGTAAACCGCACAGTAGGCACCGCCGAGCAACAACACCAAGGTTGGAAGCACCTGGAACAACGACGTGAAGAACACGTTCAGGTCCTTGATGTAGGCAGCCGCGAGTCCCGCCAGTAACAGCACTGACGACGGCAAAAAATGACCCACACGGACAGCGGATGAACGCGGCAAAGGTAAAGCTCCGACCCGTCATTTCGATTGATGGCAATGTGCCAACAACTGTAACGGCACCGATCTCGACTTGCTGAGTCAATTACCAAGAAATTTTTAAGACAGCGTCTGCGGCTTGCCGGGTGGTGCAGCGTTGCATCGCGAGCAGGCTCGCTCCTACAAAGAGCATCAACCAACAGGCAAAAAAAAAAACCGCTGCCCCCGAAGGAGCAGCGGTTTTCTTGAAGTACCGCGTTAAGGCTTAGTAGCCCAGCGCGAAGTCCTCTTCCTTCATGTCCATCAGGTTGTTGGCGCCCGACAGCATGGTTGCAACGTGAGTGCGGGTGCGCGGCAGGATACGCTGGAAGTAGAAGCGCGCCGTCTGCAGCTTGGCGGTGTAGAACGCCTCGTCAGAAGTGCCGGCAGCCAGTTTCTCGGCGGCCAGGCGTGCCATGTCAGCCCAGAAGTAGGCCAGGCAGGCGTAACCCGAGTACATCAGGTAGTCCACCGAGGCCGCGCCGACTTCTTCGCGGTCTTTCATGGCAGCCATACCGACCTTCATGGTCAGCTCGCCCCACTCCTTGTTCAATGCAGCCAGCGGTGTGACGAACTCTTTGACAGCTTCGTTGCCTTCGTTGGTCTGGCAGAACTTGTGCACGATCTTGGTGAAGCCCTTGAGGGCCTCGCCTTGAGTCATCAGCACTTTACGGCCCAGCAGGTCGAGTGCCTGGATGCCGGTGGTGCCTTCGTACAGCATCGAAATACGGCTGTCGCGAACGTTCTGCTCCATGCCCCACTCGGCGATGAAGCCATGGCCACCGTAGATTTGCACGCCGTGGTTAGCCGATTCGAAACCGACTTCGGTCATGAAGGCCTTGGCGATCGGAGTCATGAACGCCAGCAGCGCATCGGCCTTCTTCTTCTCTTCCTCGTCCACGCCGTACTTGACGATGTCGACTTGCTTGGCGGTGAAGTAGACCATCGCACGGTTGCCTTCGGCGAATGCCTTCATGGTCAACAGCATGCGACGTACATCCGGGTGCACGATGATCGGGTCAGCGGCTTTTTCCGGCGCTTTCGGGCCAGTCAGCGAGCGCATTTGCAGACGATCACGAGCGTATTTCAGGCCACCCTGGAAACCGATTTCGGCGTGGGCCAGGCCTTGCAGCGCGGTACCCAGACGTGCGGTGTTCATGAAGGTGAACATGCAGTTCAGGCCTTTGTTCGCCGGGCCGATCAGGAAACCGGTGGCCGCGTCGAAGTTCATCACGCAGGTGGCGTTACCGTGGATGCCCATCTTGTGTTCCAGGGAGCCACAGGACACGGCGTTACGCGCACCGATCGAACCATCGGCGTTTTCACGGAACTTTGGCACGATGAACAGCGAAATGCCTTTGGTGCCAGCCGGCGCATCGGGCAGGCGGGCCAGCACGATGTGCACGATGTTGTCGGCCATGTCGTGTTCACCGGCCGAGATGAAGATCTTGGTGCCGGAGACTTTGTAGGAACCGTCGGCCTGAGGTTCAGCCTTGGTGCGCAACATGCCCAGGTCGGTGCCGCAGTGCGGTTCGGTCAGGCACATGGTGCCGGTCCATTCACCGGAAACCAGCTTGGTCAGGTATGCCTCTTGTTGCTCAGGCGTGCCGTGCTCGGAAATGGTGTTCATCGCGCCGTGGGACAGGCCCGGGTACATGCCCCACGACCAGTTGGCTTCGCCAACCATTTCGCTGACTGCCAGGCCCAGAGACTCCGGCAGGCCTTGGCCACCGTGCTCAACGTCGTGGGCCAGGCTTGGCCAGCCGCCTTCGACGAATTGCTTGTAGGCCTCTTTGAAGCCAGTCGGGGTCTTAACGCCGGACTCGCTCCAGGTGCAGCCTTCGGTGTCGCCCACGCGGTTCAGCGGAGCCAGTACCTGCTCACAAAACTTGGCGCCTTCTTCGAGAATGGCGTCAACCATGTCCGGAGTTGCGTCTGCACAAGCCGGAAGGCTCTGATAGTGCGCTTCGTAGCCGAGCAGTTCGTCACGAACGAAGCGAATATCACGCAAGGGGGCCTTGTAGTCAGGCATAGCGATAAACCTCTGCTGATGTAACCGGGAATGAGCGACCGTTGTCGAAACGATCAAACAGTTGTTTGAAACATACGTTTACGCCCAAATCTTGTCAAGCACCGATCTTTTGCCATTCGTCATCCAACCAATAAACAGCGCGCACGCGAGCCTGACGCTATTGCACGAGCAGCGCGCAGCGCGAGAAAAGAAGATGGGTACAGGAACTCACGCTGAAAGCGTACCGCCAGACGGTGCGCTTTCAGCGTGAGTTCAGGCGTAGGTGTCGATCAAGGTGCCGAGCATTTCATCGGAAGCCTTGGCGACTTTGGCGCCCAACTCCACCTGAAACCGGCCTTGAGCCATTTCGATCTCATGGCTCACGAGGTCCGACTGCCGACTGCGGTCGACCGAGCGCAGGCGATCGACCTGAGCCTCGGAGGACTGGCTGCTCACCGAACGCTCGATCGTCGCGTTGGCGATTTTTCCGGCGGCTTGATCAATACGGTCTTGCCCCGCCTGAACAGTGCTCAGGCCGGCATAGAAAGCGGTATTTCCCGAGATTTCCATGGAAGTGCTCGTCCTTGCAAAGAGTCATCAGTGTTCATTGAAGCAGACATACCGAGAAATCGCCCGTCAAAAACACTAATGGCACAGTGCCGCACCATAGCCAACATCTAGTCCAGGAGGTCGAGTTGCAGGTGCTCCGCGACTGCTTCGGCCGTGACCACCTTGAGCTTCGGCACCCGCCCCAGGCAGGGCGCTGGCAAGCGTTCGGCGAGGGTCGCCAGATTTTCTTCAAGGCGCGAAGTCTTCGGATCTATGATGTTCGCCACCCATCCCGCCAGCTGCAAACCGTCCCGGGCAATCGCTTCGGCCGTCAGCAACGCGTGGTTGATGCAGCCCAAGCGTACGCCGACCACCAGGATGACCGGCAGACCCAGCGCCATCGCCAGGTCCGACAGGTTGTCCTGGTCGGCCAATGGCACGCGCCAGCCTCCAGCCCCCTCGACCAGGGTGAAGTCGGCTTGCATGTCGAGTATCTGCTGCATCGGAGTCAGCAGCGATTGCACGGTTAACGCGATGCCGGCCTCACGCGCGGCCAGGTGCGGCGCAATCGCCGGCTCCAGCGCCACAGGATTGACCTGGGTGTAGGTCAAGGGCAGCGAACACTCCGCCAGTAACGCCAGCGCGTCAGCATTGCGCAGCCCCTTGGGCGTCACCGAACAACCAGAGGCCACCGGCTTGCCTGCTGCCGTGCTTAACCCGGCTGATCGCGCGGCATACAACAGACCGGCGGCGATCGTGGTTTTCCCGACATCGGTGTCCGTACCGGTGATGAAATACGCGGAGCTCATAAGGGTTTCTCCAAAACGGCGTACACCACTTGATAAGTCGCCGGCAGGCCTTGGGCCTGACGAAACTGCTCGTAAGCCTCGACCAGGCCGAGAATCCGCGCCCGACCGGTCAAGCCGCCCGGACGCCCAGGGTTCAGGTTGTGCGCCCCCAAGGCCTTGAGCTCATGGGTCAGGCTGCGCACGTCCGGGTAATGCAGCACATGTGCCTGGTTGTCCAGACTGATTACGCGCAAGCCGCTGGCCGCACACAGCTGTTGATAAACGTTGAACTCGCGGAAGCGGTTGACGTGCACCATGCCATCCACCTGACGCCAGCTGTCACGCAACTCGAACAACGTGCCTACACAGAGACTAGCAAATGCAAAGACACCGCCCGGCTTGAGCACCCGATGCGCTTCGCTGAGCACCGACGCGAAGTCCGCGCACCACTGCACGGCCAGGCTGGAGAAAATCAGGTCGCACGTCGCATCGCGCAATGGCATCCGCTCGGCGTCGCCGGCGATGAAGTGCGCGGCGCCGCCCAACGGTCGGGCGTGATTGAGCATGCCTTCGGCGATGTCCAGCGCCACGCCCTGGCCGTCGGGAAACCGCTCGCCCAGCGCACGACTGAAATAGCCGGTGCCGCACCCGAGATCGAGCCAGCGCCGGGGTACGAACGCCTGCGGCAAACGGTGCAACAACTGGCCACCGACATCACGTTGCAACTCGGCCACGCTGTCGTAGCTTGCCGCGGCACGGGAAAACGACGCGGCTACCTGGCGCTTGTCGGGCAAACCACCGGGCAACTTGGGAAAGGATAAATCAGTCATCGCCGCACTCATGCAAAAAGGCCTGGATCGCCCCCGCGACACCGTGGGGATTTTCCAGGAGAAACGCGTGGCCGGCCTGTTCGATCAGACCGATTTCGACATCGGGTAGCAACGCCAGCAAGGCCTCGGCGGCTTCGGCCGGCACCAGCCCGTCGAGGCCGGCAAACAGATGCAATTGCGGACCGCGGAATGTCTGCAGGGCTTGGCGAGTGTCCATCTGCGCGAGCAATTCCAGGCCACTCAATAGCACTGCCGCCGTTGAGTGCGGCGCCCCTGCGAGCAACAGGCGAGACAAGCCGCGCGGGTCTTCGGCACCTTGGGCGCAGAGCAATGAAAAACGCTTCAAGGTCATGCGCGGATCGGCAGCGCAGCCTGCCAGAAAGGCATCGAACGTTTCGCCAGGCATTGCGTTTGGCCATTGGTCGTGGCTGACAAAAGAAGGATTGCTCGCCAAGGTCAGCAGACCACAGCAACGGTCGCCACGGCGCGCCGCCAACTCGGACGCGAGCATACCACCCAGTGACCAGCCGCCGAGCCAGGCGTCCTGCGGCACGCTGGCGTCGAGTTCATCGAGCCAATGTTCAAGATTGCTCGAATCCAGCTCGGGCAGCGGCTCGATTTCGACCCGCATGTGTTCGTCCAGGCCCTGCAGGGCAGCGCCCAATGGTTGCAGCGGCGAAATTCCGAGGCCCCAACCGGGCAACAGAATCAATCGATCACGCATGGCCAGGCTCCGCTCCCAGTCGTTGATAACAATCGGCCAGTCCCTCCAACAATAGCTGCACTTGCGCCTCGCTATGGGCGGCAGTCAGGGTTACGCGCAGTCGGGCACTGCCGGCCGGCACGGTTGGCGGACGGATCGCACTCACCATCAAGCCGCGTTCGCGCAGCATCTGCGACAAGCGCACCGCGCGCCCGGCGTCACCAATCATGATCGGCTGGATCGGCGTGAAACTGTCCATCAGCTCCAGGCCGATTTGCTCGGCGCCCTGCCGGAACTGGCGGATCAGCGTCTGCAAATGCTCGCGGCGCCAATGCTCGCTGCGCAGCAGTTCCAGGCTTTTGAGGGTCGCACAGGCCAGGGCCGGTGGTTGGCTGGTGGTGTAAATGTAGGGGCGAGCGAACTGGATCAGGCTCTCGATCAACTCTTCGCTGCCGGCTACGAAAGCCCCCGCCGTTCCGAACGCCTTGCCGAGCGTGCCGACCAGTACCGGCACGTCGTCCTGGCTCAGGCCGAAATGTTCGACGCTCCCGCCGCCATTGGCGCCCAGCGGGCCGAAACCGTGCGCATCATCGACCATCAGCCATGCACCTTTGGCCTTGGCTTCTCGCGCCAGCGCTGGCAGATCGGCGATGTCACCGTCCATGCTGAAGACGCCGTCAGTCACGACCAGCGTATTGCCGGTGGCTTTCTCAAGACGATTGGCCAGACTCGCCGCATCGTTGTGCAAGTAGCGATTGAAACGTGCCCCTGACAAGAGGCCCGCATCGAGCAACGAAGCATGGTTGAGCCGGTCTTCGAGCACCGTATCGCCCTGCCCCACCAACGCCGTGACCGCCCCGAGATTGGCCATGTAGCCCGTGGTGAACAGCAGGGCGCGCGGACGACCGGTGAGGTCGGCCAAGGCTTCTTCCAAGGCATGATGCGGGCCGCTGTGGCCGATGACCAGATGCGACGCCCCACCCCCCACGCCCCACTTGGCAGCCCCTGCGCGCCAGGCTTCGATCACTTGGGGGTGACTGGCCAGGCCCAGGTAGTCGTTGTTGCAAAACGCCAGCAATGGCTGACCGTCGACCACCACTTGCGGCCCTTGCGGGCTTTCGAGCAACGGACGTTGGCGGTAGAGGTTTTCGGCACGACGGGCAGCCAGGCGTGCGGCGAGATCGAAAGACATGCAGGCCTCGACTATCAAATGACACATCTCCACTGTGGGAGCGAGCCTGCTCGCGAAGAGGCCTTCACATTCAACATAAGTGTCGACTGTTACATAGCTTTCGCGAGCAGGCTCGCTCCCACAGGGTTTTGCCTTCCTTCAGAAGGATCAAACAGCCGCGTTATAGAACTGCTCGCTGCTCTTTTGCTCCACCAGCGCCTGTTCAATGGCGGCCTGGTGCACTTCGTCGGCGTGTTCTTCGCGGGCTTCCGGCAAAATCCCCAAGCGCCCGAACAGTTGCATGTCCTTGTCGGCCTGCGGGTTGGCGGTGGTCAGCAGTTTTTCGCCGTAGAAAATCGAGTTGGCACCGGCAAAGAACGCCAGTGCCTGCATCTGCTCGTTCATGGCTTCGCGGCCAGCGGACAGGCGCACGTGGGATTTGGGCATGAGGATCCGCGCGACGGCGAGCATGCGGATGAAGTCGAACGGGTCGACGTCGTCGGCATTCTCCAGGGGCGTGCCGGCGACTTTCACCAACATGTTGATCGGCACCGACTCCGGGTGCTCCGGCAGGTTGGCCAGCTGGATCAGCAGGTTGGCACGGTCATCGAGGGACTCGCCCATGCCAAGGATGCCACCGGAGCAGATCTTCATCCCCGATTCACGGACGTAGGCCAAGGTTTGCAGGCGCTCGCTGTAAGTGCGGGTGGTGATGATGCTGCCGTAGAACTCAGGCGAGGTGTCGAGGTTGTGGTTGTAGTAGTCAAGGCCAGCCTTGGCCAGCGCTTCGGTCTGGTCTTGATCGAGGCGACCGAGGGTCATGCAGGTTTCCAGGCCAAGGGCCTTGACGCCTTCGACCATCTTCAGCACATACGGCATGTCTTTGGCCGACGGGTGCTTCCACGCCGCGCCCATGCAGAAACGGGTCGACCCGATGGCCTTGGCCCGCGCGGCCTCTTCGAGGACCTTCTGCACTTCCATCAGCTTTTCTTTTTCCAGGCCGGTGTTGTAGTGACCCGACTGCGGACAATATTTGCAATCTTCCGGGCAAGCACCGGTCTTGATCGACAGCAAGGTCGATACCTGGACGCGGTTAGCGTCGAAATGCGCGCGGTGCACCGTCTGCGCCTGGAACAACAGGTCATTGAATGGCTGAACGAAGAGTGCTTTGACTTCGGCCAAAGACCAGTCATGACGCAAAGTTGCAGAGGTGCTGGCGCTCATGGGCGTTTCCTTTGTTTTATGCTTTGGCAGGCGACCGGGAAATGGAATTTCCACCGGCGCATCACAGGTGTTTCGGCATATTTAAGGAAGAGTCATGCGCTGTCAACCACGATACGATAGGCCGGTTTACATCTGGTTAAAAAATAACCACCACTGTTTACTGTGTGATGAAGTAGCCGATGGCACCACGCCCGTTTGCATGGCTTGCGAAACCGAGTTGCCATGGCTCGGCGATCATTGCCAGCGCTGCGCAGTGCCCTTGCCCGCTGCGGGCATGACGTGCGGCCAATGCCTCATGCAGCCACCGGCCTTCGAGCGAGTGGTCGCGCCCTGGACTTACAACTTCCCGATCGACAGCCTGATTACTCGCTTCAAGCACAGCGCGAAATGGCCGTATGGCCATCTGCTCGGCGACCTTCTCGCTCAATCACTGCAACATCGCTTCAACGATGACCTGCCGCGTCCCGATGTGCTGGTACCCGTGCCGATGTCTACCCGGCGCCTGCGCCAACGCGGCTTCAATCAGGCTGCCATGCTGGCGCGCTGGCTCAGCGAACGCCTCGACGTGCCTATTGATGAACGATTGCTATTGAGGCCTCAAGACACCAACGCCCAGCAAGACCTGAACGCCGAGGCACGCAAACGCAACCTGCACCACGCCTTCGCCATGGCAAGCGACGCATCAGTGAAGGGTCGCCACCTGGCGCTGGTGGACGACGTTCTGACCACCGGTGCCACGGCGCAGGCACTGGCCCTGCTGCTGCTGGACGCAGGCGCCATACGGGTCGACGTCTATTGCCTGGCGCGCACACCCAAACCTGGCGAGTCGCCGTGACTTGACTCCCGGGTCCCGAGCCGCCAACGTCCTCACCACCGTCATAGCCAAAGCGTCTTGCCATGTCCTTGCCTACGTTGTTGTCCCAGCACATTGTCCGTCGCCCGCAACGCATTGCCTTGCTGCAACACATCGCCGAGCAGGGATCGATCACCCGCGCGGCGAAAAGCGCGGGCCTGAGCTACAAGGCCGCTTGGGATGCTATCGATGAGCTGAACAACCTGGCGCAGAAACCGCTGGTGGAACGCAGTGTCGGCGGCAAAGGAGGGGGTGGCGCCAAACTGTCAGCTGAAGGCGAGCGTGTGCTGCGCCTCTATCAAAAGCTGCAGGCGCTGCAAGCCCAGGTACTGGAAGCCGCTGAAGACGCAAGCGACCTTGACCTGCTCGGTCGCCTGATGCTCAGGACCAGCGCACGCAACCAGTTGCATGGAAAAGTCGCGGCCATTGAAACCCAGGGCCATAACGATCGGGTTCGCCTTGAGCTGCCCGAAGGCCTGAGTATCGCGGCGCAGATCACCCACGACAGTACCGTGCGCCTGGACCTGCAAACCGGCACTGAAGTTGTCGCCCTGATCAAGGCCGGTTGGCTCGATCTGCTGGGCGGCCGCGACGAGGCAACACCCGGTCACAATTGCCTCGAAGGTGTCATCGAGGAAATCCTCGACGCCGAAGACGGCCCCTGCGAAGTGCGAATCAGTTTGCCTAATGGCCAGACGCTCTGTGCTCTGGTCGAACCCCGGCATTTGCAATCACGCAAGCTGGCCCGCGGAACATCGGTACGCGCGCAGTTCTCTCCCTCCAATGTATTGCTCGGCACTCCGTTGTAGGAGCTGCCGCAGGCTGCGATCTTTTGACTTTGCTTTTCAAGATCAAGATCAAAAGATCGCAGCCTGCGGCAGCTCCTACTGCAACAAAAGCTTCATCACCCACCATTAAGGTGACTGCAAAATTCGCAGGGAGCCTGATGTGAGCCTATTAGAAGAAAACCAGTCCACCGACCTCGAACAGATGGTCGGCCTCAGCCGTCGTGGCTTTATCAGCGCAGGCGCCTTGTGCGGTGCCGCCATGTTCCTCGGCGGCAACCTGCTGAGCCGTAGCGTACTGGCCGCCAGCGTCAGCGCCGGCACCAGCCAGTTGCTGGGTTTCGAAAGCATTCCCGCCGCGACTGCCGACGCGATCAGCTTGCCCCCCGGCTACAAATCTTCGGTACTGATCAGTTGGGGTCAGCCCCTGCAGAAAAACGGCCCGGCGTTCGACATGAGTGGCAACGGCACCGCCGAGCATCAGGAAGTCCAGTTCGGCGACAACAACGATGGCATGAGCCTGTTTGCCTTCCCGGATGACAACAATCGGGCGCTGATGGCGATCAACAACGAATACACCAATTACCGCTACCTCTACCCCCACGCGGGCATGCCGCAATCGGCGCAGGAAGTGCATAAGGCCCTGGCTTGCGAAGGCGTGTCGGTAATCGAAGTACAGCGTGAGAATGGTCATTGGCAGTTTGTGCAGGGCTCGCGCTATAACCGGCGCATTCACGGTAACTCGCCGATCCATCTGAGCGGCCCGGCCGCCGGTCACGAACTGTTGAAAACCCGTGCAGATGCACAAGGTAAAACGGTCCTCGGCACGTTCCAGAACTGCGCCAACGGCAAGACGCCATGGGGCACCTACCTGACCTGCGAAGAGAACTTTACCGACTGCTTTGGCAGCAGCGATGCCGAACAGAAATTCGATGCCGCACAGAAACGCTATGGCGTGGTGGCAACCAGCAAAGACATCAACTGGCATCAACACGACTCGCGCTTCGACATGGCGCACAATCCCAACGAGCTCAACCGTCATGGCTGGGTCGTCGAGATCGACCCGTTCGACCCGCAGTCGACCCCGGTCAAGCGCACTGCACTGGGCCGCTTCAAACATGAAAACGCCGCCCTGGCTGAAACCACAGACGGCCGCGCCGTGGTTTACATGGGCGACGATGAGCGCGGCGAATTCATCTATAAGTTCGTCAGCCGCGACAAGATCAATCACCAGAATCCCAAGGCCAACCGCGACCTGCTGGACCACGGCACCTTGTACGTGGCACGTTTCGACGCGGGCGACGGCAATGCCGATCACCCCAAGGGCCAAGGGCAATGGATCGAACTGACCCATGGCAAGAACGGCATCGACGTCAGCAGCGGTTTTGCCGACCAGGGCCAAGTGCTGATTCACGCGCGCCTGGCAGCCAGCGTGGTGAAGGCGACGCGCATGGACCGCCCGGAATGGATTGTCGTCAGCCCCAAGGACGGTCAGGTTTACTGCACCCTGACCAACAACGCCAAGCGTGGCGAAGACGGGCAACCGGTAGGCGGGCCGAACCCGCGTGAGAAGAACGTCTACGGGCAGATCCTGCGCTGGCGCACCGACCGCGACGACCACGCCTCGAACACCTTTGCCTGGGACCTGTTCGTGGTCGCCGGCAACCCACAAGTGCACGCCGGTACACCGAAGGGCGGCTCGTCGAACATCACCCCGCAGAATATGTTCAACAGTCCGGATGGATTGGCGTTCGATAACGCAGGACGGCTGTGGATTCAAACCGACGGCGATTCGAGTAATGCCGGTGACTTTGCCGGCATGGGCAACAATCAGATGCTCTGCGCCGACCCGACGACCGGCGAGATCCGTCGGTTCATGGTCGGGCCGATTGGTTGTGAAGTAACGGGGATCAGCTTTTCGCCGGACCAGAAGACCTTGTTCGTCGGCATTCAGCACCCGGGGGAGAACGGCGGTTCGACCTTCCCTGAGCACTTGCCGAATGGAAAGCCGCGGTCTTCGGTGATTGCCATTTCGCGTGAAGACGGAGGGGTCGTCGGCGCCTGATCGGCCCTCATCGCGGGCAAGCCCGCTCCCACAGGGTAAGCAGTGAGCCTGCAACATGTGCCACACAGGAGATCAACTGTGGGAGCGAGCCTGCTCGCGAAGGCGTCAGTACAGACACCACCTATGTGTCCGTCTGCGCTACCATGCCTGGCCGGACGCAGCAGCCTGCTGCGCGCAGGAGTCAGCATGGCCCACCCGTTTGAAACGCTCACCCCAGACCTCGTGCTCGATGCCGTCGAAAGCATCGGTTTTCTCAGCGATGCCCGCATTCTGGCGCTCAACAGCTACGAAAACCGTGTCTACCAGGTTGGTATCGAAGACGCCGAACCGTTGATCGCCAAGTTCTATCGCCCGCAGCGCTGGACCAACGAAGCGATTCTGGAAGAACACCAGTTCACCTTCGAGCTCGCCGAGGTCGAGGTACCGGTCGTCGCGCCGCTGATCCACAACGGTGAAACCCTGCACGAGCACAACGGCTTCCGTTTCACCCTGTTCCCCCGCCGCGGCGGACGCGCGCCGGAACCTGGCAATCTCGATCAGCTGTATCGCCTGGGTCAACTGCTCGGCCGACTGCATGCAGTGGGCTCGACCAAACCGTTTGAGCACCGTGAGGCGCTGGCGGTGAAAAACTTTGGCCATGATTCGCTGACGACTTTGCTCGAAGGCAACTTCATTCCCCGCAGCCTGCTGCCGGCCTACGAGTCCGTGGCCCGCGATCTGCTCAAGCGTGTGGAGGATGTCTACAGCAATACGCCGCACCAGAACATCCGCATGCACGGCGATTGCCACCCCGGCAACATGATGTGCCGTGATGAGATGTTCCACATCGTCGACCTCGACGACTGCCGCATGGGCCCGGCGGTACAGGACATCTGGATGATGCTGGCCGGCGATCGCCAGGAATGCCTGGGCCAGTTGTCGGAATTGATGGATGGCTACAACGAATTCCACGATTTCAATCCCCGGGAACTGGCGCTGATCGAACCCCTTCGCGCGCTGCGCCTGATGCACTACAGCGCCTGGCTCGCCCGTCGCTGGGACGACCCGGCATTCCCGCGCAGCTTTCCGTGGTTCGGCACCGAACGCTATTGGGGCGACCAGGTGTTGGCGTTGCGCGAGCAGCTCGCGGCGCTCAATGAAGAACCACTGAAGCTTTTTTAATCCGGGATCAAAAGATCGCAGCCTGCGGCAGCTCCTACGGGTGTACACCATTCCCTGTAGGAGCTGCCGCAGGCTGCGATCTTTTGCTTTCAGAAGCGACACATCTATACAACCGCCCTACAATCCCTCCTTTGTTAGCTGCCTAAGCAAGGATTCTGCATGCAAGCCGCCAACCTGCGTCGCGGGTACATTCTGGGCCTGAGTGCCTACATCATCTGGGGACTTTTCCCGCTCTACTTCAAGGCCATTGCCAACGTGCCCGCCGTGGAGATCATCATTCACCGCGTGCTGTGGTCGGCGTTGTTCGGCGCCTTGTTGCTGATGGTCTGGAAACATCCGGGCTGGTGGCGCGAGCTACGGGAGAACCCACGTCGGCTGGCGATCCTGGCCCTGAGCGGTACGCTGATCGCCGCCAACTGGCTGACGTATGTGTGGTCGGTGAACAACGGGCGCATGTTGGAGGCCAGCCTCGGTTACTACATCAACCCCTTGGTGAACGTGCTGCTGGGGATGCTGATCCTCGGTGAGCGGCTGCGACGCATGCAATGGATTGCCGTGGGGCTGGCGGCGGTTGGCGTGGCGCAACAAGTATGGCAAGTGGGCAGCCTGCCTTGGGTGTCGCTGGTGCTGGCATTGACCTTCGGTTTCTACGGGTTGATTCGCAAGCAGGCGCCGGTCAAGGCGCTCCCGGGATTGGTGGTCGAAACCTGGATGTTGGTGCCGATAGCGCTGGCCTGGTTACTGCTCAATCCAACCGCCAGCAGCGCCCAGGCTGAATTCTGGACCACCTCCGAAGCCTGGTGGCTGGTGGCTGCCGGTCCGGTAACGCTGGTGCCGCTGGTCTGCTTCAACGCTGCCGCGCGGCATTTGCCCTACACGACCCTGGGATTCCTGCAATACCTGGCACCGACCCTGGTGCTGCTGCAGGCCGTCCTGCTGTTTGATGAGCACCTATCGTCGAGTACGCTGGTTGCGTTCATCTTCATCTGGGCAGGCCTGGCGGTTTACAGCGTCGATGCCTGGTTCAGCCTGCGCCGCCGCAGCTGATCAAAAAATACACAACTCTCTACAGGCCACGTTATCCGTGGCCTGCATAGATCCTTCCCAAGGTTATCCACAGCGTGATCCCCGCCGTTTGTGCGCAAGTTACTGAAACTGCTGGTTTTTTGATCAATCTTTGAAGAGCCACGGCCGGCGTGGCCTGGCGGGCTGTCTCTACAGGTTATCCACAGGCAGGTGCACGTTTAAACTGGATAACCTGATCAAGGTTCACTGCGCAGCACCAATTCCACCATCAGGTCGTCCGCCAGGGTTTCCAGGCGCGATTGCAGCACGTCCAGTGACAGCGTCAGGGGCACCGCCAGTATCGCTTCGGCGTGGAACAGCGGCTCGCTGCTCATGGGGGCCGGACGCACCTCCGTCACCAGCCGCTCCAGGTTCACCCCCTGCTCACTGAGCAAGCGCGTGATGTCGCGCACGATCCCCGGCCGGTCATTGCCCACCAACTCCATGGCGATCGGCTTCCAGGTGCACGACTGTTCGATACCGCTTTCGGCGATCAAGACGCGAATGCCGTGGGACGATAATCCTTGCAGGGCGTCGACCAGTGAGTCGTAGGCTTCCGCCGGGACCCCCACCCGAAGAATCCCGGCGAATTGCCCGGCCATGCGCGACATGCGGCTTTCCAGCCAGTTGCCACCATGCTCGGCGATGCATTGGGCTATGCGCTCGACCTGCCCAGGCTTGTCCGGTGCAAAAACAGTGAGTACGAGGTGGTCCATGGCGCAGCCCTCTTTTGTTATTGAAAGAGAAGTATAGGCAAGGGTTGATTCGGCGCTGGCAGGTCCGACCTCTTCGCGAGCAGGCTCGCTCCCACAAGGTCGGCGCAGGGCTTTGTGGGAGCGAGCCTGCTCGCGAATGAGTCCCGCCCAAGAACCTGCGCAACATAAATCGTGTACAACTTTTTATATTTAACTGGAACAATCTCATGCTTTTTTGAGAACATCCTCATCCCCGACGTGACTGCAATGCGTCATGGGGTCGCAGAACGACGTAATTAGTCTAATTTTCACAACCGCAACTCATCATGTAGTATGCCGCTGCGCGCACTACATAACGTTGGATCGATGTCCGCCACAGGCGCAGACGCATCCCTGAAAGCCCTGTCAGCAAGGCCCTAAAGCCGTTGATTGGTCCCCACCCAGCCGTCAGAAATGGCATGTACTGGTCGCAGGGTTTGTGGTTTAAATGGCCAGAGGCTTCATTGTTAAATTGAAGAGCTGAAAAGCGAAATAGCTGAGCAGAGTGAGGCAAGCAATGACTGAACACGTTCAAGTCGGTGGCCTGCAGGTCGCCAAAGTCCTGTTCGACTTCGTGAACAACGAAGCCATTCCCGGAACCGGCCTCACCGCCGACCAATTCTGGGCCGGTGCCGACAAGGTCATCCATGACCTGGCGCCGAAGAACAAAGCCCTACTCGCCAAACGCGATGATTTCCAGGCTCGTATCGATTCCTGGCACCAGGAACGCGCAGGTCAAGCGCACGACGCCGTGGCCTACAAAGCCTTTCTGCAAGACATCGGTTATCTGCTGCCAGAAGCGGCCGATTTCCAGGCAACGACGCAAAACGTCGATGAAGAAATCGCCCACATGGCCGGCCCACAGCTTGTGGTGCCGGTGATGAATGCCCGCTTCGCGCTTAACGCTTCGAACGCCCGCTGGGGTTCGCTGTACGACGCGCTCTACGGCACCGACGCCATCAGCGAGGCTGACGGCGCGGAAAAAGGCAAAGGCTACAACAAGGTTCGCGGCGACAAGGTCATCGCCTTCGCCCGGGCCTTCCTCGACGAAGCGGCGCCATTGGCGGCCGGCTCCCACGTCGATTCGACACACTACAAAATCGTTGACGGCAAACTGGTCGTCGCCCTTAAAGGCGGTAGCAACAGCGGCCTGCGCAACGACGCCCAACTGATCGGTTTCCAGGGCGATGCGGCGGCACCCACCGCGATCCTGCTGAAAAACAATGGCCTGCATTTCGAAATCCAGGTCGATGCCAGCACCCCGGTCGGCCAGACCGACGCTGCCGGTGTCAAAGACATCCTGATGGAAGCCGCACTCACCACCATCATGGACTGCGAAGACTCCGTCGCCGCCGTCGACGCCGATGACAAGGTAGTGATCTACCGCAACTGGCTCGGCCTGATGAAGGGCGACCTGGCGGAAGAAGTCGCCAAGGGCGGCAAGACGTTTACTCGCACCATGAACGCCGACCGCACCTACACCGCCGTCGACGGCAGCGAATTGAGCCTGCATGGTCGTTCGTTGTTGTTCGTGCGTAACGTCGGTCACCTGATGACCATCGATGCGATCCTCGATAAAGATGGCAACGAAGTACCGGAAGGCATCCTCGACGGTCTGGTGACTGTTCTGGCGGCGATGCACAACCTGAACGGCAATACCTCGCGCAAAAATACCCGCACCGGTTCCGTCTACATCGTGAAGCCAAAGATGCACGGTCCTGAAGAAGCTGCGTTCACCAACGAGCTGTTCGGGCGCATCGAAGACGTGCTGGGCCTGCCTCGCAACACCCTGAAGGTCGGGATCATGGACGAGGAGCGCCGTACCACGGTCAACCTCAAGGCCTGTATCAAGGCTGCCAGCGAGCGCGTGGTGTTCATCAACACCGGCTTCCTCGATCGCACGGGCGATGAAATCCACACCTCCATGGAAGCCGGCCCGATGGTGCGCAAGGCCGACATGAAGGCCGAAAAATGGATTGGCGCCTACGAGAACTCCAACGTTGATATCGGCTTGAGCACCGGCCTGCAAGGCCGTGCGCAGATCGGTAAAGGCATGTGGGCCATGCCCGACCTGATGGCGGCGATGCTGGAACAGAAAATCGCTCACCCACTGGCGGGTGCCAACACCGCATGGGTGCCTTCGCCGACCGCTGCCGCGCTGCACGCGCTGCATTACCACAAGGTTGACGTGTTCGCCCGTCAGGCCGAACTGGCCAAGCGTGCTCCTGCGTCGGTGGACGATATCCTGACCATCCCGCTGGCAGTGAACCCACAGTGGACCGCAGAACAGATCCAGAACGAACTGGACAACAACAGCCAAGGCATTCTGGGTTATGTGGTGCGCTGGATCGACCAGGGCGTTGGTTGCTCGAAGGTGCCGGACATCAATGACGTCGGCCTGATGGAAGACCGTGCGACGCTGCGTATTTCCAGCCAGCACATCGCCAACTGGCTGCGTCATGGCATCGTTACCGAAGAGCAGGTGATGGCCAGCCTTAAGCGCATGGCGCCGGTGGTGGACCGTCAGAATGCCGGTGATGCGCTGTACCGTCCGCTGGCACCGAACTTCGACAGCAACATCGCCTTCCAGGCGGCAGTCGAGCTGGTGGTGGAAGGTACCAAGCAGCCCAACGGCTACACCGAGCCGGTCCTGCACCGTCGTCGTCGCGAGTTCAAGGCCAGGAACGCGCTGTAAAAAATAGTCTGCCAGACAACAATCCCCCGGCCTCACGACCGGGGGATTGTAGTTTCTGACCGGTCATTTCCTGTGGCGCAACGCGCTTTCAGCGATGCAGTTAGCGATTTTCGGTGCACACATGAACAAGGCAATACCCAGGACCGTAAGCAAAAGGGCGAACAGTTTCTCGCCCCCAATGGGTTCGTCGAGCACATACCAGGAAGTCACGATGCCGGATATCGGAATGATGATCGACAATGGGGCAACCTGGCTCGCCGGATATTTCCTGATCAAGCGGTTCCATGCCCAATAACCGAAAATCGTCGCCACATAGGCCTGGAACAGAATGGACAGCAGCACCGGAGCCTTGAAGTCCGTCAATAACGCCTGGAAAGGCGCAGCCCCCTTGGCCCAGTAGGTCATCAAGTACAACGGCGCAATTGCATACAGACTCGACCAGACAACGAAGGAAAAAATGTCGATTACCTTGCTTTTCTTGATCACGACATTGCAAAGACTCCAGCACAAAGCTGCCAGCAGTATCAGAAACAGACCATGGCTCTGGCCTTGCGTCTCGGTCACATTGATGATGAACATAAGCCCCACCAATGCCAGGAGAATTCCTGCCACCTGGATCCCCGACATTTTTTCGCCGAACAACATCACCCCCCAGATGACTGTAAAAAAGGCACTGAATTGCAGGAGCAGAGAAGTCACACCGGCACTGACCCCGAGAAACATGCCATAGTTCATCAGCCAACACATCCCGACTCCGAACAAAAAACCATATAAAGCGATAGTTGAGGAACTGATGTTTTTCGGCTTGGGAACGAAGAACACCAACGGAAAGGCGCAGAAAGTTAAACGCAAGGCCGTCAGCATATACGGGTCTATACCGTCGAGACTGATATCAATGACCGAATAGTTACTTCCCCACATAACCGTTACAACAAGAATCAGGAGCAGGTCGCGCAAATCCATTTTTATCATGTTGTGTCCTGATTATCATTCACACGCATGCAAACCAGGAAAATCGCCTTTCCCGATCAAGCCATAGTTTTTCAGGCGCATGGAAACAAACGTTCGTTCAATAGTCCTCCTCAAGGAGGTCACAAGCACGGGCGTAAACTTCAGCGTGGAATAATAAATTAATATTTTCGAATTTGATTAAAACAAAGGCTAACTATAAACAGCCACCCGCACTTCAATCATCACGACGATATCTGAAACTACAGCCGCAGCTGACAGACATTTATGAATGGATATTTCTCAACCACGGCAGAAAAACTTCATTACATCGAATAGACGCAGACTTAACTCGAATACCTCTGCGCGTTGGCTTTCAGGCAACTATCACTTACAAATCTTTGGTTACTCAATCCCCAACTCATGTTTGACCAGTGCTAACAACTTTCCGGTATCAATCGGTTTGAGCAAAAAGTCGACCACGCTCAAATGCATCGCGGCAATGGCGTCTTTGACGTCGGCATCGCCGGAAACGATGATAATCGGCAGCGCGGCTCGTACGGTTTCACGAATCTGCCGAACCAGTTCCAGACCATCCACATTGCCCATGCGCAAATCGGTAATCAGCAGGCCAATTGAAGGTTTCTTGATCTCCGCTTCTGACACCAGCATCTTGAGTGCGGTCTCGCCACTGGCTGCCGTCATGCAACGAATGCCGTCCAGTGCCAGAATCTCCGACAACAGCTCCCGGGCATCCTTGTCGTCGTCAACGATCAGCACCCGCTGCGGCGGCAGGTCGGGTTCCAGCATGACGTCACTGAGTGCCTGGCGCTCGGCATCACTCAAAATATCGTGGTCGGACATGGCATTCTCTACATGTTCAATTCAATTCCCTAGCACAGTGGTAAGACATCGCTAAGCACACCATCAATGTGCACTCCGTCGGATAATTTTCCAATGGGGAAAGGTGAGGTTTTTCTCACATTTAGGTAGGTTCTTTCCGACAATGCATCACTTTTCCAGCCTACCTAGACTTACGTCCAATGGGCACCCCGACCGTAGGGGTCGACCATGGGTGAGTCATCCGACAACAACAATTCAAAAAAAGACTGCGGTAATGGTTATGAGTAAAGCGGACGCCTTCACCCAGGCAGGGAAAACCGCGGTGTTGCAAAACATTCAGGGCACTTTGCAATTCCTTCAGCGCTTCCCGCCCTTCAACCAGATGGAACACGCCCACCTGGCGTATCTGGTCGAGCAATGTCAGCTGCGTTTTTATGCCCCCGGCGAGAGCATCATCAAACCCGCCGACGGCCCGGTTGAGCATTTTTACATCGTCAAACAGGGTCGTGTTGTCGGTGAACGCCCGCACTCGGCCAAGGGCGGGACCGAAACCACCTTCGAAATCACCACGGGCGAGTGCTTTCCACTCGCTGCGCTGCTGGGGGAGCGTGCGACACGCACCGAACACCTGGCTGCCGAAGACACTTTTTGCCTACAGCTGAACAAACTTGCATTCATCAAGCTGTTCGCCATTTCCGGCACCTTCCGCGACTTTGCCCTACGCGGGGTGAGCAGCCTGTTGGACCAGGTCAACCAGCAGGTCCAGCAAAAAGCCGTGGAAACCCTCGGCACCCAATACTCGCTTAATACCCGCCTGGGCGAATTGGCCATGCGCCATCCGGTGACATGCGCCCCAACCACACCCTTGCGTGAAGCCGTGACCCAAATGCACGAGCAGCAGGTCGGCAGCATCGTGATCGTCAATGAACATAAAGCGCCGCTGGGCATTTTCACCCTGCGCGATTTGCGCCATGTCGTGGCCAACGGTATCGGCGATTTCAGCGAGGCGATCGAGCGGCACATGACCCCGTCGCCGTTTTACCTGTCTCCAGACCATAGTGCCTTCGATGCCGCGATTGCGATGACAGAGCGGCATATCGCCCACGTCTGCCTGGTCAAGGATCAGCGCCTGTGCGGTGTGGTTTCGGAACGCGATCTGTTTTCCCTGCAACGGGTCGACCTGGTTCACCTGGCGCGCACCATCCGCAGCGCCCAGCGTGTGGAAAACCTGGTGCTGCTGCGTGGCGAAATTGGTCAACTGGTGGAGCGCATGCTGGCCCACGGTGCGTCTTCGACCCAGATCACCCACATCATTACCCTGCTCAACGACCACACCGTGTGCCGGGTGATCGAGCTGACCCTGGCTGAGAAAGGCGATCCGGGCATCCCGTTCAGTTGGCTGTGTTTCGGCAGCGAAGGTCGCCGCGAACAGACACTGCACACCGATCAAGACAACGGCATTCTGTTCGAAGCGCGGGACGCGGCCCACGCCGCCGAGATTCGTGGGAAATTGCTGCCCATTGCCCATCAGATCAACCAAAGCCTGGCGCTTTGCGGTTTCACGCTGTGCAAAGGCAACATCATGGCCAGCAATCCAGAACTGTGCCTGTCGCGGGTCGAATGGGCCCGACGCTTCAGCGCGTTCATTCGCGAAGCCACGCCGGAGAACCTGTTAGGGTCGAGCATCTATTTCGATTTGCGCGTGGTCTGGGGCAGCGAGCTAGGCTGCGAACAACTGCGCCGTGCGATTCTCGACCAGGTGGCCGACAACCGACTGTTCCAGCGCATGATGGCTGAAAACGCGTTGCGAAATCGTCCGCCTGTAGGACGTTTCCGTGAGTTCGTGCTGGCGCGTAAAAATGGCGAAAAAGCCACGCTGGACCTGAAGATCCAGGGCCTGACCCCCTTTGTCGACGGGGCGCGGTTACTCGCCCTCGCCCACGGCATCGAAGCGAACAATACCCTGGAGCGCTTTCGCCAACTGGTGGCCAAAGAGGTCATCGAGCCACTGGACGGTGCGGCGTATGAAGAGGCCTATCACTTCATCCAGCAAACCCGCATGCAGCAACATCAGCTACAGACCCGGGAGAATTTGCCCTACTCCAACCGGGTCGACCCCGACAGCCTCAATCATCTGGATCGACGAATCCTGCGCGAATCCCTGCGCCAGGCCCAACGCCTGCAAAGCAGCCTGTCCCTGCGATACCAATTATGAGCTACCAACTATGAGTCTTTTTTCATGGTTGCGCCCCGCCGGCCCGAGCTTGTCCGCGGACCTGCAACAACGCCTTCAACGCCTGCCTGTGGTCCAGGGATTAAGTGAATGCAGCCTGCGCGAACAGCGCTGGGTAGTGCTCGACCTGGAAACCACCGGGCTGAATATGAACAAGGACCGGGTACTGTCCATCGGCGCCGTGGTGATCGAGGATGGCGCGATCGATTTCAGCCGGCAGTTCGAGCGCACCTTGCAGTGCGACGAACTCAAACTCGGCCCCAGTGTGCTGATTCACGGCTTGGGGCCCAGTGCAATCGCCGCCGGCAGTGACCCGGCTGAGGCGTTGCTCGAGTTCATGGAGTTTGTCGGCGATAGCCCGGTGCTGGCCTTTCATGCGCCTTTCGACCAGCACATGCTCGGACGCGCATCGAAAGAGCACCTGGGCTACAAGTTGCAACATCCCTTTATGGATGTGGCGGACATCGCCCCGCTGCTGTGTCCGCAGGCCAATATCCGCGAGGCCGGCCTGGACGAGTGGATCGATTGGTTCAAACTGGAAGTCTTCGAGCGGCATAACGCCAGCGCCGACGCCCTGGCAACCGCCGAACTGGCGCTGATCCTGTTCAGCCGTGCACGTCAGCAGCAGATCCACAGCCCGCTGAACCTGCAGCAGCGGTTGAACCAGTGGAAGCGGCGGCAGCAAACACATTCTTTCTAACGGTCACGCCGTCCCGTGTAGGAGCTGCCGCAGGCTGCGGCAGCTCCTACAGGGTCATACGACAATCTCCTGCCCGACCAACGCCGATTGCTTTCACTCCCCCGCCTCTGACACAATCGCGAACAATTCTCGTTAGTTAACATTTCCCAATCGGTGATGCTGCGTGTCGTCAGTTCCAAGCCCCCAAAGTGAGCTCGTCGGTGCGTTGTATCGCGACCACCGTGGTTGGCTATTGGCTTGGCTACGTCGCAATGTCACCTGCCCGCAACGGGCCGAGGACTTGAGCCAGGACACTTTCGTGCGCTTGCTCGGGCGCGAAGAACTGAAAGAGCCGCGCGAGCCGCGGGCATTGCTGGTGGCGATTGCCAAGGGCCTGCTGTTCGACTACTTCCGCCGCGCCGCGCTGGAGCAGGCTTATCTCACCGAACTGATGCTGATTCCAGAAGCCGAACAACCGTCGGTGGAAGAACAGCAAATGATCCTCGAAGACCTGAAAAACATCGATCGCCTGCTCGGCAAGCTGTCGAGCAAGGCCCGTGCGGCGTTCCTCTACAATCGACTCGATGGCCTCGGCCACGCGCAAATCGCCGAGCGCCTTGGTGTGTCGGTGCCGCGAGTGCGCCAGTACCTGGCCCAAGGCATCCGTCAGTGCTACATCGCCTTGTACGGGGAGCCGACATGAACCCGGTCAGTTCCAAGCCGGTGTCGGCACAGGTGCTCGACGCTGCCATCGCCTGGCAACTGTCCCTGGACTCCGGCAGCCCTGTGGAACGCGAAGAGTTCGCCAAATGGCACGCCGCCCACGAAGAACATGCCCGCGCCTGGCGTCAATTGGGCATGCTCGACCAGCGTTTCAGCGTCGCCAGCGGCCCCGCCCGCGCCGCCCTGCTGCAATCGCGCGAAGGCATTCGCCGCCGGGTGCGCAAGCTCGGCAGCGGCCTGGCCAGCATCGTTGCGGTGTTCGGGCTGGCACTGTTTGCCGGTGAGCGCTATTTGCCGATCGATTATTGGCTGGCCGACCAGCGCACTGCCACCGGCGAACAACGCACGATTCGCCTGGACGACGGCACCCTGATCAACCTCAACACCCACAGTGCCGTGGACGTGCGCTTCGATGACAAGCAGCGGCGAGTCATCCTCCAGGAAGGCGAAATACTGATCGAAACCGGCCACGGCGACGCACGGCCGTTCATCGTTGAAACCCGCGAAGGCCGCATGCGTGCCTTGGGCACAAGGTTCCTGGTCAAGCGTGAAGAGCAAGGTACGCGCCTGAGCGTGTTGCAATCGGCGGTGGCTGCCCATCCACAATCGAGTCCTGAAGAGCAGGTCCTGCGCGAAGGCCAGCAAATGCTGATCCGCAGCGACGGCCTGGGCCCGATTGTCGCGCTCAACCTCGGCGCCGATGCCTGGACCCGCGGCATGCTGGTAGTGGACAACGCGCGACTGGAAGATCTGGTGCGTGAAATCGGTCGCTATCGCCCGGGTCTACTGGGTGTGGCACCGGAAGTGGCCGACCTGCGGATCACCGGTAGCTTCCCGTTGCAAAACACCGACCTGGCCCTGAGCGCGCTGTTGCCAACGCTGCCGGTGCAGATTGAGCATCGTACGCAATGGTGGGTGACGGTGGCGGCGAAGACCGAGGCCAAGCCCTAAAAGGTGCTGTGTCAGTGAAGCCGCCTTCGCGGGCAAGCCACGCTCCCACAGGTTTTGTGTCGGTCACAAAATTACCAGTCAGTGCAGAACCTGTGGGAGCGGTCTTGCCCGCGGTGAGGCCATCAGATCTGCCACAAAACCCAACTTTGTTTACTGAATCGAAATTATTTCCATCCAGCCCTATCACTTTTTGATTTTCGTTCGGTACTTAGGCAATTGAGAAGTATTCACTTTCAGGAGCCGCTGTATGTCCCGTTCGTTAGACGCCTTGTTGCGCCCCGGTTTGCTGGCGCTTGCCATTGCTCTTTGCACGCCTTTGGCCAGCAGCCAATTGATCGCCGCTGAACAGGCGTCCAGCGTTCGTGCCTACAACCTGCCGGCCGCACCACTGGCCAGCACCCTGAACCAGATTGCTAGCCAGGCCGGCCTGGCGTTGTCGTTGAACCCGTCGCTGGCCGCCGGCAAGAGTTCGGCCCCGGTCCAGGGCCAGTTCGACGCTGCCGGCGCCCTGCGCGAAGCCCTGCGTGGCACCGGGCTGCAACTGGAGCAAAGCGGCGGCACCTACACCCTGGTGACCGTGCCTGAGGGTGTGATGGCTTTGCCGGCAACCAGCGTCATCGGTGTAGAAGCAGAGACTGAAAACGCCTGGGGTCCGGTGCAAGGCTACCTGGCCAAGCGCACCGCTGCCGGCACCAAGACCGACACGGCACTGGCAGAAGTACCACGCTCGATTTCTGTTGCCACCCGCGAGCAGATGCAAGACCGTGCCGTACAGAATCTCGATGACGCTGTACGCTACATGCCCGGGGTCATTGCCAGCAGCTACGGCAGCGATAGCCGTGCCGAGTGGCTGAAAGTTCGTGGATTTGAGCCCACTCAGTTCCTCGATGGATTGCCGCTGCCAAAGGGCACTTACACCATGCCGAAAATAGAGACCTGGGACCTTGAGCGAGTAGCACTGCTGCGTGGCCCTGCCTCCTCGCTTTACGGCCAGACACCGCCTGGCGGCTTGCTCGACATGGTCAGCCGACGCCCTGATGCGTTGGCCAGCAACGAAGTGCAATTGCAAGTTGGCAGCTACGAGCGTAAGCAGATCAGTTTCGACAGTACCGGTCCGGTCGATGACGAAGGGCGTTTTTTGTACCGCGTCAGCGGTGTGGTGCGTGATAGCAACACCACCATCGAGCACATCGACGACAAGCGTTACAACATCGCTCCCAGCCTGACCTGGAACATCGATCCCGATACCACGCTGACTTTCCTCAGCCAGTACAACCGTGACGATACCGGCACCACCAGCCAGTTCCTTCCGCTACAGGGCACCAAACTGTCCTCGCCCGCTGGAGAAGTGAAGTTCCACAAGAATCTCGGTGATCCGGAATGGGAGTTCTACGACAAGACCTATTACGCGTTGGGATATGCCTTTGAGCACCGGATGAACGACGTTTGGCAGTTCCGTCAGAACCTTCGCTATACCAAGAGCGATCTGTCCTTCCAGAGCATTACCGCGGGCGGTTTCTATGGTTCGGTCGAAGACGACGGCATCCTGTCCCGGGGTGCCAACGTAGTTGACGAAGACCTCAGCCAGTTTGCCGTGGATAACAATTTCCAGGCCGATTTCGACACCGCCGCCATCAGGCACACACTGTTGCTGGGGCTGGATCACCAACGCGTCAACACCAACTACAAATGGCTGTTCGGCAACGCGCCAACCAGCAACATCACCCACCCGATCTACGGGCAGGACTTCAGTAACGTCCAATACACCGCGTTCAATGACTACAACCAGAAGACCCATGACACAGGCCTCTATGTCCAGGACCAGATGGCCCTCGACAACTGGCGCCTGACCCTGGGCGGTCGTCAGGACTGGCTGCACACGGAATCGACGTTCTACAACATGAACAATGCCAAGGACACCCGCGACGACACCAACTTCAGCGGCAACGCGGCCATCAGCTATGTGTTCGACTCCGGCTTCACTCCCTACATCTCCTACGCCGAATCCTTCCAGGCAGAAGCAGGTGGCGCCAACGGCGAGGCATTCCGCCCTGGCACTGGCAAGCAATATGAAATCGGACTCAAGTACCAACCACCGGGCACCGACATACTGTTCACGGCTGCCGCCTATGACCTGACCCGCAAGGACATCGTACTCAGCGACACCCTGGGCGTTTCTCGCCCGCTGGGTGAAGCGAAAGTCCGAGGCTTCGAGCTGGAGGCAACCGGCAACGTCAACGAAAACCTGAATCTGACGGCTTCGTACACCTACGCCAACAGCAAGATGACCAAAGTCACCGATCCGCTGGACAAAAATCGCCCGCTGCCACTGACCCCGGAAAACCAGGCCGCGGCATGGGCTGACTACACCTGGCATACCGGTGTTCTGGATGGCTTTGGAATCGGCTTTGGTGTGCGCTATATCGGCGAAACCGACAACATCGCCATCGGCAGCATGGCCTTTGTACGCGATCCGTCAGACGGCCACAGCGATTCCTATACCGTCTATGACGCGGCCGTTCATTACGACCTGGGCCGCCTGGACAATGCACTCAAGGGCGTCAGTGTCAGCGTCAACGCCAACAACGTATTCGACAAGGAATACATCTCGACCTGTGACGGTTTCTACTGCTACTACGGCGACCGTCGCAACGTCATGGCCAGCCTTGACTACAAGTGGTAACGCCCGGTACCCAGGCCGTCCTTCGAGGACGGCCTGGGTATTTCTGGAGGCTACGAAATGAAAAGTAAAACAATTCGCCGCTGGTCCTTTGTCCACACCTGGACCAGCCTGATCTGCACGGTGTTCCTGCTGATGCTGGCACTCACCGGCTTGCCGTTGATCTTTCACCATGAGATCGACCATTTGCTGGGCGATGCCGCCGAATTGAAGCAAATGCCGGCAGACACACCGCAACTGAATCTGCAACAGCTTGTGCAGGCGGCTGAAAAGCATCGTCCCGGTGACGTCATGCAGTATTTCGGTTTCGACGATGATGAGCCCAACGGCGCAATCGCGATCATGGCGGCCACCGCCGGCACCGAGCCGAACTCTTCCCACACCTTCATGCTCGACGCCCGCACCGGCGAAGCGCTGGAGATGCCATCGGCCAATGGCGGCTTCATGATGGTCATGCTGCGCTTGCATGTAGACATGTTCGCCGGGCTGCCGGGCAAGTTGTTGCTGGCGTTCATGGGTTTGCTGTTCGTCGTCGCGATCGTTTCCGGCACGGTGCTGTACCTGCCGTTCATGCGTCGCCTGAAATTCGCCACCGTGCGCCAGGACAAATCCACCCGCCTGCGCTGGCTCGACCTGCACAACCTGATCGGCGTGGTGACCCTGACCTGGGCCCTGGTGGTCGGCGTAACCGGCGTGATCAGTGCCTGCGCCGACCTGTTGATCGCCGCGTGGCGCAACGACAGCCTGAGCGCGATGGTTGCGCCGTATCGCGATGCGCCCCCGCTGTCGCAACTGGCGTCGGCTACACGTTTGCTCGATATCGCCAAGGAAGTCGCACCCGGCATGCAACCGGACTTCATTGCCTTTCCCGGCACGCGGTTCTCCAGCGAACACCATTACGCTGTGTTCATGAAAGGCAGCACGCACCTGACCTCGCACTTGCTGACACCGGTGCTGATCGACGCCAGCACCCTGAAAGTCACCGCCGTGGCCGAGCGTCCCTGGTACATGGACGCCATGGGCATGTCGCAGCCTTTGCATTTCGGTGACTACGGCGGCATGCCGATGCAAATCCTCTGGGCCACCCTGGATGTGCTGACGATCATTGTGCTCGGCAGTGGCGTTTACCTGTGGGTGGTGCGGCGCAAGGCGGTGAAACCCGTACTGGAGAAAGCGGAGAGCGTGGCATGAGGCCCCGCCAGTCGAGTTTCTGGAAGGTGTTCGCCACCCCAACTGTTATCGCCTTGTTCAGCGCGGGCGGGTTATTTGCGTTGTTGCTCGGCGATGGCGTTTGGGATGCCCTGAGCTGGCTTGGATTAGGCATCCCTGCCGTCCTCGCCCTGCGCGGCCTCCTGCAATGCCGGTAACGGACATCCCCCTGTAGGAGCGAGCCTGCTCGCGAAAGCGGTGTGTCAGAGAGCATTGATGTCAACTGACACGGCCTCTTCGCGAGCAGGCTCGCTCCCACAATTGAATGTGATCTTGAGCTCTCGCCTCCACACGTTATGCTGCGTGACACCGCCACCAACCGAGTCACTGCCATGTCCACCCCGAGCATGACCCTGTACCACAACCCCCTCTCCCCCTTCGTCCGCAAAGTCATGGTGCTCTTGCACGAAACCGGTCAACAGGACCGCGTTGCCCTACAGAATTGCGTGCTCACACCGGTTGATCCGGACCAGACCCTGATCGACGACAACCCCTTGAGCAAGATCCCCGCCCTGCGACTGGCCGATGGCAGCATCATCCACGACAGCCGGGTGATCCTCGACTATCTGGATCACCAGCACGTCGGCAACCCGCTGATCCCCCGCGAAGGCTCGGCCCGCTGGCGGCGCCTGACACTCGCCTCCCTGGCCGACGGCATCATGGACGCCGCGGTACTGGTGCGCTACGAAGTCGCCCTGCGCGCCCCGGAAAAACACTGGGACCAATGGCTCGACGGCCAGCGCGACAAAATCCGCCGTGCCCTGGCGTTGCTGGAAAAAGATGCGATGGCCGAGCTGGCCAGCCATTTCGACATCGCCGCGATCGGAGTGGCCTGTGCGTTAGGGTATCTGGATTTGCGCCATCCGGACCTGGACTGGCGATCGGCCAATCCGCAGTTGGCGGCGTGGTATTTCGAGGTGAGTCAAAGGCCTTCGATGTTGGCGACGATGCCGAAGGTTTGATGAAGCTACACCAACACCCTGTGAACCGATCAACAATCCGGCTTGTCCGCCGTAAACCTGCGAGCCGGATTCACCGCCGCGCCAAACTCGCGCAAGGCCTTGGCGCCGATCAACAATGGGTAATTGAAGCTACTGCGATCGGTGAGGTTAACCTCGACCGTGCGTTTGACATTGCCCAGGCACAACTCCAGATCCACCACCGGTCGCTTGGTGGGCGCGATCACTTCGCTGTCATCTTCGTCCTCTTCGGAACGGGTCTTGATCTTGCTGATCCGCGCGACCTTGTGTTCGTAAACCTTATTGCTCGCGCCCTTGGTGGCGAGACGGAAGCGCACCCAGTCTTCGCCGTCGCGGGTGAAGGTTTCGATGTCCTTGGCCGACAGCGACGCGGTCAGGGCGCCGGTGTCCATCTTGGCCTTGAGCACTTCGCCGCCGATTTCCGGTAGCGCGATGTATTCGTAGCGACCGTACAGGGTCGGCTCGGCGGCCATGACCGGCAGGGCGATGAGTGAAAACAGTGCAAGAAGGGATTTCACGTACGGGGAGTCCTTGAGAGATGGGCAGCGCAATTTTAGACCGTTGTCGAATAGATCGTTCCCACGCAGCGCAAAGGATTGCCTCAACGTACGCTCTGCGTTCGGCCCCTGATTTGGGACGCAGCGCGTCCCGGGCTGCATTCCCACGCGGAGCATGGGAACGATCGGTGTCAGGAGGTTAGCGCGTCAAAGGTGAAACATTCGTCACCGGTGATTTGGCCTGTCGCCCGAAGCTGCTTATCATGGCGCGCCCAAACGCTTCCAAGAGTTCTTTATGCGCCGCCTGCTCACCGGCTGTTTTGTCACATTGCTGCTGTTACTTAACACCCTGGTCCTGATCGGACCCTTGATGGTGTTTGCCCTGCTCAAGCTGGTCCTGCCCGGCCGCTTTCGCGATTATGCGTCCTGGGTGGTGATGTGGATTGCCGAGACCTGGTCGGAAATCGACAAGCTGATCTTTCGCCTGTGCATTCCCACCCGATGGGATATCCGCGGCGGTGACGATCTGCGTCGTGACACTTCGTATCTGGTGATCAGCAATCATCAGTCCTGGGTCGATATCCCGGCGCTGATCCAGACGCTGAACCGACGCACACCGTTTTTCAAATTCTTCCTCAAGAAAGAACTGATCTGGGTGCCGTTCCTCGGCCTGGCATGGTGGGCGCTGGATTACCCATTCATGAAGCGCTACACCAAGGCTTTTCTGGCGAAGAACCCGGAACTGGCCGGCAAGGATCTGGAGATCACCAAACAGGCCTGCGAACTGTTCAAGCGCCAGCCCGTGACCGTGGTCAACTATCTGGAAGGCACTCGCTACACCAGCGCCAAAAGCACCCAGCAACAATCACCCTTCACTCACCTGCTCAGGCCCAAGGCCGGTGGGGTAGCCTTTGTGCTGGCAGCGATGGGCGAACAACTGGATGCCATTCTCGACGTCACCGTGGTCTATCCACAGCAAGCGATTCCGGGGTTCTGGGACTTGATCAGCGGCAACGTTCCGAGGGTCATCATTGACATCAAGACCCGCGAACTCGACCCGGCGCTTTGGCAGGGCGACTACGAAAACGATCCACTGTTTCGCGAGAAAGTCCAGAACTGGGTCAACCAGCTCTGGAACGAGAAGGACCGGCGTATCGACGATTTGCGCGCCGAGAGTCGCTGAATCAGCTACCGGTGCTGGTGCCGAATCCTGTGCCTGTGCCTGTGCCTGTGCCTGTGCCCCAGATGCTGCCCAAGCTACTCAGCAGGGAACCGCCGACGCCTTGTTGACCTAGGTACTGCAGGATCACCGGGGTAAACATCCCGATCATGCCGGTGTCCATGCCCAGGGCGCTGAAGGCGTTGTTCAGGTCATTGGTGTCCTTGACGTTGCCCAGGGCGTTATCCAGCCCTGCGGCCTTGCCGCTCGAACCGAGCAAACCGGCGAGCGCCCCCAACTCTCCCCCACCCGAGAGAATGTCGATGCCCGGCACGCTTTTGGCCAGCTCCGAATAATCGGTCGAACTCAGCTGATTCTTCGCCAACCCAAGCATCGCCCCGGCGCCGCCGACGGCTTGCTCTGGCGTGATGTTCAATTGGGTGAGCGCGCCCAGCAGGTCTGCTGTCTCAGAGGTCGGCGCAGCCTCCGTGGCCGCGTTGCCCTTCATGCCGGAAATGGCACTGGCCGCATCGCTCAGGCTGAATTGTGCAAAAGCCGGGCTGACCACCAGGGTCATGAGCGATGCCAGGACAAAACCGCGTGAAATCTTCATTCAGACATCCTCTTGCGTCGAGAAAAAACACCCGGCTTTCGGGCGCAAAGCTGCCGGTTTGACCGGGTAGCCGCGGGCATGTTCCTCAGGCCTGCATCCATTTCTCATCCGTTCGTCACAAAGGAGCCCTGAAGCCTGCGGCAATATCAGATTTTCAAACGAAAAAGTGATGTGCACACGCAGCTCTAAAAAACGCGCATTGAGCAAATGCAACTTACAAAAAAAGGGCGATCCAAGATCGCCCTTTTTTACCTATACAGCGTTTACGCCGCGCTGAACAACTTATGCGGATCAATCACAAATTTCTTCGGCACGCCCGCATCAAACTCGCCATACCCTTCCGGCGCCTGATCCAGGCTGATCACCTGCACACCCACCACTTCAGCAATGTTGATACGGTCCCACATGATCGCCTGCATCAGCTGGCGGTTGTACTTCATGACCGGGGTCTGGCCGGTGTGGAAGCTGTGGGATTTGGCCCAGCCCAGACCAAAGCGAATGCTCAGGCTGCCCATTTTCGCGGCGGCGTCCACGGCGCCCGGGTCTTCGGTGACGTAGAGACCTGGGATACCGATCTTGCCGGCTACGCGTACTACGCCCATCAGCGAATTGAGCACGGTGGCCGGAGCTTCGTGTTTCACGCCGTCATGGCCGTGACCGCGGGCTTCGAAGCCTACGGCGTCGATGGCGCAATCCACTTCTGGCTCGCCCAGCAGTGCGGCGATTTGCTCGTGCAGTGGAGTGTCAAGGGACAGGTCGGCGATTTCGAAACCCTGGGCCTTGGCGTGGGCCAGGCGCACGGTATTGACGTCACCGACGATTACCACCGCCGCACCCAGCAGGCGAGCGGAAGCGGCCGCCGCCAAGCCGACCGGGCCAGCACCGGCGATGTATACGGTGCTGCCTGGGCCAACGCCGGCGGTCACTGCGCCGTGGTAGCCGGTCGGCAGGATGTCGGAGAGGCAGGTCAGGTCGCGGATTTTTTCCATCGCGCGATCGCGGTCCGGCAGTTTCAGCAGGTTGAAGTCGGCGTAAGGCACCATCGCGTATTCAGCCTGGCCACCGGTCCAGTCACCCATGTCGACGTAACCATAAGCACCACCGGGACGCGCCGGGTTAACGCTCAGGCACACGCCGGTATGCATTTCCTTGCAGGAACGGCAGCGCCCGCAAGCCACGTTGAACGGAACAGACACCAGGTCGCCGATCTGCAGGTTCTCGACGTCGCTGCCCTTCTCGATCACTTCACCGGTGATCTCGTGACCCAGGACCAGGCCGGTTTGCGCAGTGGTACGGCCGCGCACCATGTGCTGGTCGGAACCACAGATATTGGTGGAAACCACGCGCAGGATGACGGCGTGGTTGATTTTCCTGCCGCGCGGGTCCTGCATTTTCGGATAGTCGATTTTCTGTACTTCGACCTTGCCAGCGCCGAGATACACCACACCACGATTGCCAGACATGCTTTCACCTCGCTGTTGTTTTTATGTAGCGGTCGCGTCGCCATGAATCGGCGGCGCGTTGATTGCTCGGGTTATTGCCTGTTTGTCTTGTGTTGCTTGTCAGGGACTCTTCGCGAGCAGGCTCGCTCCCACAGTGAATCTCGGAACAACACAAAAAACCTGTGGGAGCGAGCCTGCTCGCGAAGGCGATCTAAAGAACGACCGTACGATTGGCGTTCAAGAACACTCTTCTCTCAATGTGATAACCCACCGCCCGGGCCAATGTCAGCCCTTCGATATCGCGCCCCTTGGCGATCAGGTCTTCCGGGTAATGACTGTGATCCACCACCTCGACGCCTTGGGCGATGATCGGTCCTTCGTCCAGGTCGTTGTTGATGTAGTGCGCCGTGGCACCGACCAGTTTCACGCCTTTGTTGTAGGCCTGGTGATAGGGTTTGGCACCCTTGAAACCCGGCAGCAGGGAGTGGTGGATGTTGATCGCCCTGCCGTCGAGCTTGCGGCACAGCTCCGGCGACAGCACCTGCATGTAGCGGGCAAGGATCACCAACTCGGCACCGGACTCCTCGATCACCTGCAAGACCTGACGCTCTTGGGATGGTTTGTCGTTCGGGTCCAGCGGGAAATGGTAGTACGGGATCTGGTGCCAGTCGGCCAGCGGCTTGAGGTCCGGGTGGTTGGAGACCACGGCGACTACGTCCATCGACAATTGGCCGATGCGTTGGCGGTAGAGCAGGTCGTTGAGGCAGTGATCGGCCTTGGAGACCATGATCACCACTTTAGGCCGGTAATGCGGCGGCGTCAGTTCGAAGACCATGCCGAAAGATGCACCGCGTTCAGCGAGGCCTGCGCGAAACGACTGTTCGTCGAAACCCTCCGGCTGGCGGAACTCCACCCGAATGAAGAAACGGCCCGAGAGCCGGTCATCGAAGGAGTGGTGCTCGGTGACGTAACAGCCCTGCTCGAACAGAAAGCGCGTCACCGCGTCCACGGTGCCGAGCACGCTGGGGCAGTCGGCGGTCAAGATCCATGTGTCTGGGGCGCGGCTCATAGTGCGGTGACTCCTGAGGCATCGATAAACGAAAGCTGCATCTTGTGGGAGCGA
>CXWK01095760.1_pt1 | contig 43826 bp, 68 predicted proteins | sample 590851 | NCBI WGS metagenome assembly CXWK01 (sample SAMEA3498364, study PRJEB10139) | wastewater metagenome | biome: wastewater treatment plant; material: activated sludge | place: Denmark | collected 2014-08-01 | reverse complement strand
AGGTAGAGCCGCCAGGTTCCTACGCCGTTGGGTTGGTATGCCCCTGCGATGACGTGTTGGTTGCTGTCGAGGGCTGCGAGTGACGTCGCGTCAGAAACGATGTTCATCGGAGCACCAGCCCTGTCGTTGACTTCTCGCCGTACACCGCGACATACCTGCGTAAGAGTGGTACGTGGTAGGGGCAGAACAGCATCACAGCTTCAGCGACCACAGCACCCGAGTCGTAGGCTGTGAACCCGGAATCGTTCATGACTCCGGCGACGACACCGGAAACACCGTCGACAGTCGGGTAGTCATCAAGGACGTCGCAGACGACCGTCCCGGCATCAGCTGCGTATTTCTCGACCGGTGTGGCTTGCGCCGACCCCGCCTGGACCATGACAGCGGTGGCGGGGAACATGAACACCCCGACCAGCCACGCGCACGGAACAAACTTCTCCCGCACCCAAAACCTGAGCCTGTCCCACGCACGTCCTGGCCTTGTGCGGGGCCTCCTGTACTGCTTCATCAGCCTCAGCGGGTGGGCGCTCACCTCGGGACCTCGATGCCTTCAGCGGCCAGCAGCAGGGCCAGGAACGGGCTGCCGGCGATGACGGGGTTGCGCATGTCTTGGCGTATCTGTTCCGCCACCAGGTGGGCGGTATCTTGGTTGTGCATCTCAGATTCCTTTCGTGGGTTTCTTCTTCTGGGGTGCGGGTTCCGGGCTGTTACAGCAGCCCGGAACCACCTAGATCAGATGGCGTGACGCGGTCCCGGAGTTGACGTCCGCCTAGCCCTGATAGGGCTGGGGTTCCTCCTGCGAGCATGTGGCTCGCTCCGGCGGGTTCCTGTTTCACTGAGCCGTGCTCTCCACGTAGGGAAAGACTGACCGGTTCTCCGCAGGCGTTTAATCTCTCCGCACGTCCTGCGGCGAGGATGTTTCTAGCTGCGTTCAGGTCTCGGTCATGAACGGTGCCGCACTGGCACGTCCACTCTCGAATGTTGAGCGCCTTCTTCCCGTCCAGTGCGCCACACTCGGAGCACAGTTGTGACGACGGGAAGAATCGATCCACTCGGCCAAAGGTTCGGCCGTACCTATGGGCCTTCTGCTCCAGCATTCGGGTGAAGATCGCCCACCCAGCATCGTGAACCGACTTCGCCATACGAGTCCGCGCTAGACCACGGACGCACAAGTCCTCGACATAAACCGCTTGGTTATCGCGGATGATCTGCGTCGAATGCTTGTGCGCCCAGTCCAGCCGGGAGTCCCGCACTTTGGCATGAGCCTTGGCAACCTTGATTCGCGCCTTGGCCCGGTTGTTGCTGCCCCGTTGCTTTCGGGACAAGTCCTGTTGTGCCTTCCGTAGTTTGCGTTCGGCGCGCCTGAAGAACTTCGGTGAGTTGATGGCTTGCCCGCTGGACATGACCGCGAACGTGGTTAGCCCCAGGTCAATGCCGACCTCGGCGTCCGTAGTGGGAAACGGCTCGTCTTCCACCTGGACCACAAACGAAGCGAAATGCCGGCCGGCTGCATCTCTGATGATCGAAACACTCGACGGTTCAGAGGGCAGTTCCCGTGACCAAGCAACCTTTAGCTCGCCGATCTTGGCGGCATACAATCGTCCGTTCGAGCGTAGGCGAAAGCCATTACGAGTGAGCCGAATTGCCTGCCGGTTGTCTCTACGTGATCGGAACTTAGGTGCTTCAAGCTTGCGGCCCTTGCGCTTACCTGACAATGAATCGAAGAAGTTTCGGTATGCCATCCTGGCGTCCTGACACGCCTGCACCAGTACTACCGATGACACCTCGGAAAGCCAGGCCCGCTCTGGCGTCTCTTTTGCGCAGGTGACCGCGCGCTTCTGCACGTCGGTATCGGTGATCTTTATTCCAGTTGCATGGGCTTCCTGACGCAACTGGATGCAGTCGTTAAACACAACCCGCGCACAACCGAATGCCCTGGCTAGCGCGGCGCTCTGAGCCGGAGTCGGATAAACGCGGTAGTTGTACCGGAGCTGCAAACCGGTCGCCGAGGCAGGACCGCTCATGAGGCCCCTCCGAGTTGTTCCTGGATGCGGTGAGTGGGGACGTGGTGCCACGTGAAGTCGCCTACGTGGTCGGCACCCGGATAACGGAACCCGCCAGCAGGTAAAGGATTCGGCTCCAGGTGCATCTGCCGCGAGTGTGAGTTCAGCTGCTCATACGTGTGCCACCAGAAGTCGCAACCGTCGACAACACACGCATTCGTGGACTCGGCCAGTTGTTCCTGTATGCGTTCTGTGGCGTTCTTCATGTCGGCGACCAGGGCGAGACGGTGCAGCGTGTGGTCGCGGCGTTGGTTGCCTTTCCAGTTGCATCCGTCGCAGCGCCAGAGGTAGTCGACGGTCGGGTTTCGAGTGATGTCGTGGTAGTCGAAGAGGGCGACGATGGAGTCGTACAGGTCGGTGCCGTCTGCTGCTGCGGTGTCCTCGTCCATCGCTGCCGTTACCGCGTCGGGGCATGTGATGGGGTCTGGGCATTTGGTTCCGCTGCCGCATCCGCAGTCGGGGGTGTTGTCGGCGGCGGGAATAGTCACCGCCGCCGAACGCACAGGGGACGCACTCTGCATGTTGATCATCGCTGCGAGCGATTCAGGGGCTATTCGATCAAGCTCTATCTCGGGTGCGTCGGCCGCGCACTTCGCAGAGCAGAAGAGGCCGCGTTTAGTTGGCGATCCGGCAGCAGTGATGGTGTGCATGACCTTGCCGCACTCGGCGCACGACCACGTCGGGCCTTCGTGCTCACACGACCTGCTGGTGGCGGGGCATTCACCGGAGAAACCATGCACGGCAGGATCAGGGCGTACTAGAGCGTCCTGGAGGGCCTGCATCGCGTCACGGTTCAGACGGGCGGTTTCCGTACCGCCCCAGTCGATGTCTGATGTCAGTGAGCTGATGGGGTATCCGCCTGCGAGGTCGCCGGGTTCGAGGTGGTCCCTGCCCGCTTCTATGTCTGCTAGTTGGTCTGCCCGCCTGTAGCAGTCCGCCCGACGGCCCTCCACACGATCCGACACCACACCCAGCAGGTGAATCAACGACCAATCCACCACCGAACCAAGAGCACCCAGAACACGGCCGGCGATCACAGTTCCATCGCCTCTCGCAGTTCTGGGCATCCACCGAACTGGTCACAACCGAGACGGAATGCCTTTTCCCGCGGGAGGTATTCACCGCTGCAACGGCAAAGGAACTCGCCGGTTTCCGCAGCGCCGATGTGCAGATCAAGATCCGGTGCGTTCATCGCTTCCAGGAAGTCGTCATTAAAGTCGTTGCTCATCGATCGCCGCCCATCGTGTACGTCTCCGGGTCGCCACCCATGTCGATTCGGGCACTCTTGCGACGCGTCTCCCCGTCTTCGCTCCATTTGGTGTCTTGTCCGAGCCTGTCCGGGAGAAACCCGTCACCCCAACCGCTGTCACCCCAACCACCCGACATCAGGACAGCCTCGTTCCGCATGCGCCGACCGGGAGTCGATCCATCAGGCAATCTGGGCAGAACGCCAGAGAGTCGGGATCGTCAATGATCATTGTTGCGCCGCAATGGCATTTCGCGTGGACGGGGCACCAAGCGTCCGGGCAGATGCAAGTAGTGCGCCATTCTTGTGTGCTCATCGTTCTGTCTTCCGTTCTCCGAGTAGTAGCCAGCCCGCCCACAACGACAAGCCCAGAATCAGCACCCACGCAATGACGTTGCTCATGGCCAGTCGATCCCGTCTAACGCCATCTCCGCCGCATCCCGCACCGCTTCGTCCCGCACGAACCGGGCGTGATCCATGCGGGCTTCCGCCTCCATGAACGCGTCCTCGATACGCCCGTTCGCCATAACCCCGCACAGCACGAACCCCGCCGACACCCACAACGGGATCGACCAGAACGGCCACGTCTCAACAATCCAGTCCCACACGGTTACTCCCCCTCCAGTTCACGGCGAGCCGCATCAGCCACCGTCTCGAAAAACCCGGACAACACATTCCCGAACGCCTCATCACTCTCAGCCGCAGCCGAATCCAACGCCTCACCCCACGGACTGCTCATGACGCATCCCCGAAGTCGAGGCACATCTGGTCAAGGCGTTTGGCGATGATCTCGCAGTACCGTTCTTCGAGTTCGACGCCGATTGCCTTGCGCCCCATGTTTCGGGCGGCAACGAGTGTGGACCCTGAACCGGCGAACGGATCCGCAACAGAGCCGAATGTTTTACCCAGCAATGAATGCAGCAGTGGCACGGGCTTCTCGGTTGGGTGGTAGGTGTTGCGGACGTGATGGCGCAGCACGGGCGATGTTCGTGTTCCGGTCCACTGCCCGCCGAGGACGTAAATCTCTTCGGTGGCGGGGAACCATGGAAGTGCAAGGTTTCCCATGCCGACGGTGCCCTTGTCCCAGATGAGAATCATCTGCGTGCCAGCCGGGCGAGGAGCCTTCCAGCTTCCGAAGACTAGCGCGGACTTAGTCGCACCCCAGAGCGATAGGCAGTCGTCGCGCGTGGAAACGGTTGCGTCGTTGGCGATCTCAATGTTCCGAAAAGCGTTGTCCCAACCACTCTTGTAGCCAACTCCATACGGGGGGTCTGTCACCAGAGTGTCGGCGCTCAACCACTCGGTCACCTCCAGGCAGTCCCCGTGGTAGAGCGTGATCTTGTCGTCTTGGTAGTACGGCGTGTTCATCGGTTGCCTCGCATCGCATCCAACTGCGCCCGCACAGAAGCCAACTCAGACTGCGACCGCGAATACAACCCATTCCGCTCAACAAGCATGTCCCGCGCGTCCCGAAGCTCAGCCTCTAACTCCTGCACCCGGCACTCCGCACGCTCAGCACGGCCCTGCCAATCCGTTTCAATCACACCGCCACCCCCTGGACCGCAGCCAGAGCAGCAGCGACAGCCGCGTCAACATCCTTATCCGCGTACCGAAACGACGTCACAGACGCAGACGAATCGCCATGGAGTACGTACGTGCCGTTCGGATACTCACGTGTATCCCTTGCCGGGAACACCTCAACCGGAAGCGGCTGCACCGTCACGACCACGAAGTCCTTCTGGACCGAGACCCCAACGTTCGCATCCGGGTATGAGTCTTGGATAGTCCGGATGTCATCCACAGCAGTCACGACAACTCCTCCGACGAATAGACCAGACGCGCAGTCAAACAAGGCCACTTCACCGGCCCCAGGCAGTGATGACACACCCGCTCTGTCTGCGTGTTACCCCAACTGATCGGGCGGTCTAACGGGCGATGCAACTCCCGAAGTGGCTTCAACGCCTCACGGGCGGCATCGAGCATGTGGTGGTAATAGATCTGATGAGTGACCTGCTGCGCTACGCGATTAGCGGCCACCTCTGCCGGGTCGCTCACCACTCCACCCCCATCGGTGCTAACAACCGGCGTGCCCTGTCCGGCCACACCACCTCCGCAACAAACCCCGGATACCGGACCCTGCCGCAATGGCAAAACGTCTGATCCAACCAAGGATTGAACACGCCCGGCTCGTGATCATCGGACTGGCAGCGGACACGGGTCTCCACTTCCATCCCGGAAGCGGTAGCAATCAACCGGTACGACCGGCGCAGCACATCAGTCACGATCGGACCCCGCGCCTGATCTGCTCCACTTCGGTCCAATCAAGCTCAGCAGAACGCCACAGAAAACCTGCCCCTATCCAGGAAACAGACAGCACTGACCACACGCCCGCAAACACCAGGCGTTCAGGGTCACCCGAGAACCACATCACCCAATACACAGCTGCGACACCTAGATGCAGGGCGGCGACGCCCCACGCGATGCGCCTCTGAGTCCGGGCATTCTTAGCGCTCCTCGCCGCTTCTTCCGGGCCGCTCATCGTCCGGTCCCGTAGGTGTTTTCGCTCATCCCCCACCCGCCCAGGAACAGCACCACCACAACCATGACGGCGAAGGCACGCAACTGATCCGCCGACGACAACCCCGCCAAAAACGCGCTCACCGGGTCACCTCTTCGTAAGTGGCAGCGAAGATGTCAGGCTTGCACGGGTAGAACTCACCCTGAACACCACGGATGATCCAGTCACCAACTGACGCCGTCATCTGGCCCTCTAGGGTGTCGATAGCGATACCGCTCTGGCAGCCGCCCGCATCTGCGTCGTGCTCGTATCCCATCCAGTCGTGAATACGTTGGCACTGATGCCGATCGCCGTCGTAGAGCATCGCTTCGATCTCCACCGGCTTCTTACGGAACCGCTTCACTTCGCTCATCGTTCGCCTGCCTTGCGGACAGTCCGCACCGACCGAACCTCACGCACCGAACCCACCGACGACGGCCCCACCTTCGGAACCCACCGCAACACCGGATGCGTCACATCACGCGTCGGATCGGACGGCGGCGACCACGGAGACGCAGACGCGGCCGGGGCAGCACCCAGGACCAGGCCCGCGGTGGCGAGAGCGATAATCAGTTTCTTCATGACAGAATCCTTAAGTAGTTGAGAGACAAACAAGTTCAAGCAGTCTTCGGTTCAAACGAATGCGAACGCATCCACGCATCGACATCGGCGGCATCAATCCGGTACTGCCTGCCCGACTTCCCCACCGCGGCAGCCGGCAACTCCCCCGCCTTCACCGCCTCACGAATCGTCCACGTCGACACCTTCGCGTGATCGGCAGCCTCGGTTGCAGTCAGCCAGACAGTCATACGGTCCTCACCACTCTCACGTGAATCTCCTGTGTTGCAGGGGTGGTACTCACCTCATAGATGCCGGGGCAGGGAGTTCCGGGATCGTGCATAAGGTTTCCGCGCCACGACTTTGTTTCCTGCTTCGAAGGGTCGGGATGCCAGACCTGGACCGTGTAGACGCCGTCTTCGATTCGGGCTGAGGTCCTCACCTTTCGCCCATCGGAATAGGTGTTGATGTCGCCGAATTGCGCGGCCAGTTGCTCAACATCACCACGGAGGTCGGAGATTGCATCGAGTGGGATCTCATGATCGTGAGTGCATTCGGACCCGCCGATCTCATCGGTTGTCCACTCAAGCCGCTCGCGGACAAGGGCGGCTGCGTACTTGAGGTAATCTTCGGCGCGCATCAGCTGGCCACCTCAAGGTTCGGCAGGAGCCCGACCAGGCGAGCCAGGTCCACAGAGTGGACAGCCCTTACGTATAGGGTCTTTCGTGCCTGACCGTTGTTTCTGCGCGGCGCATTGCGCTGCTCTTTCACGTCGAACCATGTGAAAGATTGTTTTCCTGCCCGGGGTCGGTATTCGGTCTCGGTGACCTTGCGACCCTTTGTGCGCGACCAGTGTTCGAATACCTTCGGGTAGATCAGATTCTTCTCATCCCGTAGGAGTGCGAATGCCTGCGGCTCGGTCAGCCCATACGTCCTGCCCCAGTCCTCGATGAGCATCACATCGTCGCCGACGACGACGTGCGTGTTGACGTACTCGATTGCAGGGCGGTCGGCTTCGCGCTGCCGCTCCAACTCGACAACGCGGCCTCGGAGGATATTGAACGCCTCAAACAGTTTCTCGTCCTCGGAGAGTTCGCGAGCGGGAGAGGACTGTTCGGCGTCGAGTAGGTAGTCGCGAACTTGTCGGGCAGGAGTGCTGTCCCGGAGGAGCATGCCGACTCGAAGGATGGCTCGCCGCGGGAAGAGACTCAGAGAAGGGGTTGTGCGCGGCATCCCCAACTCGTCGGGAGTCAGTGACAACCTGTCACTGACTTCAGAGCGGCCGATGACCTGTAGGCCGTCGCCCTCGATCTCCTCACGGTTGCGCTTGACGGTCTGCCGGATCACATCAACAGACACGTTGTAGAACTCGGCGACCATGGCGGTGGTTGAGTGGAAGTTGTCAGGCAGCGCACGGAGGACGCCGACCTTGTCCAGGACGTCAGTCCTGTCGGCGAGTGAATCCCGTTCCGCTTTCGCGGACGGTAAAGTGAGATCTGACATTCGGAGACGTACCTCTCTAGTTGTCGGAGCGGATCTCGCCCTGCCAGGCGAGGTCCGCTTTGTTATGCGGGTCGCTTGACGGACAGCTCTTCTGCGAGAACCTGTCGGATCAGGTCTCGCAGTGCGAGTGACCTGCCCTCCTCGTCCACCAGTCGGTCTCGCTCAAGGACGCTCACCGGGCAGTTGAGAGCGACCGCGATCTTCTTGATGGCTGCCGGAGTGGGTAGGCGCCGACCGCTTTCCAGGTCACTCAGGTGCGACAGGGAGATGCCGGTCTTCTTATGGACATCGGTGAGTGACTGGCCGTCCTTGGTTCGGATGACCCGGAACTCGTCCCAAACTCCGTATCGGTGAAGTGGTTGCGCCATAGTGCGACAGTAGCGCGAAGTTGCGCGAAGTGCAACGACACGTCGCAGAACTAGCGCGGCGCGGTCACTACCAGCGGTGTTCGATAACTACACGCGCGTAACTGCGAAGATTCGGCGGGTTTGCGAAGGTGGACTTCGCAGCACTTCGCGGACATGCTGTACCTCATGGAAAGTGACGCAGCACCGCCCGAAGCAGTGCTCATCAAAGAGGTCCGGGAGGCGATCCGACCCAAGCTGTCCCAGACGGCCGCCGCGAAGAAAATCGGCCTCAGCGGGACACGCTGGCGGCAGATTGAATCCGGCTATCAAACGCCGTCAGCCGGCGTCCGTAACCGGGTCGTGGCGCCAGCCGAGACGCTGGCCTTGATGGCACGAGTAGTGGGCGTCACCGAGGACCAGTTGAAAGAAGTTGGCCGGGGCGATGCAGCCAAAGAACTGGCAGCCATGTCATCGCGCTCCATCGGACGCGGACTCGCATCGCTCATTCCCAAAGAGCCCACGTCGCCGCAGCTGGACTACTTCTACCGAGCGGAACGCCAACTCCACCATGTAGGCAACTCGATCCGTGCCGGCGACCACCTCGGTGCAATCAACGGCCTCGAAGGCGTCCAATCCACCGTCGAACTACTCATTGATCGCATCACCGACCTCGCCACAGGAGAACACCATGCCGTACAAACCAGCGCCGCCGAAGCCTCGGAATCGGATGCATCGACTGAAGAGCCCGAAGTCGAGGAGGATTCAGGCGGCTCCGGGCCGTCAGACCACGATGCGGAGCGTCGACCGTCGTTCGGGTGGCGTGCCGCTGGCGAGGGTGCGGGCGAAGATGGGGCCGAGAACCCCGTATAGGGCGACGGTCTCGGAGATCTTCAGGTCGTCTGGGCCGACGTGGTCGAGGGCGCGGTGGATGCCGTCGATGAACCACTCTCGGTGACGTTCTGCGGCTTCCCTGTCCTCGCCGATGTAGTCAAAGGTGGCTTGCATTTGGCGCAGTATGGCGGCCTGTTCCTCGGCCAGTGACTCCCCCACAGTTTGATTCCTCTCCATCAGCCCCGACCCTCATGGACGTGCAGGAATTAACCCGAAGCGTGTTTTCTGTAACTCGCTCGGGTTGCATTCATCTGCCCGTAGCTGAGAATTTACCCAGCGGTTCACCTGCTGTGGAGCGGATCTCGACAATACATTTGCGCAGTCAACGACCGGCCAGACCAGTTGCTAACAACTGCCGATCTTGTGACACGCTGCGCCATGTGGCCATTCCCGACAGTGGGACACCTGTAGCAAACTCGAGAATGATCACAGCCGTTGTCATTTACACGCCCGCAAGTTTTGCCGACTAACCAAGTGGACCAGCGGTACCGCTATACGCTTGCGCAACAACACATCAGGGGGACGGTATGGAACTGATCATCATCTTCTGGCTGATATGCGCCGGCCTCGGGATGATCATCGCGAGCGCCAAGAACCGCAGCCTGGCCGAGGGGTTCTTCCTCAGCCTGCTGTGCGGGATCTTCGGGGTCATCATCGAAGCGTGCCTCCCCAAGCAACTTCCGAAGCCTCCACGGGGTCTGCACGCGGTGATCTGCCCAAGGTGCAACGCTGCGCAGAACGTCCCCAACCCACAGGCATTCGAGTGCTGGCAGTGCCATCTGGTCACCGGCCCGCCGCACGTACCCGTGATGCCGATCCCCGTGCTGGAGGAGAAGCGCACGCTCACGTGCCCCGGATGTAAGGCGCGACTGAAGGTGTCCGCGAACTCAACCAAGCAGCGGTTCCGGTGCTTCCAGTGCGGTGACGATTGGCCGATCCCCGCAAGTTAGTCCTCGTCCAAGTCCTGCGGGGTGAGCAGGTCGGCCAGCTTGTCCATCGCCAGGCGGTGGGTGTCGGCGGTCGGGCCGGCATAGATCCTCTGTACGTCCTCGCCGCTGTGCCCGAACAGTTCTTGCCGGGTCTGCTCATCGACGGCTGCTGAGCGCATGAGGGTGGCGGTGGTGCGGCGCAGGGTGTGTTGTTTCCGGTGTGGGACGTCTGCGGCTTGTAGGAGTCGGCGCCAGGCCTTCTGGTCTTGGGATGGGCTGATCGCTTTCCCGTCCGGGTAGTGGAACACCAGGTTGTGTGGGTTGTGGCCGTCGCGTTCCTTCAAATGGACCAACACGTCACGCAGCGGTTGGATGATCGGGATGGGCTGCTCCTGTGTGGCCTTTGTCTTCGGACGTGTCCAGACCAGTGCTCGTTCGCACTCTTCGTATTCGAAGCCGTGGGGGAAGTCCCAGTGCGCGGACGGACAGAAGCTCACACGGTTCTTGCCGCACGGAGGTTTCCCGTCGATAGGGTCGCCGCAGCCGTGCACCTTGTCCATCTCCTGCAACTGCCACGAGATGTCGAGGATGTCCTGGTCGAGGTCGACGCGATCCCACGTCAACCCGAGCACTTCGCCTTCCCGCTTGCCTGTCATGAACCCGGCCTTCCACCGGGCCGCCCACGTCGCATCGCACGTCTGCTCAGCCACAGCCATGATGTGCAGGGCTTCCTGGACGGTGAATGGTGGGTCGCGTTTCACGGTGTGCTTCGGCTTGTCTACGACGGCGGCGGGATTCCATGAGATCTTTCGCTCCCCCATGGCGATCCTCAGGGCCAGGCGGAGGGTGGTGTATGCCTTCTGCGCTGCCCTCGGTGAAGTTTTCTGGATGGTGGTGAGCATGTCGCGGATGTCGTCGGGGGTGAGTTTGTCGAGCTGCTTGCCGCCGATCGCGGGTTTGATGTGCAGCCGTACGGATGTTTCGTAGGACCGCCATGTTTCGGGATCGACCTTGGGTTTGTGGATCTCTAGCCAGGAGTCCAGCCACGACGCTAGTTTCGCCTTACCCCCCTTGACCCGCACACCGGCTTCTACCTGGGTGCGGAGTTCGCGGCGGCGGCGGATGGCGTCGTTGCGGTCCTTGGCGGTGACCCTGTATCGCTCGCCTTCGACGGTGAACCCCGCGACCCAGAGGTCGTCGGAGCGTTTGAACAGGGTGCCGTCACCGGGAGATCGCCTGGGGGCCATAGGGTTACGCCTCTCACTCAGCCAGCAAACACCGAACCCGGCTAGCGTACCTTCAACTGCACCTTCGCGTACCCTCGTGAGCCGGTTTCGACCGAACTCCACAAGCCTCTGAACTGGCTGTTTCGGAGTTCACACAGTTCAGTATACCCCTATCAAGGGATTATGAGTCCCCGGCTCTGACCAACTGAGCTACCGCCCCTTACGAGGTCAACGGTGGTTTTCGGCTAACCGCTCCGAAGTCACTGTACCTCCAACTGCACCTTCGCGTCCAAAAGTAGACCAACAGACCCTATCCGCTGCACCTCGCACCCCGTTCACCAGCGCCCTTGTCGCCCCCAGCGTTACGATCCCTCCATGGGGGCTGGACCATCCGACTATGACGCCGCGCTCCCTGGTGAGCCGACTGAGCTGGCCCCGTCTGCTGATGTGACGGCGGCTCAGGTGGCGTGGGCGTTGGATGATGGGCCGGATTGGCGGCCGCCGTTCTGGACGCCAACGAAGGTGACGGCCACTGCCGTCTCGGTGGCTGTGGTGGCTGCCGTGGTCGTGGCGGGGTTGGCGGGCTATCACCTGCGTGACGCGCCGCCGGCCCCTGTCTCCCCGGCCCCGACGTCAATCGCCGTCGTCACGTCGCCGCAGCCGGTGTTCATTCCAACTACGACGACACAGCGGCCCCGGAGCGGCGGGTGGGTGGTGTCGGCGGAAAATCCGATGGAGATAAGTCACGGCAACTACTCGGATGCTCAGATGCTTGCGTATGACGAGCGGTTCATTGCTCGTCTTCGGGCGAGTGGGTGGGTGGTGACTGCGCCGGAGTTTTTGGCGGCGATAGGTAAGGGTGTGTGTGCGTCGTATGCGCAGGGGTTATCCATGGCGCGGGTGACGGAGTTGTTGCGGCGGCGGTATTCGGAGGATGATTCCGATTCGTTGGTGGCTGTGGCGCAGATTGTGTACCCGGACTGTGTGGCACCGTACTAGCCCCCAGACGCACAAAATTGCCCGTTCGGCGCGTGGCCGGACGGGCGTGGGGGTATGACGGTGCGATGGGTAAAAGGGGTGTTGGTCCGATTGGCGTGGCGGTGCTAGTGGTGCTCGGGGTGTGGTTGGTCTGGCGCAGACGTTAGCGACCGGCCGCGATGTCATCTCGCGTCATGTAGGCCAGCTCGGAGATGCCGTCGCCCCACGCTCCCCCGCGCGCATCGCCGCTAACTCTGCGCAGCAGTTCATGTGTGGGTCATTTAACGTGGCCATATGCCGCGCGTAGATAGCTTCCGCTAGGTCGCTGAAATAGCCGCGCTCGACACGGCTCTTGCCGCCACCCGTGTAGACCCGCCAACGTTTCTGAGTACTGTCCCACGACACGCCCTTGTGTCCACTCTTGTTGTCGCGTCGGAGTTTCGTGTTCTTCGACTGCACAGTCTGTCGAGCCCAACGGACGTTTCCGGGCTCGTAGTTGCCGTTGTTGTCGATGCGGTCCAGCGTGTGGCCCTTTGGCCGCTCGCCGACATCGGCAACGAAGGCGGAGAAGCTGTTCCGCCACCTGTCGCAAACTTGTATGCCCCGAGCCCCATAGTTCTGATAGTTGGCAGTCGTCGTGCAGTAGCAGCGGTTCTTCATGTTGTTCCACGTCTTGTACAGCGGATGATCGTGCATGCCATGGAGCTCGTGCGGGATCTTCACTACGTGTGGTGAGCCGTGGTTTTTCATGCGCGTGTAGTGCTTGTCGCACAGTCCATTGCCTCGGCGGAGTTTATTGCAACCCTCGACAGTGCACGGCAGTTCGTACTGATGCTTGGGTAGATCGAAGCTGCCGTGCCGCTTCATCCGCAGATAGTGAGCATTGCATAAGGCTTTATTGCGGACGGGCTTCTCGCAATTATCCACGGAGCACGCGGATGGTTTAGGGTTACTCATGTCGACTCCTAGTTAGTCGGCCATACCCCGGGGCGGTTGCAGCCGTCGCCGGGGCCATTCGATTGCACGTTCGATTCTACTACTTAACCCGCCGAATGCCGCGCATCAAGTAGTGGTAAATATCCAGCTCAGGCCGCGTGTACATCTCCGCCAAATGCAGGGCGGTGGCGAGGATGACGGCGTCGGTGAGCAACCTGCCTGCGGGTCGTGTGCGGTAGGCGGCGACCCGGCGGGAAATCAGGTCTTCATCATCGGACACGAATTTCTCGTACGCCCAGATTTCCAAGGCACCAATGATGATCGCCTTGTCGCCGGTACGCAGACGTATCACGCCCCTATTGTCACCCCCGTCAACAAGATTAGTTGCGAAGGCACGCAGACACAACGAAAACCGCCCCGGCTGGGTGACCAAAGGCCACCGCCGGGGCGGTTCAACTACGAGACGAACTCGTAGGACCTCGGCGTATCCCTACACCGGAATTGGCGCACACCGACCTATTTCATTCGGCGCTACCGACTACGGATTCTATCGCGCTACTTCGCTAACAGGCCGTCTGCGGCAGCGCGCGCCATCAGGTAGGGTTGCCCACTCTGGAGGAATTCGTGGTTAGCCTCCGCCTCCGTGGTGGAGGTCATGTAGTCAGAACCGCAACGGGCGCAGGAGAACCCTCGGTAGACGACGCGTTCACCGAGAAAGATGTCTTTCCCTAGTTCGTACGGTCCGCCATCGGGGATTTCAGCCATCCCCTGATTGTATCGCCGGTTCACCGTGTTGCGGCGTATGCGAGTAGCACCACACCCACCACCGTCAACGACACCACCCAACAACACCACAAACAACCAGGATCAATCACCAGAACCGTCATCCACCAAACGCCCGTCATCATCAAACGGACGCCAACCCTGATGCCACTTCTGCTCAAACGAATCAAACGTCATCCGATGAGCCGGCCGACGCCCATGACGCGCCTCATTATGGTCATCGTTGAAATGCCACAACTCGTCATAGATCACGAACGCCCGCAACATGTCCTCGGCGTCCTCGACCCGCTCCAAACGCCGCTCCATCGCCTTCACATCCCGAGGCGTCATCTCCTTGATCGCGGCGCTGACAAGGACTTTGCCTTCCTCCATCCACACCGCCCGGCGCTGCGCCTGCTGCTTCTCTGCGCGTTCCTTCCACCGCCGCGACAACGGCCCAACCATCTTGCGGACAACCTCGTACCGCTCCGCCAACTGAGGCAACGACAACCACAACACCACCGCCAGAACCGCGAACAGCGGCCACTGATCAGCGGTGGCGATCAGCAGATCATTCACAGTCATTTCAAGATCACCGGCTTCTCTGCTAACCGCTTCACGAACTGAAGATTCACGTACGCGAAGAACCCCCAAAGGGCACTGGTGCGGAACCCGTACCAGTGCCCTTCGCTGATCCCTCGGGTAATGATGTCGGTCAGGGAAGACGCGGATAGGACTGAGAACACGGCCACTAACACGATGTGGGAGGCGTTGGTCAGCCAGCCCCACTGGTTGCGGCGCTTACTGGGGAGGAATGGGTGTTCGCGGTTGAGGACTTGCCATTCCACGACGAACCCGAGGACGGAGAACATCAGGATCGTTGCGCCCCACACCCATAGCGGCGCCCAGGTGGCTTCGACGCTGGTGAGGACGGTGGAGGATCCGCCGGGTGTGATGAGGTAGTCGAGGCCGAAGATCATACCGACGGCGAAGATCGCCATCTGTATGCGTCTAGCGAAGAACGGGTCGACCTTCCGCCAAGTCACGGCGTGCTACTGGCTTTGGGCTTGTTCGGCACCCGATACACAAGGTAGGTGGTGCCAACGATGCTGACCGACCAGCGCAGCCACTCCCCGCCCGTCGCGGGCCACGGCTGCCCCGACTGCAACAGGTCAGCGAACGCATTCGTCAACACCGCACCCACAAACGTGAGGATCGCTTTCCAATAGTGCTGCCAGTTCATTTCAAGGACCTTTCGGGTCGTGTTGCTACCCCGCGCATGTATTCGATGCACGGATTGAGGTCGTATCCACCGTGGGTCTGCATGTTGCCGAGGAACATCACGCCACCAAGGATTGCCTTCGCGATAGGAAGGACGTCGTCGGCCGGGGTGGCGAAGTCCATCACCCGCTGCAACAGGCCCGCAGGGCCGCCCGCCCAACTGTTTTCGGAGACGATCTTGTAGATGGCAGTGCGGTTCAATCCGGTTTCGTCGTCCGGATTTTCGGTGTAGAGATCCCCGGTTCGATTGGCCGACTTCCACCAGTGCGGGGTTTCTGTCATCCGTCGATCAGAGATCCCCTGTGTTCCCTTGCGTGGCGGGTCCGACCACCAACCAGCATCGGCGTCCTTCTCGCGGTAGGGGTCACCGAATGTGATGGCGCGGGTTAGGGAATCCCTACGGGCCGCTAGCGGGGTTCCCGCCGCTGCGGGCCGTAGGTGGTCCAGGAAGACCTGGTTGGCGACGATCGCGCCCTGGCTGAAACTGATCAGGCCGTGCGGGTGACCGAGTGGGAAGGGCCGGTTGGCGACACCGTTCCCGTCTTTCAGTACCGTTTGGCTGAGCAGGTTCAGGTAGGCCAGGCGCCCCGACTTGTTGTTGAATGGCAGTCGTCGTGTGTCGTAATCGACCGGCTGCCACCAGCACACCCCCTGTTGCTCGAGTGTTGATGCCACGTAGGCGCAGGGGCCGGCCCACGGAATAGACATGTGCCCTTCGATGGTGAAGATGATGGGGCGGGGCTTCTCTGGCCGCTGCAACAGGCCGACGTCGTACTTGAATTCGAGGTTGATGACGCCGGGGATGTACTTGGGTGCGCCCGGTTTCTTCTCGGCGGTGTAGACGGCTTGGATGCGCTTCACTTCGGCGGTCAGCGCTGGCGTGAACAGGGGTCCGTCGTCGAGCGTGTTTCGTGCGGGGGTGAACTTGCGCTTGAAGTGGGCCTTGGCCCGCGCTACCTCGTCGGACAGGTCGCCTTCGCCGAGGCCCACATAGGAGCCGCCGATGTACATCAGGCGCTCGGCTTCTTGGTGTCGTAGCAGCCTGGGATGCCCAGCTTTTCGCCGATCGCGGCGACTGTGTCCACAAGGGTTCGGCCACCCAATTGGGGCCATTCGATGCGCAACTGGTCCCACGTCTCTTTGGCGTAGTCCGGCGGAAGTTTCGGGCCGGGTTGCACCGGTGGCGGCGTGGTCTTGTCGAACTCGCCGCGCATATCCTTGGCGACCTCACCACGGAACCAAGCCATGTCGAGGTTGCCGGGATCCCATTTGCCCTGTGATGCGCCGGCCCACTCTTTGTGCCCGATGACGCGGGTGGCGGGGATTCCCATCTTCAGCGCGAGAGCGGCGCAGGTGTCGCGCATGGCGATGATCTGCGCATCCGGCCACTTCTCGTTCGGGTCGTACTTGCCGTTAGTGACCGTGGGCCAGGCGCATTCGATGCCGATCATGTGCTGGTTCGCGTTGTCGGTGGGCAGCCACGGGTAGGAGCCGCGGCCTGCGTGCCAGCAGACGCCGACGGCGACGATAGTGACGGTGCCGTCGGGTGCGATATGCAGGTTGGACAGTGGACCTTTGAGGTCGGGGCGCCCGTTGCGGATGGACTGCGCTGTCTCACGCGAGTTACCGGTGTGATGAACCATAATCCCGCGGAGTTCGCCGAAGTCGCCGTGCCCGGAGTTCTGCCAACCCGGAAGGGTTTTGAGTCGGTCGCCGAGTGCGGGGCGTAGGACGTCTTCGAGCCAGGTAGGGTCACCGGTGAGCATGGGGTTCTCCTGAACGTTTTGTGTGGGCACGATGGCGTCGCCCATCGCGAGGCACTTTTCCCAGCGGGCCTGGCGGTCGGGCATCCCGTTGGGCTGCCGGTTCTCGAACCAGCCGTTGATGCAGCGGGACACGGCGAGGATGTCGCCCTTGTCGGCGAACGCGTTGGTCTGTCCCGGCCGGGGTCCGGCATTGAGCCAGTACCAGGAAGCAGCGAGGAACCCCCACCGTGGCTGTTCAACCAGTTCTGGTTGTTTCACGAACAGTTCGGGGTCGGTGGTGTAACCCTGGAGGGTGCACCATTGCCCGAACTTGCGGTAATTCCCTGACCACGTCAGCTGGATAGGTCCGCGTCCCCGATAGATGCGGCGGTCGTCTGACCAGCCCGCGCCGTTGGTTTGGATTTCGGCCATGTACTTGAGGCCGGCGCTCTCGTGGCCGATCTGTGAGCACCAGGCGGCGGCACGGTTCACGGTGTTAATCTGCGCCGCGTACATCGCTTCGACCATCGGCTGCAACAGTTCGCGGTACCTGTCGAGGGGCAGGGCGTTGCCCATCGCTTGGGCGAGTGATTCGGCGGTGAGTGTCATCGCCCGAATGGCAATCTGATGCGGTTGACGATGTCGATGACGGTGTTGGATACGGCGTCGGCGGCTTCGTCGACTTGGGTGTGTTCGAAGGTGGCTTTGACTGCGTGTTCGGCGATGGAACCGGCCATTTCAGGCAGCGCTTCGGACAGCATCGTCATGGCGTCGGTGCGCCACTGGTCGAGCTGCTGCTGGGCGATCACCTGCCACTCGTCGAGTTCCTTCTGGGCGGTGGCTTGCAGTTCGTCGACTTCGGGTTTGATCCGCTTCCAGATTAGGTCGGCGATGGTGTCGAGGATTCCCATGATGGCCTTTCGGGCAGGGGGTGGCAGCCGGTCCCGTCGGGGGGTTCGGGACCGGCTGCCTAGCTTTGGGGGGTGCGGGCTTGGCTGTTAAACCGCTGGTAGGCGGTACAATCGGGGGATGAACTTTCAGCCCGGAGACTTGATAGAGATTCAGGACGCGCGTGGCGAATGGCATCAAGCCACCGCCAAGTCAGCTGTTGAAGGGACTCACGATCCGGTGACGCGGCGGAAAGTTCACGACTTTCCCATCGTGTGGATCGAGGCAATTGGGAACAACGGGCGGCCCTTTAAGGCGCCGTGGCCGCGCGAGTCGATACGCCCTCGCTAGTGGCTGAGTAGCCACGCCCACAACGCCCGCACCCGGTGAGCCCACGCGGGGTGCTCTATCACCCGCACACCACACAAATGGCAGTCACCCACACGGGGTTTGCGCCACCGGTCATCCGTACCGACCCGGTCCAGCCTCACACGTCCCCCACATACACAAGGGTGTCCACCGACAAGGGGTGAAACCATCCGTACAAGGCTAGGAGTATGGCGATGGTGAGGTAACGCATCAGATGCCTCGATTCGGGCGGCACAGCACAACGTGGGGAACTACGATCTCGCTTGAACTGACATGCAGGTCAACAGGGGGCTCGGTGGCCACGTTGGGGCGAATCGGTAGGTACGCGCGTCTGCGCGCTGATGCGCGCGGCGGGCAGCGCCTCGACATCCAAGGGCTGCGGATGGTTGCCGTCGTACTGGTGCTACTCGACCACATATTCGGCTGGCCACGCGGGGGGTTCATCGGCGTTGACGTATTCTTCGTAATCTCCGGGTTCCTGATCACCGGCATCCTGTTGCGCGATGCCGACAAAATCGGGCACGTCTCGTTCATCGAGTTCTACCGGCGGCGGGTTCGGCGCATCGTTCCGGCCGCAACGCTGACCCTCGCCGCGATCACGCTCGTTTCGTTCCTGATGTACGCGCCAAGCCAGGCTGCGGCAGTTTGGCGGGATGCGTTCGCCGCGTTCTTCTTTGTGTCCAACTGGCGGTTCGCAGTAGAGGGCACTGACTATTTCGCCGCCGAAGGCGCCATCTCGCCCGTGCGGCACTTCTGGTCACTCTCGGTGGAGGAGCAGTTCTACTTCGTGTGGCCCGCTGTGACGGCCGTGATCGTGGCTCTGGCGGCGCGTAGAGCATTAGCCCGCGAGCCCGTCGCTGGTGGGCTCATGGCAACCATCGTGGTGGCCTCGTTCACATGGGCAGTCATCGACACCGCGCACAGCCCCACCTGGTCGTACTTCTCCACACTCACCCGAGTGTGGGAACTCGGTGCTGGCGCACTGATTGCGATCAGTGCAGCACAGATGTCGAAGATCCCCGAAGCTGCCCGCCCACTTATGGCCTGGACGGGCCTGGCCTTGATCGCAGTCGGCGCGTGGTGGATCACCGAAGATATCGGGTTCCCCGGCCCATGGGCCGCAGTCCCTGTTGCAGGATCGGCGCTAGTCCTGATCGCCGGCACGGGCGGACCCGTCAAGTACCTCCAGCCGATCACCAACAAGGTCAGCACCACTATCGGCGACATGTCTTACTCGCTGTACCTGTGGCACTGGCCGGTGATCATCTTTCTCGGCTTCTACGCCGACGGGGCCACTGGTTGGTGGTTCTACACCGCGGCGATCGGGCTGACCGCCGGGCTATCCATCTTGGCGTACTACTTTGTCGAGCAGCCCATCCTTGCGTCGTCGTGGCTGAAACCCCGCAGCGAACAACGCTGGCGCCCACGCCGCCGCAGTAGCGACACCACGTCAACGTGGTGGTGGCGGAGCCTCTCCTCCCGAGCGACTTTCCAATTCACCGAGATGCGCTCCCGCGCCGCGCTGGTGGGACTACTTGCCGCCGTGGTGGGCGCCAGCTCGCTGCTCGCGGCGCCGTACAAACCGCCCACCTACATCTCTGCGGCCGACGTGGGAGCACCGGAGGCGGATCAGCCCCTGCTGCCGCCAGCGGTGGCCAGCCTGCAGCAGCAGATCACCGCCGCTGTGAAAGCCCGCACATGGCCCCGACTGGAGCCCTCCATGGAAGCGGTGCTCAGCGGGCCTGACGCAACCCCCGAGGCCAAAGACTGCACGCGGGCGTATGCGGACTGCTGGTTCGGCAACCCTGATGCGCCAAAGACCGTTGTGTTGGTCGGCGATTCCATCGCAATGGGCTACCTGGGGCCCCTGGTTCACTTCGTTGACGCATCGGGCGGCCAGTGGCGTCTGCTATATCAGGCCGCAGTGGGCTGCCACTTCCTTGCCGCTGACGCGTGGGACGATGATCCGCGCGTCGCGGAGAGCTGCCCAGGCGCGAAGCAGCACGCCCTGGACAACATCCGCGAACTGCGCCCCGCCGTCGTGCTGATCTCCAACCACTATGGGGAGATCCAGAACGCGGCCACCAAGCAGGAGATCACCAACAGCGACCTGCGCGCAGCCCTACAAGGCATCGTCCAGCAAGTGTCGGGGCCGGCCGGCCGGGTCGGGCTACTGGCTGCGCCGCCCGCCGACCGGACACCAGTCGAGTGCTACCGTCCCGATGGCCCGCCGTCGAACTGTGTCGGTCGGGTGCTGGAGGTGCACAACGACCGGCGTCGGCTGGAGACAGAAGTCTCGCAGGGGTTCGGCAACGTCGAGGTCATCGACACCCGCCTACTGTTCTGCACAGCGTCGGCGTACTGCCCGATGTTCGTCGGCGACAAGGTGATGAAGTTCGACCGGCGGCACCTCACCCCCGGATATTCCGAAATGATCGGCCCGGCGCTAACCGAACTGCTGAACGGTACAGCTACCTTTGGGTAGATCAGCCACATCCACCTTCTATGCGCTGGCGAACCAATGTGCTGCAGTAGTGGGGGTGGCCACCAGTGAGGTTACGACGGTCGACCCTCCAGCGGCGACAGTCTTGACCAAGGCGCCACCGGACGCGTTCACCGTCACCGCTCCCGACGAACTGTTCAGGATGCGATAACTGTGCCCCGCGACAACGCTAGTAGTTGGCAGAGTGACTGTTTGCGTCGTGGAACCGGTGAACTCTTGGATCTCAAACGAGTTGACGGTCAATACCGTCGTGCCCGCTGCCGTGGGCGTCGTAGTGAAGCTAGGGATGAACGCGTCGGCGTACAGGTTTCCCGTGGCGTCGCGCATTGCCAGGGTGGAGGCTGCCGCGCCCGCCGTTGCGTACAGGCCGGTTACCTGCCAGTCTGCCGCGCCAGTCGGGGTATCGATCCTGGCGGTCACAATAACCACCCTTGTGGCCGCCACCGAGGCTACCGTGTTCGCGCCGGACGACAGTACCGAGACGGCCCCGGAGCTGTTATTGACAATCGTATAAGACTGCCCGGCAATTACCCCCGTCGTCGGAAGGCGAACGATGTGCGTGGTAGATCCGGTGAATTCTTGAACCTGCGTGTCGGCGATGGTCATTACCAGCGTGCCCGCCGACGTAGCCGTGGACGTCTTGGAGGATATGAAACTATCTGCCGTGAGGTTTGCGTTCGCGTCCAGTGTGGCAAAGTTGCCGTCAGTCAGCGCGGTATTGAACTCGGCGGTGGTTCCTGTGATGCCCACAATGGATGACTGATCGCCAGTGTTGGCGCCCGACAATCCAAGGTCTGTTTTTAGTTGCGCGATGGTGCGGTTCGTCCACGATCCAGACTTGCGTTGCAGCAGGTCATCATCGGATGGCGCGAGTGCTGAGATGGCAGTCAGGTCGCCGTCTATTGGCTGCTTGCTGTTCAGCCCGGCGGCAACCGCCTCGGCTAGTCCAATATCATCCAAAGGGGTGATGCTAAACCGGTCAACATAGCTCACACCAGAGGCGGCGGCGCTGCCACCGGAAATCGCCGCAACAACGTTCCCCGCCGCAGAGATGGAGCTGTCCGTAGTCGCAGAAGTCCAGGCGACAGGCTCGTCGGTGCCGGCTACCCAGACCTTGAATGCCACAAAGGTTCCCTTGACGCGGAACCGCAGAAACAGCGAGGCGCCGTCAGTTATCGCCGGCAAACCCAAAAATGCGAATGAACCGCCGCCGATATTAGTTTCTACTCCCGAGACCCTCTTTGTCAGGACGATCGAAGTGTTTGTGAATGCAACAAAATAACTGTTCCCAGATTGCGGGTCCGTATTCGCTGATCGCACTGCATACCGGGTGTATGACTCGGTGGCCACGACACCGTATGTGTGACGCAACAACAACTCGACATCAGCAACCGCCGCCAGCGTCGATTTCATGAACGCCCGATCAGTAGCCGAATAGCTACCAGTAGCTCCGGAAGTCAACCGTGCCCGGTTCCCGTTGACGACCACCCCCGCCGCAGCAGCGCCACCAGTCGATACGGTCCAGCGGCCAGAATCCACCGCAGCACCATCCGTGGCCGTGAAATCGTCGTAAGCGGCCGGCAAGTGCTGCTCCGGGACGCGTAATTGAACGCCATTCCGGTAATCCGCCAGCCCGGTTACACCTCTCACCACATTATTGGTATGCGCGGTGAGGCGTGTCGGCGATCCCGTGATGAACGTGTGGCTGGTCGTCGGGTGGCCCTCAAGCTCGGCGCCGGTGAACTGCACAACCGAGGTGCTGTCGAGATCAAGGACGGTTCCGGGGTTCGCTGCCGCCAAAGCGTCCGACAGGTTGCCCTGGTTGCAGAAAGCCCGCGGCGTGAGGATGCGCGCCCGCTTGCCGGGCTGCACCTTGTAGCTCGTCCGGTAGGTGTCCGCATAAGGATTGATCAGCACCGAGTTGCCGTTGAGGTCAAAGCCGATGCTGTTGGCGTACCGGGCTGTCAACTGGGATAGCGCGCCGAGCCACGGGTGCACATTCGACCACACGCTCGAACCGTTGTCCCTGACCCCCACGGTGTAGTCGCGGATGATGAAGTCCTGGAACAGGCAGTCACCCATGTTCGACTCGATGGCGATGTTGTCGGTGACATTCGTAGTGCCCGTGTTGTGGATGCGGACGTTGCGGAATATCACCTCCGCTCCCAGGGAGCCCGTGTAGAGGCCACGGTTAATGCCGTCAACGATGGTGAAATCGTCCACGCTCACGCGGATTACACGCGCGATCGAGAGCACCTTATTGGCGAGGAGTGCGCCGTCGAGGGTGCCTTCGCCGACGATGCACTTATCCTCCGCCCAGTTGCTTGAAGAGGCTTCCCCGTTGTCGTAGGTGATCAGGGTGTCCATGGCCGCAGCGGCGTAGATCCTGGCGTCATGGTCAATACGGAGCGAGTTACTGCTATCCACAACCAGCCCAGTGTCCAGTCGGTAATCGCCGCGCGGGAACACGAAACTCGCACCGGGGTACGCATTCAATGCCGCCTTGATCGCAGCTGTCTGACTGCTGGCGGTCCCTATGGATACCCCGTAGTCCAGGATGTTGCGCGGGCGATCCCCGCGGCCCACCACCGAGAGTGCTGTTCTTCCTTCTGCTGCGTCACCAGTCAGAACCGCACGACCCTCAGCAGTCGACGTAGGGAACGCCACCTCCGGGTCATCGTCATACGGCAGGTCGGTCCAGTTCAGACTGTCCTTGCCGGTCTTCCACCGACCATTCGGGAAGTCCTCGTCAGGCAACTGATAACCGCGCTCCGACGACGCCAACACAGGATCAGCGTCCGTCCACGCGGCGGCAGTACCCCGGCGAAACTGAATCCGAGTAACAGTCACGGTGCGCCCCCATCAATAATCAACACGTCTTCATCCGGATCAGGCTCAGACGGAGGGATAATCGTTACGGTTGTCGGGCCGACAGATTCGCCGTCAAGCGCGGCCTCGAACGTGATGGAGTACAGCTCCAACGTCCCATTCGCGGACGGCGCATACACAGTGCGCGTCCACTGAATGTTGGACACGGACAGGTCATCGTCGTTCGCGAGCAGGCGCGGCGGGTACCCGTTCTTATCGACCACCTCACCGCTCGCATCGACAGAGCAGAACACCGTCACCGGGGCGCGATGCGAATTGCCCTGATGCGTGATGATCTGCTTCTCGTCCAGGTTCGACGTGAACACCACCCGTGCCTTGCTTGCGGCCAGCGCCACCAGATCCCCGCCTGTCGAAATACCAGGCGCATCGAAGATGTTCTCCACATACTCGAAACTCGGCAAGATAGCCATCAGACCTCCGGGGCTTCGACGGTGAACACGTTGCGCTGCAAACCACCCGTGCGCTGCTCCCGATGCACCTTCACAGGATCCATCCGCGGCGCAAACGACAAAGGCGCAGACGACGCCACAGTGTCCGCAGCATTCAAAGGCAGCAACAAACCAGACCACTTACCCGACTTCTGCCGAGTAGCAGTCACATTCTGAGAAGAACCCGTACCAACAGCATCACCAATCAACAGGGAAATACCCGAGTTGTTCAGATATCGCTGATCCCCATTGAAGTTCGAGATACCGGACTGGGTACCAAACACCCCCACAAACCGGTCATTCGTCTCCGCGGTACCGGCGATCGTCATCGACGTACCCTCACCGGTCGCGGTGATCGGATCCCCCACCGAATCCACACCCGTATACGTCGCCACAGACACCCGCAGCCGTCGGGTAGCGGACACGCCGCCGTACACCTTGCCCTCCACCGTCTGCTCACCCGAAGGCGCACCAAACAGCACGAACATCTCAGTCCAGGCGTCCTCATCGGCATCCCACGCCACCACACCCGCCGACGTCATCGGCACCCCGCCATACGTCACAGTGCGGGTCAGGTCCGTGAGTTCGTTGGAGTCGACGTACCACAGGAACTGGAAGTTGCCGGCCGAGAACACCATCGCAGCGACAGCCAGACCACCGGAGCTGTTGTGCTTGAAGCTCCCCGTGACCGACGTCGCCCCGTTCGCCCCCGCATAGTCCCCTACGCCGACGGACTCGAAACCCACAGCCATTAGAGGCCCACCACCGCAGGCACCACAGGCATCGACACGATCGTCAGGGTGTCACCGGTGAACACGGTCTTCACATCCACGAACTTGCGGATCATCCAACACGCCCCCGCCGTCGAAGCGGTCCACGCGCTGATACCCCAGACGGCTTCCGGGGTGCTGATGCCGGTGAACGAGAATGGGTCGGCAAGGTCGTAGACGCCGTTCGTGTCCGGGTCGCCGTACTCGAATGCCTGCCGAGTCGTAATCACCGACGGATTGAGGCTGCCGTCGAAGGCGGGGTTGATGTGAATCTTCCCGTACAACGTCGACCCCAACACCGCATTCAACGCCGCAACAGCGCCGGCACGGGTGAAACCTGAATGAATATCGTCAACCATGAGAGGCTCCTATCGGCAGATGATGATGAGTTCGCGGTGGTATTCCTCGCCGGATTCACCGACGATGTCGAAATTCACGGTGTACCGGCCGCGAGGCACCGGACCGACCTTCAAATTGGTGTACGTGTTCGCGAACCACGAATCCTTCACATCCAAACCCGTGACCGTGCCATCGAAGTCATAGATCGTGTCCGCGGTAACCCCCAGCCACGGCCCCCAATTCAGGCCGCACGGGATCACATCACCAGGCGAGCAATACAACTTGTCGATAACCGTCTTCTGCCTAGCCATCAGGGCTCCTCGCTCACAGGTACCAAATCCAGCCACGACGAAACATCCGCATCCTCAACCGCATGCGTCGCACCATCAGCGGTCAACACCACCAACCACGACTTCAACGGATCCGTCGACCCCGTCTTCACAGCGACAATCCCCGTCGCCGGATCCTTCTTCACCGCATTCACCGCATACATCACACATCCCCTATCGTGCGAGCAATCTCAATCCACGTCTTCGTCCCAGTCGCCTCACCCCGAAACGCCGACCCCGAAGAAGCATTCGCGTCATAACCCAACTGCACATAGTCACCCGCGACCAGATAGATCGACGCCGACCCGGACGCCGCACCCGGAGCCTGCACCCGCAACCCCGACACCGGACCCACGTCATACGCGGTGAACCGAAGCTGCTCGCCCACATACTTTTCGACAGACCCGTTGCGGTACAACACCATGTCCATCGGATAGGGAGCCAAAGAGCCCACACTGGTCGCGTTGATCGACGTGTCCTGATCCAACTCCACCCGGAACGACACGTGATACCAATCCGACTGGGAGACCGTGAACTTACCGTTTGTCAGATCGCAGGTGATGTCATCGGTTTCGGCGCCGATCACTGAGAAGAAGCTGGTCGGCATGAGGTTCGCGCCACTGGACGCAGCGACCGCCGAGGTGGACGTGCGGTACATGCGGGCACCCGAACCGACATACACGATCGGCACATAATCCGAGATGAGCACCGCGGACGGCCGCATCGAATCCGTCGTCCCCGTTGTCTGCCACGGCAGACCGGGGTTGTAGGTGACCGTCTTACGTTCCAACACCAGAAACGGGGTGACATGCGAGGCGTCCATCGTCACGCCAGAACCCGTGACAGTTTTCACGATCGTCCCATTCACCGACAGGTCGAACTGGGTGCCGTCGTTCTGAATCTCCACCCGCGTACCAGAACCCAACTTCTGCGACCACGCCCCGCCCGCGAACGGGGTGAACGTGAACACCGAACCCGACCTGGTGAACCGGCCGCAATCCAAACCCGAAGCCGAGTACTGCAAATAGGCGCCCTCAGTTCCAGCCGCATCACAATGGATCAGCAGGTACGACGCCGAGCCGTGCCCGCCGCCCGTTCCGATAACCGCCTCGAACCGCTGATCGGAGCTGGTGAACACGTGCGTCGAAGGCACCCAATACAAACCGGCCGGCTCACCCGCCGCGACACCCACACACGGCGTGGAAGACGAACCACGCACCACCACATCACCAGCAGACGGACCCGACGTACCCCAATCAGAACCCGACAGGGCATCGCCGTCATCGCCCTCGATGTCAACCAGAGCGATCAACCCATTCGACGAACCACCGCCCGCCTGCTGCGTCTGCAACGAAATCGCCGCGGCCTCGGCATTCAACGCCGCCTCGGCAATCTCCACAGCCTTCGCATTCACAGACGCCGCAGTGTTCCCGGACGACGCGCCACCGAACGCAGACCCCAACGCATCCAGGAAATTCTGCACACCCGACAGCACTGTGAACTGCACAGCGCTCGCAATGTCGGCCCACACCTCGCCGGGCGTCTGATTGAAATTGATACCCGTCAGCGTGGACAGAAAACCCTTGGCCGGAGCAGCGAAGAAATCCGTGAACTTCTCAAACGGGTCGCGGACCTTCAAGGTCAGCTCGTCTTCCCACTCCTCCTGCGTCTTAGCAGCGAACGCCGCCAACGACTCGATAGCAGAATCCGGGATATCACCATCCGGCTGAGTCACTATAACCCCAACTCAGACGGATGCACCGGCTCATACACCACCAGCGTCGTGTCATCATCCTGGTAGTACTCACGCACCGGGCGCCAAAACACCCCATGCGCGTCGTGGCCCAACAACCGGCCCTCAGCCACCTGGCCCCGACGATCACCCTTCAACCGACGAGTCCGATTCGCCGGCCGCCCCAACGGCAGCGTCACGAACCGTCCTCCAGGTAATCCTCGAGCAACGTCTTGATATTTACCGAACCATCACCGTCAGCCACCGAAATCTCACGCGTGAATGTGGGCGCACCACGCAGCCGGATGTCCACGAAGTAATTCCCCGACTCCAGATCAACGTCAAACTCGCCATCCTCGTCCAGGGTGCGCTTCACCGGACTACGACCAAGCAAGCTCTCACCATCATCAGCGCCCCGATACGCCGTCGGCCGGAAGGTGATGGTCCCCTGGGCTGGCTCGCCGTCAGCGTCCGGGATAACGCCATACACGTTGCTAGGCATCCAACGCCCCTTCCTCATGCTGCCGCTTCAACCGCTCAAACAAGGCCGCCTTAACCTGATTTGGCATGTTGTCCAACACCTCATCGAGACTGGATCGGCGCGGCGGCACATGCCCCTTCTTCCAGCGGCCAGGTGAAGTCATCCAGTGCGCATCCTGAGCGCTGGGCGGCACGTACTGCTTATCCGGCTCCTTCACGTGGCCGCACGCCTCGCACTTCACTGGGCCGAACAGCTCGTAGAAATGCTCAGACCAGAGCATCAACACCGAAGACGGGAATCCCAGTGCGCCGCCGTTCATTCCAGGGAGCCCGACGAACCCCCACAAGTACATCTGCTGCGGGTCGTCGATGTCGCAGTTTTCCCGCGTCGGTATCGCGTTGGCGAACTTGCGGGCCTTCTGCTTGTGCTCCTCGGCATTGAAGCCTTCGGGAAGGTTCACCCCAGGCATTAGTAAGCCATCCTAATAAACCCCTAGCTCGCGTAGCGCTGACACGATCGACTCGATACGCCCCCACGCCTTCGCAGCAGGGTCTTGCAAAATCCGGTCATCCCCGATAGTCGCAATCCAATCCGCGTACGGATTATCTGGAGACCACTTCAAATCCAACTGTCGACAGCGATCCATGTAGATCCGTTTGCGTGGATCGTTTTTCAGCGAGAACCCGATCCGGTCCTCTAGAAAGAAGTGGCCCAGCCCCCTGTCGCCGACCATCCACGGGGCGCCGTCACGGATCGCGATCTTGCAACTGATCGTCGTCTTAGTCGCCCAGAACCCCGCCCGCAAAACCATCAGCGAAGCAATCGTGTATGCCTTGTTCGCGCCGTCCTGGAAGTACTCGAAATAGCGTGACCACCCCGACTTCTGAGCACGCTCAATGCTCTTGACGGACCACCACGCGAGGATCGTGTCCTCATACAAGGGCTTCAGCAGAGCATCGACAGACCCACCGAGGGAACCGATCTGGGCGATACCACCCAAAATGTCGAACCCCGCCTGAATCGACGCGCTGATGGCCTCGTTAACGCCAGGCATACTGTGCCCACCGACATTTACCTGCACACCCTTAGCCGGCGACACCGCAATATCCGACGTCTCAATGCCAGTCTCTTCGCCCTGCCGGAACACCACATACGGCAGCTCTTTACGGGTGAGCCGATTCCCCTTAGCGAGATACTCAGTAGGGACGTCGGTGTCCTCAATGACATTCAGCGTCGAGTCGATGAAGTCCTCGGCGAACTCGGCAAATGTCCTTGCCAGACCATCGAACAGTGAACCGCCGTGCGAGGTGCCGATGTAGGTGCCGGACTTATCGACGATGTCCCACCAGATCGCCCCGTGGCGCAGGTTAGCGCCCGGCCACGGATCAGGATCCCCATCAAGGTAGCGGGTCGGGACCACCGACAGTTCGGCGTCCTCCAGCATGATGTGCGCCATGTCATGCCAGTTAGACCAGCGCGACGACACAATCCCCCACAACGCACCCGACGCCATCGAATCGATGAACGACAGCGGCTTGACGACGTTGTGCCACTGCGACATATCCAACGCGGTCAGGTATGAGCCGAAATCCAGCGGATCATCGGGGATGGTGATGATCGGGTTGTGCTCGCGGAGGAACTGCAAATGCAGACTGAGCAGGAGAATCCACGGCACAGGGCCGGCAAGGATGAAAGCCCGCGGGAACTGGAATGCCGCCGGCAGGAACGGATTAGACCAAACGGAATACCATTTGGCGTTCTCGTAGTCATGCAGCCACGTGACGATCAGCTGCTCGTCGCCGTCATCGGTGACCCGGTAGACGGCGTTATCGAGACGCCCACCCCACCGGGCACCGCAATACTCGGTGATGATGTGGACGTTGCGTTTCTCGCCGCGGTCGATGCGGCCCTGCATGTCCCAAATCCACTGCGCGGCGTGCGAGTCGAACGGGTGGATGGTTTGGCCCGGCCCGGAATCGTTGGAGATCCACGAGAACTCAGCCGAATACAGTTCCTCGCCGAGGACGTGCTGAAGCTGCATCTCCCCGTCGTAGAGGTGCGGGGTTGGCTTCTGCCGCCGCAGCGCCTTCTCGGCCCGCTCCTGAGCGATCGTGGCGTCCCAGATGCGTTCGCACTGTTCTTCCAGTGACAGCGTGAGATCGAGGTCTACCGGGTCGTAGTCGAGTTGCTGAATCACCGGCCTACTCCCGCCCCCATGGCGCAGTCCACCTGCGCGGTTGAACCAGGATCGCCATCGCCCCACCCACCGGAGCCCCCGTGTAGGAGATCGGCAACAGAGTCTTCGGGGTGTACGGCGGGACCACGTGCATGAACGCCTGACCGTTCGGCAACAACGCCGGTAAAGCGTTGGTGTAGTTGTGGTCCCGCACCATCAGATCGTTCGCCGTGTCCAACGAGATCACCGCGCCGCCCTGAACCTCCGTGATCGGCTGCAACGCGATAACTCGATTCCCGTACACCCCGCCCGGCCGCCGTGAATACTTGGCGCCCTTCCACGAGAAGTCCGGGATGTTCCACTGGGCCCGCGTCAGGATCCACTTGATTTTCATCGGCCGGTCGGTGGGATTGGACACCTCGATGAACCCTGACGCCGACCCTTGACCACCTGAGAATTTCGTGCGGTGATCCGGCTGGTACCAATGCGGCTGCGCAGCCCGTAACTTCAGGATCGGATTCAAGTACTGCTGTTCGAGTGGGTCGACATCGGACTCTAGGTCGGGGGCATCGTGCATCATCACATCGAGACGCCGTTCGCCCGACTTGATCGTGTCGATATGTAAGGTGGTGGGCTCCGGTTTGTCGTCCCACTGGTCCGGCTCGTACTCGAAGATCCCGAGAAAGTCCGACTCGTTGTCCTCCATCCGACGATCCTGGGTTTCCGTGATATGGAAACCCATCATCAGATCGCGGTGCAGCCACTTCACCGACTTCAGCGTGGATCCCTCTTGGAACGCGCCCGTCTTGTAACTGGTTTGGATAGGCGAGTAGAAGATCCCCTTGACCTGGCCCTGCCCGTTCCACACGCCCTCTTCGCCAGCGCCTTCGCCGTGTGTGTGAAAGACCCGGCCCTGTCCGGTGAACCACATGCACCGGACCTGCTCGTCGAAGTAGTCCGGGACGATGTAAGGGTTTTCGGTCACCGCGGGCGTCCCCGGTACCGCATGGACTGCAACGCTTGCCGGTCACGCATGGCGCGCTCAAACTCGGCGACGTCCTTGACGGTGACGTTCTCGATGATGGTCCGATAGTCCCCGCCGCCAGCTGGGACGGGTTCCCCGACGGGTGCGTTCGCCAACGAGTTCAATGTCCCCCACTGGTCGTGGTTGAAGACTGGTATCGGTTCGGCCTTCTTGGTCAGGTTCATCGCCAACCCGCCGGGGGGTAGCCAGCCGCCCTGGTCGTGAACGGTGGGGATGATGGGCTTCAGGAAGTCCAGTGCGGTCATCTGGTTCGGGTCCGGTTGCCCCTGTCCGACCGTCTGCCCAACACCGGGGGGTGGACCGGCAGGGTTTGGGACTCCGGGCGCGGCACCTGTACCGCCGTGATCCGCAGCGGGCGGCATTCCAGGGGTGGCGGGGGCGCCGGCCTGCGGTGGCTGCCCCGGCTGGCCTGGTATCTGCTGTCCGGGCTGCATCATCTTTCCAATGGCCCCGGACAGGAGTTGCTGCGGCATGAACCCGGTCGGGTCAGTCGTCAGAATGCGTGGTGTACCAAACGGGGTGGCCTGTTCGATGATGGAGTCGGTGAGGATGCCGAGCATCTGCGCCCCGTACTCGACGCCCCGCTTAGCGGCCTGTGTGCCCATGCCGATCGCTGCTGACGCCGCAGCAGAGGCCGCGGGGGCACCAGCCGCACCAGCGCCGAACGTGCCCGCCGTCAACGCCATACCCGCCGCAGACGATGCCGCGCTAGCGGCCTGGTCGATCAACCCGTTGATAACCTCCGCGCCCATCCCGTAGATCCCGGACAGGAAGCTCTCACCCGCGACGCTGGTGTTCCCGGCCGCTGCCGGGATGTAGCCGCCCGTGCGCATCCCCGTGAACTGCTCGATCTGCCCCTGATACTGGTCGATCTGGTTCACCTGGTCGGGTGTCGGTCCGGGGGGTGCGCCGAGCCCGTTGCCGTGGATGAGCGCGTTCGGGTCCACACCCTGCTTCGCCAAATCGTCCAGGTGGTCAGGGTTCAACACCAGTTCGTCTTCACCGGTGGTGTTGATGCCGAGTTCGCCGTCCTTCCACCAACCACCCGTATCGAACTTCTTGACACCGGGGAACAGCAAGTCCTGTATCGAAACGGGTGGCGTACCCGCGCCAGGGGGCGGCATGCCGGGAGGTCCGCCTGCTACAGGAGGTGCGGGATTAACCCCTGGCGGAACCACCTGTGGCATCGCCGGGGTGATGTTGCTGTCATTGCCTGGCTTGTACCAGACGTGGACGTGGTCCTTGTGGTCCTGAGTGTCATTCCCAGTGAATCCGCCGCTGTAGTCACGCGGTGCGGAACCCTGCCCATAGCCGTACGCCTGGTTGTTGAAGATCGCGCCGTACACGTTGGGGTCCGACAAGATCTCCTGGAGGACTTTGTTGCCCTCTTCGATGCTCGGGACCATGATGTCCAGCGCGCCGTTTTGGTGCTCATTCGCGGCATCTGCGGCGTGGTCACCAACGGTGTAGCCCTTACTCTCCCAGTAGGGCATTTTCTGCTGGTGCGCGAATGTGCGCGGGTCGCTGCCCATGATCAGGCCGCCCGTGGGGTCGATCGGCGGTAACCCTCTCCGTTCACGCTGCGCGAGCGGAGGCCCGCCCAGCGTGCCGGGCGCAACCTTCCCGGTCAGCGCGTCGGCCTGCGCCTGCAAACTCTGCGGATCATTCGGCTGGTTGTATGCCGGGTTCTCCTTGCCCACAAGGTAAGACAGCCACGCCGGAATAGCCACCGCCGACAACGCGGAAGCGATGCCCGCACCGCCGATCTTGGCCGACTTCGGGAGATCCGTCTTCAACATGGTCGACATCGACGTCAGCGACGTCAACATGCCCCCAACGGCGCCGACAACCTGCGCCGACTTGAACACCAGGAACGCCATCGCCGCGGTCTCCACCAAGCCGGGGAAATTCTCCAGAATCTCGGTGATAGGCGACATGATCAGTGCCACAGCAGAAGAGAACGTCGAAGCCGCATCATAGATGCTCTTGAAAATGCCCGGCAGATCTTCCAGGATCGGGCGCCACTGCTCAAACACCCGTCGGCCCTCGGCGAAGAAATCCTTCAGCGTGTTCTGGCCCTCAACCGAATTGATCCACGTCGCCCAGGTTGTAGTCCACTTCTCCAGATTCCCCAACAGGGTCCCCTGAGCGGCGTCTCCGATGCCCGTGAAAATCTTCCCAAGGTTGAGCAGCGTCTCACCCAAATTGCCCAGGGCGGTGATGCCTTCGTCGATCCACTCGTCCAAGCGGCCGTCTTCGTCGGCGGCGGTGATGAAGTTCGCGAACCGCTCCGACACCGCCACGAACCCGTCCGCCAACCGTGGCAGAGCATCCGTGCCCGCCTCCGTCAACGTCAACAAACCCTCAGTCAGCGGCTCCAAGGCGCCCGTGAGGATGTCCTGCGCTTCAGTGGTGTTACCGAAGATCCGCTCTAAAACGGAAAGGTTCTTGCCCTCACCAGCAAGCCGGAACATCTCCTTAAAGGACCGGTTCCACGCATCACCGATACCACCCAGCCCACGCTCAAACGTAGGCATCGCCTTACCAGTCAACGACCGAAGATCGTCATCCAGGCCGGCGAAAATGTTGTCCTGCACAAGGTTACGAAGGGTTTGGATCGGCCCCTGAACATCCATCAACGCCCGAACAAACGCCTGACCGTTCTGCGACAACTTGCCCATCGCCAGCTCGGCTTCTTCCTGCGCCGCCGTGGTGGTGTCGGCAGCAGCAGCGACAGCCCCCTGAGCCATCACCACACTCTGCTGCGACCGGGTCAGCCGCTCATTGGCCGCCACCACCCGATCAGAACCATAAACGCCCTTAGCGTTAGCCTCCGCTAAATCCTCGGCGGTCCGAACATTGCGGTTACGGACCTCCTCAACACGGAGATCGGCCTCCTCCACATCAAGAAGCGCCTCGCGGTAATCGCTGAAATCCCCGGAATACAGTCGCTCCCTGGCCTTCTGCGCCTCAAGGATGGCCCGCTTCTCCGAGGTGATGCCGCCACGCATCTGCAAGTCAAGGTCTTGCATATCGCGGCGCTGATCACGGATAGCGCGGGACACATCACCACGGGCCTGAGCCTCATCGTTGATGGCGTTACGCAGACTGTACGACGCGGACTGCTGCGAACGTGCCTGCGCCGCAGCATCACGGCCAGACTTCGCCGACTCATCGGCAACCTTATTCAGCGCCTCATAAGCGTCCGTGACGCCCGTCAAGCCGAACGCCAACGTCCCGATAGACGACACAGCGCCCGCAATACCACCAGGTATCACCAGAGCCGCCTGAGACAACTGGGCCATCGCCGACGCGACCTCAGCCAACCCAGCAGCCAAAGCGGGCAGCGACGCAATCCCCGCCACGCCAAGGTTGATCTTCAGGAAGTCAGAACGGGCAATGTTCTCCAAACTGCGCTTAAGGCCACGACCGTCGACATCAACACCCAACTGGATGCGCCGCGCCTCATTCTGCGCGCGCAACAGCCGCAACTGTGTGTCAGCCTGCGCAGTATCGACATCAACCTTGACGCCGAGTTTGCGGGCCTCCTCCTTGATCCGCAGACCAAGAAGCTTCTTTTCCGCTTCCCTTAAGTCAACATCGAGCTTCGTCTCAACAGACTTTTTGGATTCCTTTTCACGGAACCGCTCAGACTGCCGCTCCGCCGACTTCGTGTCGACCGTGAAGTCCAACTCAACGTCGCCAACGTCGTTGATGGCTTTGCGGATCTCCCGCATGGCCTCTTTATAGTGGACGGAGAGTTCGATATAGCCGCTTGCAAGCCTTGTGGCCATCAGTCACCTCCCCGTCTGAAACAGCTCTTTGAGTCGCGCAGCTTTATCGGGCAGTGATTCCCTGCCCTGATTAAGCAACTCGCGCATCTTCGACAACGGCACACCCTTCACCTTCGGGTGCGCACGCTTCTTCGTCGGCTTCACACCAGGGCGGGCAATCGGCTCGGGGCGATTCCGATTCCTAATGCCGTCCTTGGTTTTCGCCCACTGCAACCACCGCAGAACATCCACGATCATCGCCAACAAATGATTCGTCAGCGTCCACCCAGCCTCTTCCGGGTGCATCGACTTATACAGGTGGGAGTCGACCGTTGAGTGCTCAACGATGATCGACAAGTCCCGCCAGTCAAAGTCAGGGCTGGGGCAGTTCCTCAGTCGGAGGCCGCGGTCGATGAGGTCCGCTTGGAGCGCCGGCCCGTGCTCTCGGATGACGTCGAGGACTCCGAGGATTTTCCCAAGTCAGCGTCCGACGCACGCGACATCTCACCCAGAATGTTCTTCCACGAAATCATCGGCAGACTCAGCAGAATCTTCCAGGACTCCGCATCGAGCGACCACTTCAAGGTCTCCACCATGATCGTCGAGGAATCCAAGAATCCCTCACCGTCGCCGTAGAAAAGGGTCTGCGCCGGAACTTGGTTGACGTCCTTGAACTTCAACGTCACCGGCTTGTCATCCACCGTGATCTCCAGGGACAACTTCGGCGCTTCAGTACTGAATACGAGTGATTCGCTCATTGTTCGCAGCCTTACCTTTTAGGGGTGTTCACGCAGCCGGGTTGTGAGCCGCGGGAGGAGCGGCCCCGGCTGCGTGGAGAGAAACTCCTCCCGCGGGTACTTAGGCGGAAATCTGCTTCCAGATGACCGTGCCGTCGGTGACGTAGCCACCCAGGCCGGGCGCGGTCGGTGCTGAGGCGCCCGACGTGCCGGCCGAGACGCACAGCAGTTCCTTGCCGGAAACCAGCTTGGCGTAATCGCCCTCGTCGTACGCAGTGGTCGACGTCCAGTTCGGGGGAACCGGGACCACGATCTGGCCATCGTCCAGCCAGTCATGCGAGAAGTCGCCGCTGGAATCCTCGAACGCTTCGAGTTCGACCTCGTACTCGATGGTGTCGGAGTGCACACGCTTCACGTCGCCGGTCGAGAGAACCTGCCCGATCGGCACATAGGTCCGGTACATCGCGTCGAGCTCGGAGTCGTAGGAGTCGAACACCCACGAGAGCTTCTGCGGGCGCTTCACGTTGTGCTTGACGTGGATGATGTTGCCGTGGGACGAGTTCGCCGACGTGGTGGACACGTTGCTGGAGTGGTGGATGGCCCGAAGCACGTCCTCGTTGGTCGACTCCAGGAAGACCCATGTGAAGATCTTGGACACCTCGGTTTGCATGGTCTTGACGACCTTGCCGCCCCAGTTGCGCTTCTTCTCGATGTTGCGGTCGGTCTGCTCGGTGACCCCGTCCTCGCCGACGCCACCGAGGTCGACGAACGCCGCGTCCAGGGCGGTTCGCGCATCGGTCGGAGCGGCGGAGCCGAGCGGTGCCACGAACACACCGCCGGAAGCGGTGGGCTCAAGGGCAAGAACCTTTGTGTTATCTGCCATGATTAATGCCCTTTCTAGGCACGGTGCAGCCGGGGCCGGAAAGGTTATTCAGTTGTGAGGGTTAAACACTGGCCCGCAGCATGAAATCCACGGTCAGTTGAAAACGGGGCTTCCCGTCGTCTGGGTCGTCATACCGTCCGGGCTCGCCGACGATGACCACCTTGCGAATGCCGATGCCCTCGTACCTGCTATTGAGCAGGACGCTGCGCACCGTCTCCGCGAGCCGGCCAGCATCGGCTTCCGAAGTGTCATCCCAGCAGTGGAAGATCACCCGCCGCCACGACAGATACTCCGGCTTATCCGACGACCCAGCCGGGGAAACCGTCAGCGTGACGAGCTTCGCCGGGCGAGTAGCCGGAACCTCGGTCGCCACACGGATTCCGCCGAGTTGGGCCTTGAGGTAGGGCTGCAGAATGGACGCAATGTACGGGTACATCACGCCCCGCCGGCCGCCGGGAAGTTGCGAATCAACGTCTGATTCTTCGCGTTGTCGTACATCGCATCTTCAGTCGCCGTGATCACCGTCGCCCGATAATCGCGCTTCCGTAGCCGCTTATCCCCCTCAGTCGACACCTTGTAGCCCGGCCGGTCCAGATTGGCATTAGACGCATCAGCAACCCGCTGCATACGCGGCACGCCCTCGGTGTCGATGACATGCTCCACGACCTCGTCCCAACCTTTGCTATGGAACTTGATCCTGTTGCGCGCCATCAGCCGGTGACCTTCCGCAGCTTGACCACGTAACCGGGCCGCCAACCGTGGAAGCCCAGCCCATCCTCCAGTGCCACGACCTCATACGGCTTGTCGTTGACATCGTCGGGATCGTTGAACGGGTACGGCAACGTGAACCGGTCCCGCACAGTCACCCTCAGATCCGGTGGCACGGCCATGTCTACGTCGGCAACCACGCGCGACGTGTGACCGTTGACGTTCTCGACCATGCCCGACTGGATAGCGATCACACTGACCTCCACCCCGTCCGACCACGTCTCGGCATCGTTACCAAGATCGTCCTCGCCAGTCCCGTTGAACACCTTGTGAATCACGGTGTACGGAGTCGGGAAGGTCGTCATACTGTCGGAAAATTCATGACCCGGCTGCGATTCCCAAAGGGCCGTAACATGATCTTGTCCTGACGGGACAGCCACACCCCACCCGAAGAGGCGTCAGCGTTGAACCGCTGAGTCACACCGAAGGACAGGGCGTTCATAGACTGCCCTTCGAGGCCGGGCGTGGGCGTGGAGGCGGTCAGGGCGCGCGCCACCATCCGTGATGCCACGATGGACACCCCGTCTGGCACAGGATCAGGCGCGAACCCCAACCAACCCACCACGAGCGCCGAAGCCTCCGCTAGGAGCCCCTCGACGCGGCTGGACTCGTCAGTCGTCAGTAGCCGACCGAGCCGGTCGACCACGTCTTGGCTTGACGCCAGCGTCATCGTCACTGTCCTTCTCTGCGGGAGCGGACTTCGTCGTCAGGTGGTCGCCCACCTCCGCACCGTCCGGGACGGCGTCGCCGGCCGAAAGCACGACGACACCCCCCGGCACGCGGACGTGAACAACCCCTTCGAGGTCGTCACGAATTTTCATCAGGTCAACACCGTCGCAACCATCGAAGCGACCGGGTTCACCAGAATCGGCATCGCGACCGCGTTCGACCGGACCCACGCCGCGATCGGATCATCGGTCTTCCACGCACCCACCGCGACGCCCGGCTGATCGGCAGCGCCGATGCCGTACCGCGGATCATCCGCCTCCAGGGTGGGGCCGACGAACGTCGCACCCAGGTTGTTCTCCCCCGAGTTGGGGTCGACGACCTCGGGCAGCAGGTACACCTTCTTCTCGTTGGTGACCCGCGTGCCGTTGACCTTCCGGTCGAACACGACCAGCGGCGGCAGCCCATACCCGGACAGCACCGAGTTCAGTGCGTCGATCGACACGATGGTCGGGGTGCCGGCCATCGTCGCAACGAGGGTGCGGATCTCGGCCACGCGCTGGAGAACGGCCACCACCTTGCGCGACACCAGCAGGGCACCGGGCTGCGCGCCGTCGTTGACGGACGCGTAGTAGTCGCACCATGCGATCAGGTCGTCGATCGGCTTCGGGGTGCCCGAACCGGCGTCCCACAAGACGCTGGCGGTGACAGTGTTGCCACCAGGGCGCCCGAACGACACGGTCTGAACGACCTTGTTCTCGTTGATGGTCAGCGAGCCGGTGTCGATCACCTGTCCGCGGGCCACCTCCAAGCGCTTCACGATGGCCTCGACGACCCGCCGGGTCGCCTTCAGCACGCCGCCCAGGATCAACTGCTCCTGAACCCCACTGCGGCCACGGAGCAGTTCATACTCCGAGACCCGCTCCTTCAGGCCCAGAGGCAGCAGCTCGAAGGTCTTGCGCTGCGCGGTGCCGCCGTAACCCAGCGGAGTCTCAGCGTCGAACGCTCGGTACTGAGCAAGTTGCCCACTGCCGTCACTGGCCACGATGGTACGAACCACCACATCCGGGACGGTGGTGTTCGGCAGGAACCGGGCAAGAGTGCCTTGCGCTCGCTCGATGTCATCCTGAGCGGCACGGGCATACCCGGTCAATTCGGCCGGGGTGATGAGATCAGTCCACAGTGCCATGGTCAGGCCTCCAGAACGAACGTGCCGGTGGTCGTCGCATCAGCGGCAACCGTGGATGGCAGCTTGGACAGTTTGATGCGGCCCTCCCACACGTACGGGAAGGTCACGTTGCCGCCGCCGGACCGGACCGACTGATCGGTCAAGATGAAGCCGGCGAGGACTTCGGAGCCGTCGGAGCCGGCGCTGTTGTAGGGCACGGCCAAGTCCGACACGAGAGCGAACGCCTCGCCCGACTTGATGCGCCCATCGCTGGTCTTGCCGGTCCAGTCGTCGGGGTCAAGGGTTGCCGATGCGGGTGCGTCTGCGCCGCGGCGAGACAGTAGCCACGACAGATCGCCTGCACCGAAAGACTCAGTGCGGATTCCCAACTGGGTCATGGTGTCACTCCTTTCAAGAGTGCTAGTGCAGGCGGAACTGCCTGCGGTTTACTTGCTCTTGCCGGATTCGTAGAGCGCTTTGCCGGCGTCGAGAGTTCCGCCCCGCCCTTGGGATGGATTTCCCTGCTGCGGATTGGGTTTCGGACCCGTGGAGGGTGCCTGCTGCGTCAACCGGGCCACCTGCTTGAGTAGGAGATCCGGGTCGGTAGCAGTGAGGAACAGTTCTGCGTCCTCGTCACTGATCTGATGAATAGCCACGAGGTGCGTGCGGAGAGCTTCGGAAACCTTCTGCGGCAGGGACGCGACTTGAGCCTCGGCGGCTTTGACGCGGTCCTCACGCTTCTGGTCGTCGGTCTTTTGCGCTTCCTCCAACTCGGCCAACCGTTTCGCGGCTGCCGCGTTGTCTTTGGCGCGTTTCTCCTGCTCGCGGGCTTTCGCTTTCCAGAAGTCGACCGTTTCGGTGGGCTTCTGTTCCTGCTGTTCCTGCTCTTGGCCCTCTTCGACCGTTTCGGTCTCGGAACCGTTTTCGTCCGGCATGTGTTTGCTCCCGTTTCGGGACATTCCCGACCGTTTCGGTCAGGGGGGTCTATTTGCGCAGCGCGCGGTTCCAAGCGCTCAGAATGTCCTTCGGGTCGCCAGACCCGGCATCCTTGCGCGCTTGGATGTACTGCTCTTCCCACTGCGCCACATATGGCGGGGGTTCATATTCATCGCCCGGACGCACCATCACCGCAATGCAGTGACATGAATCGTGCGCCAAGAATGATGCCGTCTCTTCACTCCGGTACACATCGAGCCGCGTACTGAGCATGCGGCAGAACGGGCAGGCGTTCGCAGACGCATGCCGCGCCCACGTCGCACCCTCTTCCGCCTCGACATTCTCCAGAATTGTGCCGCGCGACTGATCCATCACAGCCCGCTCTGCACTGCCTATCAACGCCCGAGTGGGGTTGTTCTGCAACATCGCCCACCGTCCCGACGCTGCCAGGCGCTCCTCTGGGAGGAGGTCGATGGGTTCAGCCACGTAATCCGAGAAGGTTGGTTGTTCGTTGTAGAACTCGACAGACAAGGCGTTGCTCGCTGCCAGGTAGGCCATCGCCAACCCTGGATACGCGGTGGTCATGAACTCCAACGATTCCGACCTATCCAGCCGCTCCATACTGGCCAGTAGTCGACCAATCTTGATGCCGAGATCAGCCGCCAACTGCACTAGGACAAGCTGGAACTCACTGACCGCCAGCGCCACCGGGAACCTCCGGCGCCGGAACCTCGCGAACCGGAGAAGTAGAGGTCAGCTTGTCCACAAGCGACAGCACTGCACCCGAACGCTGATCGCGCTCCATCTCCTGCTGCTCCTGCTGCGAGAAACCGGCCCGATCCCACGTGACCTTCGAATCAGGCTGCAGCACGCCAACGCTGATGTACTTCATGACCTCATCAGAGGCCGCAGCACGTGTTGGAGTCGAAGCGTCACGCCACTTCACCCCAACCTCACGAAACACATCAGGGTCCACCCCGCCATCACGGAACAGCAGCGCCAGATATGCCACCTCGCGCCACGCCAGACCGAAACTCGTCTGCCTGCGCTCGGCTCGCTTCACCAGCCGGTACTCCTGCTGGCGAATCGAATCAGCAGATGAAGGGTTGTCCGTCACAAACCCCAGGTATGGTGCCGGGATGCCTGATTCGGCCGCCAACAGTTGGCTATACGCCTTGATCTGCTCGATATAGGGCGTCGGTGGAGCGGGGCGGAACTCATGCAACTTCGGTTCCACTGGATTACCCTCTTCGTCCACCTGCGGAGGAATCGCATTCATGGTGCCCGACGTGGACTTCCAGCCCTGTCGGCGATTCTCTTCCGGGGAGTTTGTCTCAGAGAGGCCAAATACGGCCGGATCAGTATTTAGGGCCGTCCACTTCGGGGACGTGTAGAACTCGCGGTTGATCTCCATGCCCGTCAGGGTGCGGATGGCCGCGTTGGTGAGATACACGACCTTGCGGGTAATCTCTGAGCGACCGTTCACGTCCGACGCGCGCTCACGATTCAACGCCCGCGCCACCGGGACGCGCCCCAACCTATGCGGGTCGCGATCCGCCACAATCAACTCGCCACGCACCCGCTCGAATCGGATCGTCTCATTCGGCAGGTAAAGAGTTTCCATGAGCGGGATGCCGTTTTGGTCACGCGTCTGAGATAGCGCCGACTTCGCCCGCCGCAACCGGTAATCCCACTCCACCGTGCACGACTCAGTAGACTCCACCGAGATCAAGACATCCGGCTCACCAGAATCACCGCGGCCGACGCTTACAAACCCGCACCCATAGGTGAAGGCGTCCAGATGTCCGCGACCAGACTCCACAGCGAGGTCGTTGTCGACATAGACATCGCGGAGCTTGAGGTCGTCAGCTCCAGTCCAACCCTGAAACTCAAGTCGCTCTTCGAGGACGTCCACCACAGTTCCGGGCCATCCCACAACAGCTTCGATCAGGCCTGGCAGCCCCGCAGGTGCCGATATTCCGAGATCCTCGGCAGTGTGCTTGCCCTCGTATAGGTCTGACTTGAACCGGTTCTTTGGAGCGACTAGCTGGAGTTGCATGCGCAGTGCAGCGGCAGAATCCCGCTCCGATTCCGACAGCCTCAAGGCTGGAAGCGCGATTGCCGGGGTTCCAATGTCCGCGATCGTCACCCTGTCACCGCCTTCCGCACTCGTCGCTCAGTCCTATCGCGCGCACCAGCCGCCCCCGCGAGCGCCAACACAGTCGCCATAGCCGGCGCATTCCGCACCGAAGTCTTCAAGTCAAATGTCCACGCGGCGCCATCACGGCCGTACTTCTTACGCGCCCCCGCAAGCGAATCCATCAGTTGGGTCTGATCGTCATGAGACAACCATCCCGCCTCGCAACCCTCAGCTAGCAGCTCGCAGCCCCGCCCAACATCACCCAAGGACGCTGACTTTGCGGTCACCCGCCGTGCCTGCAAAATGGGCACCAATGGAGCCGCAGCGCCATAATTCGGGACCATCACAGTCCCCTTTCGGGCGTGCTCGGCCAGCCAGTCCGCCACCACATCTAGCCGGATGTGCGCGACATACTCCCGAACCCAACGAGACTCACCCTCGGCAAAGCAAGCCACCACCGAGAACCTGCCATCATGAGCCGCAACCCCGAATGACACTGGGCGGCCGTCGAACGCTTCGCCCTTCAGTTCATCCCACCGCTTGGCGGTAACAACACCGCCCTGCGCCGCATCCCAAATACCCAGCGCCTCGCGTCGCCACGAGTCCTCATTGCGCAACTTCTTCCGAAGCCGCAACATCGCACGCTCGCTAGTGCGAAACGGAAACGACGGGTTCGCCTTACGCCACTGATCCCTGTCCATCGGATCAGCGCCACGATCCGCCGACATCTCGATATACAGCGTGCCATCCGAATCGCCGTCCAACGCCTCTTGACGAAGCAGGGAGAAGAACTCACCCTTATCCCGAGGCCGCGGCGGGGTTCCCATCACGAAACACAGCGGGTTGTCAGCGACGTTCTGCGCGGCACCCATATTCTCCAGCGCCTCATTCGAGAGGTGCTGACCTTCGTCGAACACGATCACATCAACATCGGTGCGACCACGACCAAACCCAGAGTCCCGGGCGCCGAACTCAATCGACGAACCGTTCTTGAAGATGATCGCCTCATCACCCTTGCCACGCGGGGTAGCAGCGATGTGCGGATCAACCTTCGGCCGCTTGGCCATCGTGTAGAACTGGTCAAACGTCTCCAGCGCAGTGTCCTTCACCTGCGCCGTCCAGATCACCGTCAACCCCGGCTGCTGCAGGCACAGCGCGAAGATCACACACGCAATCAGGTACGTCTTACCGACCTGACGCGGAATCGAAATAACGATCGTGTCCGCTGCATACTCGCCATCGGACCGCTTCGCCAAAATCAGCCGGCCCGCGTCATCCTGCCAGCCGTCAAACTCCCAGCCAAGCCGCATGCATGTATCCCGAGCCCGCGGCCACGCCGTTGCCGAGATGCCCGCCGGAATAACCACATGCCGTGCACACTCAGACAGTCGGCCAGGATTCGTGGCTCTCCGACGACGCTGCGAACCAGCCCGAGCAGGCTTAGTACCCAGTACCATCCCAGGCTTCATCGTCGGCGTCCGACACCACCGAACCGTCCATCGACGCCGCGATCGCCAACGACTCGATCTCTTTCGAGATGGTCGACAACTGACGATGCAACGCAGCTTTCGCCGGCCCCTTCTCATTCGGAAGCGACGCGACGATCTCCCGCCGCTGAGCCAGCAGAATCTCCCGATAGTCGCCGGACTCCACAGCCTCGGCAAGAGACTTCACCTTCACGGGGGCCGCGGGAGCCTCTGGGTCAACCACCTTCAGGCGAGGAGCCACAGTGATCACCTCCAGAAGCGGAAAGAAAAAAATCGTCGGGGGGAGGAACGCCTACG
>CXWK01013966.1_pt1 | contig 43996 bp, 37 predicted proteins | sample 590851 | NCBI WGS metagenome assembly CXWK01 (sample SAMEA3498364, study PRJEB10139) | wastewater metagenome | biome: wastewater treatment plant; material: activated sludge | place: Denmark | collected 2014-08-01 | reverse complement strand
GGCCAGCCTCCGCCAGACACTCGGCAAGAAGAAATATGTAGGCTGGTCCAGAGCCGGACACGGCGGTGACCGCATCGATCAAGCTCTCGTCCTCGACCCACACCACCTCACCGACGGCCTTGAGCAGGGCATCGCATGCCGCCTTCTGCGTGGGCGTGACATGTGTGTTGGCCACGGCGCCCGTAATGCCTCGGCCGATGGCGGCGGGGGTGTTGGGCATGGCGCGCACGACCGCGCGGCCCGCAGGCAGATGCTTTTCGAAACTGGCAATGGACCGGCCCGCCGCTATCGAGAGGACCACGGTTTGAGGTCCCGCGAGTCTTGCCAGCGGCGGGAAGACCTGATCCATCACTTGCGGCTTCACGGCCGCGATGATCACGGCGGGCGGCGGATCGCATGTTTCGAAAACGGCCCGCGTGACAATACCATGGCGTTCAGCAAGCGCCGCGGCTTCGCCCGCAAGATCGGGCTCCTGAATGATGATGTCTTTGGGCTTCAAGCCTTGCGCCAGCCAGCCCGAAAGCATGGCCGCGCCCATCTTGCCGGCGCCAGCCAGCAGCACCGCACCGTTCAACTGCAAACTCATGACGCGTCACATCCGTCGTCGGATCTCAGGCCTGCCCTTCGGTTTCGAACATGGTCGAAACCAGGGCTTCGCGGCTTTCCTTACCCGCCCAGACGACGAACTGGAAGGCCTGGTAGTAGCGTTCGCAGCCCTCAAGCGCCGCGCGAAGCATCGCCTCGCACTGGCGTGTGGTGGCCACCGCGCCGTTAAGCAAGAGCGCATGGCGGAACATGACGAGACCTTCCTGGGTCCACAGATCGAAATGGCCGAGCCACAGCTGCTCGTTGATCTGGGCGACGAGGCGGTACATTTCACTCAGGCGGTTTTCCGGCACGCGGAAATCGAAGGCGCAGGCCAGATGCAGCGCTTCGAGGTCTTCGCGCCAGTTGAGGGACACGTGATAGTCGGTCCAGGTACCGGCCACGATCAGGGTCAGTTCATCATCGCTCGCCCGGTCGGCCGGCCAATCATGCGTCTGAGCCAATTGCTCGACCAAGTCGATCGGGTTGATGACGCGTTCATAGCTACGTTCGGCCAATGCCATGCGTGCAGTTCCCTCATCGGTCACGGAAGCGGCCGGCCCTTGAAAAGACCAACCCCTGGGAGCGTGCCCCGATTGCATCACAGGGTGTTGCACGGCTCCTGTCGTGACCGGACCAAAACAGAGCCACCGACGAGTCGCAAGGTAACGCCCCCTGCCCGCGGGCGTTGTCCACCTTCAAAGTGGCAGGCGGCGGCAAAAGCCGCGCGGAACTGCTCCAAACGCGCAAAAGTGTTGAGAACCACAGACTTGGCTGTGGACTGCGCCTGATGTCATGATCGGCACCCTACGGCCGCATGCGGGATGCGGCTCAGCGCTGTGCCAGCGTGGCCTCTAAAGCTGCGAGCCGGGCCGCCAGAGCCTCGTTCTCCTCTCGGGCCTTCTGAGCCATGGCTTTGACGGCCTCGAACTCCTCGCGCTTCACTACATCCATGTCGTGCAGGAATTTCTCGGCCTGGCTCTTCATCAGGTTTTCCGCTTCGCGCTTCATGCCCTGGGCGGCGCCAGCGGCATCCGTCATCAGCTTGGCGAAGTCGTCGAAGATACGATTTGAGGTCTGGGTCATGACTGCGATCCAAATATCGGGGGCCTGGAAACGAGATATGGCTCTAAAGGGCGAGAACGGCAAGCTGGCCGGGGCCTTTGGTCTTGCGGTCTTGACAGGGCAACAGCCATCCCGAACAAGCGTTAACCCGTGGGCCAGCTGGTCCGCCCGCATCAACAGCGGCGGCCGGACGCCCGGCGGATTTGAGAGACTTCAATGATCTATCTTGCGGCGCTGACCTATCCCAATATCGATCCGGTGGCCATCTCGATCGGTCCGCTGTCGATCAAATGGTATGGGCTCGCCTACATGGCGGGCCTGCTGCTGGGATACGCCTATGTCCGCCATCTCCTGCGGACGCCCAGACTGTGGTCCCGCGATACGCCGCCCATGGGGCTGGAGCGGGTGGACGACCTGTTGCTCTACGTCACGCTCGCCGTGATCGTCGGCGGCCGGTTGGGCCAGGTTCTGCTCTACGAGCCATCCTACTACATTGCTCATCCGGTCGAGATTTTTCAGGTCTGGAAGGGTGGCATGAGTTTTCACGGGGCGCTGATCGGCTCGGCCGTTGCGCTCATCCTATTTGCGCGCCGCTACGGCGTCTCGGCGCGCACGGTGATGGATTTATGCTGCGCGGCCGTGCCGTTCGGACTGTTCTTCGGCCGTCTCGCCAACTTCGTCAATTCCGAACACTGGGGGCGGGTGACGGACGCAGCCGTAGGCATGGTGTTTCCCAACGGTGGCGCGGTGCCGCGCCACCCAAGCCAGCTTTATGAAGCGGCGCTGGAAGGGCTGGTGATGCTCGTCATCATGCGCATCGTGACGCACAAGGTGTTGGGCCTTAAACGCCCGGGGCTCGTCACCGGCGTGTGGCTCGTCTGGTACGCGATCGCTCGGGCGATTTGCGAATTCTTCCGCGAGCCTGAGCAGATCCACGCGCTCAATATCGAGCCGTTCACGGCCGGTCAGCTCTATAGTGTGCCGATGCTGCTGCTCGGCATTTACTTCATCGCCACGGCGAAGCGCTCCGATGAATCGGAGATGGCGCGCGCGTGACCTATGATCCTACAATCCGTCGCGATACGGCCCTGGCGCGGAAGCTCAAGGCGCTGATTGCGTCGGAGGGGCCGTTATCCGTGGCCGACTACATGTCGCGTTGCCTCTGGGATGACGAATGCGGCTACTACGCCACCCGCAACGTCATCGGTTCCAGCGGAGATTTCATCACAGCGGCAGAGATTTCCCAGGTGTTCGGCGAGTTGATAGGCATCTGGTCGGCCGTCGTGTGGCAACAGGCGCTCGGTCAGCCGCCATCGGTCCGCCTGGTCGAGTACGGCCCTGGCCGCGGTACGATGATGCGTGATGCGCTGCGTGCCGGACGCGTGGTGCCGGGGTTCCTCGATGCCGTCAGCGTGCATCTCGTTGAAATGAGCCCCACGCTGACAGCCGAACAGGAAGCCGCTCTCAATGGCTTCCCCGTACCGGTCTCATGGGGACAGAATCTCGTCGGCTTCGAACCGCCGGCCATCATCATCGCCAATGAATTTCTCGACGCCTGGCCTGTCGAGCAATGGATCAAAACTCCTGACGGCTGGCGTGCGCGCGCCATTGGCCTCGATCCGGCTGGCGCCCTGACGTTTACAATTCTGCCGAACGGGCCGGCCAGCACCGGGCTCGACCAGCGCTATCCCGAAGCCGGGCCGGGAGCGATCGTGGAGAGCCAGCAGCCAGGCCGTTTTGCCGACGCCCTTCAAACCCTTTCGCGCAAAGGTCCCGTCGCGGCTCTCGTCATCGACTACGGCCACGTCGCGGCAGTGAGCGGCGACACTTTGCAGGCCGTGCGCGGTCACATCTACGAAGACCCCTTGACCTCGCCGGGCGAGGCCGATCTCTCCGCCCAGATCAGCTTTTTCGACTTGGCGAGCGCTGTCCACGCCGCCGGCCTTGCCATCGATGGTCCGATCACTCAGGCGGAATTCTTGGGCGCGCTCGGCATCATTGAGCGTGCGTCCCGCCTGATGCACGCCAACCCGGCGCGCGCAGCCGAAATTGAAACAGGCGTCGGCCGGCTGCTCGCCCCCAATGGCATGGGCACACGCTTCAAGGTGATCGGCATCCGCTCGCCGCAACTCCCGGCCCTGCCGGGATTTCCAACTTCGTAACGTGACACGCGGCGTTGCCAACGCCGCCGCGCTGTGTCAGGCCTTGGCTTCGCCAACTGACGAGCGTGCCATCCCTATGCTTTCGCCCATTGAAGCCGCAAATCTCGGACGTGTCTCATGCATCCGGCACGGATTTTTCACGCGTGAAGGCGGCGTGTCGGGAGGCATCTACTCCGGTCTCAATTGCGGTCTTGGCTCATCGGACGATCCGGCCTTGGTGCTTGAAAACCGCCGGCGCGTTGCTCGCCACCTGGGAGGCTCGCTTGATGGCGTGGTGACGCTCTATCAGGAGCACGGCTCCACCGCGCGCTCCGTGACCGCTCCCATCGCGCGCGAGGAATTGCCGAAGGCCGACGCCATCGTAACATCCATGCCGGGGCTCGTCATCGGCGTCCTGACGGCCGACTGCGCGCCGGTGCTCTTTGCTGATCCGGAAGCCAAGGTCGTTGCAGCGGCCCATGCCGGATGGCGTGGCGCCGTCTCCGGTGTTCTGGAGAGTGCAATTGCCGAAATGGAGCGTCAGGGCGCCCGGCGAGACCGGATTGTTGCGGCGGTCGGTCCCACCATCAGCCAGCACGCTTATGAAGTCGGACCCGATTTCGAGGCCGAGGTGCGCGGGCGCGATGCCGACAGCGCGGCCTTTTTCGTCACGCCGTCATCCCGGCGCGCGCATTTCGACCTGCCGGGATATGCTCTGATGCGATTAACCAAGGCCGGCATTGCGGATGCGGTGAACCTTCAGCTCTGCACGCATGCCAGCGAATCGAAGTTCTTCTCGTTCCGGCGCACGACGCAGCGCAAAGAGGTCGACTACGGCCGCCAAATCTCCGCCATTGTCGTGACTTAACTGCACAATCCACAGAGTTTTCTGAAATGTGCCCGGCCCAGAGCGTGACTGCTCACGATTTCTGCAGGCCGCCATCTGGACGAGCGGCGTTACGCTGATCTACAGGTCATTGCTGTATATCGGTTGCGTAAGAGGGGAACTGGGCCGCAGGGTAAGTACGCCGGCCGCATGAAGTTCAAGCGGTTCGACAATTGGGGGGACGTCAGCGTGACGACCTTATACTCTGCAAAGGCCACAGGACACGCGCGGTCTCATGTGCGCGCAGTGCGCGCGCGGACTGCGCTTCTGGCGACGTTCATAGTGCTCGGGCTGGCCGGCTGCGAGAGCGGCGGCAACATCCTGGGCGGAAATGCCGGCCCGCAGGCGACGTTGACGCCACCGCCAGCTGGTGGCTCTCCGACAGACGCAAAGGCCCTCGCCAAGCTGTCGATCGAGCCGATCATCGGCGCTCCTGAAAACGTCGCGCGCGATCTGCAGGGCGCCCTTGCGAGCTCCCTCGACCGCAACAAGATCAGCGTCGCCAGCGGACCAGGCGGCGGCGGAGAACTCTCTGTGCGCGGCTACATCGTCGCCGCCCGCGAAAAGACCGGCTCCAAAGTGTCCTATATCTGGGACGTGACCGACCAAGCCGGAAAGCGCGTTCATCGCGTTACTGGTGAGGAATTCGCTGCCGGCACCGGCAAAGACCCGTGGGCGGCGGTATCGCCTCAAGTTGTGCAGAGCATTGCCGATAAGACGGCATCGCAGATTGCGAGCTGGCTTCCAGGCGGCGCAAGCATCCCAGTCGCCAGCAACACCACCCCAGTAGACGGCGCGCCCAACACTCAAAAGGTGGCAAGCACAGCGATGTCTGCTCCCGCAACGCCGGCGGCCCCGCCTGCGGCTGCACCGGCGAATGTGGCAGCAGCCACAACGCCACCCGCTGCAGGCACCGCAAGCGGCCCGACAACCGGTAGCATAGCCGGTCCCGTGACGACTTTGGTTCCTTCGGTTACCGGCGCACCGGGCGATGGCAGCACATCTCTCACGGCCGCGATCCAGCGGGAACTGTCCAACAAGGGCGTCGCGCTGACGTCGGCACCCTCGCCGTCGACCTACAAGGTTGAAGGCAAGGTCGCCATGGGCCAGGGCAAGGATGGTAAGCAGCCGATCAAGATCGACTGGACCGTGCTCGATCCGAAAGGCAACAAGCTCGGCACCGTCACTCAGAACAATGACGTACCGCAGGGCTCCCTCGATGGCCCGTGGGGCAAGACGGCCGACGCTGCTGCGGCCGCAGCGGCACAGGGCATCCTGAAGTTACTGCCTCAGGCGAAAGCGGCCAATTAACGAATTGTTTTTTCAGGGTTATCCCTGATGTCACAATGGACGATGAAACGGGCCCGGGCGGTTGCCACCTCCGGGCCCGCTTGCTAGAAGCCCGGCAGATCAGCGTCGCTTGAGGAGGTATCATGTCTTTCGATGCCAAGAGCAGCGACCCGAAGGGTGGGGACGGGCGCGGCGTGCAGGACCGGGGAAAGCTCGAAGTGAAAATCGTAGCCGGAAACTCCAACCGTCCGCTCGCTGATGCGATCAGCGCCTATTTGAAGCTGCCGATGACCAAAGGGCAGGTGAAGCGCTTCGCCGACATGGAGATCTTCGTCGAGATCCAGGAGAACGTTCGCGGCCAGGATGTCTTCATCGTCCAGTCGACGTCCTTCCCGGCCAACGACAACATGATGGAGCTGTTCATCATGATCGATGCGTTGAAGCGTTCGTCCGCCCGCCGCATCACCGCCGTCATTCCGTACTTCGGTTATGCCCGTCAGGACCGCAAACCTGGTCCTCGCACGCCGATTTCAGCCAAACTCGTGGCCAACCTCATCGAGCGTTCCGGCGCCGACCGCGTCCTGACGCTCGATCTGCATGCCGGGCAGATCCAGGGCTTTTTCGACATCCCGACGGACAACCTGTTCGCGGCCCCGGTGATGACCCGCGACATCGAAGAGAACTACGGCAAGACCGATGACGTCGTCGTCGTCTCGCCCGACGTCGGCGGCGTGGTGCGCGCCCGCGCGCTTGCCAAACGCATCAATGCGCCGATCGCCATCTGCGACAAGCGGCGCGAACGCGCCGGCGAAAGCGAAGTGATGAACGTCATCGGTGAAGTGGACGGCAAGCGCTGCATTCTGATCGATGACATCGTCGACTCCGGCGGCACGCTGTGCAACGCGGCCGAAGCGCTTTTGAAAAGCGGCGCGACCGAGGTTTCTGCCTACATCACGCACGGCGTCCTGTCGGGCGGCGCCGTCAATCGCATCCAGAATTCGCGCCTGAAGTCTCTGGTCATTACCGACTCTATCCTGCCCACCGAAGCGGTGAAAGCCGCCAAGAACATCCGCGTCATCTCCATTGCACCGCTGATCGGCGAGGCCATCCTGCGCACCAGCCGCGAAGAGAGCGTGTCGAGCCTGTTTTACTGAGGCTGATTTACGGCTTCGCTCCGCCAAAAGCCGCAGCACGTGACCAGTCGGCTGCCGGTTATTCGATCAGACCCAAATGACGTCGCAAGCGAGCTTGAATGCCGGAGACGATCGCACGACGGTCCGCCACACGGGAACGCACTCTTTCCACGGATTACCGGCCGGATATTGACGGGTTGCGAGGCTTGGCCATCAGTGCCGTGCTCGCATTCCATGCCTTCCCGGAACATGCGCCGAGCGGTTTCATCGGCGTCGACATCTTTTTCGTTATTTCCGGCTTCCTTATTACCGGGATCATCCTTGATGCCCTGCAACGTGATACCTTCAGTTTTGCGAACTTTTATGCCCGGCGCATCCGGCGGATTTTTCCGGCCCTGCTACTCGTGCTCGCATTCTGTCTCGCCTTTGGGATTTACGCACTCACCGCCGATGAACTTGCGCAACTCAGCCGGCACGTTGCCGGCGGAGCGGCGTTCGTTTCGAATTTCGTGTTGTGGAACGAGGTGCAGTATTTCGACAACTTGGCCGAGACCAAACCGCTATTGCATCTGTGGTCGCTCGGCATCGAGGAGCAGTTTTACCTCGTTTGGCCGCTGCTGCTCTGGCTCGCCTATCGTGCAGGAGCCAACATTCTGGCTGTCGCGCTGCTCCTGGCCGCACTCTCGTTCGGATTGAATATTTTTGCGACCCCCAGAAGTGCGGCGGCGGCTTTCTATTTGCCACAGAACCGGCTGTGGGAACTCCTCATTGGCGCTGCATTGGCAAGTGTGGGGCCTAATCGAAAGGCTTCACGAACCGCCGGTACGAAGGCCTCCTTGGAACGAGCGTCCTCGACACGGCTCGCGACGGTCATGGGCATTCTCGGACTCGTGGTGCTGGTCGCGGGCTTCGCCCTCATTTCAAAGGCCAGAGCGTTTCCGGGATGGTGGGCTCTGATGCCCGCTGCCGGAACCGCGCTGATCATCGCTGCAGGACCACGCTCGGCCCTGGTTCGCGCGATCTTTGAAAACAAGATCGCGGTCGGACTCGGACTGATCAGCTTCCCACTGTATCTGTGGCACTGGCCGCTGCTGTCGTTCGCGCGCATTCTGGCTGGCGACGTGCCGCCAACGGCTGTGCGGCTCTGGTTGCTGATCGCATCCGTGGGGCTTGCGGTGCTCACATTTAGGTTGGTGGAGGTGCCGATCCGCTTCAGATGGCGCGCACCGTGGATCGCCGCGGCTCTCGCGGCGGGAGTTGCGATTGCAGGGGCGGCGGGACTTGCCGTGTCACACGCCGGCGGACTTGAGAGCCGCGACGTTGCCCAGAAGTTTAAGTCGTTTACGCAAGCCTCTAGCGACTGGCACTATCCCGCGACTTGGACCAAGCGTGAAACGTCGGGCATCGTGCATTATGTGAACGGGCGCGGCCCAGTGAAGACGCTCCTCCTGGGAGACTCGCACCTCGAACAGTTCAGCGCGCGCATTTCCAGGCAGCTGGACACAAATGGCGGCGGTGCCTTGTCATTGACCCGCGGTGGATGCGTGCCAATCCCAAACGTGCGAGAGGACAGGCTTCCGGCCTGCGCTACTCTGATTGAAAGCTTTCGCGCATTGGCAAGCACTTTGCCCGAACTCAGAACCGTGGTTCTTGGCGCATGCTGGAATTGCTACTTCATCAATCACACGAGGTCTCCCGCGCCACCGTCCAATCCTTACCGTTTTTATTTTCTGAGCGGCACCAATCGCGTGCCATTCCGCAACGGCAACGGCAAGGCGTTGGCCCTCTCCGAATTCCGGCATTTTCTCAGCGAGCTGGCCTCACGCTACAAGGTCTACCTCGTGCTCGACAATCCGCAGAGCCCTCAGTTCGATCCCAAGCGGTTGATGGCGGGCGAGAGGCTGTCGTACTTGTTTGGCCCGCGCCTCATCGACGTTCAGGCCGGCGACGTGCGAATTCCAGCAGAACAGATCGCACTCAATGACGAATTGAAGCGGATCGGACACGCCGCGGGAATCACGGTCATCGATCAGATTTCTCATCTATGTGCGGCAGGCGCCTGCCCGGCGTTCGACGCAGACCGCCTCCCGATCTACAAGGATGGAGACCACCTGCGGAGCAGCTACGTGCTGAACCATGCGGCCTATATCGACCTTGTCCTCAAGTCCGATTAGGCAGACACACCACGCGTGACCGGCCGTCCGCACGCCCGTATCCAATGCCACGCATCATTGACAAGAGAATTGCCAACCGCGCCGATCAAATGCACAGTTGCCGGAAGAGTCATTGGATGAGCAGCCAAAGGTGGGCTCGTGACTGAGATACCCGTCCAGAAAACATCGCCCTTGAAGCGCAAACTGCGCCACTACTATCATTCCGATGACGATGATGCCCGCCAGTTCCGCTACGGTCTGCTCGCCTTCGACGCCGTCACCGTCCTGTTCATCGTCGTTACATCCTTTCTGCCACGCACTTCGCTGATCGAGGCGTTCGACGCCATCTTCGGTATTGGTATTCTCGCCGACTTCGCGATCCGCATGTGGATCAGCCGCAAACCACTGAGCGAGCTGGTTCACCCAGCCACGTGGGCCGACATTGTGGCGATCATATCGTTTATCGCACCAATCATCGGCGAGGGTGCCGGGTTCCTGCGCGTCTTGCGCACCGTTCGGCTGCTCAGAACCTATCATTTGCTGAAGCAGCTCAGGCGCGATCTGCCGTGGTTCCGCAAGAATGAGGACGTCATACTCGCGGGCGTCAATCTGTTCGTCTTTATTTTCATCATGACGGCGCTCGTCTACGAGACGCAGCATCTCTACAATCCGCAAATCGCCAACTACATCGACGCGCTCTATTTCACAATCACGACGCTGACGACCACCGGCTTCGGCGACATCACGTTGCCGGGGACGACCGGCCGGCTCATCTCGGTCATCATCATGATCCTGGGCGTCACGCTGTTCTTGAATTTGGTCCGCACGCTGTTCCAGCCGCCGAAAATCCGGCACCGCTGTCCCTCATGCGGCCTGATGCGGCACGATTTCGACGCCGTACACTGCAAGTCATGCGGCACCGTGCTGAATATCGCCGACGAGGGCCGGGTCTGACCGCCGTCAATTCCGCAAGACCCGCGGGCCTTTGACTTTGGCTAAGGCACGTCCAGCAAGCGGCTCGTACACGAATTCGCGACCCGAACGGCCAAGTGTTCGGCGTGGTGACAGAGTGGAGCCCTACAAGAAGGTGAGTGGCCCGGACATCGCCGCTGCCTATCCTGCTGCAAGGATTGCAGTCCAAGACAGATGTTCGCCCAATGGTCGTGCCCCCTCACGAGCCAGATCGTTTTACTACGCCACAGACCGTTTCGGTGGCGTTGAGCCTCCCGTGCGCACATATGGTCGCAGCCTGAATTGACCTAGGTCAAGCGTGCCTGCGACACGCCACTAAAGTGCACCCCTAGATCCCGAAAACGGGACGCATTTGGGCGGGAAATACTAAGGGGCTTTAGGGTGGCTCACGGTCACGCGGCGCGCAGCCAAAGTGATCCGGGTCAGCGGGCGACCGTTGTTGGTCAGGCCCGCGACCGGGTCTTATTGCTGAAACCGAGAGTTATGTCGCTGGTGGTCTTTACCGGCGGCGTGGGCTTGGCGGTGGCGCCAGGTGCAATCGATCCATTCATCGCATTCGTGACGCTGCTGTGCATGGCCGCGGGAGCCGGCGCCTGCGGCGCGCTCAATATGTGGTACGACGCAGATATCGACGCGGTGATGAAGCGGACGCAGACGCGGCCCATTCCCGCGGGACGCATCTCCGCCTCTGAAGCCTTGGTTGAAGGCCTATTGCTCGCGGTTCTCTCGGTGGCGAGCCTTGGCCTGTACGTCAACTGGACGGCCGCCGCCCTGCTGGCGCTGACCATCCTCATCTACATGTTTGTCTATAGGATGGGGCTGAAGCGCCGCTCGGCGCAGAACATCGTGATCGGTGGCGCGTCGGGCGCCTTGCCGCCCATGATCGGCTGGGCAGCACAGACGGGCCAAATCGACGTCAGTTCCTTCGCGCTCTTCCTCATCATTTTCCTGTGGACGCCGCCGCACTTCTGGGCGCTCGCCCTGGGAAAGTCAGCCGACTACGAGAAGGCCCGGGTGCCGATGCTGCCTGTCGTTGCAGGCGTTGAAGAGACCTGCCGGCAGATCGTGGTCTACACAGCGCTTCTCATCGCGGCGACCTACTGGCCCGTCGTCCTTGGCGATCAGGGTCTCACATATTTCACGCTGGCGACTCTGCTCAACGCGCTCCTCGCTTGGCGCACCTGCGAACTCTACCGGAACCGCTCAAGCGAGGCGCACATCCGCGCCGGCTTCAGGTTGTTCGGAACATCCATTCTCTACTTGTTCGGCATTTTCGTCGCGCTTCTGGCGGGGGTCTAGCTCTGCGTCTCCGGGACAAACTGAGACAACGAGTGACCACGCACCGAGTACGGCGGGCCGAACATGACGCGCCAAAGCTGAACGCCACTACGATTTCGAGCACGATCTCCGGGGAGACATAGATGCAGCAACACGCCGCCGCCACCGATGCAACCCACGCACCTGCGCATGCCCACCACTGGGAGGTCAGCTGGGCGCCCATGGCGATCTCCTTTGGCACGATGTTTCTCGTGCCTTTGACCTTCGTGTTCGCGCTTGTCTACCAGATGCCGCTTGCCGCCATCATCTGCGCCGGCATCGGCACGCCGCTCGTGCTCGCCGGGATCGGCCGCTGGATCTACGAAGGCGCGACCCAGCATTCGGCGATCTCGAACGTGTCGCCGGTCGGCATTGGCGTGTTCATCATCGGTGAAATTTTCATCTTCCTCGGCCTGTTCGCGTCCTATTGGATGATGCGGATCTCCGCCGGCGGAGCCTGGCCGCCGGCCGGTACACCGCACATCAACACCGTGCTCCCTATCGTGATGACCTTTATCCTCGTCGCCTCGTCGATCACCTATCACTACGCCGAACACCTCTTCGAACACGGCAAAAAGAGCGGCTTCATCACTTGGGTGGCCATCTCGCTCATCCTCGGCGCCGTCTTCCTCGGCTGCACAATCTACGAATACAGCCACCTGCTGCACGAGGGCTTCACACCGGCGACCAACCAGTATTCGGCAGCCTTCTACTCGCTGACAGGCTTCCACGGTTCGCACGTTCTCGTCGGCCTGTTCTCGTTCCTGTTCATCATCATTGCGGCGATGCGCGGCACGATCCACAAAATGCTGGTGAAGGTGGCCGGCATATACTGGCACTTCGTCGACGTCGTCTGGTTCTTCGTCGCCTCGCAGGTCTACTTCTGGTAACGCGGGCACGCTTCAGACATGCGCTTCAAGGCCAGACTGTCGAAAGTTCTAGCCGCCACCGTGGCGCTTGCCACGGTGGTCTTATCGGCGTCTGCGTCGGCGCAATATTTCCGGCGGCCTGTCTCGACCATCGATCCCAAGATCATGCTCATCGATGAACAGGCCGTGCTCGGCGCGCATCTGCGCGCCGACATGCCGCTCATCGATCAGAATGGCCGCGAGTTCAGATGGGGCGATATGGCGGGTACGCCGACGATTCTGGTTCTGTCGTACTATACCTGCGACGGCAGCTGCTCCGTCATCAACCAGGCGCTCGCTTCGCTCCTGCCGGACGTGAAAGCCGTGACGCCCGGCACCGACTACAACATCGTGACGCTGTCATTTGATCGCCACGACGACTTGAAGACGGCCGGCGCGTTCACGAAACATCTGACACTCGCCGGCGACGTCAAGGACCACTGGACGTTCGCAACGTTCAAGAACGAGGCTGATCTCAAATCCGAAACGGAGAAGATCGGCTTCAAGTTCTTCTGGTCGCCGGAAGATCGCATCTTCCTGCATCCCGGCGCATTCCTGTTTTTCTCTCCGCAAGGCCGGCTGATCCGCGTCCTCTATCAGCAGGATATCAGCGCCCGCGACGTCGAGCTGGCCGTGCTCGATGCGCGCCAAGGTCAGTTCCGCCCGACCGAGATCATCAAGTACGCGCTGAGCGTCTGTTACAGCTACAGCTATCATGACGGCAGGTACGTCATGAGCATCCCAATCATCGTCGGCGTCGGCGCGCTCGCTCTCGGGCTCACGACGCTGTTCGGTTCCATGTTCATTTACAAGCGCTGCAACCGTCCGGAAGGAACAGGGGATAGGAAAAATGTGGAAGCAGTTTAAGGTCTATTTTGCGATGCTCCTTTGGTTGCCGCTCATGTCAGGGCTCGCCGGGGCAGAGCAGGCGGTGCAGACAACCGCTGAAGCGGGGCACGGCGGCGGCGCCGCGGCTTTCAAGAACCCAACGCATGAATGGAACGAAGTCTGGCACGAAATGCTGTGGGATCTGTGGATCATCGGCGGCATCTTCGCCGTGGTCGCGGTCTGGCTGCTCATCCGCTACCGTGCCCGTTCGCCAGACGATGTCGGCACCGCACCGCCTCTGAATCTCGACAAGGCGCTCGCCTGGTCGCTCGTCCCGGCTGCGCTCTTCATGGCAGACGATTTTCTTCTCGCAGCCAAAGGCTGGTCGCTGTGGAATGTCCAGCGTCAGGTTCCGCCCGGCGCGATGGAAGTGAAGGTCACCGGTTACCAGTGGTACTTCGAATACGACTACGGCAATGGCATCAAGGATACTCAGCTGACTGTCCCTGTCGGTAAGCCTGTCGTGCTGCGCATGACCTCCAATGACGTCATCCACTCGTTCGGCTTGAACGAGTATCGCGTCAAGGAGGACGTCATGCCGGGCCGCATCACCTACATCTGGTTCGTCGCGGACACGCCGAAAGAAACGCCGGTCGTCTGCGTCGAATTCTGCGGCAACAGCCACTCGGAAATGACCAACCCCGTCAAAGCCGTCGCGCAGGCGGACTTTGATACCTGGATGAACGACAAGCTGGCGAAGAAGAAGGCCGAACTCGAAAAGAGCAAGACCGCTTCTACGGCAACTGTCACCTCACCTGAAGCCCGCTGAGAGCCGAGAGAGAGCGCACTATGACAACGGCAACCTCGACCGATCACATCCACGGCCACAGCGGATCGACGCTGAAGGAGTGGATCTTCACCACCGACCACAAGCGCGTCGGCATCCTCTATCTCATCGGCGCCATCGCCGCGTTCATTGTCGCGGGCATCATGGCACTAGGCATCCGCCTCGAGCAGATGAGCCCAGGCGAATCCGGCATCATCAACTACTTCGTGCTCGACTTCGCCAAGAACATGCCGACCGGAACGGCCTACAACGTCGCGCTCTACTTCCACGGCGCGGCGATGATTCTGGCGTTCCTCATCCCGGCGCTGACAGGCTTTGCGGCGAACTATCTTGTGCCGATCATGATCGGCGCTCCCGACGTCGCCTTCCCGCGCATCAACGCGCTGTCGCTGTGGCTGTTCTGGGCCGGCATCCTTATGGCCCTGATGACGTTTTTCGTCACCGACAAACCCGACGTGATGTGGACCGGATATCCGCCCTACTCGGTATCAACGACCGCCAACACGGCGCTTTATGTTTTTACCGTGCATCTGATCGGCTTCTCGTCGATCCTCGGCGCGGTGAACTTCCTCGTCACCATCATCTATATGCGCGCACCCGGCATGGGCTGGAACCAGATGAACATCTTCGTCTGGACCACGTTTGCAGCCTTCATGATTCAGATCGTATTCGTGCCAGTGCTCGCGTCTGCAGTAACGCTACTGCTGTTCGACAAGTATCTGGGCACGGGCTTTTTCGATCCGACGCGCGGCGGCGACGTGCTGCTCTATCAGAACCTGTTCTGGTTCTACTCGCACCCGGCGGTGTACGTGATCTTCCTGCCGGCCGTCGGCCTCTTGTTTGACATCATCGCCACCCAGGCCCGTAACCACGTCTTTAACTACAAGGCCTGCGTTTACGGCGGCATCATTGGCATCCTCGCCATCACTGGCGAAGTTTGGATCCACCACCTCTACATCGCCGGCATGCCGGACTGGCTGCGCATTGGCATGATGGTGTCGACGCTGCTCATCTCGGTGCCGGTCGGCCTGCTGCTGATATCGCTCTGGGGCACGATGTATAAAGGCGCGATTCACTACAACATCTCGATGTGGTACGCGGTCGTCTGCCTGTTCCTGATCCTCGTCGGCGGCTTGACGGGCATTCCGCTCGCCGTCACGTCCATGACGGTTCACTTGTCGGAAACGAGCTTCGTGCACGCGCACTTCCACTTCATCATGGGCCTGATGGCGACATTTGCGGTGTTCGCCGCGGTCTACCACTGGTTCCCGAAAATGTTTGGCCGCTCGGCAGACAATTCGGTCGCCAAGATTGCGCTGTGGATCAAGGTGATCGGCACTCAGGTGACGTTCTGGCCGCTGTTCATCATCGGCGTCCAGGGTATGCCGCGGCGCTATTGGGACTACTCGATGTATCCACAGTTCGAGGTCTATCACCAAGTCGCGACCGCTGGAGCAGGCCTCATCGCCATCGGCGTAATTCTGATGATTGGGGGCTGGATCTACTCAGCCTTCTACGGACCTAAGGTCGGCACCAACCCCTGGCGCTCGAAGTCGCTGGAATGGACTCATACCGAAAGCCCGCCCGGCCCCGGCAACTTCCCGAAGCCCGTGACGGTCGATCAATACTGGACACCCTACAATTACATCGAATGGGATCACGACAAGTATTGATCTGAAACAACGCAATCGCGGGGCCGGCGCCCGATGGTGCAGGTCCTATCACGCTTCAGGGCCGCGCGCGGCCCGCAATTGTTTCCAGATGAGGAGTGACCGCTGTGCCGACCGACTCGAAGACCAATCGAACCAAGCGGCTATGGCTGACACTCCTCGGCCTGCTCGCCGTATCGGCCGTGATGTACGGATCGATCATGTACAAGATCATGAACTACGGCCCGTGACGAACCGATGGCATTGAACACGGTCCTTCCGCACATCCTGGCCGTCATCAACCTGTCGACGGTCGCGGCACTTCTGTTCGGTTACCACTTCATCCGCGGCGGCAACCGCGAAGCGCATCGCACGGCGATGCTGACGGCCGTCGCGCTCGGCGTTGCGTTTCTGGTGCTCTACCTCGTTTACCATTTCGGCGCTGGCCTCGCGAAGTTCGGCGGCGAGGGCGCAATCCGTCCGGTCTACTTCTCGATCCTGATCGTGCATATCCTCGCCGCGATCATCGCCACGCCGCTTGTCCCCGTCGCCTTCTTTCGCGCCTGGAGCGGCCGCTATTCCGCGCACCGAAAGCTCGCGCCTATGGCCTGGAAGATCTGGCTTTTCGTCGCCGTCTCCGGGCTCGTCGTGTACGTCATGACCGTTCACATCTGGCCATATCAAGGTGCGCCAGGATGACAGACCTCTCACTGGTTCGCACCGACCTCAAGTTGCTGAGACGGATCACTCCAGCACGCGCGGTCGAACGGTTTGAAGCCGAACTGCGCTCCTGGGCCATCCTTGCGGCGAGTTCGCTCGCGATTGCCGGCGTGTTCGCATTCCTGCTCGCCATGTCGCGCGTGCCCGGCATGGAAAAGATCGTTGCCTGGCCAATAGGCTTTTTCAGCAAGGGCCTCGTCATCCACGTCGTCTTCTCGCTGATCATCTGGTTTCTTACGATTTTCGCGCTGCTCGCCTCGTGTGCCAGCCGCGATGCCGCCCGTGGGGATTTGCGCTTGGCGGCGCTCGGGCGGGCCGGGCTAGCCCTCGTCTCAATGTCGTTCCCGCTCCTGTTCCTGCCTGCATTCCACGCCGGCACTACGGCGACGCTCAACAACTACGTGCCGGTCATCATCCACCCGGCCTACTACCTCGGTCTCGCAATCCTCGGGCTTGGCATCCTGCTGCCTGTCATCCGCCTGTTTGCCAACACCCTCCCGCGCATCACCAAGCTTGCAGCCATGCCCTTCGCGACGACGATGGGGGGCATCGTCTATTGCGTGGCGTTCATCAGCTTCGTTGCCGGCGTGATCGGGGTATGGGGCGAAGAGCCGTCGCGTCAGATGCACGAGCACCTGTTCTGGGGCGGCGGGCACGTTCTGCAATTTCTTTATTGCCTGCTGATGCTGACAGGCTGGTACGTGCTGGCGCGGTTGAGCCTCAAGACCGATGTCATCGACCTGGACATCTTCAAGATCGCGACAGGCATGATCGCGCTGTTCGCGTTGCCTGCGATCCTGTTCTATGCCGTGTTAGAGCCGTTCTCCGCTCTCCAGACTGAGGCGTTCCGCCGCCTGCAATTCGTGCTTGCTTTTCCAAGCCTGCTCATTGCATGCGGTGCTGCGGCTGCCGTCATCCGCCAACGCGCCAAAGGCCTGCCGTGGCAAGACCCCGCGTTCGTGGCAATCGTGTTGTCTGCCCTCGAGTTTGCCGTCGGCGGCACCATGGGTCTCGTCATCAATGGCACCGATACGCGCACGCCAGCCCACTATCACGGCGTGATCGCTGGCGTGAACCTCGCCTGCATGGGCCTGATGCTGCGCTATTGCCTACCCATGCTGTCGCGTCCGCCGCCAGCCAATGCCCGCCTGAAATTGCAGATCGCATTGTTCGGCTTTGGCCAGCTCTTAGCTTCGATCGGCCTGTTCCTCGCGGGCGGCTATGGAGCACCGCGCAAGACGCCGAGCGGCGCCGTTAACCTCGCCGACGGTGCGGTCATCGGCATGACCCTGCATGGCATCGGCGCGTTGTTTGCCGTTCTAGGTGGAACGTTGTTCGTCATCACTGTGCTGCGGTCGCTGCTGAAGCCCGTTCAGGCTCATTCAGCGCATTCGAGTGAACCGACGCGGGTGACCGCATGACGGTCCCGTTACAGGGAATCTTTTCGCGATCCCGCAAGGCGCGTGCCGGACTGGCGACGCGGAGCGCCTAATCCCAACAATTTGACATTGATCAAATGACGCCCCCGTGAACCCAAACATAGTGCCGATGATCAGCCCGGCGCATGCACCTTCCTCTGCCGCTACGACGAAATGAGCCAATTCCAACGGATGCGGGACATCCGTTTCGACCAAAGCGGAGACGACATGTCTGTTCGCATGAAATGCAACCAGTGCCCCGTCAGATCGACGTCGATCTGCAGTTCTATCGGCGTGGAATCGGCCCGCGACTTGGGGCGCGTCGTGCATCGCATGCGCATTCCCGAAGGCCGGGTCATCTACGGCGGCAATCAACGCGCGAAGACCTTCGGCATCATCATTTCCGGCGTCGTCAAGCTCGTCATCGTGAAGCCCGACGGCCGCACGCAGATCGTCGGTTTGCAGTTCCCGTCCGATTTCGTCGGCAGGCCCTATTCCGATACTTCGGGCGTCTTTGCCGAAGCTGCGACCGATCTGGAGCTGTGCTGCTTTTCCGGCCGCGTCTTCGAAGACCTTTTGCGCGATCACGCCGATCTGGAACGCGTCGTTCTCAAGCGCACACTGAACGACCTCGACGGCGCGCGCGATTGGATGTTCCTGCTCGGCCGCAAGTCCGCGCAGGAAAAGGTCGCGAGCCTTCTCCATCTCATCGCCGAGCGCGCGGCCGAGCCGGCGTGCGATTGCTCGGAGATGCCCGTCTCGCCCTCGACATTCCGTCTACCCTTGTCACGCACGGAGATCGCCGAGTGCCTGGGCCTCAGGGTCGAAACCGTTTGCCGGCAACTGGCACAACTCAAGTCCCGCGGCATTATAGCGACCAACCGCCGGCGCACGTTTACCGTCAACGAAATGGCGGAGTTGAAGCGATTCGCCGAAATGCCGGTCGAGTGACACGCGGCACCTGTTCCTGATATATGGCCAGTCTAACCGCACCCGTCGCCACTTTGCGCGAAGGCTGATTGGCCCGTGGCCCTAGACTGGGAGGACGTTTCCGTGCCGGTATCGATCGGGATCGTGACAGTGTCGGATCGCGCCAGCTCCGGCGTCTACGAGGACAAGGGCGGCCCCTCCATCGCCGAGGTGTTGAGCGACATCCTCGTTTCGCCTTGGACGGCCGTGCGCCGCGTCGTTTCCGACGATTTCGACGGCTTGAAATCGACACTCAGATCGTTGGCAGACGATGAGGGCTGCAACCTCATTCTCACCACGGGCGGAACAGGACCTGCGTTGCGCGACGTGACACCGGAAGCAACCGAAGCGGTGTGCCAGAAGATGATGCCGGGCTTCGGTGAATTGATGCGCCAGAAGAGCTTGGAGCAGGTGCCGACCGCGATCCTGTCGCGTCAGACCGCAGGCATCCGCGGCAATTGCCTGATCGTCAACCTGCCCGGCCGCCCGGCCTCGATCCGCATGTGCATGATGGCGGTGTTTCCGGCTATTCCCTATTGCGTCGATCTGATCGGCGGCGGCCGGCTCGAAACCGATCCGGCAAAGTGTAAGGCGTTTCGCCCGCCAACTTGAACGGGCCACCTTTCACGTGTCACGCCTGTTGGCTCAGGGCGTCTTCGTCCGGACGATACTTCCTGGACGGTAGCCGATGCCGCCGACGATTTGATGTCCCGAAAGCGTCGTCGAGAGCGACCCATAAGCCGGCGTCACACCATTCCACCAATTCCAGATGTGGCGGCCGAAATCGCTGACGATATCACAATTGCACCACGACGGTGTCTTGCCGCCGGTCATCGATGTCGCGAGCGAGGCAAGCGTGAACTTGTATTCAAGGAACAGCGAGCCGTACGCCCCCTGCCATTCGAGCCCGACGACGAACTGGCCCGCGGGGCCTGCCAGCTGATACTCGTTGGTCTTGGCCGCTTCGCCTTCGCCCGCCGGCCAGATCTCGACGTGCGGCAGGGCCACGCCCGCGCCAAGACCGCCATAGAGGCTCAGCTGTGGCGCAAGCTTGCCGAGGCGCATCAGGAATGTCGGTAGCAGCATGTTGTGGCCGTGCGAGAATTCCAGCCGCTCGACCACGTCGGTGATTTTCGCCGATTTGGGTGCGGGCATGCCTTTGAGCGTGCCCTCCATTTCCAATGTCTCGGGCACCGTAAGCGGACCTTTGAGCCGGCGGCCGTGCGCACCTTTGCCGACGCGGGAAACCGCTTTGTCGTGCAGGAAGTCGATCATCCCGCCGACATTTCCGCGCCACGACACATATCGGACGCCTGCATAGAGCGGGAAGTGGAACGGCTCGCCCTCCCAATGCAGGTTCTTCATGGTGAGGTCGGTGCCGTCCGGACGCTTGATGTGAACATCGCTACGGTAGTGATCGGGGATACCGACGTAGGCGGCCGCCAGCGCATCGCGTCCGGTGAGCGTGAAGCCGCCGGAACCGGCTGAATCGGACTTCAGACCGCTCTGCGCACGTCCTTGCGGAGCTGACGCATCGGCTGACGGAAAATAGATCGCATGGGCGTGGGCGGCGATGACGGCAAACGCCACGAGCGCGGCGAGCCCGTCTGCGGTGCGGAGCGCGCGCTTCGCCGATGGCGGCACTGCATTACGCTGCTTGATCCACACGGTCCGCACTGTAGTCGCAAGGTTCATCCGATCCCCATTCCTTTGCAATCCCTATGCAAGACAGGCACTTCTCTATCGATCAAGCGGCCTGCGAAAATCCGACGAGCCGGTGATTGTCTTCATCCCACAACTTCAAGCGCACGCAAGCCAAGCTCTCGCCGATTGTCAGCCGATTGAGGGTTTGAAACTCCGGCACGCCGTCGATGCACGCCCGCAGGCGGTAATTCGGAATTCGCGAGTTGAGATGGTGGATATGGTGCAATCCGATGTGTCCGGTGAACCAGTTAACGATCTTGGGCAATACATAGTACGAGCTGCCAAGCACAGCGGCAGTCTGGAAGTCCCACTCCTTGTCATGGGCCCAATACGTGCCTTCGAATTGATGTTGGATGAAGAACAGCCAGCCGCCCGCCGCGGACGCGACGAATACGATCGGAACGACAACCATGAACAGTTGCGCCACACCGAACAGATACGCCAGCGCGCCGTAGAATACGGCCATTGCCAGATCCAGGCCAAGCACGCTCTTCCACCCGTCGCGCGCACCGATGCCGTGCCAGAACGGCTGGCGCTGCAGCACCAGGAAGTAGAAGGGTATGCCGAACCCGAACAGGAAAAGGGGATTGCGATAAAGCCGGTACCACGCACGCCCGAGCAGCGAGAGAGCGGCATACTCCTTGACCGTCAACGTATCGATGTCGCCAACGCCGCGGCGTTCGAGGTTTCCGGAACCAGCATGATGGTGCGCGTGCTCGCGCTTCCAAAGGCTGTAAGGGGTCATTGTAAAGAGGGAGACGAAGCGGCCGCAGGCGTCGTTGGCGGTGCGAGAGCCGAAGAAAGACCCGTGACCGCAATCGTGCTGGATGATGAAAAGCCGCACAACCAGCCCACCGGCCGGTATCGCCAGCAGAAGCATCAGCCAATATGCCGTGTCGACGAACGCTAACATTGCCGATGCCAAGGCCGCCAGCAGCACCAGCGTGGTCACAAGCTGCAGTACTGCCTCATTGGTGTTGGGCTTAGCGTAGTCGGAGCAACGCTGCGCCAGGCTTTTCATGAACTCTTTGACCGCTATCCGATCCGTCAGATCGACCGCTATCTTGGTTGCCGCTGTCGTCATTGCGCTCCCCGCCTTGAAGTTATTCCAGACCACGATGGCCGGATGCGTTTGCTTATACTTGTCGTCAAATGACATCATGCGTGCCATCGCAATAAGGCGGATCGCCCGTCTGCGCGCAACCGCACAGCAAAGCCGTCTCCGTCTTACGTGCAACGAAGTTCAGCGGCTCGATACCGGTGCCTTCATGCGAACCGTCGCAAAACGGCATCGATTTCGATAGTCCGCAACTGCACCACGAGTAGGCCTTCCCTTCTTCGAGATCGGCAAAGCAGGGACTGCCTGCGGTCTTGGGAAAGTCTGCGTTCATTCGCATGCCTCTTATGAAAGTTCGCGCAGACGGAACGGCAGTCCGCCCTTGGGCATCAGCGTCACCGATGCGGCGATCTGCGGGGGTCCATCACCGGCCCACTCGGCGCGGAACCGGCGGACGAGCTGCGACAGCGCGAGCACCGTTTCCATCTGCGCCATTTGCCCGCCAACGCAGAAGCGTTTGCCGGCACCAAACGGGATGTAGCTGTATTTCACGCGCTTCTTGATGCTGCCGGGCTCGAAGCGTTCCGGGCGGAACTCTTCCGGATTGTCCCAGTATTTTTCGCGATGATGAATGAGATAGGGCAGCATGACGATCCGGTCACCTGGCTTGATCTTCTGCCCTGCAATTTCATCCTCGCCGATGGCGGTCCGGATAAACGCCCAGGCCGGTGGATAAAGCCGCAAGGTTTCGAGCACCACCTGGCGCGTGTAGATGAGCTTTTCGATGTCGTCGCCATCTGGCTCCCGATCGCCGTAGATCTCTTCACCTTCGCGGCGAATTTTTTCGGCGGCCTCTGGGTGTTGCGACAGAAGATAGAGCGCCCAGCCGAGCGTCAAAGCCGTCGTCTCCGTTCCCGCCCACAGATACTGTTTGATTTCGTCGACCACCTGCTGATGGTCCCATTCGAACATCGAAGGATCGTTCTCACACTCCCGCATCATGGTCAGCAGCGACTTCTCTCGGTTCTGCCACGGCTCGGCCGAGATAACCGCCTCCGGCAGCGACAGCCAGGCGCCGATCGCTTGCGCCGGGGCCTCAGTCTCGGTCACCTCCGTCAATTCGCCGGCGACGCGCTTCATGCGGATCGCCTTGTGGCCAGATACATCGGTGTAGGCCTTGACGGCGCTGAACACGGCCCGCGGGTTGAACGGAACTTCGCGATCGAAGAGTGCCCGGCACACCATATCGGCGGCAAGACCCCAGGTCTGCTCCAGCATCTCGACCGGCTCGCCCTTGCGCGCAATCTCCGACCACTGATCCATCCGGTTGCGCACAGCAACCATGAAGTAAGGCATGTAGCTCGCATAGACGTTGGGATGGAAATAGGGCTGCTGGGGCTGGCGCACCTTCTGCCACAACGCTCCATCGATGGTGATCATCGCTTTGCCGAAAATCGGCTTCAAGCCGTCGAAATATTTTGCGTAGTTGTCGACGTTATCGACCAGCGCATGCCGCATGTACTCGATTTCGCTCAAGAAGAAGATGCGTTCGCCGCGAAATGAAACCGGCACGCACCCGCCCTGTTTGGCGCACAGCCGCTTCAATACACCCATGGGATCGGCGGCATTTACGAACGGCGAGATCTTGAACCAGATACTCTCTTCCTGTCCAAGCGTCTGCGAATAGGCTTGTGCTTCGCTCGTCATGGATGGCTCCTGCGATCATAAAGTTCTTGAACGACTCCTAACAGACGCAACCTGCGTGTTGCTGAGGGGGCGAAGCGGCAAACATTCGCGCCGGGGCTGCGCACGATCAGACGGCCGGCCGCGCGTCGTCGATTTCCGTCAACTTGTGCAGCATCAAGTCCTTGATGGGTGACAACACGTTGGAGATGCGCAGCAGCGCGTCGCGTGCAAAGCGTGCGGGGAAGGAATTGTCGGTGTAGAGGCCGACGATCGCGTTGGTGGTCTGATAGAGCGGATAGGTGGCGCTGCGGTGCTCGCGTGCATATGCGAAGAGCACGTCCTCCGCGCCGATGTCATTGCCAAGCCGCTTCGCCTTGACGAGTTCCGAGACGAGCGTATCGGCACCTCTGAGGCCGAAGTTGAACCCGTGCGCCGTAACCGGATGCATGCCAACGGCCGCATCACCGACCAGAGCAAAGCGGCGTGTCGCAAACGTATGCGCGTAAGTGGCGACCAGCGGATAGGCATGGCGCTCCCCCACGAGTTCCATGCGCCCCCATTGGCGTTCAAGCCGCGCCTCGACCTCGGCTGCAAACGCCTCAGGAGACGACGTCATGACCGCATTGGCGCGATCGGCCGGCAGCGTCAGCACGACCGACGACTGGCGGCCATTTAGCGGCAGCAAGGCGAGCGTCTGATCGACATCGAACCACTCGTAGGCCGTTTCATCATGGGGCAAGTCATGGCGAACTCGGGCGACGATACATACACGGCCGAAATCGCGCATATCGGCGCCGATGCCGGCCTTGCGCCGCAACTCGGAAAATCGGCTGTCGGCGGCGACGCTCAGCGTCGCTTCGACAACGTTGCCGTTCGAGAGCGCCAGGCGCGCACAGTCGGACCTCAGGTCCAAGTCCTTGACGCTTGTGCCGGCGGCAAGATCGATCGCGCTGTGGGATTTGGCGCGCCGGTAGAGCAAGTCGCGAAGAATGCTGTTGGCGACAAGAAAGCCCAGCGCGTCGCGCGAGGTGCGTTCGGCCCTCAGATCGAGCGTATCGTGCGAGGCGCCGTTGCGCACGGCTGCGCGCCGGATCGGCGCGATCTCGTGCGGCGGTATGTTCTGCCAGATGCCGAGCCGTTCTAGCGTCGCTCGCGAGCGGTGCGTGAGCGCGATCTCGCGGCCATCGGGACGGGGCGCGGCCAGTGCGCTTTCCAATTCGCGTTCGATGATGGCCACGCGCAGCCCCGCGTCCGCGGACAATACGGCGCACGCAAGGCCTGCTGGCCCTGCACCGACGATTCCAACGTCGTATCGGGAAGCCACCTACGGTTTTCTCCCACCCGCCTCAAGTTGGCTGAAGCTAAGCCGGGAACCGTGATTGGGATTGACATAGATTAAGCCCCCTCGCGCCAATTGCCGCACAAGGGCGCTTGTCCCCGGGGAGGGCGCATGCGGGCGGGATTTTGCGAGGTGGTGGCGCGGCATCGCGATGCAATGGGGGCCGCCAGACTGCTGCAGGAAATGGTGGAGAGGGCTGGATTCGAACCAGCGTAGGCGAAGCCAACGGATTTACAGTCCGTCCCCTTTAGCCACTCGGGCACCTCTCCGTCCCATGGTCCCAATCCAGGCCGAATAGCGACGTGGCGGACCGAAACGAAAGCGCCCTGCCGGAACGGGCAGGGCCACCCCCGCCTTATGTTCACGAGGCCCTTCCCTGTCAATCGGAAAAGCGGCAAGGTCCGCGCGCAAAGGCGGGCTTTTCCGTCTCATCCTCCTGAAAGAGACACCGAGGTCCAGCGTGAGCAATGACGCTTCCGGCAAGCCGCCGAAAAAGCCCTGGCAGGACAAACCTTGGGCCGGAAAGAAGGGACCCGGCCGTAGCGCCGGCGGCCATCGTGGCAAAAGTTCATTCCGCCCCAAGTTTCACAAACCCAAGCGTCCGGCGGGCCCCGGCGCTGACCGCCCCGCCCTCCTTGACGAAGCCGACGGCCCTTTGCGCCTGTTTGGGCTGCACGCCATCGAAGCAGCGCTCAAAAACCCCAACCGCGCCGTCAAGCGGCTGCTGCTGACGGAAAATGCCGAGCGCCGGCTGGTTGAAGCAACGGGCGCCTTGCAGCACCCGGTCGAGCACGTCACACCTCGGGATCTCGACAAGATGCTCGGGGCCGACACGGTGCATCAGGGCGCCATGCTCGAAACCGAGCCGCTGCCGGAACCCGCCTTCGAGGATCTGATCGCCAATGCCAACGGACGGCCCCTGATCGTGCTCGATCAGGTGACCGATCCGCATAATGTCGGTGCCATACTACGTTCCGCAGCTGTGTTCGGCGCGGCAGGCGTCGTTCTAACCCGCCGCCACAGTCCGCCACTCAACGGCGTACTTGCCAAATCGGCGTCCGGTGCCTTGGAACTCGTGCCCGTGGCACTGGTGCAAAATCTGGCTAGAGCACTCCTGGACCTCAAGGACGTCGGCTTCCGCATCGTCGGCCTCGATGGCGAGGCCGAAGCGGCGTTGGAAGATCTCGATTGGTCGGTCCCCACAGCCCTCGTCATGGGTGCGGAAGGCAAGGGTTTGAGGCAGCTCACGGCAGATACCGCCGACCTTTTAGCCCGCATCACCACCGACGGTCCGATCGCCAGCCTCAACGTGTCGAATGCCGCCGCCATCGCCCTGCATACGGCCGCGCTGGCCCGCGTCAAAGCCCGCAGCTGAACCGGCCGGCAAAGGAAAAGCGCCGGGCACATATGCTGTGCCCGGCGCGAATTCTGGGTGCTTAGCAACAAAGCGGCTCAGTCGCAGATCAGCGGACGCTCGCAGATGTACCGGCCGCCACGGCACACTACATCACCCCAGCGGTTTTCGAAGCAGCGGCGGCCACGCCAGTGGCATTCACGCTGGCCACGATAGCAGGATGGCTCATCGTATGATGAATAGTAGCGATCGCGGGCGTGTGCGCTGGACGCGGCGCCTAAAATGCCAAGGCCAATGATGCCGGCAGCGATGCCGAGGCCGACGCCATTATGATACTTGCCAGCCTGGGCTTCCGGTGCCGACGAAACGGCAAAGCCGATAGCCATCGTCAGCGCCATCAACGCGCTTGTGATCTTCTTGAGCATTGGTATCTCCCCAATGAAGGCCCGCCTGCAACGGGCCGAATGCGAAAGATTGAATCCGTCACGGACACCACGTGTCCTGCCGAACCTAATCTCTCGCAAACCACATGAATGTGGCATGAACGCGTAACGTGCTGTTCGCGTTCTCACATTGGGCGAAATTGAGGCTTACCAATTGCCGCGGCGGTGACCACCATAGTGGCGGCGATGCCATTCGACATGACGGTAGCCGGGCTTCCAAGCACCCCACGACGCATAGTACTTCGGCAGATGGCCGCGGAAGCGCTTGACGCGCGCCGGACCCCAATAGCCGGAGTTGTAGTAGGGATAGTAGCCGCGCGGCTCCCAGCGATAGGCATAGGGGTCGGTGGCCGGATGCGTCAGATAGACGTGGCGATAGCGCGGATAATAAACCCAGTGGCGCACGGTGCGCTGCCAGCCGTAGCCAGCGGGTTGGTCGGGCCGGTCGAGATCGAAGGCCGATGCCGGTTGGGGTGCGGCAAGCCCGAGCGACACGGCGGTCGCGGCGAGTGCCAGGAAGGTCTTGATACGCATTACACTCACTCCATGAGGATGGCCGGATGCGGCCGAAAACGCGATACGCCCCGTAAATGGACGGGTAATCATTACCGAAACCGCCTAAGGCTGCGTAAAGATTACACCTCCCGCGGCGCAAATTGCCGATTTTTCCTCCTTATTCGAGCCTGGAGGCCGGTATGCGTGGTTAATCAATTCCTCACGCTCTCCCCCTGAAACTCAACGGAAAGCGATTCGGCTGCTGTCATCAGTGCGGCCGGACGAGCGGCGCGCGGGTTGCGCGTGCAATAGCTTACGGGGACGAGCGGTGACGCGGCGCAAGGATAAAAAAACCGAAGAGCGGGAGCGCATGACGGCCGCCATGCGCCGGCTCGAAGAGCTGTTGCAGGATCCCGGCCCCGGCATCACCGTCACGCCGGCAGGCGAGACCACGGGTCAACGGTTCCGGCGCGAAAACGACATCGATTATCCCGGCGATGACCCGGCCGAGGGCGACGCCGCCAGTATGGGCGAGCCAAGCCCGCAATCGCGCATGGCGGCTGCCGCAACGGCCGCAGACCTGAATGTGACCCAACCGCAATCGCGTCCTGCGCCAGCACCGGCGGCAGCCATGGCCGACACAGAACGCCCGCCGATCATTAAGCCTGCACCGCTCAAGAAGCCGGTACAGCCAGACGGTAAGCGCCCGTTCAAGCCGGCGCACACGTCTGGCGGATGGTTCGGCCTCTTCCTATCGTGGCTGTTCGGTCCGCGCGACAGCGAAGTGAAGACAGCGGTTGCCGCAAGTCGCCGCGCACTCAATGGAACTTTTCTATTCAGCGCGATCATCAACATCCTGATGTTGGCCGGTCCGCTGTTCATGTTGCAGGTCTATGACCGCGTGCTGGGATCGGGGTCGTTTCCCACTCTGATCACGCTGTCGTTCATCACCGCCGCGCTCTACGGCATTATCGGCCTTTTGGAACTCGCCCGCTCGCGCATCATCAGCCGCGTCGGCGCCGAGATCGACCAGCGGCTCAGCGATCGCATTTTCGAAGCCTCACTGAGAAAAAGTCTCGCCACCCAAGGCGGCGGCGCTTCGGCGCTGCGCGAACTGGATAGCTTCCGTCAGTTCATCGCTGGTCCTGCACCTTTGACGTTTTTCGATGCGCCCTGGACGCCGGTCTATCTGCTCGTAATCTTCATGACTCACTGGATTCTCGGCGTTGCGGCCACCATCGGCACGGTGATCCTGCTGTTTCTAGCCTGGGCGAGCGAGCAACGCGGACGCACGCCGATGTTGCAGGCCAGCGTCGCCGTTACCAAGAGCCTTGAAATGGCCGAGACGGGGCAGCGCAACGCCGAAACCATCACCGCGCTCGGCATGCTCGGCGCCTATCGCTCCCGCTGGCAGACGTTGAATGGCGAAGGACTGGGCTGGCAACTGCTCGCCGCCGACCGCCTCGGCGGCATGTCGGCCGTCACCAAGACCATGCGTCTGTTGCTGCAGTCGATGATGCTGGCGATCGCCGCCGGACTTGCGATCACGGGCGCCATCTCGTCTGGCGCCATCATCGCCGCGACGATCATCTTCGGCCGCGCTCTGGCGCCGGTCGAGCAGATCATCGGCCACTGGCGCGGCTTCATCAAAGCCCGCGAAAGCTACTACAAGCTCGAAGAGGTGTTGACTTACGCGCCACCCGACAAGAGCCGCACGACTCTGCCCCGGCCCAAGGGCGTTCTGGAGGTCCAGAACCTGCGCGTTGCTGCTCCGGACTCCCGCGCGATCATCTTGAACGGCATTACGTTCGCGGCCCACCCGGGCCAGATGCTCGCCATCATCGGCCCCAGCGCGTCGGGCAAATCGACACTTGTTCGCTCCATCGTCGGGCTATGGCCCTCGTTTGGCGGCGCGGTGATGCTTGACGGCGCCCGCCTCGATCAGTGGCATCCTGAAGACCTCGGCCGCTACATCGGCTACCTGCCGCAGAGCGTCGAACTGTTTGCTGGCACGGTGAAGCAGAACATTTCGCGCTTCCGCGACGATGCGACCGATGAGCAGGTCGTCGATGCCGCCAAGCAGGCCCATGCCCACGAACTGATCCTCGGCCTGCCGCGCGGTTATGAAACCGAGATTGGCGCCTTCGGCACCTACCTTTCGGGCGGCCAGCGCCAACGCATCGCCCTCGCTCGCGCCCTGTTCGGCGCACCCCCACTCGTCGTCCTCGACGAACCGAACTCCAACCTCGACCGCCCGGGTGATGAGGCTTTATCTTCCGCCATCGACGGCATGAGAAAGCGCGGGCAGACGATCATTCTCGTTTCGCATCGCGTTCAGGCTATCGGCAAGGCCGACCTGCTGCTGTTCATCGAAAAAGGCCAGCAGCGTGCATTCGGACCGCGCAATGAAGTCATGAAGTTGTTCCAAGGCGCTGCGGGTCAGCGCCCTGCCATGCGCTCGCCGGTCGAGGAACGCCGGTCGAGCGACCGCACGCAGCCGCCCGCGCAAGGCCAAACCCAGGATGGCGCACAAGCTCAGGGCAAATCGCCACCGGCCGAGGCCACACCCTTGCCGCCAACCGGGAGCGAGGGCGCATGAAACTGAAGTCCCTGATGAGCGCTGCCGCGCTGCCCACCCCCGATCAGTCCGAATGGCACGCGACCGGCCCGTGGGTCGATTTCGGCAACCGCACCGTCTATCTCCTGTTCGGCGGCATGTTGCTCGCCTCCATGATGTTCGACATCTCGGGCGCCGTGGTCGCGAGTGGCGCCGTTTCCGTCGATGGCAACTACAAAGCCGTCCAGCATCTGGAAGGCGGCATTGTCTCCAAAATCCTGGTTCACAATGGCGACCGGGTCAAAGCCGGCCAGATTCTCGTTCATGTCGATGCGACCCAGGCCAAGGCCTCGATGACGGCGACCGCCGCCAAGGTCACCGAATTGTCGATCCAGGAAGCACGCCTGATCGCCGAGCGCGACCGCCAGGACAGCTTCAGCCTTCACGAAGGAATCGACGCATCCAACCCGGACACCGCCAAGATCCTGCAGGCGCAGCAGGACCTCTTCAAAACGCGGCGCACCGCCTATCTCGGCCAGCAGAAAGTGCTCGACCAGCGTCTGGCGCAGTCTGAAAGCGACTTGAAGGGGGCGGCCAGCCAGCTCCAGTCCAAGTCGAAAGAACGCGACCTCAACCAGCGCGAGCTGGCGACCGTCAAGCCGCTGTTCGACAAAGGTTACGTCAGCCTGCAACGCATCAGCCCTCTGCAGCGCGAGGAAGTTCGCATCAACGGCGATATCGCCAACCTCAAGGCTGAACTGACCAAGCTCAAAGCGGCACGCGCGGAGGTCGAGGCCCGGCTGGCACAGGCCGACAAGGAGTACAGCCAGCAGGCCGCCGAGGAACTGCAGAAGGTGCAGACCCAACTCGCCGAGCAGCGCGAGACGTTGAAGGCGACCTCCGATCGCTTCCAGCGGACGGAAGTGCGAGCGCCGGTCTCCGGCACCGTCCACGCCTTGGTCATCCATACCGAAGGCGGCGTGATCCAGCCCGGCAGCACGCTGCTGCAGATCGTGCCCGATGGGCAGGAACTCGTCGTCACCGCCAAGGTGACCCCGCACGATATCGACAGCGTCCACATCGGACAGCCGGCAACCGTCCGCTTCTCAGCCTTCGACAGCCACACGACGCCCCACCTCACGGGACATGTGCGCAAGATGTCGGCGGCGGAGATTACCGACAACGAAGGTAAGACTTATTTCACGACCGAGATCGAAGTTCCGCCCGCCGAGCTTCAAAAACTGGAGCGTGGGCAGCGCCTCATTCCTGGTATGCCGGCTGACGTCTTCATGGAAACGCGGTCGCGCTCGATCCTGTCGTATTTCCTGAAGCCGCTGACCGACATGATGGCCCGCGCCTTCCGCGAACGCTGAGCGCCCGGGGACGGACCGGCAGCAGTGTCCGGCGCAACGCCTAGTACGCGTTGCGCAGCGAGCGGCGCGAGAACACTGTCAGCAGGATAATGTAGATATCGAGCGCCACTGACCAGTTGTCGATGTAGTAAAGGTCGTGCTCGACCCGCTGGCGCATCGCTTCGTCCGTCTCGGTCGCGCCCCGCAAACCGTTGACCTGCGCCCAGCCGGTGATGCCCGGTTTGACATTGAGGCGCCGCGGATAGTGGGCGATGCGCTTTTCGAAGAAGCGATCATGCGCGACCGCGTGCGGACGCGGCCCGACCAGCGACATCTCTCCGCTGATGACGTTGAACAGCTGCGGTAGTTCGTCGATCGAGGTTTTGCGCAGGATCCGGCCGATGCGCGTCACGCGCGCATCGTTGACGGTCGCCTGCTTGACCACGTCACCGTCATCCAGCGTCGTCATCGTGCGGAATTTCCAGATCGCGAATTCCTCAAGGTTGTAGCCGCGCCGCCTCTGGCGGAAGAACACCGGCCCCTTGCTGTCGAGCTTGATCAGTGCGGCGACAACGAGAAGCACCGGCGCCAGAAGCACAAGCGCCAGGCTCGCCAGCGCGATGTCGAACAGCCTTTTGCTCAGCGCCTCGAGCGGACCGAGCGGCTGCCGCGTCAACGACAAGGTCGCAGCCCTGCCGAACCGGGCGATCCGCGCATCCTTGAACCGGTCTATGAGACCGCCAGCGCCGATGTGGATCGCCACAGGAAGCACGCTGAAGGCGGCGACGCACCGCTCCAGGAATTCCGGGCTCGACAAGGCATTTGAGATGACGACGTCTTCGATGCCGATCTGCCGGGCGTTCGCAACCGCAGATTCGATGATCTCGGTGCTGACTTCATCGTGCTGATGCATCGATGGGATGACAATACGCGAAGAAATGTAAACGCTGCCCCCGCCGTCGGAGATATCGCGCGCGAGGCGCTGGATATCATCCTCGGTGCCGACGATCATCATCCGGCGGCGGCGCACGATGCCATGCAGGATGAAGAGATCGAGAACGCGATGCAGCGCCGCATTGAGTGCGATCACCGTCGCAAAGCCGGCGACATAGAACGTGAGCAGCCAGCCGCGCGAGAACACTGCGGTGCTCTTCGACAGAAAGCCGATGACGGCGAGCGCAACGAACGCCATGTTCCAGACGACGAACAGCCGGCTGTTGCCGCGGTTGCCCTCAAGGATGCTTTCGACGCTGTATTCGTCGCGGATCAGAAACACGCCGCCGTAGACGAGCGCGGCAAGGCTGCCGATGGCAAGGTAACTGTCGATCCGGCCTGACGTGCCGTAGAATATCCAATGGTAGGCGAGGCCGGTCAGTACGGCCACGGCGACGATGGTTGCCAACTCGGCGATGAATGCGATTGCCGCGAATGCCGGACTGGAAAGCGCCATCCGCGATCCGGATCGCACGTCCTTCAGCCCCGCCTGACCAATTCGACCGAACACTGAACTCACCCGCACCTCAGACCGCTACGAACCTCAATCATCGATCGATCGGCCCTTCGCTTCGCATTCGCCCCGGCGGCCGTCATACCTCATCCGCTGGCGCGCGTATCTGGCGACTTTGACCCTCAGTTAAAAGCCTCGATTGAGTGAAATGTCTTTTGCTGACCCAAACTCTTCAATCTGACATGCCGTCACCGGGCCGTCACCGGAGCGCGCTGACGGCCGGCAACCATAGCGGCTCCGATACATTGGATTACAGCGAACCATAGTGCGCAACCAGCGAACAATTGGCCAAGTTTCTCCCATCAGAAATCCCGGGAGCAGTCCTGATTTCGCCAATATTTACCGCATCAGGGATCGACAGGTGAGTGGGCACAAGGATTGCAATCGGTGGGGCGAAGGTCCGCGTGCGCTCAGTCGTTTGGGCGCTGCGCCGGTCCTAAACCGTCCGATTCCGCTCCGGAATTCTGACTTTTACTCGTTCAGAGACCAAAATGGTACAGTTGCCGGCACGACTAGGATCTACGTCCGTGGCACGTGGCTCACGATCTCAGGTGATGGCGATCAGCCCCCAGGTGGCGCGTCTGGCCAGCCAGGCATCGCGTGCCGCCGGCAACGCGACCGACCTTGGTGGCCTGTTCCAGGTCCTCAAGCGCAACTTCTGGAAGATCGCGCTGGCCACGCTCGCCTCGCTGCTCCTGGCGGTGACCTATCTTGCCCTCGCCAAGCCGCTCTATACGACGACGGCCTCGCTGTTCGTCGACCCCAGAACCCGCAAGGTGGTGTCCGAAGAGGTGGTTCAAGGCGGCTTCGGCAGCGATCTGGCGCTCATCGAGAGCCAGGTCTCGATCATCACCTCGGACGCGGTCCTCGGCCGCGTCGTCGATAAGCTGAATCTCACGACCGATCCCGAATACGCTCCGCCCATGGGCCAGGGCATGACCGCCCAGCTGAAAGCCCTCCTGGGCCGCGCATCACCCCCGCCCGATCCCAAGGGCCAGGCTCTGGCCACGCTTGCCCAGTCGATCAAGGTGCGGCGGGCACAGAAGACATACGTTGTCGATGTCGACGTGACGGCATCCAACCCCGTCAAGGTCGCCCGCGTCGCCCAGGCGCTGGTTGACGCCTATCTGGCCGACCAGACCGCCGCCAAAACCGCCGAAGCCAAGCGCGCCAACGCCCTCATCGACGCGCGACTCGGCGAACTGCGTGAGCAGGTGCGCAAGGCGGAAACCCGCCTCGATGATTTCAAGAAAAGCAACAAGATCCTGACTGCCGAAGGCGGCATCGTGACCGAGCAGCAGCTGACCCGGCTCAGCGGTGAGTTGATCAACACCCGCGCCGTCGCGGCCGAGGCCAAGGCCCGGCAGGATCAGATTCAGCAGGTCCTGAAATCGGGCGCCGGTCCTGACGTGTTGCCCGATGCCATTCGATCTGGTCTCGTCCAGCGGCTCAGAGAGCAGTACGCCCAGGTGGCCCGCCGCGAAGCATCACTATCGGCGCAACTGCAGCCGCGCCATCCCGTGCTGATCGACGTGCGCTCGCAGCTGAACGAGGTGAAGGCGCAGATCAATGCCGAATTGAAGCGCATCGCCACGGCGTCCCAGGCCGAGTATCAGATCGCGACCAACCGCGAGAAGGAAATCTCAAGCCAGCTCGAGAAATCCAAGGACGACGTCATCCGGACCAACACGGCCCAAATCAAGGTTCGTGAACTTGAACAGGAAGCAACCGCCAGCCGCGAGCTGTTGCGGCTGTTCCTCGCACGCGCCAAGGAAACCCAGGAGCAGCAGAACACTTCGACGCCCGACGCCCGTATCATCACCCCGCCCGGCATTCCGGCCAAGCCGTCAAAGCCCATCCCGTGGCTGATCCTGTCGCTTGGCCTATTGGGCGGACTGGGGCTCGGCCTTGCCTCCGCGCTCATCACCGATCATTTCGACACGTCGTTGCGATCGATCGCCGATCTCACCCGCGAAGCCGGTATCGGCACCTCCACCTCGATCCCTACCCTGACTGGCGGCAGCATTTTCTCGCGCTTGCGCGAGGAACCGGTGAACGAACACCCGCAGGCCGCCCAGTTCAGCGACCTTTTGTCGGCTGTCGCCGACACCAAGGGCCGCCGCGAAATCGCCTACCGCCAGGCGGTGCTGCGTCTGCTTGCCAAGATCAAGAGCCACCAGCGGCCCGGACGCCCGCATACCGTGATGTTCGTCTCACCGACCGCGGGAGCCGGCAATTCGGCAACGACGCTTGCGGTCGCCTACGCCGCGGCCCTTGCTGGCGAGCGGGTGCTGCTGGTCGACGCGACCAGCACCAATCCCGAATTGTCGACGATATTCGCCACGAGTCTGGCGCCGACCAACGTCGTCATTCTGGACAACAAGGAACACTTGAACCGGATCACGACGCGGGACAGCCGGTCAGGCCTCGCCTTCCTGCCTATCGCGCTGGCCGATCTGCGCTCGCTGAAAACCCAGCAGCGCCGCCGTCTGATCGCCGGGCTGAACGGCCTCAGCCAGAACTACGACCTGATCTTCATCGATGCCGGGGGATTGCTGGAGGATGAATCGACCTTGAGCCTCATTCCCGCGGCAGATCAGATCCTCGTCGTCTGCCGGGCTGGCCTCACCAGCCGGTCGGATCTTGCCGAGACGCTCGAAATCCTCGAGTCCGCGCACGATCAGATCAGCGGCGCGGTGTTGACCATGACCAGCAGCGAGACCGCCTGACGCGGGCCTCTCATCGCTCGCCCGCCGATGGCCAACGGCTGCAACGGTTTCATACGTCCTCAATGGCGCCGGTCGCCCTTGGCCGCGGCCATCTCTCGTCATGTCTTCAGCCCACTGCGGCAAAGGGCGCGGCTGGAGTGCGCCCCGCCTCCACATGATTTACCAATTCGCCGGGCCTGATGGCCGCCTCTCGGAAAGTGCCGGTCTAAGGCACAGATGTTGCTAAGAATTGGTTCGAGGGACAGGAAGGCGCCGCCCGGGTGGGCGGGCGTCGATGTCATCCAAACTGGGCAGAGGGTCTCAGCACGTGCAATTCAGATGTCCGGCAACGTGCGTAAAACTCCGTTGGGTTTGAACAAAATTGCGTTTAAACAGGGCCTCGCCAGATCGAATGTCTGGCCCTGGGCCGAGTACCGAGTGAGTACAGTAATGGCGATCGCCTCTCAATCCATCCTGGCGCGTATCGACGGATGGGGCATCACCGCGCCGAATTTGCAGGCGGCATTGAGCGACATCGTCGCCCGCGCCAAGGACGGCACGCCGTTCACCGTTTTCACGATGAACCTCGACCATCTGGTCAAGCTGCGCCGTAGCGGCGACTTCCGCCACGCCTATAAGAGTGCGAACATCGTCACCGCTGACGGTGCGCCGGTCGCGTGGCTGGCGCGCTGGCAGGATCGGTCGATTGTGCGTGCGACCGGTGCCGACCTTATCTTGCCTCTGGCCGAGGCGGCAGCGGAAGCGCGCCTTCCCGTGTTCCTGTTCGGAACATCGGCGTCAGTCATGGCGCGTGCGGGGCGCGAACTGAGCGACCGCACCGATGGACTAATCGACATTGCCGGCACGCTCGCTCCTTCGGCCGTCTTCGATCCGCAGGGAGCGGAAGCCGATGCAGCGATCGAAAAAATCAAGGCGTCGGGTGCCAAGCTCTGCTTCGTCGCACTCGGCGCGCCCAAGCAGGAAATCTTTGCCGAGCGTGCCCGTGAAAAGGGCGTCGCCTGCGGTTTCATCTGCATCGGCGCTGCGATCGATTTCATCGCCAAGGAACAGATCCGCGCGCCGGAAGCGATGCGCAATTCTGGCCTTGAATGGCTGTGGCGGCTGGCGAGCAATCCGCGCCGTTTCGCCAAGCGTTATGCCGACTGCGCCGCCGTCCTGTTCGATCTGACCGTCGTTGCGCCGATGCGCGCAAGATGGCCGCGCACCCGGGGGTCGTGATCGCCGGGACGCGCCGGCGCATTAACGCAGTTTCGGTCATTGCATGGCCGCGGCCCTGATGGGCTGTATGAGGAATACCCATGACTTCAAAGCTTCTCTTCTACACTCATGGTCTGGTCGACGGCGGCGCCGAACGCTTGTGGGCGTGCCTTGCCACGGCCATGAAGAAGCGCGGCTATGATGTGGTGTTCGTCCAGGACTTCGAAGCCGAAGACAATCGCTCAAATCTCGATCCGTCGATCCCGCTCTATACGCTCGGAAAGGGTCACCTCTCGGCCACGCGCAAGCTTGCCGAAGTGCTGAAGAAGGAAAAGGCCGATGTCGCGATTTCCGCGGTCGGCGGCTCCAACAGCAAGCTGATGATCGCCCGCTGGCTTGCCAAGGTGCCGCTGAAGACGATCATCACCTATCACGGCTTTCGCGAGTGGCGAACGGGACTGCTGAGCTTCCTCACCTACTTCGGCCTGCCGATCCTGAGCGCCATGGCGGATGCCACGGTCGCCGTGTCCGACGGACTTCGCGAGCGGCTCGTCGCCACCTGGGGCGCCAAACCCGAAAAAACGGTGACGATCCTCAACCCGGTCTTCTTTCCACAACTGGCCAAGGTACCCGGCGAAATTGAACTCGCCGCACGGCCCGAGACGATTCTGGCCGCCGGCCGCTTCGTGCCTGAAAAAGACTTCATCACTCTAGTCAAAGCCTTTGCGAGGATGAACCGGCCGCAAGCGCGGCTCGTCATCATCGGCAAGGGGCCGGGTGAAGCCGCTCTCATCGATGAAATTGAAAGGCTCGGCATCAAAGACCGCGTGACATTGCCGGGTTATGTCCGCCAACCCTGGACCTACTACGAACAAGCCAAATGCTTCGCGCTCTCATCCATGTCGGAGCCGTTCGGCAATGTCGTCGTCGAAGCCCTGGCGCACGGCCTTCCGGTCGTGTCGACGGCGTGCTCCGGCCCGCAGGAAATTCTCTGCCATGGCGAGTTCGGCCGCATCGTCGCGGTCGGCAACGAGTTGCAGCTTGCCACCGCGCTGTCGGCGACGCTCGATAATCCCGGCGATCCCGCCATGCGCCGCAAACGCGCCGACGATTTCTCGTTCGAAGTGCGTGTACCTGCCTACGAAAGCCTGATCAGAAAGGTCCTGGGCGAAACCGCGGCGCCTCAGTCGCTGCCGCCCGGTCCGGCGGCACTGGCGCCGCCCACCCCCGCGACGCAAACAGCCGCCTGACGGAGGGGCCGATGGCCGCCGCGGACCGCAAACGCGTCTATCTCGATCTCACCCACCTGGGCCGCCACGTCACCGGCATCGAACGGGTATCGATCGAGCAATTCGAGAAGGTCGCCTTCGAGAATGCCGACATCGTCCCGGTACGCTCTCATGGCGTGCTTTCCATGGTGCTGCGCCAGCAGCTATTGCTGCCGTGGCTGGCGCTGCGGCATCCAAAGGCGCACTTCATCTTTCCCGGTTTTCCGCCCTCGCCATTGTTCGCATTGGCGCGCCGGCGCGTACATCTCTACGTCCACGACACGTTTCTGATCACGCGCTCGAACGACCTGTCGGCCAAGGCGCGGCTCTATATGGCGCCGCAGTTCAAAATCGCCGTGCGCCGGCTCAAGTCGTTCTTCGTCAACTCGCAGAAGACCCGAACCGATCTCATGGCGCACACGCCTCCCGATGCCGCCATCGCGCTCTACCGTCCGTCGGTCGCCAATCACTTTGAATTGTCGGCAGCGAACCGCGGCAGTCTTGCCGCGATGCCCCGCCCGCTGAAGCTGGTGGCGCTCGGCACGGTCGAGCCGCGTAAGAACTACGCGGCCGCGCTCGCCATTCTCGACAGCATCAGGGCCCGGCACGATCAGGACGCGCGGTTGCACATCATCGGCCGGGCCGGTTGGGGCGACGATGCCGCACTCGTCTCGTCTCATCCGGGCGTGACGGTGCACGGCTATCTCACGGCCGAAGCGGTCAAACAGGTCATGGAGGCGAGCGACGTATATGTGTGCACGTCGCATGACGAAGGCCTAGGCCTTCCGCTGCTTGAAGCCCAGTTTGCGGGTCTGCCGGTCATCGCGCCCGATCAGCCGGTGTTTCGCGAGGTGCTGGCTGGATCGGGAACGTTCATCGATCCCAAGTCGCCGGACGACGCTGCCGACGCCATCATGCAGCTCTGCGGACGGCAGGGCTGGCGTCAAGCCTGCGCCGATGCCGCGCTCAGCAACGTCACCCGCTGGAATGAAGCGGCCGAGCAGGATCTGATTGCTGCCCGCGCGACCTTCGCCACGCGAAAGGCCGAGCCTGCGCCTTCCGCACTCTCGGCGGCGCGGCCGGTCTGATTACTTTCACCGTTCCAGTAAAAGATCACGCGGCGGTCGTTTCCGATCCATAGCGACGGCGCTGCAGCTGGCGATGCGTTGCATACACTTTCGCGAGCTGCGTTTCCGGCGTGAACTGGCCGACTTCTCGGGCCACGCCCTCGGGCGTGATCGCACCCGATCTGATCTTCTTGGCCGTCTCGACGAAGGCATCGGACAACCGGTTGGCCATGTCATCGCTGTCGTCCGAGCGGGCCACGAGTTCGCCCGACACGCCCGATTTTATGACGGAGGCGAGCTGCGGCAGGTGAATGGCGCAGACCGGACGCCCAGCGCCGAGCGTTTCGAGCACCGAGAACGGCATGCCTTCAAATTCCGACGTCAGAATGCCGGCATGAACACTTGCGAGCACCTCGGCCACACCGGTGGCGCTCTTGAACCCGTGGAGGACGGCAATGTCCTCGATCAGCTTGAACTCATCAAACCGCTTGGGATCGCTGGTGCCCATGTAGTGGAACCTGACGCCGTCACCCAGCTTTTCGCGCACCTTGTGCACGGTCTTGAACATCAGCGAAGGCACCTTGAAGAGATCGAGGCGGCCGGCGAAGGCGATGCCAAAGCCGTCTTTGGGAAACGGCGCCGGCTTGAACATTGCGGTGTCGACCCAGGTCGACTGTGTATCGATCTTGTGGGCGCTCGAGGGATAGGTGGCGCGGATGCGCCCGGTGATGATCGGGTTGACGCACAGAAACTTGTCGCAAGCTTTGACCGCCAGCCATTCGTTGATGTTGTGGACGTAGCGGTAGCTCTTCAAAAGGCTGTCCATCTGCAATTTCGGCGCGCCTTCCCCGTGCAGCATCTGCACGAACGGCACGCCGATGCCCTTGACCAGCGTGGCGAACTCGACGCGCTGCAGATCGACGCTGACGGGCGAGGCCTTGAGCGCCCGGCGCACCGCCGGCAGATGGCGCATCAGCCCCTGCATGAACTGGAAATTGATCGAATCCTTGATGCTTTTCGCCGCTTCGCGTGCCTTGTCCTCGCTGTAGTGGAGGACGGGAAGGAAGTCGAATTCCTTGCCGCGGAATGTGGCCTTGGTGATCTTGCCGAGTTCGCGCTGTCCCGTTGAATCGACGCCGATCATCAGGAACGAGAAATCGTCGGGCAGGTGTCCCAGCATGTCACGGACGAAGGTCTCGAGCCCGCCGACCTTGGCGCCAAGCGGATCGAAAGAATGGATAACGCACAGTCGGTACGGCTTCATCATCGTTCCATTTTCACACGGAGTGCCGCCGGCGCCAACAGGACACCGTGCAGCAGCGTTCACTTATTCGATCCGCCATCCGAACTTCGTGCCAGTTGCGGCGAGGCGCGGCGCAGATCGTCACCGGTCGAACGTTAAGGTTCACGTCCGGCGCAGTCCGTCGAACTTGGCTTTGATCGCCGCGACCCCTTCGGGATAAACCAGAGCCAGCGCGGCGGCATAAACCACGCCGCCGAGCGCCACCGCCACGGCGAGCGACAACGCGGTGGGCGCGACGGGGATCAACGACAGTGCGGCAAGCATCAGCGCCGTCGCCCCGCCGATACGCAGCAAGTGCGACAGCGGAAACGTGAACTTGTGCCAGTAAGCGCCGAACGCGAGCGTCACGAAAAGGCTCACGACCGATCCTGCGGCTGCCCCCATCACACTGCCCGGCAGGCCATGGAGCATCAGGCCGATGGCGCCGCCGGCGATGGCCGCAACGCCGTCGAGAATGTCGTTGCCGAGCGGCACCAGCGTTTCCTCGCGCAGCAGAAACACCTGTTCGCCGAAATGAATGCGCATGTTGCGCGCGGCACCCGCGATAATGGCCCAAGGCAGCACCGCCGCGGTCATGTCGCGAAACGGGGCGGCGACCACGAGGTCGACCAGCGGCTTGGCGATGGCCCACAAGCCCGCCGCGGCCGGAGCCAGCACCGCCAGCAGCAGAATGCCGTTCCTGACGAGCTGCATCTGCCCTTCGGCCATGCCATGCTCGCGCGACCGCGCCACCGCCAGCGGAAACGCAGCCGCCGTCACCAGCATCGCCGCGAACGCCGCCGCTCTCAGGCCCAACCCCCAGCCAACGGTGACGAGTCCGACTGCGGTCGCACCGCTCTGGTGCTCAATCACGAAGCGGATGCCATTGTTGGCCAGCCAGACAAATAGTCCGCCGATGACGAGCGGCATGCCATAGCGGAATGCGACTTTCAGCATGTCCTTCGACACCCGCATCGGATGCCGGCCGATATCGAGCCGGACGACGGCAAATACGAGCGACAATGCCTGGGCAGCCGCGTAGCCCCACAACACGTAAGCCGCATTTGCCTCGAAAAGTCTGACCAGCACGAGCCCAAGCGCCAGCCCCAGAATCGGCCAGGTGATCTGAAGCACCGTGTAGGTCAGCGTGTCCGATGCGGTGCGCGCGCGGTCGGTCAATTGCGTGGCGACCGTGCGCAGCAGGCAATAGCTGAGCGTCGCCGCCAGAAGGTTTCCGGTCCAGTTGGCATCGATGAACAGCGGCAACGTTGCAACCGCAAGCGCGGTGCCCGCCAAGGCGCCCAGCATCACGCCCGACTCGGTATTGAGGTACGCCTCTCGGGCCGCGCCATCCGCGCCGCGATCGAAATAGCGCATGGTGTAAAGCGTGAACCAGAACGTGGTGCCGATATAAGCGAATTCCTGCACCGCCGTGATCAACGCAAATACGCCCATCTCCTCAGGCACGAGAAAATAGGTCCACAACACCGCCGAGATGAACTGGACGAGCGGGCCCAGCACCTGCGCGGGCAAATACAATAGCGTTTGGCGTAGGAGCATAAAGGCTTAAGCTTGTATCGGCGCCTTTGGGTTTCGCGGTGGCTCCTGTCTAGCGGCTGCTTGCGGAATATGCGAGCGTCGATACCGACCTTAGTTAGCCGCCGGACCCAGCGGACCGCACGGGGTATTCACACCCATGTTCATCACCGTTCACCTCGACCGGGCCCGGCTGTTTCGCTGGCATTCGGCGCTCATCAAGGCGTTTCGCGACCGCGGCCATCAGGTTGCTGTCCACTTTCGAGACACCTCCGAACCGCTGCCGACAACTTTCACCGCCATCCTCGATTTCGACCACGTGCGCACCCACGCCGGCCCCGACCGGTTTTCAACGCGGCTCAGTCCCGAAGCTTTTGTCAGCGATGCGGAACCGGCCTCCTGCGCGCGCGCATCCCTGCCCGATCTTTCGATCGATCTGTCGGTCGCAAGCCGCGTCAAACGCATCGACGGGCGGGTTCTGCGCGTCTGCTACGATGGCGAGCCCAAGGACTACGCCCTGTTCCATGCGCTGCTCGACGGCCGTGCGCCGCAGCTCACGGTCTTGGATACCGACTGCATGCGCCATTGGGATATCGGCTTGCCGGCGCTGGAAATGCCGTCGCGATTGGCAACATCGCTCGATCAATCGGCGTCGCGGCTGGTTGAAGGCCTCGTTGCGATCATCACCCGCATCGCTGCTGGCGAACATGCGCCGGTGCCACACGAAACGACGAGCCTGGAATTCGCAAGCCCGTCGATGCTGCAGGCGGCCGGCACGTTCGCGACGCGACGCGCCTTGCGCAAGGCCGCCAACATTCGCGACCGGATCACCGGCAATGCGCCGCGCTGGCACGTCGCCTTCCGCCGCGCCGATGGCGCTGCGCCCGTTGCCGGCACGTTGAACCTCTCCGATTTCAAAATCCTTCCCGACGACGGCAAGCGATTTTACGCCGATCCCTTCCTGTTCGTGCGGGACGGCGCGTGCCACGTCTTCGTCGAGGAATTGCCCGACGATACCGGCACCGGCGTCATTTCGCATTTCACCCTGTCCGGCGGCGGCGAAGCGAGCCGTCCGCGCCCCGTGCTGTCGACACCGCATCATCTCTCCTATCCGTTCGTGTTCGAGCGCGACGGCGAAATCTGGATGCTGCCCGAGCAATCGGCGGGCGGCGGGCTCGACCTTTATCGCGCGGCGCCGTTTCCCGGCACGTGGGTACACGAAGCTCGCCTCATCGACGCGCCGGTGCACGATGCGACTTTTTTCGAACACGACGGCCGCTTGTGGATCGCCGCCGGGACGCAAGCGCTGCAGAGCTCAACCTGGGATGCGCTGTCGCTCTTTTGGGCGACGAGCCTCAGAGGGCCATGGACGCCGCACGCGGCAAACCCCGTGCGCGTCGACGCGCGCTCGGCCCGGCCGGCCGGTCCGTTGTGGACAGACGAGCATGGCCGTCTCATCCGTCCGGCCCAGGATTGCTCGGGTGGATATGGAAGCCGCCTCACGCTCATGACGATCAGCGAACTGACGCCGCGGACCTTTGGCGAACAGCTGGCCGGGACGATCGAATTCAGCGCCGGCGCGCACCTGCTCGGCCCGCATACCATCGGCCGCGGCGGCGGCTTCGAGGTGGTCGATTTGTACGCCCGGCCCGGAGCCGTCAGGGCTGGTTATCGCTCTCCAACCACGTTATAAGCAGCGCGCCCGCGCGTCCGATCGCATCTCGACGGCGCACGCCCGCGGCCTCAAGCCGGCTTAGCACAGTGGTAGTGCACCTGATTTGTAATCAGGGGGTCGCAGGTTCAAATCCTGCAGCCGGCACCATTCTTGTTTGCGCCTTCCGACTCGCCTCCGGCGAGCCGGCCGGAAGGCGCGGGTTTCAACTCGAACAGCTTTGGATTTGCGCCTTCCGACTCGCCTCCGGCGAGCCGGCCGGAAGGCGCGGGGTTCCCTTCGAACCGATGCGTTTGCGGCTGGCGCGACGCTCCAGCGCGTCCGGCCGGCAACAGCCAACGCGAACGGCGGCAGGCTCCCCGCAGGGGAGTCGCCGTTCGCAATCAAAGAAGAGATGGGGCGGCGTTTGCCTCGTTTTTTCGTTGTGTCTTTGGATGCGGCTTGCGCCGCCCCGCGCGATGCGTTGTTACGTTGGCGCCCTGCAACTCCCTTTCGGGGAGCCGCCGCAAGGCGCAATGCCCAACGTTCAACGAGGGTGGGTCCCTCGTGCGAACCGCTGACGCCACCATCCCTCCAGCGCATCCGTTGAGGCGGAGGTTGAACCGCGCGCGCCGCCCGAAGGCTCGTCGCGCGGCCGGCAGACAATCCGGGGGACCAGCTGATGGGTCCCGGCGGTCCGGCATGCCCGCCCCACCCACAAGATCCCAGCTCGAGCCTGTGCCCTTCGCGTGTGGAGCGATGGCGCAAGTATCGGCGCGGCGGGAGGGGCGGGGATAAGTATTGTGAAAAAAAAGTGGGGCCGGGCCCTCGATGCTCCGGCGCAACCGGCCGGCTCGCGGAACGCGAGTCGGTTGCGCCAAACAAAAGAGC